>Ga0070682_100002524_pt1 | contig 10098 bp, 6 predicted proteins | sample KBSC63LmetaG_FD_64668 | JGI IMG/M metagenome (GOLD analysis project Ga0070682, IMG submission 64668) | Corn rhizosphere microbial communities from Kellogg Biological Station, Michigan, USA - KBS C6-3L metaG | ecosystem: Host-associated > Plants > Roots > Rhizosphere | place: USA: Michigan... | reverse complement strand
CGGTGGTTTCGTTTCAACAGGATTTGGGCGAAGAACGACTGCTGGTTTCGCTGACAGATGCGGAGATTCGATATGACCCGACTCAGCTGCTTCAAGGGCGTGTCAGTCGCATCGTATTGCGAGACGCGGCCATTCATGTATTGAATGTCCAGTCCACAGAACCCACCGCGCACGATGGAGAAGAGACGGATCAGTTTGATGATGGGGAGTCACCATGGCGATTGTTGACAGCGGGGGATCTCTTACGCAGTTTTCCAATACTTCCGTTCGACGAGTTGCATCTGGATCATCTCACCATTTTTCGTGAGCAGGCGACGGGGCCGCTTCGCAGAGTGACGATCGATGGAAGTCTGACGTATAGCGACAGAGAAGTCGGTGGTCACCTCGCATTTCGCGGACGTGATACCGCGCCCTATGGCCTCATCGTCGTAGGGCATTCCGCCAGTACCTGGTCGGTGACCTTGGCGTCCCAGCGACCACAATCGGCGCCAATTGTTTCCTTGCAGTCGCAAGCGCATCCAAACGGCTCGCAGATTCAGGTCAAGGGGCGCCTTCAGATCAACGTGCAAGAACTGGCTCCATTCATCGCGCTCCTTGTTCCGATCGGTCCGGAACTGGAAAGAGTCACGGGAGAGGTGGAGATCAATTGGGCGGGGATTGCCGCCTCGGAGGCCGCACTCAGCTCTTTGTGGGACGATGAGCAAACACATCTGGACGGCGACATGCGCGTCAACGCGACGCTGCCGGCGCTAAAAGGTGTGGCAAAGGATATTGCGGTTACCTACGAGGGTAGATTCGGAGGGAATGCCACGCAGGCAGAATGGGCCATGAGTCCCGGTGTCTTGCTGACCGCGACGATCAATACCCAACCGCGCATTATTCCCGAAGCGGTCCGAGTGATACTTCCTCATGGCGATCAGCCGGTACGGATTGAGAATAGGAAGCCCGTGCAGGGAACTCTCTATTGGAAAGAAACACCCGTACGTACGGTGGCGCAAGGGCCGTTGCATGTGACGTACGGTCGGACACCGGGACCATTGGTCGCGCAGTTTGAAACCACCCGCGCTGAAGGTCTTGGAAATGAGTTGGTGTCGGTAGAAGGAGCCTATCAACTGGACGGCCTTCTCCCGAAGGCCATTACGGAGCGGCTCTCAGCAAAAGAGGCGATGGGAGGAGTCCAAGGGACGGTGAAGTTGGCGCGGACACATGTCCATGGCGTGCTGTTGCCGCCATCTTCAGTTACGGCGAAGCAGATCGGACAGGGCACCACACTCATTCCGAGCGTCACACTGACTCTGTCGGAGCCGTTGACGGTTGAATGCGATCTGACGGCAATGCATTGCATTGGAGGAGGAATGATCGCGATGGTTCGGGTTCCGACCGTGAGAATAAGCGGTCGGAATGTTCGCATCACGCAAGGTATCTTGAGAATCCAGGAAACAGAAACCATCAAGGCCGCATGGGCTGCGCAAGGAACCTTGTCGGTCGCCGGGGTGAGTTCGGAGCCGACTGCTTGGTGGCCTTCCACGAGTGATTGGTCAATCAAATTCTCGGCTGATCAGGGCGGCATCAAGGCCAACCTTCGAGTCGATACTCCGACGCACGCAGGGTTCGTGACCGCGAGGATCGAGCAGCCGCTGCAGACGGCGCAGGGGGTCATGCATGGTGTCATTGGTCCATTGACGTTCAACGACACCGACCGGCGGCTCAGCAAGATGATGGGACTTCCTCCTTCAACCGATCTGATCGATGGGGTGTTCACAACAACCGTCGATGCGTCCTGGTCGAACAACTTCCGCGACCGGACCAATGTGATGAAAGTGGTATCGGCAACTGCGAAAGTTGAGGCCGAGAAACTGTCGGGCCACTACTACGGCTCTATCGTGAAGGGTTTGAACACCACGATGGTGGTACACGCTCAGGGCCTTGAATCAATTGCGATGCCCCAACCGGCTTCGATCTTCGTTGCCGCAGTCCGGAGCGGGGTGGATTTCGCCAATCTTACCGCCTCCTACCAGATGAGATGGAACTTGGCGGATGATCTGCCGACTGTCGATATAAGAGATTTCCAGTGCGAAGTATTTGGAGGAACGATCAGCAATCCGGGTGCTGTGCTAGATTTGGCCAAGCCACCGGTTACAACGACGTTTTCTTTGCAGAATCTTGATCTCGCGAGAATTTTCAGCGTGGAACAACAGAGGGGACTGCAGGGGACCGGGACACTCAACGGGACGCTTCCCGTCACACTCACATCGGGTGGGATCGTCGTGCAAGATGGACTGATCGAGGCACAGCCTCCTGGAGGCATCATACGGTACGCATCGACGCCGGAATCGTCAAAGATGTTTTCAGAATCAGATCGGCAACTCGAGCTCGTCGCGCAAGCGCTCAATAATTTTCAGTATTCGCTGTTGCGCGTCGGCGTGAAATACGGCGAAACCGGCATGTTGGACCTGAATGCTCGGTTGGAAGGCCGGAATCCAGACCTCAGGGATACTCCTCCGATTCACTTCAACCTGACCGTGCAAGAGCATATCCCCACGCTCCTCAAAGGCCTGCGCTTGGTCGAGGATATCCACGGGACGATTGAAAAAAGGTCTAGACGACTAGGACCGTTATGAGGCGGACCATGCGGAGCGAAACCATAGGAATAGGCATCGGCGTGTCGGCGTGGATCACTCTGTTCCTGACGGTGTGTGCCTGTACTCCACGAGTGGAGGTGGCTGCGTCGGAGAAACCGATTACGATCAATCTCAATGTAAAGATTGATCATGAGATTCGTCTGAAAGTGGACAAAGATTTGGATCAGGTCCTGTCGAATGACAGCGGACTGTTTTAGATGCAGGAGGGTAATGATGTTCATTGTACGGCTGACAATCACGGCGTGTGCGGCAATCCTGTGGACAGCGGTCACATCTTCTGTGCTAGCGTTGTCATTGGATGAAGCGAAAGCCAAAGGTTTGGTCGGGGAGAAGAGTACCGGCTATCTGGGGGCAGTGAACTCTTCCAATGCCGAAGTACAAACGTTGATAGAGGAGGTCAATCAGAAGCGGCGGCAGGCTTATGAAGATATCGCCAAGCGAAACCGCACCAGCGTCCAGGCCGTTGAAACGCTGGCGGGAGAAAAAGCCGTTCAGAACACCACGCCGGGAAACTTTATTGAGGGTCCTGGTGGGTGGATGAAGAAATAACTGCTATCCGTAGCGATCGTTCTTCCATGGAAACGCGGTGTTGGAATATCCGCGGACTTCCCAAAAACCCTTCTCATCTTTATCTGAGAACGTAATGTTCTTCACCCATTTCGCCCCTTTCCAGGCATAGCGTTTCGGGACGATCACACGTGCCGGCCCACCATGGTCTCGGGATAGGGGTTTGCCGTTCCAGCTATGGGCCAGCAGCACATCGTCATCGTCACAGGCCTCAAGCGGGAGGTTCGTCGTGTAGTCGTCGTAGGACTTGAACAGGACGAAGCGGGCGAGCGACAGCGGTTTCACGATGGAAATGATGTGCTTGAAGCTCACGCCGTCCCAGTCATTGTCGTAACGACTCCATGAGGTCACGCAGTGAAAGTCAGACCGATCCTTGAATTGAGGCTGGGCGAGAAATTGTTCCCATGTCAAAGTGATGGGGGCAGCGACAAAGCCGTCGATGCTGAGCCGCCATTCGTCTAATGGGACTTCTGGTTTGAAGCCCAAATCCAATACTGGAAAGTTATCGACGAGGTGTTGGCCAGGAGGTAAACGATCATCGCCTTCATAAAAGACTTCCCGCTCTTCTCCTCCTCGCCGCGCCCTGGCCCATTGTTCTTTGGTCCTTGTCAGTCTGCTTGATTCATCCATTTCGACCTCCACCTTTACGGACGACGGGAATTGAAACGGATCCGGCAACCGAACATGTCGTCGAACAGCAACCTCTATGGGACGTTGAACACTGTTCACTTGCCGCTCAGCCCTTAAGGCACTCTGACCTAGTCGGACAAGAGCTGAAGCAGCTTATCTCATTGACAGGACAAAGAGGAAGCCACCATGATACGCCACGATGCAGCTATGAGAACCCCGGTGTGAATCAGCGTGAGTCCGGCAGTTCAAATCTAGGCGAAATTTCCCTAGCCGTGCCGGTTGTGGCTAAGCGGTTCGCACTGTGGGATGAACGCCTGACCGATTGACGACGCACGGCGAAGGATGTCAGGCTATGATTACACAACATCTCTCAAAGGTCATCGGAATGAGTGAGTACAACCAAGCTCTGATCCTTCCGTGCGACGATTTTAATCAAGAGCTCGTCGCGAACGTGCATCCCGCCGATTGGGTCAATCCAGAGCCGACCGGCCGTTACAACATCGTCGTGATCGGAGCGGGGACTGCCGGGTTGATCACCGCCGTCATCGCCGCGAGTCTCGGAGCGAAGGTCGCATTGATCGAGAAACATCTGATGGGAGGCGACCGTCTCAATGTCGGGTGTGTGCCGTCGAAAGGAGTGATTCGAGCAGCCAGAGCCTGGGCCGACTTACGGAAGGCCACAGAGTTCGGTCTTCATATTCCCGCCGGCGTGAAGTATGACTTCGGCGCCGTGATGGCGCGCATGAGGAAACTGCGGGCCTGCATCAGCCGGAATGACTCCGCCCGGCGATATACGAAACTCGGCGTAGACGTGTATATCGGCAGCGGACGGTTTCTTGGTTTTGACACGGTCCAAGTGGAAGGTCCGGCCGGTAATCGGGTTCTCACCTTCGCGAGGGCCGCTGTCTGTACGGGGGCGAGAGCGGCGATACCTGAGACGCCAGGCCTTCAGGCTGCCGGCTATCTGACGAATGAAACAGTTTTTTCTCTGACTGAGCTGCCGCAGCGTCTGGGCGTCATCGGAGCCGGGCCCATCGGATGTGAGCTGGCGCAGTCCTTCGCCCGCTTTGGAAGCCAAGTCTATCTGATCGAAGCGACGCACGGCATCCTGCCGAACGAGGATCGCGATGCGGCGGGTATCGTTGAACAGCAAATGCTTCGCGACGGTGTGAAGCTGCTCTGCTGCGGAAAATATCTGAAGGTGGGAAAAACCGAAGGCGGGAAACGTCTGACAGTCGATTCTCATGGCCAACATTACGATGTCGTCGTCGACGAGATTCTCGTCGCGGTCGGTCGGACTCCGAACGTCGAAAGGATCGGTTTGGAGACCGCAGGAGTTTCGTACGATAAGAACGGGATCAGAGTCGACGCTCGATTGCAATCGACCAACCCCAAAATTTTCGCGGCCGGTGACGTCTGCTCACGCTATAAGTTCACACATGCCGCTGACGCCATGGCGCACATCGTCATCCAGAACGCGCTGTTCCCTCATCCCTTGAGGCTGGGGTACGCCAGCGTCGAGTCGTTGAGCATGCCCTGGTGCACCTTTACCGAACCGGAAATTGCTCATGTCGGGCTGTACGAAAAAGAGGCGAAGGAAAAGGGAATCAAGGTTGAGACCTATACGTACAAATTGGATGAAGTTGATCGGGCAATCCTAGATGGAGAAGCTGAAGGGTTCGCGCGTGTGCATATTCAAAAGGGGAGGGACAAGATCCTCGGCGCAACGATCGTGGCTTCCCATGCCGGCGATATGATCAGTGAATTTTCGGTTGCGATGAAAGCAGGAGGGGCCAAAACAATCGCCGGAACGATTTATCCCTATCCCACACAGGCGGAAGCGAATAAAAAAGTCATCACTCTTTGGCGGAAAGCGCACTTTACACAGCGAACAAAACAACTTTTAACAAAGCTGTTCGAATGGATGAGACGCTGAATGGTGGCATATGGGAGACCATCGTATTCGAACACCTCTATTGCGATTTTCGCAGGAGTTGCGATGGTTCTTGCCGGCCCGGTAGAGCGTTCACGCGTCGCGATTATTGGATAGAGTTGACAAAACCGCTGCGGGTGATTTCAGCGCGTACGCGATCCCCCACTTTTTTGTTGCCGCGTAATTGCTTAGTTTCTCGGCTGATGTAGAGCCGGACCTGATTCCCCTCGTAGTCTTCAACCGTGTAGACATCACCCTTGACGTGCTTGATCGTTCCGCCGATTGTCTTCCATGCCTGACCCGGCTTACGGTCCGATGGGGCAGCAGTGGAGGGAGCGGTCGTTTCCCGCGCTGACGCCACCATCTCTGTTGCCGCTGCGGCTGCCGAATAGACATCCGACTTCTTCCCGTCCTTTGAACGTGCGGCGGTCATGGATGGAACAACCAATGAAAAAGCGGCTAGACATCCTAGGACACCCGGAAGGATTTTCATATGATGCATCTCCATCACACACCTCCTGGTACAATACAATGCGAATTGCAGGAGTCTGCAGCAAAGTACGTGCCCATCGAGAGAAAGATTGAAACGATGACTCTCAGTCGGAAATTACCGCGGGGAAACGTTGCCTCTCTATGAGATCGGTAAAAAAAGGGCACATCGTTGACCAAAACTGCACGGCAATCGCCACTGACGGAGTCATGCTGATGCACATTGAACGATCACAGCGGCGTCACGAAAAGAAAGCCTGAAACTCTTCGCCATCCTCGTTCGGCCGGTCCAATCGATTTGGTTACGGTGATCGGAGGGACCGGTCCTGACAATTTGACCGCTCCGAACGTCCGGATCATTCAGGGAGCGGGCGAGATCGGTTCGTACCTGCGACGAGATGATGAGGCGGCAATGTCCCGGCGAGAGCACCGCCGGCGGACTTAGTCGGCATCCTGCAAATCTTTAAAGAGTGGACGGTTCTGGCCTCGCCTGATAGATGAGGCAATGCGGCGCTACACTGTCATAGGCGAAAATCCAGCATTCGGATGGAGTAGGACCCTGTTAGAATGCGCTCATGGATGTCATAGCCACGCATAGCAACGCGGATTTCGACGGTCTTGCCTCAATGGTTGCCGCGCGTAAACTCTTTCCAGAGGCCAAGCTGGTGTTGCCTGGGGGAGGCCAGGAGACCGTTCGGAATTTTCTTGCCGTGCACGATCTCGACATGACCAAACTCAAAGATGTCGACATCTCACAAATCAGGAGGCTGGTGTTGGTCGATACGCAAGACCCGGACCGGATTGGAACGCTCAAATCCTGCACCGAGAATCCGGCGGTCGAAGTCGTGGTGTTTGATCACCATCCCGAACCAACCTCAACCCGCGTCGACCGTTCGAAGCAGTCCATGATTGAATCAGTCGGGGCCACGACGACGCTTCTCGTCGAGCAACTCAGGCGGCGACATATTCCTGTGACGCCGTTCGAGGCGACCGTGATGGCGCTGGGTCTCTATGAAGAGACCGGATCGTTCACCTTCTCCTCCACGACCAGTCGGGACTTCGAGGCCGGATCGTTTCTGATTGCAGCCGGCGCGGATCTGAATATGGTCACGGAGACTCTGCACCGTCCTCTGGATCCTGATGCCGTCGCGCTGCTGAACGATTTGTTGGAACACAGCGAAGTGCATTACCTGGAAGGCCGCAAGGTGCTGGTGGCCACGAGCACGGTTGACCGCTGCCGCGGAGAAGCAGCCGGGGTGGTGCACAGACTCGCTGAACTGCAGGGAGTCGATGCCGTCGTCGTGGCCGTGATGATGGCAGACCGAGTGGAAGTGATCGGGAGAAGCCGCAGGTCTGAGATCGACATCGGCTGGATCGCTCGGGAATTCGGAGGAGGAGGCCACGCCGTTGCGGCAGCCGCCGCGGTCAAAGGACAGACGCTTGCGGAAGTCAAGGAGAAGGTCGTTCGCTTGCTGACCACACATTACCGTCCGACTCTGTTGGCCCAGGACGTCATGACCTGCCCGGTCAAAGCAATCGACGTCGATACCAGCGTGAGTGAAGCGGGGCAGCGGATGACGGCCTATGGGCTCAATGTCTTTCCGATCTTGGACGAGAAAGACCATTACACCGGGCTCGTCAGTCGGGAGTCGATTCAAAAAGCCTTGTTTCATCGGCTGGGCAAGATGGCCGTGCGAGACATCATGCAGACCGACGCCTATCTCGCGCAACCGGACACTCCGTTTCATGAGATCGAAACGGCCATGATTGAGCGAAACCAGCGGTTTGTGCCCATTATCAGAGACAACAAAATCGTCGGCGTCGTGACGAGGACAGATCTGCTGCGCACCTTGCACGACGATGTGCTGAGGGTCGCTCGAATGCGGACGATGCGCCCAAGTGATGCCGAACCAGAAATCGGAGGATCGTTTCGCAACGTGAAGGGACTCTTGCGCAATCGCTTGCCGCATCGCCTCGGGACAGTGCTGGAAGAGGCTGGTCAATTGGCTGACCGCTGCGAGGTTCCGCTCTTCGTCGTCGGCGGCTGTGTGCGAGACCTGTTGTTGGGCATCGAAAATTTGGATTTGGATCTCGTGATCGAAGGCGACGGAATCGCCTTCGCGCGAAAGCTCGGTGAAGCACTGCACGCGCGGGTCAAGGTCCATGAGCGATTCGGCACGGCAATCCTGTTGTTGAAGGATGGCTTCAGGCTCGATGTGGCCACCGCAAGAACGGAATATTACGAATATCCGACCGCCCTCCCCACAGTGGAGCAAAGTTCGATCAAAAAAGATCTCTATCGTCGGGATTTCACCATGAACGCGCTCGCCGTACGGTTGAACGGAAAGAGTTTCGGGGATGTGCTTGATTTTTACGGTGGGCAACGGGATCTGAATGACAAGGTCATCCGAGTCTTGCATGGATTGAGTTTTGTTGAAGATCCGACCCGAGTGTTTCGAGCTATCCGATTTGAATCCCGGTTCGGGTTTCGCTTGGGCAAAGACACGGCCGCGTTGATCGCCGGTGCCGTCAAGATGAATCTGTTTCAACGATTGTCCGGACACCGGCTGCTGGAAGAACTGAAATTGCTGTTGGGCGAGCGAAAGCCGAAACAGGCGATCAAACGACTGGCGGAGCTACATCTCTTGAAGTTCATCCATCCGAAGCTGAGCTGGTCCGATCGATTGGACAGATTGTTGGCCGCGCTCGAAGAAGCCGTCGATTGGTACCGGCTGCTGTACTTGGATCGGAAGATGGAAGTCTGGTTGGTCTACATGATGGGTCTGCTAGAAGTATTGCCGGAGCGTGCCGTGAAGGATGTATTCAAGCGTTTTCCTTTTTCCGAGCAGGAATCCGGCATGCTCAAAATGGCCCGTGTGGGCTGTCACAACGTGATTCGTCGACTTGCGTCGCAACGAGCACTCAAACCGGCAGACGTGCACCACCTCTTGTCAGGACTGTCCGATGAGACGCTGCTGCTCCTCATGGCCAAGAGTAAAGGAGATACAGTGAAGCGGCAGGTCTCGGCTTTCCTCACGACGTACCAGCGGGTGAAGCCCGTTCTGACGGGTGCCGATCTAAAAACCATGGGGTTGAAACCAGGGCCGAAGTTCAAAGAGATTCTTGATCGGCTCCTTGATGCGCGTCTGAACGGGGAGGTCAAGACGGAATCGGAAGAGCGGGATCTGGTAGCGAAGCTCGCCGGCTTAGAAACAGAGAGTTAGGGAAGGTCTGATTTATTCTCTTTGCGTGATGTGCTACGGGTAGCGCAGCACGGAACCGGGAGGCGTCCCCATGCACCAACAGACCTTTGCGGAAGTTCCCTTCGAGCAGTATCGCAAATCCACCCGCCGCGAGCGGTTTCTCGACGAAATGAATCGTGTCGTACCGTGGGCAGACCTGGTGGCGGCGATCGAGCCGGTCTATCCCAAGGCTGAGGGGCCGGGGCGTCCGCCGGTCGGCGTCGAACGCATGCTGCGTCTCCACTGTCTGCAACAATGGTTTAATCTGTCGGATCCGGCCGTCGAAGAAGCGCTGTATGACTCACGCGCCATGCGGCAGTTCGTGGGCATTGACCTGGGTCATGAGCCCGTGCCGGATGAGACCACGATCTGCAAGTTTCGGCATCTCTTGGAAGCACACCAACTGGGCGAACAGCTCTTTGCACGGATTGGGAAGCATCTGGCGAAGCACGGCCTGCAGGTGAACTATGGGACCATCGTGGATGCGACCATCATCAGTGCCCCCAGTTCGACGAAGAATCGCACAAAGGAGCGGGATCCGGAGATGCATCAGACGAAGAAGGGCAACCAGTGGTATTTCGGGATGAAGGCGCAT
>Ga0070682_100002523_pt1 | contig 10100 bp, 7 predicted proteins | sample KBSC63LmetaG_FD_64668 | JGI IMG/M metagenome (GOLD analysis project Ga0070682, IMG submission 64668) | Corn rhizosphere microbial communities from Kellogg Biological Station, Michigan, USA - KBS C6-3L metaG | ecosystem: Host-associated > Plants > Roots > Rhizosphere | place: USA: Michigan... | reverse complement strand
CGGGTCCGGCGAGGCGTCGCCAGACGGCTGGACGATGGGGGACGCACTCGGCGCGGGTGCACCCGCGGGACCGGCCACGGCCGGCGCATCGCCACAGGCCGCGGCGATGAGCGCCGCAGATGTAAGCAGGATCACCGCACCAAGGCGGTCGCGAAGGGCAGTCATCTCGTTCGAGTCCTTGCTTCGAGGGACGCCGTGGTGGCGACCTGTGGACTCGACGCGGCAACGGCCTCGTTGTGACAGGACTGTCGGTCAGCCGACAGGTGGGCGGTTCAGCCACTCCTTCCAGGTCGACTCCGCAGGGCCTGCGCTGACATCGTTGCCGTTGCGGACCAGCGGGAGACGGAGAAGACGCGGATCGGCCATCAGTCGCTCCACGACCTGCCCATCGTCCATCGGCAGATACCCCAACCCACCATCGCGGTAGGCGCGCGAGGTCTCGTCGAGCAGCGCCCGGGCGCCGAGGCGCTCCACGAAACGGCGCAGTTCGCCGGGTGCGATCGCCCGCTTGCGAAGGTCGACGAAGGAGACCGCGACACGGCGCTCCTTGAAGAAGCGTTGTGCGGCGCGCGTCGCCTGGTCTCTCTCGAGCCCGAAGACCTGGATCGTGGTCGGTGGCATGCGGGCGAGCCTATCGCACGGACTCGGAGCAGGGGTCCGACCGGGTACCATCGACGCCCACAGGAGGTGCCCGCGTGACGGTCTGGTTCACGGTCCAGCTCGCCGATCAGCCCGGCTCGCTCGCTCGCGTCGCCAACGCGCTCGCCGAGCGCAACGTGAACATCACGGGCATCGTCGGCGTCGCCGAGGACACGGATGGCGCCCTGATGCTCACCACGTCGGATCCCGACGCTACTCGGCAGGCCTTCGAAAGCCTCGGGCTCGCCTTCGAGGAGCACGACCCGATGGGCGAGATGCAACCCGAATCGATGACCGTGGGCGATCTCCGGCCCGGCGCGGCCGGTCGCGGCACGCTCCCCGGCTGACCTCGACCGCCTCGTGGCCCGACGGGCGGCGGCCTCGACCGCCGCGATCCGGTTCGACGTCGTCGACGGCCTCGAGACCGCATCGACGATCGGGGCCGCCGTAGCGGCGCTCGGCGGCCGCATCCGAACGTTGTCAACCGTCCGGCCACTCTCGGATGACCCGCCACTCGTCGAGATCGAGCTCGAGGTCGAGGGCGTCAGCGAGGACGAGCTCGTCGCGGCGCTCGAAGCGATCGACGATGTGCGCGCGATCCATCGGACGCGCGCGCTCGGGTCGGTGTTCGGCAAGCGGATCATCGTGGTCGGTGGCGGCGCGCAGGTCGCCCAGGTCGCCCTGGGTGCCGTGAGCGAGGCCGACCGCCACAACCTGCGCGGCGAGCGCATATCGGTCGACACGATCCCGCTCGTCGGTGAGGCCGATATCGCGGCCGCGGTACGGGCCGTCGCCGACCTGCCGCGCGCCCGGTTGCTCGTCCTGGCGGGCTCGATCATGGGTGGCGACATCAGTGCGGCCGCCGAGGAACTGCGCGAGGTCGGTATCCCGATCATCGCGTTGAACATGGTCGGATCGATCACCGACCACGTCGACCTGGTCGTGTCCGATCCGGTCCAGGCCGGCACGATGGCCGTCATGGCGGTCGCCGAGACCGCGACGTTCGACCTCGACCGACAGCGCGGCCGGCGCTACTGAGCCGGACTCAGACCGACTGCGATCTCCTCGGGAAGCCAGAACCAGCGGAGCGACTCGAAGTCGGTGTCGACCTCGAGCGTCTCGGGTGACGGCGGCGGGCCGAGCGCCGCGGCAGGATCGGCCAGGATGCGTTCCGCGTCCGCTAGGTAGGCCTCGAGACGCGCCTCGGGTTCGCGATGGCGGTGTGCCGGGTACTGGAGGCCACCGGCCTCGTAGCGGATGTCATGGAGTGACAGGGGTGGCTCGGGCGCCCCGTCGGCATGACGCCAGAGCCCAGTCGCCGGCTCGAAGCGGTACCAGGGCGTCAGCCGCCAGCCGTCGCGAGCGATCAGCGCGACCGCCCGAACGATGTAGTCGAAGACGGCTTCGCTGATGAAGTAGTTGAAGTTCACCCGGACCCAGCCTGGCTTGATCCCTTCGCAGCCGCGGGAGATCTCGCGCTCGAACGCATGGGACGTCTCGATATCGATGCCGAGCAGCCGATGACCGTATGGCCCGGCGCACGAGCAGCCTCCCCGGGACTGGATCCCGAACAGGTCGTTGAGCAGCGCGACCACGAGGTTGTGATGGAGGTACCGGTCGTCGTGCCGGATCGTGAACGACACGATCGAGAGACGCGGCAGCGCGGGGTTGCCGAGGATCTGGATCGACGGCTCGTCGCGCCATGCCCCGATCGCCCGGTCGATGAAGTCTTCCTCATGCTCGCGGATCGCGTCGACGCCGACTCGCTCCTTGAGCTGGAACGCGAGGCCCGCCCGGATCGACTCGACGATGGCCGGCGTACCGCCTTCCTCGCGGTGCTCCGGGTCCTCGAGGTAGACGTGCTCGAAGGGGTTGACATAGGCGACGGTCCCGCCGCCAGGTGCGGCAGGCACGCGGTTGCGGAAGAGCTCGCGGCGAGCGACGAGGACGCCGGGTGTCCCGGGCCCGCCGATGAACTTGTGGGGCGAGAGGACCACGGCGTCCTTGTAGTCGAGGGCGGCGTCCCCAGGTTCCGAGCCCTCGCGATGGGGCTCCATCTCGACCTCGACGTAGGGCGCCGCCGCCGCGAAGTCCCAGAGCGACAGGGCCCCATGCCGATGGAGCAGCACCGAGATCGCCTGCGTGTCGGACAGGATGCCTGTGACGTTCGATGCCGCGGAGAACGCACCGATCCTGAGCGGCCGGTCCGCGTATGCCTCGAGCGAGCGCTCGAGGCTGGCGAGATCGATCCGCCCATCCTGGTCCTCGCCGATCGTGACGACGTCGGCGATCGACTCCCGCCAGGGCAGTTCGTTGCTGTGGTGCTCGTAGGGGCCGATGAACACGACCGGGCGCTCGGCCGGCGGGATGTGCCCGGTGAGCCCGTAGCGGTCGTCGAGGTCGGCCGGGATGCGGAGCTGCAACACGTCCACGAGCTTGTTGACGGCGGCGGTCATCCCTGAGCCGCAGAAGATCACGGCATGCTCGTCGGAGCCGCCGACGCCGTCGCGGATGATCCGTCGCGCCTCCTCGCGGAACCGCGTCGTCTGCAGCCCGGTGCCCGACGACTCCGTGTGGGTGTTCGCGTAGAGCGGCAGCACCGCGTCGCGCAGGTAGTCCTCGATGAACGAGAGCGCGCGGCCTGACGCGGTGTAATCGGCGTAGGTCACGCGACGGATGCCGAACGGGCCGGCCACAGCCTCGTCGTCGCCGATGACGGAAGCGCGGATGAGATCGATCAGGGCGTCGGCATCGCTCACGGGCGCATCGTAGTAGGTGGGCGCATGTCCCGGACCGGGTACCCTCGTTCCGTGCGGATCGCCACCTGGAACGTCAACTCGCTCAAGGCGCGGACCGACGCCGTCGACAAGTGGTTGGAGCGTGCGGACCCCGACGTCCTGCTGATGCAGGAGACCAAGCTCTCGGACGCGGACGCGCCGGTCATGCAGTTCCAGATGGCCGGCTACCACCTCGTCCATCACGGCGAAGGTCGCTGGAACGGCGTCGCGATCGCCGCCCGGGAGGGTCTGGCGGTCGACGACATCGTCACCAACTTCGGTGATGGCCCGGTGCGGGACAGCAGCGCCGGGGCAGGCGCGTCTGAGGAGGACGACTTCGACCCGTTCGACGAGGCGCGGATGCTGTCCGCCGTCGTGGACGGAACGCGCTTCGTGGCCCTCTACGCACCGAACGGTCGCGTCGTCGGCAGCCCGTTCTACGAGGGCAAGCTGCGCTGGTTCGAGCGGGTGCGCCGCTGGCTCGACGAGACTCGCTCGGTGGACGAGCCGCTCGTGCTTGCAGGCGACTACAACGTGACCCCGGCCGACGAGGACGTCTGGGATCCGGTCAAGGCCCATGGCGGGACCCATGTGTCGGAGCCGGAACGCGAGGCGCTGGCCCACCTCCGCGATTGGGGGTTGGCCGACGCATACCGGCTCCAGGAGCAGCGCGGCGGGCGGTTCAGTTGGTGGGACTACCGCGCCGGGATGTTCCATCGCAACGAAGGCATGCGCATCGACCTGCTCTACGTGACCGAGCCCGTCGCGAAGCGCGTGGTGTGGGCGGAGATCGATCGCGAAGCGCGGAAGGGTCCGCCCGTGCCTTCCGACCATGCGCCGGTCGCGGTCGACCTCGACACACCCGGGAAGCCGTTCAACGCCGGCTGGGATGAGGCGCTCGCACGGATCCAGGCGCGGACACGTCCGAGCGGTCACAAGAGTCCCGCGCAGATCCGGTACGAGGAGGAACGGAAGACCCGTTCGAGCTGAGCGTGGCCCGGCCCAGCGTCCCGTGTTACTTCACATGCAACGAGTGACGGCTGAAGAGCCCGTACTCCCGATCCCAGCCGCCCTTCGTAACACCGCATGTTTCCAGACGGCGGATGAACGCCCATTCCTTCGTCAGTCGTAACACGTGATGTACCCAACGGGCACCGCTCCGGCCGTAGCGGCCGACTGAGCCCGGCTTACGGCTGATCCAGGTTCAGCCGGACCGCCACACCCGCGGCCTCGGTACGCGTCGCCACGCCGAGCTTGCCGAGGATGTTCGACACGTGGACGCCGGCCGTGCTCTCGCTGATGAACAGCTCGTCGGCGATCTGTCGATTGGTCCGGCCCGTGGAGACGAGCGCGAGCACCTCCCGCTCGCGCGGCGTCAGCCCGAATGGATCGGGAACCACGGGCTCGGCCGCCACCGGCACCGCGGCCTCAACCGGGACGAGCGGGATCCGCGCACGAGCGGCCAGCCCCTCGATCGCCGCCTGCATCGGTGCAGCACCGAGCGTCAGGGTCGCCTGGTACGCGGTCCGGAGCTCGTCGGTTGCCGCAGCACGGTCACCTTCGCCGAGCAGCGCTTCGGCGAACCGCCAGCGAGCGTAGGCAAGCGCGTATGGGCGGCCAGTCGCTCTGAGACCTTCGACTGCCACGTGCCACGGGCCTGTCTGCGGAGTGTCGAGCACACGACAGGCTTCGGCCTCGATCGCGGCAAGGCCCGCGTTCACTTGCGTAGCATCCGTGGCATCGGCTCGCGAGAAGGAGCCGGCGGCGTCGGCCGCCGCCAGCGACGCCGCCAGTACATCCCAGCCCTGGCGAGCGACCGACGACAATGCGGTATCGCGACGAGCACGTGCGAATTCGGCGAGTTCCGCTGACGCTCGTGCCGCGGCCGCCGCGAGCGGCATCGCATACCAGCCCAAGGCAGTCGCGTCGACATCGCCCAGGCCACGTTGGGCGGTCGACAGGGCATCCGCCGGGCGTCCGCTCCAGAGCTCGTGCTCGGTGCGAGCGACGTAGTACGGGATGGAGAATTGCCCCTCCGCTGGCCGGCCATCGAGGAGCCGACCGAGCTGATCGAGCCGTTCCTGGGCGCTGGGAGCTCCCATGGAGACCAGGAGAGGCACGAGCCGCGCCAAGCCGTATCGATCCAGGTGGGGCTCGATGTGCTGCCGCTGGAATGTGTCGGCGGAGAGTTCGAGCGCCTCGTTCCACCGGCCCAGATCATTCAGGGCCTGGACGGCTTCGTGGGCGATGTAGCAGCCATAAGAGCTGCCGGTGCCGAGTCGCTGCGCCTCCGCGATTCCCTCGCGAGCGACGATGAGACCGCGCTCGGCCCGGCCGCTATAGATCAACGTGTTGGTGAGATTGGCGTTCGCCCGGCCGACATCGTCGAAATTCCCGATCTCGACCGCGATGCGGTGGGCCTCTTCGAGCGCGGCGACAGCTTCGTCGAAACGCCCCAGCGCCGCGTGATCGGGACCAAGCGTGCACAGCGCGTGCCCTTCTACCTGACGATCACCGTTAGACCGCGCGAGCTCGAGGGCCTCCTCGCACAGCCGTCGGGATTCATCCCACCGATCGAGCAACATCAGGAGCTGGCCGTACCCCGAAAGGACTCGGGCTCGAGCCGGACTCGGTGGCGCGGCCATCTCCATCGCCTGCTCGTACGCCCGAAGTGCGCCGACCGTATCCGTGGCCAGCCAGCGCTGCCGCCCGAGCCGCTCCTGCCAAAGAGCCACCCGGACAGGGTCGGTGGCCTGATCCAGCTCGGCGATCGCGGCTTCCCGGAGCGTGGCCCCACGCCGCGTCTGACCGTCGAGCGATGCGATCTCGGAGGCCCTGTCGAGGACGGACGCGTAGTCCAGCCCTGCGACCGTCTCGGGATCGTCGACGCCGGGCCATAGGTCGAGCACAGTCTCGAACTGGCGCAGTGCGTCAGCGAACGCGTACGCATCCATCGCAGCAAACGCGGCTCGGACGGAGGCGTCGAGTGCGCGGGCGTCGTCTCGGGTCGCCGACCAGTGGTAGGCGAGCTCTGCATAGTGGGCGGCCGCATCCGCTGCACCGCCACCGACGGCGCGGTTCGCGACGGCCTCGGCGAATGCCCGGTGCAGGCGGCGCCGCTCGCCGGGCAGGAGATCGTCGTATGCCGCCTCCTGCATCAAGGCGTGGCGGAACGCGTAGCCATCCGCCTCCGCGTCCTCGTCGGCGATCAACACCTGCTGACCGACCGCATCCCGGAGCGCGGCGATCGTCGTCGACTCGTCCTGGCCGGCGACGGTGGCCAGCAGATCGTGGCCGACACGCCGGCCTGCGACGGCCGCCACCCCGACGACGGCCTGCGCGTCCTCGGGTAGCGCGCTGATCCGGGCGAGGAGGATGCCGCGCAACGTCGGCGGCAGGCCACGCTCGGCTGACGTGCGCTCGGCCATCGCCAGCTCCTCGATGAAGAACGGGTTCCCGTCCGAGCGCTCGACGACCCGCCGGACAAGCTCGGGATCCGGCTCCGCCCCGATGATCGACTGCAGGAGCTCGCGGGTGACCGCCGGCGGCAACCGGGCGACGTCGATCCGCCGGACGCGACCTGTCCGCTCCAACTCGGCGAGCCACGGCAGGAGCGGATGGCGGCGATGTAGCTCGTCGGACCGGTACGTGAGCAGGAGGGCCCCCGCGTCGGAACGCAGGTTGCGGACGAGGTAGGTGAGCATCTCGCGCGTGCCAGGGTCCGCCCAGTGGAGGTCCTCGACCACGAACAGGACGGGCCGGCGCGCCGCGAGCCGCTGGATGAACCCCAGGATCGCCTCGAGCAGGCGTGCCTGGAGCCATTGGCTCTGGCCGCTCGGCTCCGGGACGGCATGGCCCTCGCCGATCGACGGCACCAGACGTGCGAGGTCCGGCGCACCCGCACCGACAAGCTCCGCCATCTCTTCTGGCGGCAACTCGCGTTGCAGTTCGCGCAGGGCCTCGACGATGGGGCCGTACGGGACACCCGCCGAACCGATGTTCACGCATGAGCCACGCAAGACCTGCATCCCACGTTCGTCGGCCAAGCGCATCGCCTCAGCGACCAGGCGACTCTTCCCGACCCCCGCCTCGCCGGCCAGCAGGATCGTCGCCGCGGTGCCGTCACGGGCCGCGTCAAGCCCGTCCGCGATCGTCGCCAGTTCCGCCGCGCGCCCGACCACGATCGGACTGACGAGACGGCCGGACATGGCGTCGATGATAGGGGCGGCCATGGCGTTCACGCGGCGATGGCCATCCACAGGGTCACGGCGAACGAGGCGGCCGCGACGATCCTCGATGCCCGATGGGACCTCGCCGCGGAGCGTGCGCCCGTTCCGCGACGCGCCTCCCGGATCAACCGGGCATGCGCCGCGTCGCGGTGGAACTCGGCCATCCGCTCGTTGGCGGTGATCTCTGCGAAGTAGGCGTTCATCATCGGGCTCCCATCGGTCCCTATGGCGGGACTGGACGCAGCCTCGCCGACCAGAGGCTTCCTGCCATCGAGCGGACGCGGTACGCGAAGCACCGAACGACGCTGATTTCGGCGGGACTCCGCCTTTAGAGGTAGCCTCCGCAGCGTTTCCGCGCCCGTTGCGGATAACGAGACGGTCTGCGCACCGTCTTGGATGACGAACGTAGGCTCGCCCTTCCGATGACGCTCCCCAGCGACGGCTCGGCCGAGATCAGCCTCATCGACCTCGAGAAGCGGTTCGGTGCGGTCCGGGCGGTCGACGGCGTCTCCCTCGAGATCCGCTCCGGAGAGTTCTTCTCGCTGCTCGGACCATCCGGCTGCGGCAAGACGACCACGCTTCGGATGATCGGTGGCTTCGAGCTGCCGACCGGTGGCCGGATCCTGCTCCGCGGTCGAGACATCACGCACGACCCGCCGGACAAGCGACCGGTCAACATGGTCTTCCAGCAATACGCGCTGTTCCCGCACCTCGATGTCGCCGGCAATATCGGCTTCGGGTTGCGGCGCAAGAAGGTCGACCGCCAGCAGATCGACCTGCGTGTCAGCGAGGCCCTCGACCTCGTGCGTCTGAAGGGCTACGAGAAGCGCAAGCCGTCCGAGCTGTCGGGCGGCCAGCAGCAACGCGTCGCCCTCGCCCGGGCGCTCGTGAATCGACCCAACGTGCTCCTGCTGGACGAGCCGCTCGGCGCGCTCGACCTCAAGCTTCGGCGCCAGCTCCAGATCGAGCTCAAGCGCATCCAGTCCGAGGTCGGCATCACGTTCGTCTACGTGACCCACGACCAGGAAGAGGCGCTGACGATGAGCGATCGGATCGCCGTCATGCACCTGGGCCAGGTCGAGCAGCTCGGGACGCCCGAGGAGCTCTACGAGCGGCCACAGACTCGTTTCGTGGCCGACTTCATCGGCACGACCAATCTGCTGGCAGGCGCGATCGAGTCGATCGACGGCGAAGCGGCCCTCGTCCGACTCGAGGGCGGTGACGCGTGCCGGGTCGTCGGCCGCGATCTCGTGGCCGGCCAAAGCATCGAACTTTCGATCCGGCCCGAATCCATCTTCGTCAAGGCTTCGAATGGGACGTCCCCGGACGGGGTCCCACCGTTGCGCGCCCAGGTCGAACAGGTCGCCTATATGGGTGGCAGCGTCCAATACCAGGTCCGTACGCACGGCGGTCTGTCGATCACCGTGCTCGCTCCGAAGACGGGTGAACGGCACGCCGTCGGAAGCGATGTCGATATCGCATGGCCGCCGAGCGAGGCGCTGGTCCTCGCGCCGACGGCCGGACAAGAGGAGAGCGCGCCATGACCGATCGACACGACGGCTCGAGCATCGACCTCGAGAAGGAACTGGTCCGCTACATGGTCGAGCACCGCATCTCGCGGCGCTATCTGCTCGAGCGGATCGCGCTCGTGGGCGGTGCCGCCGCGCTCGCGCCGATCATCGCGGCCTGCACGTCGAGCGGCGGATCGGCGTCTGCTGCCCCCTCCTCGGCGGCGCCATCGGTCGCTGCGTCTGTCGCGCCTCCGTCTGCGTCGCCCTCGCCCACGGCACAGCCGTCGCCAGAGGGCGCGCTCAACATCCTCAACTGGACCGACTACCTGGCGGACGACGTGATCAAGTCGTTCGAGGACCAGTTCAGCGTCAAGGTCACCCAGAGCTTTTTCTCGACCACTGACGAGATGTACCAGAAGATCGGCGAGGATGGCGGCGACTACGACATCAGCTTCCCGATCTCGGTCGACGTCCCGAATATGGTCGAGCGGGGCGTCATCGCCAAGCTCGACAAGTCGATGCTCCCGAACATCGTCAACCTCGGCCAGGAATGGGCGAACCCCGGGTACGATCCCGGGAACACCTACACCGTCCCCTACATGTGGTGGACGACGGGCGTCGGCTACGACCCCAAGCGCATCAAGGAGGAGCCGACGAGCTCGAAGGCGCTGTGGGACGCGCGATGGAAGCAGCACATCTCGATGCTCGACGACTGGCAGGAGGTGTTCGGGCTCACGCTGATCCAGCAGGGCCACTCCGCGAACAGCACGAATACGGCGGAGATGGACCAGGCGCTCGCGTTGCTCGAGCAGCAGAAGCCGCTCGTCCGGACGTACTCCACCGACACGATCGGGACGATGACCTCAGGCGACGTGTGGATCGGCCATATCTGGGGCGCCGACCGGTTCGCCATCCAGGAGACCATCCCGGACTTCGCCTACTAC
>Ga0070682_100002522_pt1 | contig 10103 bp, 3 predicted proteins | sample KBSC63LmetaG_FD_64668 | JGI IMG/M metagenome (GOLD analysis project Ga0070682, IMG submission 64668) | Corn rhizosphere microbial communities from Kellogg Biological Station, Michigan, USA - KBS C6-3L metaG | ecosystem: Host-associated > Plants > Roots > Rhizosphere | place: USA: Michigan... | reverse complement strand
CAGATGAGCGAGCGCCTCACCCAGCCGGAGCCGATCTCGGCGGACCTCGCACGGCGCGCTCGGTAGCGTTCGCGCGGGTGCGGCGATCGGGAACCAGTTCCAACGATCGAGCACCAAAAACCCAACGTCCTCGCGTTGCGAAATTCGAGTCGACCATCGTCGGCGTGAGCGCGGACGTCGCCGTTCCTCGCCGGGAGCAATCTTCGGTTGTCGCCACATTCGCGCGCGCGTTGAACCGAATTTCTGGGTCGCATGCACCACGGGTCAGGCGTACATTGCCGTACACCTGACTCAGCGCGCGGTTTCTCACCCAGCCGCGCCTAGGGCTCCTTCGCTACTCGAGTTTCGCTCCCTTGGGTCTGGTCGAAGGTATCAACGTCATGTCGAATCGAAACGCACGGGTTCCGTGGGTCGCGCTCGCGCTCGTCGCAGCGGTGCTGGGATGGAGCTGCGCCAACGGACCGCCCCAGGTCACCCAAGGCGGGCTCGGATCCGTGGGGGGCGCAACCGCAGCTGCTGCGGGAAGTCCGCCCACCGCCGGCTCGGGGGTCATGGCTGGCTCCGGGGGCACGAGCAACGAGCCCCCACCCCCGCCACCCATGGTGATGGTGAACGACGGGGGCATGACCGACACGTGCGTGCCGCTCTCCTGCACGCCCGCCGGCGGACAGTACTGCGGCTCCGTCGGCAACGGCTGCACGGGCACCATGGTGTGCCCGGCCTGCCCGGGCGATTGGGTCTGCGATCACGGCCTCTGCAAAGGCGGACCGACGTGCACCGCGCGGACGAGCTGCAGCGCCGGCGACGGTTCGTACTGCGGCGTCATCGGTGACGACTGCGGCGGTGCGCTCGACTGCGGGGATTGCGCGGCGCCGGCCACTTGCGGCGGCAGAGGCGTCCCGAACGTTTGCGGCGATCCTGCGTGCGTTCCGCTGAAGTGCCCGCTTCCCGTGGGTCAATACTGCGGGGTCGTGGGCGACGGCTGCGGCGGTGGTGTCGACTGCGGCGCTTGCCCTGGCGGCCAAACGTGCGGCGGGGATGGCATCGAGGGCGTGTGCCCCGGTAGCTCGCTGGGCGTCGCCTGCAGCGGCATCCAATGCAACGTCGAAAGCTGCGGGGGCAGCGACATGAAGACCACCGTGAGCGGCGTCGTCTACGACCCGGCCGGGGTGAACCCGCTCTACAACGTCTGGGTCTACGTACCGAACGAGCCGCTCGAAGACATCCCCACGGGCGCAACGTGCGACCGGTGCCTCGCGAACTTGTCGGGAGCGCCCATCACGACGGCGCTCACCGACGCGACCGGTCATTTCAAGCTCGAAGGCGTTCCCACGGGCCAGAACATCCCGATCGTCATGCAGGTCGGGCGCTGGCGGCGCCAAGTGACCCTGCCGAACGTCGTCGGTTGCACCGACAACCCGGTGAACGACCCCCAGCTCTTGCGCCTGCCGCGCAACCAGAAGGAGGGGCACATCCCGCTCATCGCCATCACGACGGGCAAGTCGGACGCCCTCGAATGCCTGATTCCGCGCGTCGGGCTCGACCGTGAAGAGGTGACGACGGACACCGGAACCGGACGCGTGCACCTCTACGCGGGCGCCGGCGTGGCGTCGACCGGCATGGGTGGCATGACCGGGCCCGGAGCGACCAGCATGACGCCCGGCGGCGACCTGAGTCTCGCCACGAGCCTCTGGGCCGACCCCGCGAAGATGCGCGCGTACGACATCGTGATGTACTCGTGCGAGGGCGCCGAACAGGGACAAACCAAGGACCCGTACCTCGCGAACTTCGAGGACTACGTCAACCACGGTGGGCGCGCGTTCCTCACGCACTATCACTACTACTGGCTCAACCACGGCTCGACGGCGTTCCAGGGCACGGCGGACTTCGCCCCCGAAGGCATGAACCCGCCGGACCCGTCGGTCGGCGTCATCAACACCGGGTTCCCGAAGGGTGCGGCCCTCGCGGATTGGCTCGTCACCGTCGGCGCGTCGTCCACGCGCGGCCAGCTCTCGATCGCTCAGCCGCGCGCGTCCATGAGGACGGCGACCCCGCCCTCGCAGGACTGGATCTCCATTCCGATGAACCCGAACGACATGGACGATCCCGCGCTCCAGTACATGACGTTCAACACGCCCTTGGGCGTTGCCGCCGAGGATCAGTGCGGGCGCGTCGTGGACACCGACCTCCACGTCGGCGCGCCAGTGACCCAAAACGGCATGACGATGGGCGGTGACACGTCGAGCCCCGCCACGCCCTACCCCGGCGGCTGCAAGAGCACGCCGATGTCCCCGCAGATCAAAGCCCTCGAGTTCATCTTCTTCGATCTGTCGAGCTGCGTTCAGCCCGAGACGCTCGAGCCGCAGCCTCCGCCCCCGCCTCCGCCCGTGGGCGCCCCGCCCCCGCCGGTCCCGGTTCCGCCGCCCCCGCCTCCGCCTCCACCGCGGTGACTTCCGACGGGCGCCGCGGTCAGCGCGGCGCTCACCCCCAAGGGTCGTACGGATCGAGATCCGGTGTCTCACACGGGAGATCGAAGAACTTCATCTTGATGAAGCAGGAGATGGCTGGGCTGAAGAGCCAGCCGAAGAAGCTGTCGCCGAAGACCTCCTCGACGACCTTGTCGATCACGGCGCCGAGGATGGCTCGGTCCACCGAGTCGAAGACTTCCTTGAAGCTCGCGAAGAGGCCCTCGGCGAGCGCTTCGAGCACGTCGCTCCAATCAGGGCCGTCGACGAAGCTGTCGAGGTTCGCGGGGGGCGTCGGGTTCGCGAGCGCCTCGTCCACCTTGGCAACCGTTTTGGCCAAGGTCCTGTAGGTGGCGCCGACGATCGCTTTGTACACGACGAAGCTGTCCGGATTCGTCACGACCGCGGCGACACCCCGACCGCGGCTCAAGATCCGACTCCGAGCTTCCTTGAGTGTTTCCGCGATCGTGCCCGCAACCAAGCGGACTTTCTCTTGGTCCGCGTCGGAAGCGTTCACGTAGGTGTCGAGGGAGCCGGTCGTGCCGACGATGGCGGCGATGGCGGCTTCCGCTTCCGCGTAGTCGCTGGCGGCGTCGGTCTCGAGCGCGTACCAGATCAGGGTCGTGTAGGGCGTGAGTAGCGTCGTTCCGGGCGGAGCGCGCAGCGAGAAGGGCTGCGTGACGCGGTAAAGGTCGCTCTGCTCCGGCAAATGCGTGAGGGCGTTCGCCGGAATGACGGCGACGAGCGAATGGGCGACCGTGTCGCGCTCACTCCAATACAGCGAGTAGGCGCCGTTCGAGTCGCTCACGGAGGTCGGCTCACCGGCGTCGAGCACCGTGTTGTCGTTCAGATCGAGAAAGACCGTGGCCCCCTCGATCGTGCCGTCGACCGCGACTTGCCCGAAGGTCGCAACGGCGTCGTCGTTCGCCACCGCCGCGGCAAGGACGGCGTCGAACGCAGCCTGATTGAGGAGGTAGTAGTCCTCGGTGTCCGTCACGCCCGCGCGCTTGACGGTGCCGAGGAAGCCCTGTCCGTCGATCACGGCGAGGAACAGATCCGTCGCCGCGTCCGCGAGCTCGAATTGCGCCTTGTAGCTCGGCGGAACGATGAGCTCGATGAGCCCGTTCTTCTCGACCGTGCGTCGCTGCCAGCTGCCCACGAGGGGCAGCGCCGTTTCGTCGCGCCCGTTGGTGAAGCTCAGACTTCCGTCGTCGAGCAGCCGCATGTTCAGGCCCGAGAGCGTCCGCAGCGACCGCCCGCTCGGGCCGTACATGGCCTCGACCGCGTCGAGATCGGTGAGCGTCGGGAGCTCGGGGTGGACGGGGTTGTCTTGATCGTCGTCGTCGAATGCCTCGTATTCGTCGCGGGTCGCGTTGACGGTGAGTCGATACGCGACGGCGCCGGGGCCGAAGCGCTCGTCGCGGTCCACCAGATCGATGCCCTTGGCGTACGAGCGGATGAGGCGCCCTGAAACGTCGACGGCATTGCTGGTCGCCCGCTGGGCCGCGCGCGTGAAAGCGCTGCTCTGGTCGGCGGAGCCGTCCGCGTTGGACGAGAATTCGGGCGGGTCGCTCGTGTCCGTGCGCTCGCGCCAGCCCGTGCGGGTCAGCGCGTAGCCGACGTCGACAATCGGTGGCTCCGGCTCGTAGCTCGACGAGAGGTTATCGTACGCGTAGTCCTGTTGCGGCAGTGAAAAGGCGTCGCGGTCCGTCGAGGTGGGCTCGATGCGCGCGTAGCCGAGCACGCCGCCGTTCGGGCCTGGAAAGGCGATGAACGCGCCGTCGGCGAACGTGTCGAAAAAGTCCACCCGCGTGGCGCGCCGGCTCTTGTCGAGTCGGTTCTCGAACGACGTGGCGTCGATGTGCTTCAGAAACGCCGCGACGGCCATGGCTTCGCCGTTGTCGAGCGTGGGCCCGCCGATCCCCGTGCTCACCGTGCCGAGCTGTAGCTCCGCGTTGTAGGTGACCGCGCTGAAAACGCTGGCGGCGTCGGCCGTCGCGTCGTCGAGCGCGGCGATGGCCGTCTGGTCGATGCCGAACGAGAGCGCGAGGACCCGGCCGGCACGCTCGAGCTTCGCGCTTTCGGAAGCGGTCGCGGACTTGGATGCCGCGTCCGACACGTAGTCGTCGAAGAGACTGACCGCTTCGTCGATGCCGAGCTTCGCGCGGACGGACGCTTCCGCTTCCTCGAGCGTGAAGCCCGGATACCGCCCGAGAACCCCCGCCACGAGGCTCGAGACCGGGCTCACGAACGGGCTCGCACCCGCCGGCGACGCCAACACGAAGGCATGCGGAACCGCTTCACCGGTGAACGAATCCACGGCACTTGCGGGCACGGAAGCGACGATCTGAAAGCGCGACGCCTCGGCCGCGTCCACGCCGGGCCACGTGAAATGTCCTTCGTCGTCCGTCGTCGCGCGGGGCTCGTCTCCGTCGAGCTCGAAGTCTCCGTCCCGATCCAGAAAGACGCGCGCACCTTGCAGCGGGCCCGCAACGGACCCGAAAAACGCCGTCGCCTGAGCGCCGCCCTCGCCCCCTTGGCCGTTGTCGGGGCCACCGCTCGAGCCGTCACCCGCGTGTCCAATCGGCTCGCCCGCGCCGCCGCTCTCGATACCAGCCACACCGCCGCCCGTTGCGCTGCCACCCTTGCCGCCTCCACCACCGCGTCCACCACGGCCTGCGCCTCCCCTGCCCGCCTTGGCACCTGACGCTGCTGCGCCCGCGGCGGCGTCGTCGTCATCGCCACCACAACCGGCTGGGGAGAGGGCCACCGCCGCGGCGACCAACGCGGGCACGAGCCTACGGAGCTTCGGCATTCCGGCCTTCATGGCTGACTCCTTCGTGGCGACAGATCGCCCAAGAATGGAGGAGCTTACACCGAGAACGCAGCGAGACCCTACTCGCAGCTCGTGTCAGACCCTACGAGCAGCACGAGGACGCCAAGCCGACGCATCGTCGACAGCGCTCTGCCGTGCGGCACCGGGAGCGGCAGTCGAGACCGCAGCCCGGATCGGCTTCCCGCGGCGCTCCGCCGCTCGGCTAACATGGTGGGGATGCTGTTTTGGGACCCCTCGTTCCGGCTGGCTGCGGTTTACGGCGCCGTGATCCTGCTGGTCGCAGCGTTGCTCCGGCTCGTGCGTGGTGCGCCACGGGCGCGTTTGCGTCGGAGCGTTCTGCTCTTCGCGGGGTACGTGCTCGTGCTCGGCGCGCGGATGCTCGTCGGCGACCACGCTGGTACGACGGTCGCACAAGGGTTTCGTTTCGCGGACGCGTTCGTCGCGGTGCTCTTGGCGGTGCACTTGGGCGCGCTCGTCGTGTTCGACCTCGTGCTCGGGGCCTTGCGCTGGCGCTCGTCGGACATCCTGCACGATCTCACCGTCGGCGGCGCGTACGTCGTCGCCACCTTTTGGTTGATGCACGGCATGGGCGTCAACGTCACGGGCATCGTCGCCACGAGCGCGGTCGTCACGGCCGTCATCGGTTTGTCACTCCAGTCGACGCTCGGTAACGTGATCGGGGGCCTCGCCCTCCAGGTCGACGACTCGGTGCGCGAGGGCGATTGGGTGGAGCTCGAGAACAAGACGCAAGGCCTCGTCAAGAAGGTGCGCTGGCGCCACACCGTGATCGAGACGCGCGATTGGGACACGCTCGTCGTGCCCAACAACCAGCTCGTGGCGCAGACCATCAAGATCCTCGGGCGGCGGGAGGGTCAGCCCGTCCAACACCGCATGTGGGTCTACTTCAACGTCGACCATCGCTACCCCCCGCGCGACGTGATCCGCGTCGTCGACGAAGCGCTCCAGTCGGCGCCGCTGCCCGGTGTCGCCGCCGAGCCCAAAGCGCATGCAATCGTTCATGATTTCGCTCGCGACGGCCGCGACAGCTTCGCGTACTACGCCGTTCGCTACTGGCTCACCGACCTCGCGCGCGACGACCCGACGAGCTCCGCCGTCCGCGAGCGGCTCTACGCCGCGCTCCAACGTGCCCAGATCCCGCTCGCGCTGCCCGCGGCGGCCCTGTTCGTGACCCGCGACGACTCCGAAAAGTCGGAGCGCAAGCGACAGCGCGCGCTCGAATCGCACCGCAACGCGCTGCGCGGAGTGGCTCTCTTCTCGAAGCTTTCCGAGGAGGAGCTCACGCGCTTGGCGGAGAGTGCCAAGCGTGCGCCGTTCGCGGCCGGCGAAGTCATCACGCGTCAAGGAGCGCAGGCGCACTATCTCTACGTGCTCATCAGCGGCCAGGCGGACGTCTTGGTGAGCGTCGACGGTGGCGCTGAGCGGCGCGTCGCCACCCTCGAGGCCCCCGCCTTCTTCGGCGAGATGGCGCTGCTCACGGGCGCGGCGCGCGAAGCCACGGTCGTCGCCAAACAGGTCGTCGAATGCTTGCGCGTCGACAGGGACGGCTTCGGCGAGCTGCTGAGCGCGCGCCCGGAGCTCGCACGCGAGGTCGCGGCCATTCTCGCGGAGCGACGGGTGGGTCTCGAAGCGGCGCGCGGGGGCCTGGATCAGGGCGATCGCACGCGACGCATCGCCAACGAGAGCAGCCGCATCCTCGCGTCGCTCAAGGATTTCTTCGCGCTCGAGAATTGACGCCGGGCGCGGCATCGACGCCCGGCGCGGTACTCAGCGCGGCCCACGGCCCGCGGCCGCCCGGTGCCGCGCATCGGCGCGACCCCGGGCGGGCTTGCTTTCGCCGCTCGCTAGAAGACGCCCGTCACGACCGGCGTGCTCGGCAGGGCGCTGCCGCCCGACGTGCGATTGGCGCAGAACCCGAGCGAATAGCTGGTTCCGCCCGCGGGAATGACGTGAGCCCAGGATTCGCTCGGCGTCATCGTGACGCTGCCGGTCGAGGCCGTTCGATTGACGTTCCAGTCGTCGTAGATCGTGGCGCCGTTCGTATTGAACGTCGCGGACCAGTCGGTCGTCGGCGCGGAAGTCGGGTTCGTGATGCGAAGCTCGACGCAGTAGCCGGTGCCCCAATCCGTCTGGACGACGTAGGAGCCGTTGAGCGACCCCGTCGTGCCATTGCAGTGGACAATCTTGTGGGTGACGGACACGTCGTCGATGTAGAGGACGACCGTCGTGCGCGGGCCTTCGGCGTAAACCGTGAGCTCGGTGAGCGTGCAGCTCGGCACGACGACCGAGCCGCTCAGCTGAACCCAGCTCGTGTTCGTTGCCGTCGCTTCCGCGATCCGCGTGTAGACCGGCGAACCGCCTTGGCAGACCGAGCGCTGCGTGAAGTACACCGGCTCGCTCGGATCGCCTTCCACGCGTGCCCAGAGGCTCGCCGTCAGCGTGTCGCCGGGTTGCGCGAGGCTGAAGAGGTTGTAGGAGGCTCCTTGCCACGTTCCGGTGTTGCGGTTCGAGATGCGCAGGCTGCGGGCCCCGCCGTGCTTCTGCGTGGTCGACGTCGCGATGGTCGCTCCAGCGCCCGCGGTCCAACCGTTGGTGTTCGTCTCGAAGTCGCGGTTCGTCACGAGTTGCTGGTCGATCTGTGAGCACGCGCAGGGCGTGACCGGCAAGAGGTCGCCCGCCGCATTGGGTCGATAGACGTTTCCGTTCAGACACAAGCCCGGGAGCTGTGTCGACGACCCCATTTCCCAATACGGCACGGCGTTTTGGTTCACGTACGTGCCCCAGTCGTCGAAGAGCGTCGCACCCGGGCGGCAGGACGTGTTGTCCGCGCCGATGGGACATTGCAGCTGGGCATTCGTGGCAGGTTGCGCGCTCCCGGCGCTCGCGGGCTGCCCGCTCGTGTCCGTCGCCCAATAGCTTGCCACCACGTTGGTCTCGGACCGACCAATCAGGCCACCGAGCCCGCCGTCGGGGCTCGCGGTGCCTTGAACGAACCCCGTCGAGTAGCCACCCGAGACCGCGGAGCCCGACTCCACATTGCCCACGAGGCCCCCGACGCGACCGTTGTCGGTATGCACGAAACCGCTCGCGAAGCCGGCGACGACCGCCGAGTCGAAGCTCATCGACCCGACGAGCCCTCCGTAGGCGTCGCACGAAACCGACCCGCAGCCCGAGGCCACGACCGTGACATCTCCCGTCGCGAAGGACCCGACGATGACGCCGCTAGCGGCAAGCCCGACGAGCCCGCCTGCCACGTTGCCATGCGTCGAGTTGACGGGGACCGTCGCGTAGCAATTCGAGATCGTGCTGCCGACGAATTGCGCGGCCACCGCACCCGACATGGCGACGGTGCTCAAGGTGTCCGCTGCACCAATCATCGCGAGCGGGCCGGTGAGACCGATGTTCCTGATGTTTGCGCCCCGGACGCCTCCGAACAGCCCCGCCTCGCCGGTGGGGTCATGGTCGATCCAGAGATTCTTGATGACGTGCCCGTTCCCTTCGAAGTTCGTCTGGAAGGCGAGGCGCGGCTCGTCGCCGAGATGACCGAGCGAGTCCCATCCGGCGGTGTCGTCGGACATTGCGTTCCACCGCTTCTCGGCGTCGTCGATCACGCCGTTGCCGTTCACGTCGAAGTCCAGATCGTTCAGGAGCTCGTAGCCGTCGCAATGGCGCGCGAGGATCCCGCCCTCGTTGTGCATGATGCCCCCTTCCGTGATCAGCGGCGGAATGATGCGCGGGCGGCAGCCGGAGTTGTTCTCGATCTCGCCAAACTGCTGCATCTCGGTCGTTCGCAGCGAGACACCGGTGGGATCGTTGAAGATTAGCGCGAGCTCCGCGAAGGTGTGAATGTCGATGAGGTTGTCGGAGTCCAGATCGACGTCGGCAATGCCGTTGCCATCGTCGTCCTGATCGACGGCGTCGCCGAGCCCGTCGTTGTCTAGGTCGCCGGGCCGCGTATCGAGCGTCAATCCCGAAGCCGTCTGGCAGGCCGTATTGCAGCTCGCGTTCCAGGCGTCGGGTAGCGTGTCGAGATCGAGATCGAGCGCCACCGCAGGGTTCGACGGAAATTGATCGAGAACCAGCGTCGACTTCGCGCGACACGCTTCGTCACAGCCCTCACGCCAGAAATCGATCGCGCCGTCGTTGTCCGAATCGCGTGACGCCTCCCAGTTGGACGGGAACTGATCGTTCTGGTCGAGCACGCCGTCGCCGTCGCTGTCGCGATAGACTACGCCTTTGATACGCAGCGCGGGCACCTGCTGATTGGTGCCGAAGTCCCAGGCCGGCTGATTGTCGGAGTTCAACCGGCTTTGCCAACCCGCGAAGAGTCCAGACTTGCAGTCAGGATCATTGGCGGTGTCGGTGCACTTGAGGTCCGCGAGCGTCACGGCCACGGCACCGCCACCCGCTGTCTTGGTCTTGAAAAAGCCCGTCGTGTCGGTCGCGTAGAAGCTCGACACGAACGTCGCTGGCCCGAACCCGAGCATGGCCCCGCCGCCGGCGCCGCTCCCGACCACGGAGCCCGACACGAAGGTGTTCGTGATCGTGGGGGCGGGCGTGCCATCGGACTGCCCCACGAGCCCGCCGAAGATCCGGCCCTGACCGGTGATGCCGCTCGCAAAGCTATCCGTGATGCTGCCCGACGTCATGTAGCCGATGAGCCCGCCGATGAACGAGCTGTACCGATCCGAGGTGGTCCTGCCGAGGGTGAAGCTGCGTGCGATGGCGCACCCGTACGCCTCCCCAATCAAGCCGCCCACCCAGTCGCTCGAGCGGACGGAGAG
>Ga0070682_100002518_pt1 | contig 10112 bp, 14 predicted proteins | sample KBSC63LmetaG_FD_64668 | JGI IMG/M metagenome (GOLD analysis project Ga0070682, IMG submission 64668) | Corn rhizosphere microbial communities from Kellogg Biological Station, Michigan, USA - KBS C6-3L metaG | ecosystem: Host-associated > Plants > Roots > Rhizosphere | place: USA: Michigan... | reverse complement strand
GCGGCCTTTCCGAAGCGGTCCGGGATGTCCTTCAGTGCGTCGAGGTCGTCGTTGATCATGGTTTCCCATGAGAACGGGATGACCTTGCCGTACTTGTTCACCTTGTACTGGTAGCGACCCTCGGTCAGGCTCTCCATCGGGTACTCTTCCCGCTGTCCAACAGGAGGGAGCACCGTCTCGGCGCCGTCGACCGTGAAGTTGCTCACGTTGCGGAAGTCGCGAACCGTCCGCATCGTGATGTAGTTGCCGATCGTGCTCGGGGTCTCCGCGTACTTGCCTAGGAGCTGGCGCTCGAGGACGTCACCGAACAGGAGCGGGAAGTCGGACGTCGTCATCGCCTCACGGAGGACGATGGGATGACGCCGGCCCTGATACACGTCAGCGATCAGGTCCGCCGCCTCCCGGAGACGACGCATGTAGTCCGGGTTGCGGGTGTGAGCACCCGTCCCGAGCGCGATCCCCTCCCGGCCGTAGAGCCTCTGAACCGAGGCGTCTGCTGCCCGAAGGGACTCGACGAGTTCGAGGAACTCCATGTGTCAGCCTCCCCAGCCGATCTTCACGTCGATCGTCGACGTACCGCCGCTGGTCACCGTTCCCTGAGCCCACCCGAAGTGCCGGCCCGTTGCCTTCTTGGACAGCTTCGGGGTGTCCGCGTCGACGTAGAAGATCTCGTCCCCCAGCGCCACGGCGGAGTTGCCACCACCGTCGATCCCCTTCACCGACAGGGAGTACACCCCGCCGAAGTCCATCGTGCACTTGCCGTCAGTTCCGAGCGTGTCCTCAGCGACACCGGGCCGCTGACCGAACCGTCCGGGAGCCCCTGACGTGGCTGCACCGTCGGTCGGAGTGACTCGAAGATGTCGACCATCTTCTCGCTTCTGGTTGGTTGCCATCTAGTTGGCCCTCCCGCTTGAGGCGACCTTCGCCTCCGCCTCGGTGAGCCCGAGCCGGCCGAAGGCATCTGCGAGGCCCTTCTCCGACTCCTCGATCGGGGTGGGGGTCCCGCCCGGATCTCCCGATCCGCCCATCCCACTCACGCGACCCGTGCCGGCGGCCCCGTGAATGTAGTTGAGCTCGGCGGTGACTGCTTCGGTGATCTTGGTCGCATAGGCCTCGGTGTCGATCGCTCCGTCCTTGAGGGGCGGATCGAGCGACAGGCTCTCGACCAGGCGCGTTCGGGTCATCTCCGGGACGTTCGGGATCTTCGACACGGTGCGCGTGACGATGTCCCGGGCGTCGCGAAGGATGATGGATTCCTGCAGGCGCACGTTGGCCTGCTTGGTCTCCTGGAGCTCCTTGAGGATCGGCTCGTTCGCTGCTCGAACTGCCTCCGAGATCGCCGTCGTCAGCTCGGGCGAGACTCCTGAGGGCGGAGCAGGCGGCGGAGTCGTGGTCCCCTTGTTCTCGTCTCCCACGGTTGCCTCCTGAATTGGGGTGACCGGATCAGCATCGGTTTGTCGGCCACGAGCGGCCTCGAAGATGGAAACGATCTGCCCACCAGCACCGGGCAGTGTCACGAAGTCGATGCTGTTCATGACCGATGGAATGATGCTCTCGATGATCGTCCCTTTCCTGCCCTCCGCTTCTCCATCTGACGAACCACCGTACGCCCGAATGGACGTACCGATGTGTTGTGCCAGCTCGTCGACCGGCCCCTTGTAGGTCTCGAAGACCTTTGCCCGAGCGTACGCACCCGGACCGTCCGGACCGTCTCGGTTGTACACCGCCGGTGTCACGAGTTCCGCTGCCAGATCCTTCAACGAACGCTCTGGCCGCTCACGTGACTCGGTCTCGGTGGGGTGGTCCCAGAACATCTTGGTGCCCGCCGGGAAGGCCTGGGGCGCGTAGCGCTCGAGGACCTTGTCGCTGTAGTACCCAGTGGTACCCCAGCCCGGCTTGATCACCTTGACGTCGATCATGTTGTCGGCACGGACAGCCCGCTCCTCCAACCTGATGATGCTTCCGAGGTTACCCCCGTCGGCATTGGCCTCGTAGATATAGGTGGACTCGTCGGCGTCGGTGCCGATCTCCTTGCGTTCCATGTCCACCCAGGAGGACCACAGGTTGTAGGCCTTCTGCATCTTCGCCAGCTGATCGGGCTCATCAGCCTCCAGCGCCATGCATCTCAGCATGCTCGCCGCAATCTGTTCGCCCGCAGCAGCGTGAGCCGCAGCAGAACTGCCCTCTGCCTCACGGAGGCGAATGACCTTGAGGGCCCGGTCAATAAAGTCCATACACGCCTCCTACGCGTTCGGGTGCTCGGTGGCGTTGTTATACAACTGCCCACAGTAGTTACACCGCTGAGTTGGCGCAGGCTGGGCGAAGTTCTTCACCTGTCCGGCCTTGAGCTTCTTCGAGGGGTGTGTTGAGGGACGTCCGATGATGATGTCTGCCATCAGCTCTTACCTCGTGGGGGCGTTGCCCCCTTCGGCCGCTGCGAATTCACATCCGACTCGAACTTGCCTGTTGCACCGGGTGCAGCATTCGCAGGATCGAAGGGGTTCGGCCCTGATGTCTTCTGGTTACGCATGGAAGGCGGAGGCGGTGCGACCTTGTGCAATCCGCTCTTGTCCATACCAATACCACTCTCGTCGACGTTCGGGTTCGGTGCAGGAGGAGTGGGCGGAGGTGGGACGACGACAGGAGGAACAGGAGGAGCTGCCTCCTTCACCGGAACCGGTGGCTTCGTAGCTGTCGGGGGCTTCGAAGCGTCCGGTCCACCACCACCTCCGCCACTCGTGACTTCTGCAGCCTTCTGGGCTTCTGCCCCTTCGGTGTCGAAGTACTCGGCACCATCGGGGAGGATCTCGTCGAGGAGTGCATCTGCATTGTCCACGTTCATTGCACGAAGCAACAGACGGATGAGCGTACGGTCGGACATCGTACCTGCGGTCTGTCCGCCATTGAGGGTAGCCGCCTGGACGATCGCCTGCACGCGTGGAAGGACGTCGTGCTCGAGAACGGCCGGGAAGTCGACGTTGATCTCGACCTCTTCCTGCTCGAGCTCGGCATCTGCGTCTGCCGGCTGCTTCCCACCAAGGTTGACGATCGCCGTCGCTTCCTTGATGGCAGCTTCTACGACCTGCGGGAGGGAGCTGAGTTCGTTGCTCACGCTCAGCTTCGCCTTACGAACGACATACGTCAGGATGTCCCTGTAGACGTCGGCCCACAGTTCCTGGCGGGTTCGCATCTTCAGTTCGGTCGGGCGATCAAGGGTCCTCGCGCTGGCGTAGTTGCCGCTCGACGAGTCACCGGTGAGCATCGTCTCTGGAATGCCTGTTCCGGACGACACCATCAGGGTGAGCCGACGACCCTCCTCGGGGCTTGGCTGGGCTCCGGCGGTCTTGATCGGCTGCAGGTCACCGATGGACTGCAACCACATGGATCCAACGTTCGGAGCAGGATTCGTCTCGCGTGCGTTGTTCGCCCCGAGGGTCGTACCGAGCTTCGTCTTGGCGTTCTGAACTGCCTTCGGACCTGACGGGGCAGTCAGCTTGAAGGCGAATCGGGCCAATGCCCGCTTGATGGTGGCATAGTCCTCGAGGTCGTTCTTGACTGCCTGCGCCCAGTCGAGAGCAGAGTAGTGTTCGGGGATCCCGAAGCGCATCGCACCCAGACGGCCGACTGCGACGTGGTACACGGGCTGATCCCAATGAACGATATCCCCATCGAACGAGGCAGGCTTCGAATCTGGCTCATACAGCCAGTCCGGATAGAACTCCCGAACGCCCTTTAGGGTCTCGATCTTCCCGGTCGCGGGATTGAACTTCAGGCGGTCGTAGCGCCGAACGTAGTACCAAGCCTCAGCCGAATCGTCCGGGTTTCGGATGATATCCTCGCACTCTTCCGCCGGGAAGCTGCGTACCTGGACGTTACCCGTGGAGTCGTTCGTAAACAGTACCAGGAAGAGGTTGGCCTTGGTCTGGAGCTCAACTTCCTTCTCGTGTTGTGCCTGATGACCTGTCAGAACCTTCTTGTTCCGGCGATCCTTCAGGAAGGTCTGTACGACCTTGTCGATCGCCTGATCAGGACAGTGGATGTTGACTCCCTGGCCCCAGACGTAGTGAGCCTGGACCTCTGTCGCGTGGTTGATCAGCGGGTTCTTGAGGTAGGCCATCGTGGCCAACATCATGATCCGCCGAAGCCCCTCCCGGCTGAATTCCTGCTGGGATTCGGTCGACATGCGAACCCAGCCACGATCCTCGATGGCGAGTTCCAGCTCTGCGAACCGTTCCTGCATCAACTCCAGGGACTGCTCCAGCTGGTAGTTTTCGTCTGCCAGCTGGGCTTTGGTCGCGCGAGGGGTGAGGCTTCTAGTGGTCATCATGTCCTGGCGTATTCAGCACGATCTGGACGAGCTTACGACGCTCACGGTAGTCGAGGAGAGTACTGATCAGGAGGACGATCGGGATCGTGATTAGTGTCAGGATGGGCGGCGACAGGGGGATCGGTCGGTCAACGAAGAGCCCGGGAGCAGCCAGCATTAGGAGCAGCAACTGGACAAGGAGCCGAAACCACTCACGACGTACGTTGCCGTGAGCGACAATCTCGCGTGCTCGTCCGTTGAGTTCCCGAACTGCCACCTCAGTCTGGCGAGCATCGATCAGTGCGATGACGGTCAGGATGGCCGTCACAGTGTTGACAAGCACCCAGAAGGCTTCGATGGGATCGATGCTCAGAGTCAATGCTTCGCCGTCCACGCGTCAATCTGCCTGTCGATCATGTTGAGGCGTGCCTGCTGAACCCGAAGGCGGAACATCACATCGTCACGCTCGTCCTGCATGTGGTCCTCAACGCGGCGACCCCCGGCCATTGGGGCTGAACCATGGCGGCGATCCAACCCCACGTAGCCCAGGACCTTCGCCATCAGCCTACGCACCCTCTGCCTTCTTCACTGCGGTGGAGGCGGTATCGAGTGCCTTGTCCGCGTGACCGAGAGACTGCATGGCGACCTTTCGCCAGAAGTCTCGATCCTCCTCCATCGCCTTGTACTGCCAGCCCCACACCCACTTCTTGGCCATTCCAGACAGGATCACCGCCGTGATGATCCCGGCGACGGCCGCTACCTGCTCGGGAGTCAGTGACATGCATCAGTACGGGCTAATTGCGACGTACTCATCGTACACCACAGTTTCTTCCTCGGGCTCGGGAATCAAGGCAAATGCCATGACCACCGCGTCTCCGTAGTCGGTACTGCGTCCCAACCGCTTCCGCAGGTCCTCCTTGCTCTCCACCTGGATCTTCGAGCCGGATGTGACTCGCCAGTGTGGAGCAGTGAGGTCTCCGATGAGCATGTCGTGGGGAGGGAGCTCGATCGCGAACTGGTTGACGGGATCCAGCAGCTCGCGCAGAGTCCACCAGGCGGCAGAGCGTTGGTTGACGAAACCAAGCTCGCCAGTGATGTCAACTTGTTCGGTCTTACCTGCGGCGTTGAAGGGGAAGACATTGATCCCGAGCTCTACCAACCGGTCAACCATCGGGCCACCGATGCCGATCACGTCGACAGCTACGTACCCTTCACCACCGCCTGTCGAATTGTGCACACCTGACAGGTAACCGACGGTTGACATGGTATCCGACTGTGGGTAGTCCCGAATCTCGCGGACAACGCGACCGAAACGGACTGCAATCGTCGTCCGATCCTCGCCGCTTCGGGCCGGATCACAGGACGAACAGGTGTATTCTGGGAGCAGTTCGTCGACGTTTAGGCCCTTTCGGGCGCGGTGATCGGGGTCGAAACGGTCCTTCCAACGCTCCTGAGCCTGCTCGACCCAGGTCAGCGGAATGACTCCCAACGCGTCTTCCGTGGCGAATTCACCAAGGACGCGGTTCTGGTAGATGGCCGAGTGCTCACCCCACTGCCGAGCACGCTGTTCGGCCCATTCTCGGGAGATCCGCCCGGCCTTGATGACTCGTTCGAGGTCGACATGGATGACATGCCAGTCCTCGTAGCCAGGCTTGCGAGTTTGGATCTCCCAGAACCGCCCGTTCGGCTCACCAGGCGTACTGATGGCGAGGGCATAGGCCTCGGCGACAGTATCTCGGCCAGCACCCGAAAACGCGCCTTCGGACGCGTTGAACGTCTCCGCGGCGATGGCCTTCGACTCGTCGTAGAGGTAGAAGAGGTGATCGGCGTGCGCGCCCTCGATGAGCTCCGGAACGTCGGAAGCTGCCGCGAACGACTGACCGGTCTTCAGTTTCAGGTTCAGCGCCTGAAGTTCCGTCCGGGAGTTGAAGGGGCGGCGTTCCAGGCGATCCCATCGCAACTTCCTCGCCCACTTGTGGATCTCGGGCCAGAGGAACTTCTCCAGCTGGCGCCAAGCGCTCGCCGTCGTCGGCACCTTCCAATCTAGTCCGTCCCTCGTCAGTCCGAACCAGAGGATCGCAACTGAGGCGGTGGTGGTCTTCCCAAGCCCGTGGGGACCTCTCACGCAGACCCTGCCGTACTGCGGGATCGCCATGAGGATCTCTTCCTGGTACTCGGTCAGGCCATCATCGCCCCAGTCGATCATGTCGTTGGCCCAGGCCACTGGATCATACATGTATATCGAGGGCTGAGGGTCCAACAGGTCTGCGGCGAACGCGAGGGGATTGAAGGCCTTACCGACTCCGCTGAATTCAGCGGGAAGCATCCAGGATCCCCTTCCGGATCCAGGCCATCGCGGCCTGAGTGCGATTCTGGACGCCCAGCTTGGCGAGGACACCGGTTACGTGATTCTTGACGGTTTGCTCAGAGGTCCCGAGGATCGCGGCGATCTCCTTGTTCCCCAGACCTTCCACCAGGTACGTCATGACCTGCTTCTCACGTTCAGTGAGGGGTTCACCAAAGTGGCGGTCTCGAGGGAAGCCGTCACTAGGAATGCTCATGAGGCAGTGACCGGATGTCAAGCGCCCAAACCAGACCGAAGGACCTCACGGACCTTCTGAGCGGCCACTGCCTCATCTCATCCACGCTTGGCACCAACCGGAGCGCTTCTACGAACGACGTGCGCGACGTGCGCCTCTCGCCTGGCTCGCGCCTTCGGAGCGTCTAGGTTGGTATACCGATCCATTGCGGGGTTGTAGGGGATCTCCTCGCCGTCGACGTTGAGAGTCACGGTTGAGGTCTCCTCAACGCCGGGCATGAGCTGGCGGAGCTGCTGACCAAGCAACTGACGGGCAATCTTCTGGCGACCTTCGTCAAGTCCAAGGACATCAGCCGAAAGGACGGCGATCAAGGCCCGTACCATGGCCCGAGCCTGGAACTCGGCCAGCTTCACCATCTGTTCGTCGATGCCGATGTCGAGGGCCTGCTTGGACAGCTTGGCCGCCCGCTCGTTCCAGTCGAAGAAGAGTTGGTGAGTCTGCACCGCCTTGGTGTGCCCATCGGCATCGGGATCGAGGAGGCTGTCGACGTTGATGTCTCCAGCCATCTCCCGGGTGGCAGCGGCCATCGCAGCGGCTTCATGAACCTGCTGCAGGAGGACCTCTCGCGGATCCTTCTTGGTGGCGGTCCTCAGCTTCTCGTCGAGGCTTACCACGTGGTGAGCGTCCATGATGACGAGGCGGACTGCTGCGAGGCGTTTGACAACTGTCGTGCTCCCACCATGCCGTCGGCAGACATCAGCACCATAGATTGGTGCGTTGCGGCAGAAACGTGGCGGAGTACGCCCCTCAAGCCAGGCGAGGCAGCGACGACGCCCGGAGACAGGATCGGTACGGAGCTGTTCGGCGAGCAGGGGCCGCTGCATGGTCTGCTCGAGGTACCGCTTCCGTCGATACTGGTTCTGGTGTGCCCAGGCTCCGGCCATGCGCTCCTCTCGGGCTCTAGAACCTCCATACTTGTATTATAGAGCAGGACCGAGGACTTTCGCAAGGGTGCCTTTTGTCTAGGCAACTTGATTGGTCATCCGACGAGTCAGGAGCACAGGGGAAAGATGCCTTGATCCTGTGACATACAACGGTCAACACCTCCTGGGCGCCCACCCGCGCAAGTAGACTTTCAAGCCCCCGTCACCACGCCCCGCCCAGCCCAGCGCACGGCAACTTGCAACCACCCACGCAAGCGGCCTTGCATACCACGCGCAAGCATACCACGCGACCAGCCCAGACGGCAGCTTGCGTACCACGCGCAAGAGGCCCCCGCCACCACGACCACGACCAGCTTACCACCACGTTCCATGGGGGTTAGTAACCGATTAGTAACCGGAATCAGACCACGAAAAAAGTCACGTGACAAATGTCCCGAAGTTTTGGGACATATGGCTCGGGTATGCAAGCAGCCTTCCATAGTATACTATAAGTAGGAGATAAGGAGACAACAGTCACACCTATCTCCAACAGTCAAGGAGGTTCACAAAGTGAACCAGTCGTCCAAGATTCGCTCCCTCGCGTCGAAGGGAGACACCAACACTCAGATCGCCAAGAAGTTGGGGATTCGGTATCAGACAGTCTGGCGCACACTGAATCGCCCCTTCAAGGGAGTGGTTCCTCAGGAGGAACTCGTCAAGAAGGGGATCCGTTCGTCAGAGGAACCTCTCCTCCCCGAAGAGACTCAGGAGCGAGACTACTCCAACAGTCGGGGATAACTTCAGAGGGAGAGACTCCACAAGGAGTCTCTCCCAACAACCTCCAGAAGGAGACAACATGGACTGCACCTGCCCCTGGACCCAGAGGGTTCTGATCCACCAGATCGCCCATCTGCTCCAGCTGAACCCGCACGGGGCGCTCGGTCGCCGATTCGTCGCCCGCGCCCTTCGGAACTCGTAGGGAGCCTGATCGGGGCCCTCTGAGGAGGGCCCCCACCAGTCCCCCATCTCCCCAATACCGATCCGGTCCCCAGTAGCCGTAAAGGGAGGCCCCCACCTGCCTTGCTCCATTGGGCGCACACTGGCGCCTGTCACTTCCCCTGTGCGCTCGCCAATGGCGACTTAGGGAAATGGCCCCTGCGGGGGACTACCGGCGCCGCTTGTCCTTGTGGGGCGGTCCCCTGTACCGTCTCGCCCCGGGAGTAGTCTCCCTGTAGCGTCTAGCGGGAGCGCTGTGTCAGTTTGCGCTCCGCTGTCCGGGCGTAGCTAGTCGCTGTAGACAATGTAGCGTGCGAGGTCGACTTTGAGGTCGCTGAACCCGTGGGGGAAGTTGCCCTCCCACTCTGCCTCCTCGGTGTACTGTCGCAGTGCCGACCAGTGGCGTGTGAGCCCTTCCCACGTGTCCAACTCGTCCATGACCCGTGTCACCTTGAGGTACCCCATCTCACTGGGCGCCATCTCGACATCGTTGCCATTCCCCGCGGCGATCATGCGACGGACGAGGGAGCGTGTTGCGTCTGTAGCCTTCTGCTCCGACTCCTCGAGGAGAAGTGCGAGGATCTTGTGAGCCTCCTCGTGCGTCATTGTGACCTTCTGCTCCGTCTCCACGTCGCTCTCCCTTCTGTGCTGGCCACTTCTCTTGTGGCATGTCTAATTATACCTGCTCGCCATACGGGCGAGGCAAGAGGGCAAACTCAGTGTGACGTCGGGAGCAAGTTCAGCTACCGTGGACGCGCCATGTGACGTCGGAGGTAGGCGAGTCGCCTCCTGTGGCGATCCCTCAACCGCGCCACGACCAACATGACCCACACGAGGAGAATGAGGATCAGCTCCCCTCCGCCGTTGTCCCATCCTGTCATGTCAGCACCAGCAGCCACCCTGCGGTGCAGTGGACATTGTGCAGGAGCTCGTGATCATTCTCCGGAGCCCGTGGGCACCACATCTCCGAGGTGTCCGCCACCCACTCCTTGGAGCTGACCTCCTGGACACTCTGTGTGTCCCCCATCGAGTCGACCTTGAACCAGATCGGCTCACCGTGGAGTGGTGCGTTGTGCTCCGGGCACCAGAACTGGACAGTTAGGGTCGTGACCCTGAGCCCCTGAGGCTCCTCTGGATCTAGTGACATGTCACTCTCCCGTGTACTCGAGCGCCAACTTGGCCACCTTGATCAGGTCCTCGTCAGAGATCCCTTCCTCTCCAGTGACCTGATGGCTCAGCCACAGTGACCACTGGAGGAGGTCACTGGCCATGGGAGCTCGGTTCCCAACTCCTGGATCATGCAGCATATCCGAGGGGACATACTGGTTCTCCTGGGGGAGTGGCCCG
>Ga0070682_100002515_pt1 | contig 10115 bp, 6 predicted proteins | sample KBSC63LmetaG_FD_64668 | JGI IMG/M metagenome (GOLD analysis project Ga0070682, IMG submission 64668) | Corn rhizosphere microbial communities from Kellogg Biological Station, Michigan, USA - KBS C6-3L metaG | ecosystem: Host-associated > Plants > Roots > Rhizosphere | place: USA: Michigan... | reverse complement strand
CGTACTCTTTGGATTCCTGATGACTGCCAGCGAGTTTCTCCAGCGCGTCAACAGCATTTTCCTTATCGCCGGCCATTTGATAAGCGGCCACGCTCTGCTGAAAAGCGACGGTCGCGGCCCGATTATCTTTTTGATTTGTATGGCAGAGTCCGAGATTATAAAAAGCGTGGCCCTCGCCGACAGAATTTCCAACTTCACGCGCAATTCTTACGGCGTCTTCAAAACACTCGCGAGCGTATGTGTAATCCTCGCGATCCAGGTATATGTTACCGGCCGAGAGAAATGCTTCCCCAACTCTTAACCGATTGCTCTGTTTCCTGGCTAGCACATCCGCTGCTTGAGAGGCGGTGACAGCAGCCTGTGGGTCTTTGATTTCACAGTAGGTGTTCGCCATAGAACGTAACGCAACGCTTTGGTCCTCGCTATTTCCAATAGAGTGGAAAGCCTCGGCGGCTCGTCGATGGCAGTCGATTGCCAAGTCGTAATTAGCCAGTGCATTATGAGCCCAACCTAAGTAGTCTAAAGCCACTCCCTCTTCATAAGTGTTGCCAGTCTCCTGCGCAATCAACAACCCCTGCTCATGCATTTCAATTGCTCGTTTGGCTTCACCCGAATCCGTGAAAATGTAGCCCAGGTATTTCAATGCCTTTGCCTGATTTCGAGAGGCGCCCAGCTTCTTGAAGATGTCAAGACCTTGTTCTTGTAGTTCAATTGCGCGCGACACTTCATTTAATTTCGAATAGGCCCAACCCAATTCCTCTAGCGCTACGCCTTCTTCAAGACGATCCCCAATTTCACGGGCAATACTTAACGCGTGTTCATGAGCCTCGATGGCCTGACGATATTCGCCCAGCTCTGCATAAGACCAGCCCAGTCGATTCAGCGAATCACATTCACCACGGCGATCGTTGAGCGCGCGCAGAATCGCCAAACCCTCTTCCTGCAATTCAATTCCAAGTTTGCAATCACCGCTGTGAGCATGTGCTGTTCCGAGGTCTACACGGGAACGGCCTTCGCCAGCGCGGTCTTTGTTTTCGATGGATATAGCAAGGGCTTGCTCGTGAAGTTTCACTGACTCTTGGTAGGCCCCAAGCTCTGAATGAGCGCGGCCCAGACTGTTCAGCAGTGAGGTCCTGGTGCGCGCGTTATCGATTGGTTTTGTTTTGGAGAGCGCCAGATCCAGCCAGCGTATTCGATCCCGAGGACTCTGTCGCAAAGAGAGTAAATGTTCGCCGGCAACCGGAAATCCAGTTACAAGCCTCGAGGCGAGTTCTTCAACTTCGCTATTGCTTTCCGCCCACTTATGCCCACTCTGAATGTTCGCCCATTCTCTTTCGAAGAGGTCCAATGCTTCATCCAAGCCCTCGCCACTTTCGCAGTAGAGTTCGTTAGCTTCTTTGAGCAACCTGAGGTAATAGGTGGCATGGCTTCCTGCTGTTACTTTGCGTTCATCTGCCGACAGCCTTCGCGCGACGTGTAACCTCACCAGATCATGCAAGCGATAACGCTTGGAATCCAGGTCGAATAGAACGAGGCTGTAGCGCACCAACTTACTGAGTTGCGCATGGCCTTCATCTTCGCAAATCAATTCCTCAGCGCTTGCGTCAAACGTACCGGGAAAGACAGCCAGGCTCCTAAAAACAAGCGATGTACGAGCCTCGAGCGATTCGTAACTTAGATTCAAGGAGGCGTCTAAACTAGTCTCGACGCCTTCCGTGCCAATATGTTGAATGCGGGTGCGTTCATCCGCCAGCTTATTAGCATAGTCAGCAGGATCCATATCCGGAGTTACTTGAAGCTGACTGGCAGAAGCTCGTAACGCAAGTGGTAGAAAGCCGCAGAGGCGGGAAATGAATGCGGCCTGGTCGCCGATCCGTGGCGCAATCTTCAGTAGGAGTTCATTTGCATCCGCTTCAGTCAGGCAATCCAGGTTGATTGAGAACATACCCGGTAGGACCAACGATTGACGCGCGGTCACCAACAACAGACTACCCTGAGGGGGAATAAGGGGTCTTATCTGCTTGATGTCGGCGGCATTATCCATCAACAAGAGCACTTGTTGGTTGTGCAGCACGGACCGGTACAAGGCACTTACTTCGGATTCTGTTTCCGGGAGCTTCAACGTCGGATGATAGGCTCGGATCACATAGCCCATTGCGTCCAGAGCTGACAATGGACTTTTGCTTGTACCCTTTAAGTCCACGTGCAACTGCCCACTGGAATATCGACTCTTGATCCCATCGGCGAACTTTAAAGCGAGTGTTGTCTTGCCAACACCTCCCTGGCCAAAGAGGCCTACGATTGTGACCTGATCCTCTGCGATCTTTCGGTTCAGTTGAAATAGTTCGTCGGCACGACCGATGAAATCAGCAGGAGGAACCGGAAGTTGATTCAAAGCCAGTTGACCAATTGGAGTGGCCGCTGAGAAAAACTCATTAACAAGATCGGGAAATGTTTTAACGAGCATGTCCAGTTCACTACGAGCCCAGACTTCACATCTCAAGTTCAGTCGCTTGCAGAATGCAATCAACGACTCTCTGGTTCTCGCAGAAACGACAGCGGACGTTAAGAAGATAATACCCGTCGGTGCGCTTGCCGGATGCTCGCTAATAAGTTTCGTGTATTTATCTAACTCTGCTTGCAAAGCAGGCAGGCTAATGCGCTGATACCGCTTGCACTGAAACCACCAGGTCTCATCGCCGTCAGCCGTTGGCCTGACGGCAACAATATCGCGACCTTGATCGTTGCCTGCCTCACCCAGATGTTGAGACCTCAGATATCCCAACTTCTTTACCAACCACAAACACATGCGCTCGAATTCCAGCGGCGACAGTTCCCCAAACGGCAGTATCTTTCTGGTTGTAATAACGTTGGGCCTGGTCATGGGTAAGAGGGTTATCGCCGGTGGTCAATCGAAACACCAAAGATGCCAGCCGCTAGTGAATCATCTTGATGACCGACGGGATCGCCTTAATGAACAGGATTATGGCCCAGATGACAGCGAGGATGCCCACCACGATCGCCGCAATGGCGTCGGCGATGCTAACGATGGGGCCCGGCACAAAATTTTGCAGGAAGCCGATTATGAGGTTACCGAGAAACGACGTCAGGATGAACAGGACTAAAGCTTTGTCCTTAATAAAATCTTGGTGGGCCAGGAGCAGGCAGACGGCAAAGCCGATCTTCAGAGACATTATCAGGCTGAGTGTGACCGCCGCCCCGGAGCGATCGAAGTGGCCATAGATTGCCAGGTAAGCGATCGTGCCGAAGATTGGGGCCAGCAAAAGCGTCACCATTATTATCAGCACGATGAGACACGTGATGATGGCGACGATGGTCCCCAGGCAGCCGAGAAAGGTGACGATGATCGTCGCGCAGCCCTGTAGTGTTCCCGTAATTTTTTCAGGAATGAAAATAGCCAGGGCGATTAAGAGGACAACGTAGAACAGCAGCCCATCGAGAAATGCGAGGTAGGTGATGCCGTAGCCAGGTGTGGAGGCGTCGAGCGCAGCAGCGCCAGGCGTTCCCAGATCCATTAATAAAGAGGAACTGGCCTCGACGATGACAGCGAGAAAGATCAGAACGAGCGCGATGATCAGGAATGGTTTGCGAAGCTCGTCCAGCATAGATGGCCTTTGGAGTGCGGTGACCTGTCACCGCTTTCCGTCGGGCGGCTTGACGCCCGTTGCTTTTGCTCGTGTCGGCGAGCATTCAGTCGCGACAGGTCGCGACCTAATTAAAAGCGGTGACAGGTCACCGCACTCCAAAAACTAGCGCGAGTCCGAACCTCTCAGTCTTTTTCCACCGTCACCCGGCACGGCACATTTCCTGTGCACCTGAACTCGAGGGTGCCACCCAACTTAAACGCAACGATCGAACAGCGGTCGCGATCCTCGACGCCGTCTTCCGTCTGCGGCAGATCGCAAACCTGCGGATCCTTCATGTCCTTCAGCGGCGATCCGCCTATCGGTTTGAACGTAATCGTGGCGGGCCCGCTGGTGAGACTCCGGTGAAACTTCGCGGTGCGAAACGGATGTTTAGGATCAGGCTTGATCGTCTCATCGACGTTCGTGGTGTACACCGACTGTTTTAATTCAAGGGAGGGTTGAAACGACTTGAAGAGTCCTTTGATTGTCTTCGTCCAGTCAGGAGGTCTGGTCTTTGCCGCGGTCGACTGGTCGCTGGCCGGTTTCTCGTCTCGGAACGCGCCGCGCGCTATGAACACAACGAAGATCAAACCGATCAGAATCAGGACTATGATGACGACCTTCGTTGGACTCATTGATTTAACTTAATGTCCGCTCGGAGCCAATGTTCGGATCAAACTGTAAGTCAGTAACACCGCAATTCCGGTAACCCATACCGGCCACATGCCGAGCACGATACCGGCAACTATCGCGACCAACGCGCCGGTGTAAATAAAAGCCAGCAGGAAGCCGAGGAACCACCAGCCCCACTCAATATCGCCGCCCGAAACAGAGCCCGCCCAGTAGGCCCAATCTTCAAAGGGAATGCGGTAGTAAGCTTCCATTGTTAGATTTTCAGTTTTACCGGTGATCAACCGGAAGGGAATATTGAGAATGAGCGAAATGATGTAAGCGAGCATGTAGGTTGGACCAAAGATGCGCGCCTGCCACACGTGCATCTCTTCGTGAGACGACCAACCACCGGCGATCACGCTGCCGATTGTGGTTGCCGCATAGGGGCCGCCGCGCGGATTCTTGTCGTATACAAAGGTGCCTGAGCGCCGGCTGTCATCGGTGTTGGCTACAAAATTAGCCCCGGCGATCTTGCAGGCAGGAATCCAAACCAGAAATCCTGCCAGCGTGTTCAATAACGACCAGCTCATGTCGAGCAAGAAGCCAAGGATGGCGCACACGCCAAGTGCGTAGGTGCTCTTCGCAAACGCGATGGTCGCATACGCGGCGCCGATTACCGCGGCCACGCCGAGAACGATCAGCGCCGTCATCAGGTCAGCTCCAGCGAGTTTTGTTAAGGCAAAGTAACTCCCGCCGGCGAGGGCTAAGCCGAGGAACAGCCCGAGTATGCCGGCCCCTGGTGACGCTTCTTCCGACACGAGGTTTCTCCTATGATCGCGTTGCCGACTATAAAGCGATGCGCGCCGGACATGAATGCCGGCGCGCTGCGCAACGTTACTGTTTAACCATGATGCGTTGTTTCAGGCCAGTATCCATCTTTTGGAATTGAATGCCCTCGACGAAGGTTAAGCATCGTGCAAACGGCCCGCAGAGCTGCGGCACCGATACGTCGATCTTCGAGCCTTTTGCTGCCTGAGTATTGCCACCAGGATTTTGGCCGGTGATCGTAACGACACTGGCATTGTTTTCATTTACTGTCCCTGAAACCCGGCCGAGTTCGAGTCCGGCCTGTTGAAACAGTATTTGTGCTTCGGCGATCCGTTTGCCCTGCACATTCGGAACGGTCGTCGGCTGGGCGGCAGCAACTAACTCCACGGTTGCTCCAGGCGGCACCTTCTCGCCGGCGCCGGGATTCTGACTCTTGATATTTCCCGGGGCGACGTTGGCGGCCGCCATTTCCGGATCCTTCATGACAAACTTTAAACCCGCAGCGCTAATTTGTTGTTGGGCCAAATTGGCCGGTCTGAAGGTAACGTCCGGCACCACGATTTGCCGTTGCACTGCTACGACTAATTCCACGGTGGAGCCGGACTTGACTTGTGCGCCACCGGCGGGCTGTTGGCTCACTACCTGGCTGGGCTGCAATCCTTCGGCAAGGTCGGTGCTGGTGACAACCACGCTCAAGCCTTTCTCCTTAAGCCGTGTGGTCGCGTCGTCTATCAGTCGCTTGGTTACGTCAGGCACCTCGACTTTCGGCTCCTCCCCCTCCGTAATGAGTTGTACTTCAGAGCCCTTCGGCACCTCTGCCGCATCGGGCTTAGGTTCCTGATCGATCACCTGGCCCGCAGGGGCCTTTCCCGTAATCTGAACTTCCTTTTGTACGGGGGTTAGGTTCGCTGCGGTTAGTGCGGCGTTCGCATCGTCGAGTGTCATGCCGACAACGTTGGGAACAGCAACAGTCTTTTTGCGCCCCACCGCGAAGAACAGGCCAAGACCGACCGCAATCAGGACGACGGCTGCAATCGGGATGAAGATCCATTTAGGAAACGGTTTCTTCGGTTCGATTGGTTTAGCAGCCGGAAGTTCGACTCTGATAACAGGACTTTGCTCGAAGTCTTCATCAGGATTGGTCGCCAGGGCGACGTTCAAACGGAAACCATATTTGTCTGCGGGCGTCGCGGCTGTACTCGCTGCTGCTTTTGGATCTGTCGGGGCCGCGGCGGCGGCAACAGGGGAATCGAACGTCACGACGTACTGCTGTGTGCCGCCGGCGGCGAAGTCGCGATCGGCTTCCCCCGTGATCTTCAGCCACTCCTGCTTGGTGCTATCCAGGGCGGCGGCGGTCGCCATGCCGCGAACGGGGCGGTTCGATGTATTCGTGACGGTGAACGCGGCTTCAGTGTGGCCCTTGCTGTCTGTCTTTAACGTGTCGCCAGCGGTCGTCATTATCGTGAAAGTCTTAGCCATTGTGTGATCCTCCGAACGTATCGTTTAGAAAGTTCTCTTGAGACTGAATCGAATCGGTGGCGTGCCGCTTTAGAACCAAACACGCCAAAAAATCCAAATGAACAAGCTGATGATCCCGAGAAAGAACGGAATCGAAATGCCCAGGACTGCGAGGTCGCTCCAGATCAACGGATGGCGGCCCGTGCTCGGTCCGGCGCCGACAAGGCAGGCCCACGTTTCCCAGGGGTTGTTGTAGTAACACCACGACTGAATGGTTTCGAAGCGTAAATACCGCAGGAACAAATGAGACGGGATTGATTTCCGGCGTTGCCCCTGGAGACGCTCGAGGGATAGAAGCTACAGACGGACGCGGTGTCGGCTTACCGCCAGGCGGGGTCGGTTTGGGCGATGGCTTTTTACTGCCGCCTGCTTGTGCCGCAGCAGTTAGCGCCATCAGGGCGATCACAAACATAGCTGCGATGAGTCTCTTCATGGAACAGTTTCCGTGGCGAGATTCTTTTGATCCTCTCGCGGATGACTAACTAGCCTTCGCTAACAGATAGTTCGTAGGTCACGTAAGCAGGTTTTTCAGACTCAATGATTCGTTCAATCAGCCGTCGATATTGGGCGCTACCTTTCGGACCACGAATCGCGACGTGAAATGGTTTAGGGTTTCCCTGCAAGTCGACATTTTCCTGAATCGTAAAATCCGAGAGACCGGTGGCGGTTTGTAAAAACAACAGCAGCCCTTTTTGCGTGCCGCGCCACTGCGATAAATAAGCGGCACTCGCCGTCAACTCCCTCAGTCGCCCGACGCCGCTGGCGAGGTGCGCGCGCGAGAAATCAAATTGGCCGCGCGCGTTTACGCTGTCTTCAAAAATCCTCGTGAGATCGGTCCAATAAGCGAGAAAAGGAACGAGCTCGTCCGGCGTGCGTCGCGGATCAAAGATGGCATCGAGGTTGGCTAACACGTCTTCTGACGGTTGCTGCAATGCTTCCATCACCGCCAACAGTCCGGTAAGTGGATTGCCCTTTCGCAAAGTCCGCTGAAAGACGGCCGGCAGCAGTTGGGCGATTTCACTTTGCTTCATCTTCGTTAACCACCTCGACCTTGTGTTCACCGGAAACAAACAACCACATGCTGGGCAGTGTTACGCGATTGTCGAAAACTTTGTTGGAACACGATTGATAGCCAGTGCCGTTGTCGTCGCTCCGGAAAACGCCCAGCGGGCCACCGGCCATCACGATATTTTTTTCAACATCGGCGGCCACCGCCATAACCGGGTGGAAGCGCATATCGTTTTGACCGCGGATCGGTAAACCACAAGTGGTAATCGGAGAGTGCCAGCTCGCCTGATCACCTTTCCCCAGATCGAGCCAAAGCACACCCGCTTCATGTGTTGCCGCATACGCGAACCCGTTTGTGAACGCGAGACCGTGACAACTCCCGCCGACCCAACCCTTCAAGATTCGCGTGCCCTCGCCTGGCGGCTCCGCACCGCGCAACTCCCAACGCAGGCAACCTCGCGGCGGTTCATTTCCGGCGATGAAGTTGCCCGACCACAGGAATGTTCGCGCGCCATCCTGTTGCACTTCGAGCACGCGCACGTCGTCGTCTTTACCACCAATTAACGTATACGTGTTTGAAGCGCCGCTTTGATTGGAGAGAAAGACACCATTCTTGCTTCGCGCAGCTGCTGCCACAAAGAAAGTGCCCCTGATACCGACTGAGGCGGCAACCGCAGTAAAGCCAAGCGACGGTCGGCTCGAATCAACTGCGATCGGTACCGGCCCGGTTTTGGTTTTAATAAGCGGAACTTCGAACAGGCCGTTATCGGTAGCGATTATCACGAGCGGCGCTGACTGGCGCGTGGTCCACGCAAGGTCGTTGATGGCGAACTCAGTGGTTGCGAGCGCCCGCCAGGTTTCGCCGCAGTCTTCGGAGACATACAGACGTGAGCTGCCGTTGGCGAGACTGGTGACTGCCGCCACCTGGCCAGCCTGCGACGTATTAACGCGAATGTGAACGGTCTCCTCTCCCTGGGGAAACCGATTGATTAATTCCCAGCCTTCGCCGTTATCCATGGAACGGAAAAGCTCATCGTGGGTAGTGGAATACCAGGTGTCGGGCTGGAAGGAATCCGCGGCGATCGAGCTGATATCCTTTTCCGGTACTTCATCAACCAACAGTTTTACGTTGTCGACAAAACTAACACCGGGCTCAGCAAGCATGATGTCGTACACATGAGAGACCCGCAGGGGGTAACCAAAAGACCAACCCGGCGAAGGCAGGTCCGACGGCAAAGGATTGATGGTTTGGTGCAGCCGTGCCAACACTCGCTGCTTCACCGCCTCTGCATCTTCGCCCCGATGAATCACGGCCCGTGCTTCGACCCGCACGTTTTTGTAGCGCACCCAATTCACGAGACAAGTGGTGCCTAACGGACGGCGTTCTTCGAGTGAGCGCCGGATATTTGCAAGCGCCTCTTCCGTCTGGTGCGCCTTGAGCGCCGACTCCGTAGCCGCGCCGAGTGGTCGTTGCTCTTCCGGAATGTATGGCACCAGCAATACTTCGATCGTACCGAGTACCGCATGCGCCCAAATCATGGCTTTGGTAAAGGCTTTGGCGCGCGCGATTGAGCCTGAAGCCGCTGCGAGCCCGGAGCTGCGTCGCGCCAGCATCTCAAAGTCACTGGCTGTCACGGCGCGTTGTAAGGAGTGGAGTTCCTGTGGACCACGAACGAGCGCGTTCTCGATTGTTTCGGCAGCCCGGCCCCCGTTGGCAGGGTCGGGATTGGTGACCGATATGCCCGCGATCTGATCGCGCAAGGTAGTGAGCGTGTTAGCGGCGACGTTTCCGGTAGGTCCGCCGCCAGACCAATACCAAAGTCTGATTTCTCGGCCCGCTTGCGGAATCGCCGCCAGCGTTTGCGTCGCCGGATCGAGTTCGCCGTTCCCGCTGCGCGAACGAACCGCAGGCGCGAAAGTTATGGTTCCAGTGATGCGATCGACTACGTAAACAAGTTTTCGGCCTTCGAGGTTGCTAAAATCCTCGGCCTCTCGCCACACTGCATAGGCTTTGCCGTTGTATTCGATTGCACGAACGCGTCCGGTCAGTTCATCCGGTCCCGCTTCAACTCCGACCACCAGTTCGAGATCATCGCTAGTGGCGGCAACGATCGGAGGCCGCCGCGCGGTGATCGAAAAGCCGGGCATACCGGTTCCCTTCCCGGCGTCCTCAGCCGCGATCAGCTCGGCGTGGTATGCAAAGGTTTCCACCATGGGCTTGCCGGCCGGAATTGTGGTGGTCTGCGCGACCACGAACACAGGAGACACATCCCCACCGCCTCGTCCCACAGTCACACGCGTGCCGCGAGGAATTTCGACTGGCTTGTCGGAAGGCTTGGCCAACGTAAATCGCAGCTTGACCGCCGCAGCCGCAGGCGGACCGAGCTTCACACCGAGCAATCGCAGGAATTCGACATACGCTTTCTCCGGTAAACGATTCAAGCGGTAAATCATCGTTTCCGTAAGGTGTGCGAATAGTTCAAGCAGAACTATGCCGGGGTC
>Ga0070682_100002512_pt1 | contig 10122 bp, 19 predicted proteins | sample KBSC63LmetaG_FD_64668 | JGI IMG/M metagenome (GOLD analysis project Ga0070682, IMG submission 64668) | Corn rhizosphere microbial communities from Kellogg Biological Station, Michigan, USA - KBS C6-3L metaG | ecosystem: Host-associated > Plants > Roots > Rhizosphere | place: USA: Michigan... | reverse complement strand
CTCCTCTACTGATTCAAACATTCTCGGCCTGCCTATTGGCTTCTTATCGTTTTCAAATGCCATACCTGCAAGTTAAGGGAAAAAATTTAATACGATTATTTCACGTGAAAACTAACTGGTGTTAGTTAAATACCCACATTACCACCAAACTTTCGTGTACTCTTTTATATATACTCCTATTATACCTTATATATTACTATATTCTTTACTTATATTTTAATGTAGTAATGTAATAATAATAATATAATAATAAGATAGTCAGTAAATTATAGTTACCACTAGCATAAAAAAGCCTCCCGGTAATTGGAGGCTAAAAAGTAGTAAGTGGATACGAAATTTGTCACTCAGGGATCGGTTTCCATCCATACCCACTTTCAAAGTGGTCATCGCCACTTATTATTTTGAAGTCCCACGTAATGATTCTGTACTTTTTATCCGACCCGGCAAGCCGTTGGTAACGGGTATTTATTTCAACATTTCTAACCTCAGCCCATTTATTGACCCACTGCGTTAGCCTGGATGTTGTAAGGTTCTTGTACCCGGTAAGTTTCTGCACCTTCTCCAAGAAGGGTTGTTTTTCGATCACAAAATAATTGTCTGGATCTTCACACACCCTGAGCCACTCCCTGACGTTAACAGCGTTAGTCGTGGTGGTGCCATCTTTTTCAGTTACCCGCAGATTCTTTAGCCATCCCGGTGAGAAGTCAAAAAAGTTCACCGCAAGTTGCCTGTCCATATAATCAACAAACTCCTTATGTGTGTTAGAAGTGAGTGATCTTTCCGCGCTATTAGCGGTAACAGACCCTATGTCTTTTTTATTACTCTCGGCCAGGTACATTTGGCAGCATTCAGCAATAAAGTTGTCAAACCGCAACCATTCCTTTTGATCCCACCCTGTGAAGAACTGCCTGTTAAACTCGTCAACAGGCTCTATTTCTTCTCCAAAGTGTTTTACTACCGGAAACTCGTATTTTCTCCTTCGTGATGAAATATCCATACCACCTACACTGTAGTTTGACGTGACAACTATTTTAGGGGATAGATCGAATGGTATTACGACCTGTTTTGCGTTCTTTTTGTTAACTAGTAAAGGCCCGGTAATGATGCTGAATAATGACGTAAACCTGAAGTTTTTTTCAACATCGTCAATGAATATAATGTCAGTGTCAGGGTCCACGTTTTGATATAAAAAAGGATCTGCGAACCTGAAATTTTTGCCGTCAAAATCTGCCGACTTACGGAATTGCTTGATAAATTGAAAACACAATCCCTTGCCTGACCCGCCTTGGCTTTCACCTTCTTCTTCAGCGTCTATATCCTCCATAAGGATAACAGCCCGCGGATTGATCGGGTCTTTATACCTGGAAATGCAGTAGCCTATTATATCCTGTAGCTGGCGCTTCTTTTCTCCGCCAAGTATCTCAATAAACCTGTCTGCATCGCAACCCCTGAAAGTACACTCGTAAAACTCCCTGTTTATTATTGACGAGTGCCATATATACCCGTTCAGGTTTTTATACTCAATAGGTTCGAACTCCGTAGCGGATATTTTAAGAGCAAAGTTTTTAAAGAAAATCCATGTATTTTTTTCGTCGTCTCTTATAAAATTATCTTCCAATTCATGCAGCATATTCATAAGGCCGCCTTTTTCTTTAAATATCGTTGGTATTTTTTCGTACATCTCATCCCTGATTTCGAACTCTACCTCGTTAAGGAAAGCCCTGATCATGTCATTATCTTTTGAGATCGTCACTACGTTATCTATTACCTGCACGATAGATTTGTTACAAGTCCGGTACCCTATCAGGTGAAACCACTGCAGAAGGTCGGTATATTTTATTTCAATCTTAGATTTAGCGCGTTTCCAAAACTGCCCCTCGTTGTAAATATTTATGCCAATGCCTTCGAAAGCTAGTTTTTTAGAAGCCGCAGCGATGTCATTGTCGTGATAAAAAAGACAGTAAACACCGAATGGTGTGTATGGTTTTTCATTCTCGAACTCACTGGAAGCGGTGAAAAGGTAAAGCGTATTAGTGTCCTTGAATATTATGCCGGAATATTTCTGCTTTGTATCGCCAGGTCTACGAACATATATTTTTTCTTCATCATCGCGGTAAACAATCCAGTTCCTATCTATTAATTCGGCGCTTATATATTTCCAATCGTGAGTCCTATTGTATGTTGACCAGGGGGAATCTTCGCGGGCCGCTTCTTTTGGCCTTACTTCTGGCTTTGGTAGTTCGTTGAACGACGCGCATACTGCGGAGATGAAATTCCTCTCTTCGGCAGTAATAAATGGAATATCGAACGGGTTTTTTTGTTTTAAGTCATACCCTTCGGAAGGTGATATTTTAATGTATTGTTTGTTATTCCTATTGATACGCTCAATGATCGCAAGAGGGTTTGGAGATGATTTAACCTTGGCGAGGACCGGCTTTCCGCCTATCACCTCTGAGCGGTATATAAGATGGCACCCTCCAGAGGGCGTGTAGTCGATAACAAGTTTATCGAACAATTCAGGCCATCCTGCGCGAATTGCCTTTAACACCTTCTCTGTTATCCCGGCTTTATTCTTTTGATCAATGTCAATAAACTCCATGTTGTGATCCATGATCAACCCAAGGTCTACGTCCCGGTTGAAATAAAAATCAAAGTTGTGCTCATTGATGGGCTTGGAAATTATTTCGTATACAGATCGCAGCGCCTCTGGCTCTTTTGTGCCTTTCTTGATTGGTATGACATGCATACCGGCTCGCATAAGATCCATTGCGGCTAAATACACTGGCGATTGGTCTAGTTTTTCTCCAGGTTGGTGGTATTCGTAGAAATTCATTTTAAAAGAGGGTTAATAAATGAAAGCCGGGAATGATCCGGTTAAATAATTATTCTGAGTCCTTCCGGTGTTCTTACGCGGCTGAGTGCAACATACATCTGGCCTTTTTGAAAGCATGGTTTTTTCAGGTCAATTGTAACTTCGTCAAAGGTTAGCCCTTGCGCTTTGTGTATAGATAAAGCGTACGCAAGTTTAATAGGCATCTGCGTTATACTTCCAACTTCTTTTAACTTTAGCTTATCAGATTCGTCATCATAAACATACTTCTTTTTTGTTATCGATACGGGTTCAATGGCATAGTCAACACCACCCACCCTGATGTAATGACAGCCAGAATGAGAAAGGAATATACCAAGTGTGCCATTCTTAAGCGGGTTGTCCTTCGAGTTTATAAGGTACATTATTTTACAACCATTCTTTACTCTCACTTCTTCTTCCAGGTGGAAGTCTTGCGGTTTTGCATCACCCTCGATAGTTGCTTTAAAAGTAAATAGATCACCTTTTTGATTCTTAAGACCCGTTTCATTGTAATCTTTCACAGTGGAGTTGTGAGGGGCCAGGATAATTCCATTCGGATGTTTACTCACAAACTGTTTAAAATACGCAGACCTTCCGCCCTCCCTTACGATATTCAGATGTTCAATAAACTCTTCATTAGATTGCCTGAGCACTTCATCAAGCTCTATCATTTCAGGATTTATCTTGTTATATATTTTTGCAAACTGGAAAGTATCGCCGTCGTAGGTTTCATATAAAACAGATCGCTCGTTATCTGACAATACGCATGGTAACTGCTTCAGATCGCCAACAAAAACAATCTGCTTCCTGTACAACGGACCAAGCCCATTTTTGATCATAGCGAAATTCATAGCATCCAATATGTCGGGGCGCAGCATTGATATTTCGTCTATGAATATTGCATCTACTTTCTTAAGTATCTTTTTGTTTGATCCGGATAGCCAGTTGGAAGTCTCAAAGGACTGTACACCGAAAGGGGTAATATGAAACATCGAGTGGATGGTCTGCCCGTCGATGTTGTTAGCGGCGATACCAGTGGGCGCGACGGCAATAACTTTCTTTCCACTCTGTGTTAGTATGTCGATAGCATGGCGAACGATAAATGATTTTCCTGTACCTGCTTTCCCGGTAAGGAAAACAGATTTACCCTCTATTACCTTTTCCAGGAATTTCTGTTGTCTATCTGTCAGGGTTAATTCTGTAGTCATGTAAAAATAAAAAGCCCCTGCGTAGAGCTGCAAGGGCCGTTGATAATATGATCAACTTGCCAACAAGATTACGCGCTCTACTTCGTATTCGTGTTGGTGTATGCGAATATATAGTAAAAGTTACTCACCCGAAAACCTTTTTATCACCTCGTCATACACCTTATAAAACTCATCCGGTGAATGTATGAACTCATAAATTCCACCAGCCTTTCGCTCTATCTTCTGCTCACGCAATTGATCGGTACGCGGCTGGTCCTTCCCGGCCTTACCTTCAAATTGACAGGATCTGCCGAGTATGGTAGCGCCAATATCTGCAGTTCCAACCCTCGTAGTCGATTTAATGTACTTCTTCGTAGTGATCATCTGCCCGCCATCGGTGGGCTCTTCTTTTTCAATCAGCCTGCCTTGTACGTTTTGCCTGGTTACGCGCCAACCGGACCAAAATAAAAACATTGCCATAAACCTGTTTAGCCCGTTGCCGGTATTGATGTTAGGATATACCGTCGGTAAATACGCATCATCATCTTTCCAGCCTGGTTTACCCTTCATCATTTTTTGCTGATCCAGTATAGCGTAAGGCGTTTCCTGCATATGGTACTTTAAGTGCGCAGCGCGGTAGCGGGGCTTCCAGGAATCGTCTGTTATTACGCGCGGTTTCTTTACGATTCGTCGGACTTCTTTTAACAGCGAGGTGTAGTCGTCGGTGAATGCGATATTGGTTTTAGCCTGCTGTATGACTTCCTGCTTCTGTTTTGCGGCCTTCCAGATTTGGGCGCGGATGTGTTGTATGGTGAGGGTGGATTTCAATTCAGCCAGATAAGTATAGGAAAACTAAAACTATTTGTGGCATCGGAATATTCAGGATCAATTTCAACTTTGTAGCAAACCCAAAGTATAGAAGTTGTTTTTAAATTAGCCTTTCGCGCATCAAAGAAATCGTGAACATCCTTGATACCGGCACATAATCCGTAACGCATGTTATCAATCTTGTAATAGTTCATATCCCAACCTCCACAAATTTACTGCTCCCTCTCAACACCCTCCTCTCCTCCGCCTCTCTTCTCAACTTCCTCACCTCCTTTAACACCTTCTCATACTGGTATAGCGAATCATTAGCAGGCCGGACACGGGCAAGGACAAGCGCCAGGGTGTACATATTAGCTGACAGCGGCACCGACCTGCCGTCCTCGTAGAACCGACCACCAAGTTCAGACCAGATGAGGCGCTTGATGTCGCGCACGGTTGCCTGGTCGGAGCGGTCGTAGCAGGGTTGTAATCTATGGCTACTGTCGTACGGGTAACTCATAACAATTTCGGTTGAGTAGTTTTATTATTGAATCTTTCGCCGTTATAACCTCGCGCTTTATACCGGAGTATTAGGTCATCAATCTCGTGCTCGAGCAGGATAGCCAACCGTTTATCATACTCCATTTTACGCGCAAAGTAATCACGCTGCGCCTTTCGGAGCTGCGCCACCTTGTTTAGCAGATAGTCGCAGGCGTCTTTATGCTTTTCAGCTATCGCCTGCTGCTTGTCTGCTTCATCCATTTCGTCGAGAATGTCGGTCATTACAGTTTTGGTTTTGTAATATCAGACTTTAAAAGGCGATCCACGAAAGCCTTGCAGGTTGGCTCATGCTGAAACAAGTTTATCGCGCCCAATGCTGCGTGAGCAATGGCATTGCCTATGGGTATAACTGTTTCATCGACAAACCTAACATTGTCTGGATCTTCGCACTCAATTACAAGTATACCAACCTTAGCCATCTCCTCGATGAACCTTTCTTCAATATTCCCTTTCTTAGTGAATAGTATATTATTCTTTCCCATAATAGTGCATAAGTTTGTTTTTAAAAATAATACTCTTCAGTCACACCCTCTTTTGTGAGCACTCTAGCATACTTGGTTTCCCAATCGTAAGACAGAACTTTCTTCCTGCTGCTGTTGATCGATTTCGGCAGTACACGAAGGTTGCCGCGGGTATAGCCCGGCAGCGGTTCGTCCTCCTCAATTCTTGCGACGGTGTATGACTTGCTACTGCGACCTTTCCCTGCCATGTACTCATACTCGTAACAAAACTCTACAAACTCTTCATACGTTAAGTCAAAATAAACACCTCTTCTGGTTGCATTGTATTTCAGCGTTTGATATGCAGCCTTCATAGGGTGTTTCTTCCGCCAGTTCCTTTTACTGCATGTCGAGCAGATCGCCTGTCCCGGTCGAGGGGTGTGCTTGCAGTAGGGTGTGGCGCATTTTGACATAGGCTAATTTACGCCTCTTCCTTAAACGTGCATAACTGCCATCCTTTCATCAACCCATCCGTATCCGGCGCACTCACAGTCTCAACAACTTTCTTTACCTCTTCGATATCAGGTTCATGGCCCTCGACCGGGACGGAAGTCTGAAAGATAATAGTATCGCCTTTGCGGATCGCTTGTTTGGGCTTGATCAGTAAGTAAGGGAGGGTTGGAGGCGCAATGTTTAAGATTATGTGCATTTGTATTATCACCCGTAACGAGGATGAGGCGTTGTTTAGTTACTCGGTTCAATGAGAAGGTCGCAGACTATACAGCCTGCTTGCGGAACTCTTTTAATAGGACCGACAATGCCCTGCTTGAATAGGCAATCGTAGATACCTGTATTTTCAGAGTAGTCTTTTACGATCACTTCTTTACCTGTTACATCTTCGTTCACAAGATTAACGGTAGCTTTTGCGACAACCATTCCGTCCTCTGCGTCTATTAAAACCATAGCTGTTCTGCGATTTGGGTACTCGCCAAATTCAAGTAAGCAATGGTATTGTTTAAAAGTAATGGGTCGCATACATTAAGTTAATGTTTAAAAATTTACCCGGCCAGCAGGGCCAATTAAAGTCTGTTGCCAGCCGGGGTGCGTCGCAGATTCAATTGGTAGACGCGATCCAATTAGTTTATAGTCTCAGGCCCATGACTGTTAGTTTATCGCCATTTCAATCTTAGACTGCACAACCATTATATCGTGCCTGTGTAGATCTTCAACACATAAATCGTCTACGGTTTGCATCGCGTGAATAACAGTGGTGTGATCTTTCTGAAACAGGTACCCGATCTGTTTTAAAGTCATTGATGTGTTCTTTTTCAGCATATACATTAATACCTGGCGCGGTAGAACAACTTCTCTTTTCCTCAACTTCAACTGTAATCTGCCGTAACCGGTATTGTAGTGATTGCAAACTATCTCAATGATCCTATCACGTCGTTGTTTTATGTCGGAAAGTTCTTTTGGCCGCTTAGTAAGGCCCGGGATTAGCCAGTATAAAATCATAGCTGCTGCGTTTATTGTGAGAACGAATATATAAAAGGTTGAGATATGCGCAAAATTTATTTAATACTATTTTGAGATTTAAATAATACTACGTAGGTTTGAAAGAAAAAACATGGCAAAGGAATATTCTGGAAAATTGGTTTTACGTATCGACCCTGTATTACACAGGGAGTTAGCAAAACATGCTGGTAAGAAATTCATGTCTTTGAATGGATTGATTAACAGCATTTTGAATGAAGAGATAAAAAAGTCAAAAAAAGTTTTGGTGGTATCAAAATAGTATCATAGTTTAGCTCCATCAATCACTAGTATTAATTCACTTTTAAAAACTTATCGGGTTATGAATACTAATCTTTCTCTCGCAGCCTTAACAATGCTTAATAAAATTAAGAACAGCAATGACAAATCTATCCCTATGCCTAACGGTAGAAGCGGGATGGAAATAGTAAACGAATTGTATTATTCAGGTCTAGTAAACACCAGATGGGATTTAATGAAAGTCATTTTAGAGACCCCAGTTTATAGTTCATCTAAATAACTCCCCTGTTTCCTGATAAATTCAGGGACAGTCAGCCCGCTACCGTAAATGGAGCGGGCATCGGTGGTAAAAAATATCAATTATGCCACACTATCCAATAAATAATCAAACTTTTCCGGAAATAGCAGAAGATAGTATCCCTGATTTTAAAAAATTCCTTGAACATGAATTCAGTGGATATGTAACCGATAACGAATTATATGCCCATAATGATGGCGATTCGCATTGGTTTACGAAACAATATATAGATGCGAAAAATGGCAACGGGATTTATCAAGATTGGTTTAAATACAACCCGGAAAGGGAAGATAGCCAAAGAGAGCAACCTGTCAGGTACGGAGGATATAATAATTATTAATACTCTGCCAGCCTCGTAGTCACAAGCTACGAGGCATTTACGACAAAAGACATAATCACTCTAAAAAACTTATCAATTATGCAAGACTTTACTCTAGCCGAATCTCGCCAACTAAGGGACGAAGTGAAAAATGTAACAGGTTATGATTACACCAGCAAACTAATGGGTGTAAAACCCGGAATGGCATTAAATGATCTATGCCAAAGGATGATGGAAGATTTAGACGATCCGATGCCAGAACCTAAAGAAACTGACCATGCTAATGAGTGCTAAATAACTCCCTGTTCCCTAATAAGTTCAGGGAACAGTCTGCCAGCCTCGTAGTCACAAGCTAACGGGGCATTTTGGGCGAGAGGTTTTAATCAATTAAAAATTATCAACATGAAATTTGGAATGACCCCAGAAGAAAAGAAAGCCTTAATACTTAAACGTATCGCAGAGGGCGACACACGTAGCTATAACAAAATAGCTGCCGACCTTGAACTTGAGATATGGAACGACAAGCACGCGGGAAGTAGCAAGTGAAACAAAAACTCCCCACCGCTCTCTGGTTTCTATCCGGTGCAACGGTCGCCACACTGATCATTGGTATCGTACTGGACAAGCCGGCCCTGTTTATGACCGGTATTATCGGAGGCATCTTAACCGCTGCCGCCTTCGCTATGTACTGGACACGAAATGACCCGCCGCAGGATGAAGATGACGAGACGATTAATAGGTGGTAATTTTTAATCAATCATTTTTATATGCCGGAATATTATATAATACCCGATCACCTTATTAACGACTGCACGCCTTTCGAACGCTTCCAGATGGCACGTTTCGGCTCATGCCTGGTACTCCAGGACGGCCACGAACCGGCGTACAGCGAGCAGGATGATCCGATAGAACAGGAGAGTCCGGAGAAAGAGGAGGTAAGGCATGGCTGGTAAAATTTATCACAGGACCCATGGTAAGACGAAATTCATAGAGCAATGGAACTTTGCCGGGGATGTATATTTCTTTAGTTTACCACACATATCATATGTAGACCGTAACACAGTAGTAATATGGCGAATCAAGTGGAAGTAATCGAGCAACTCGTCACCACCAACCACGCCGCCATCGACCACGCCATGACCACTAACGCGAGTTCTGACGACTGGAAACGGATTAGCGATAATATAGAGGAGCAATTGAAAATAGTAAGAACGTTAAAAATAAATCAAGATGAACAATCACACCAAAGGACCCTGGCAGACCGCGCTTATTAACGAGGGGGAAGTTCCCGCGACCGAACTCGGTTCTGATGGGTTTCGTTACAAAACGCAAAATATCGAAACGATCAATGGCGATATCCTTGCTGAAGTAAAAGGGTACACTACGGGTGGTTTTATGAAAAACCTTACCCAAGTAGAGGCTAATGCAAGACTTATAGCTGCTGCGCCTGAAATGTTCGAGATGCTTGAACAGTTACAACACTTTACCAAGCTGCCCAAAAATAGTAAATCACAGATAGTGGCATTACTCAATCGCATAAACCAGCAGCACCTTGGCAAAGTGGGTGAAGAAGTATGAACATAACTTTTAAGCAGTTATCGTTAGCCTGCCTCTGTGTAATGATGGTAATAAATTTAATACTGTCTTTTCAGCCAGATAAGCAGAAAGCGGAACATTGCGAAACGAGAGCAGCGATATACACATGCGCCCTATTATTAATAAATAATTTATGACAATAGACCCATACATAAAAATGATGATAATCGCTGCAGTGCTTGGATGTATGCTATTTGACATTTGCATCACATCGAAGGAAGGCGATAGAAGGTCGGTAAGGTTTATCTGCTACATATTTGCTTCATTTATAATAATGGCATTATGCTAAC
>Ga0070682_100002511_pt1 | contig 10123 bp, 8 predicted proteins | sample KBSC63LmetaG_FD_64668 | JGI IMG/M metagenome (GOLD analysis project Ga0070682, IMG submission 64668) | Corn rhizosphere microbial communities from Kellogg Biological Station, Michigan, USA - KBS C6-3L metaG | ecosystem: Host-associated > Plants > Roots > Rhizosphere | place: USA: Michigan... | reverse complement strand
CAGATCATATCAGTATCCATGATGATTTTTTCCGATTGGGAGGGAATAGTATTATGGCTATTAAACTGGTCAATAAAATTTATCAGCGAACAGGGATACAACCTAAGGTTATCGATGTTTTTAATGAAAAGACGATTAACAAATTAAGTTGGGTTATCAATCACTATGAACCTGAATATAAAGCGGTCATTGCTTTAAACCATGTTACTGATAAACCCAGAGCTTTTATGATCCATCCGGGTGGAGCAGGATGTGAAGTATATAAGGGACTTGCTGAAAAGCTAAAACCTTATTGTCAGTGCTATGGGGTGGATTCCTATAACTTATATAATGATGAAAAAATAAGCAATCTTAATGATTTGGCCATGTATTATCTAAACCATATTGAAGTGATACAGAAAGCCAGTCAGCAGGAAGAGTATATTTTAATAGGATGGTGCTTAGGTGGGCAGATTGCTCTGGAGATTGCTTCGATTTTAGAAAGCAGAGGACACAGAAATATTACAATATTGATGTTGGATACTATACTCAGAGCTGAAGATGCAAAATTGATGGAGCTCTCTTCCATGCCTAGTGATGAAGAAATAAGTGAGGAATTTAAAGCTCCTATCGATAGTGATCTTTTTTTAGCATCAAAAAAGTTTGCATTGGCTGAACATTGTATTGTCGGACAAAAAATTTCTACTCGTTTGAAATTTACAAGAATGGTATTATTAAAAGCCATGGTTAAGGGAGAAAAAGAAAACCAGTTGCTTTTTGATCATATCCATCAGTTGGCTTGCAATAATGTGAATGAAACGACAGCTCATTCAGACTTATTAATGGTCTATCCGGTTGAGGCATCACACCAGGAAATTATAAAAGAAGAGGAGTTTATCATAGATATTATTAAAAGATTAATTTATAATCCCCAAAAAATGATTCCGATATTTTAAAGAAGACTTTTTATAGGTTTTTGATTTGGTTAGGTTGGCAACCAGGATATATTCCTGGTTGCTTTTTTATTATAATTGTAACCATATTCCGTTCTGTTATTTATTTCTTATTTACTCTCAACACGAAATAGAAATGATGTCTGAAAGTATTTATAGTATGAAAACACACTTATGGTAGTGATAATTTTACATTAAATTCTATATAAATCTACATTTATCGCATAGTTTTCATATTGCATAAGTATTAAATTTACACAGATAAGTAGGGGAACTACATTTTCATCGCAAGCTTTACAGTTAACAACAATGGTGGGGTAACTGCCCCATGAATATTTTGTCATTGTTGCTAACCATAACAAATTATATAATGTATTGCCATGAAAAAAAATTTACTTTTCTTTTTAACAATACTGATCTATTCAGTAACAGCGTGTGAACAGCCTGGAAAAACAAAATTATTTAAGGCTGAAAAACAGACTCATTCTAATCATATTATTAAGAACATTTATCTGGACGATCAATTCGCAGAGGATGAAATGGAGGTTATTATCAATAATACTACTAATAAGGTAACCATACATCTGGACGGAGAGACTCATGAACTTACAAAAAGTATAGATTTACCGGAATATACTGCTGAAAATAGTGAATATAGATACACCGATATTAATGGGGAAATCACTTTTTTAAATAGAAATCTTGATATGATTGTTTTTCATCATACAGCGGAACCCAAACGACAAAAAGAACTTAGAAAAGTATCTTACTAATAATTCTGAATAACCATGGAAATAATATTTATGAACAAAGCTTTCAAGGCAACGAAACTGATTGCAATCAAGTTCTTTATCTGCCTTATCATTTTAGGCAGTGGATCCTTTATGTTTTGTCAGATCAGTCCATGGCCTGAAGCTATGCTGATCCGTCTTGCTTTCAACAAAAATGGTAAAAAAACAGCAAAGGCCCTTCAGTCCTTTGTACCTGCCGGGATTGCTACAATAAGCAATCTGCAATATCAAAAAGATGATAAAGACGCTTATCTTGATGTATATTATCCACAATCTCTGATCAGAATTCGTAAAGTGCTACCCACTATTATGTGGATTCATGGCGGGGGATGGGTTTCCGGGAGTAAGGAGAATGTTTCTAATTACTGTAAAATTCTTGCAGCAAAAGGATTTACAGTGGTTGCTATCAATTATTCCATAGCTCCAGAACATACTTATCCTACACCGGTCATTCAGGCTAATCAGGCGTTGGACTATCTTATCAATAATAACAAAAATCTTCATGTAGACCCTGACTCCATCATAATTGCCGGTGATTCAGGTGGAGCTCATATTGCCGCACAGCTAGCCAATATTATTTCTGAACCTTCATATGCTACGGAAATGAAAATATTTCCTTCCATAACAAGAGCACAGCTTTCAGGTGTAATTTTATTCTGTGGTGCTTACGATCTCAATCAGGTTGATTTTGAGGGGAAGTATAAAGGTTTTTTAAAGACGATCCTTTGGGCGTACACCGGCACGGAGGATTTTATGAATGATCCAAAAATTGCTCCAGCTTCAGTTTATAACTATATTTCTCCCACATTTCCACCTGCATTTATCAGCGTGGGAAATGGAGATCCTTTAGCGAATCAATCCCATTCGTTGGTGCGTAAGCTGGCTCAAATGAATGTCAAAGTTGATTCTTTATTCTATCCCAAAGATTATAATCCGGTATTACCTCATGAATATCAGTTTAATTTGAAAACAGATGCAGGAAAAGAAGCTCTGACAAAGGTTTCAGCCTTTTTATCTTCTAGAGCTAAAAAGTAACGAATTTTAACCAACCAGCTAAAAATTATACCATGAAAAAATTATCATTTCTCTTTATTGTTCTTTTTTCAATTTCACAAGCTCAGACATTAGAACTGACGGATGGTGATTACACCTATACCAAAACCATAACTAGTGGTAAACAGAAGAAAGATCTCTATATCATTCTGAAAAAATGGATTATGAATAATTCTTCTCAATATACCCTGAATAAGAATGACCAAAGATCGGGTATTCTTTCGTTTGAAGAGAGGTTACCCTTAGTGCATTACAATGACTCTCAGTCTACTATTCCTTCTTATACCAATATTATTGAGATTACTAACAAGCAGGTAATATACCGAGCGGAACATATAGTATTCCAGGATATTTTTGGTGGAATGACCAATACGCGAAATGATTATCAAAGCCTGCTTAAAAAAATAGCTCTTTCAGTGTCAACAATTAATCAGCTTAAAGAGCAGCTTAACAACGAAAGAAATATTAAAAACAGATTTAATCTTAGGAAGGAAATATCAACAGAAAATGAAAAGCAAAGTAAGCTTAATAACATTAACACGCTTTTAGCAGAACACTTTATCTCTAATGCTGAAGCTATTGCCAAACAAATAAACGGGACATATCAGGAGTAGGCATATAGTGTTTTTTTGACATTTGAATATAGATAAAACTACAGATTATTAGTCTGTTATATGAGATTTAGATGGTACATTTACAATACAAAACATAGATAAAGAATTTCACACTTTTTTTGGTAAGCATTATTTTATAGTTAATTGTATGGTGTGAAAAAACGGGATGAGCGTAGTTTAACATAATTAAAATTCTATTATCATTAATTTGTGGTTATCGCCGGAGAAGTCATTCCACTCCGGCATTTTAATCAAATAACCATACAATTGAAATACAGCAGATAGATTTCTCAGAATCTCCGAGTAAAATAGTATAATATTGGTTTATAAGTAGATGGTTTTCAGTTTTTTTCAGGAAGATAGTTTATCAGGATTTGATGATAAGCTTTGGTTTTCACTTATTTTTTTGCCAGCCGTAATTGATAATTACGGCTGGCTTTTTATATCATTATTTTCTTATTCAGAACAGGATAATATATTAAATATTGTTAATTAAGCCCTAGGCTGTTATAGAGCTGAACCTGCCATATTCCTACTATTTCACTTAACATTAAGGAAGTCATTGTACAGTTATATGAATTGGGAACCGGTGTAAGATGCGTATTCATTAAATCAGAAGGACAGGGTATGGTATTTACACCAAAAGTTTTAAAGAGTATGGCAGATCTTTTGACATGGAAACCTGAAGTTACGAGATATACTTTGGGAGCAGGTAGTTTTTTTATTATTGCACTTGTATATTTAGCATTTTCAAACGTGTTCATACTCTTTTCTTCTTTTATAATATCGGTTTCTGGAATTCCCATTTCGGTAAGAGTCCTGGCATAAAGTGCTGCCTCAGAAACGCCATTGTTATTTCCGTTTCCTGAGGCCAGTATTTTACATGGCTGCTTATTTTGTTTTGCACTCTTATATAGTTTAAAAACTGTAATAAGCCTGGAATAGGAGATAATATGACTTTGCTGAATTTGGTTTAATCGGACAGTACCTCCCCCAAGAATCACAATTACGGAAGGAGAAGAAACAGATGGCAGTTGAGTAGGATATTCCTCCTGCAGATACCTTGCTGTGAGTTTTCCTAAAATACCAGTCATTATTATTAACATAGACGATATAGCTATAGCCACTCCCACCCAAGCAGTCTTATATTTATCCTTTCTTCTTAAAACAATAATAATTGCAGCCATCGCAATAAATAAAATAAAGGGATCAGTTAATATTTTGAGTACTGCAAAAAGAGAATTTAATACTATTTTCATGCTTGATTATTTAAATTAATACTTACAATTTGGAAAAATGATTTTCAAAGTAATTATGGAATCATTTGTAAGTTGCGAAAATACAAAATACACATTGTAATTGAAGTGTATTTAGTTGGTAATCAATAAAATACTAATATTTAAAAATATTGTAGTGATAATTTTACACTATTCTCAATATAAATCTATATTGTTTTTGTTCAAGCTAAAATAGATATGATTTAATTTTACATAATTCTGATAAAATATATAAAATTATACGAAAGTATTTATATAATAAAGAATAATCTTTGTAATAATCATTTTTATAAATAATCATTTTTGAAAACTCTAAATCTAACATGTTATGAAAAAACAAACCATCTTATGGATTTCCCTTGTTGCATTAACTGCATGTAATTCGCCTTCAGGAAATAAAAATTCAGACTCTGCCAAAGATTTTAGTTCACAAAGAACCAAACTTTTAGGGAAATGGCTTCAGCCTATACCCGGTATGGAAAGTGAAAAACAAGGCTTTGAACTTTATGACAACGGAGTGGCTACTTCACTGAATATTCATACTTTACAGTACGATAAGTGGATGGTTGCGCAGGATACTCTTTTCCTTTGGTATCATACAGAAGGTGTTAAACAAGTTTCAAACGGTGTAGACACTTTAATTATCAAAAAACTTGATATTAATAATTTAGTGATTTCTCCAGCGGGAGCCAACAGCACTGAAGAGGAGGCATATACTAAAGATAAATAATTCCAGATTGCAATTGAATCAACCCTGAACATTAGTTAAAAAACTACTCAACACTAGTGATAATGTGACTTTAAATGATTTCATATTGAAAAAACATCGCCTTACATTTGACGTATTGAAGATGTATATAAAAAGTACAAAAATATATAAGTAGAAACAATGCAAAGGATTTACACGCTATCATATTATTAAATTTGGGTACCTGGCAGAGTACAACTTTTGCCAGGTTTTTAATTATTGATTTCTTGAACTAAAATTATTGTAAAACTGAGATAACAAAAAATTGATAAGGTTGAATTTATCATGGGGTTTAAAGAATCGTAAGCACTAAGTATGACACAATTTTTTGTGTTTTAATTGTAAAAATAATTTGTTAGAGCTTCACAGTCATATCCATTTTAGAAATACTAACTTTTCATCCTTAGTGTTTTGGTTTAAATACCCCCGTGCGGCAAGATATTGCCGCATTTTTTTATTATATGACAGTAAAGATGATTGTGCTAATGTATTGATGTAATTAGTGAAAATACTATAATTTATTAGTTATAATATGACTCGTATTCAGTGTTATATTTCACAATAAGCCTTTACATTTGTACCATAACATTGAGTCAAAAAGCAATAATAAATTAATGTGTAGAATTTAATGGGGGCGATGAATTTTTTATAACTCTTTACAATTTAAATGACACAAATATGAAAAAATCAATTCTATTAACTCTTTTTGGCGTAATGACTGCGTGCAGTCCATCTTCCGAAAAAAAATCGGCAATTGGATTTTCATCTACTGCCTCTGTTCTTAACCCCAACAGGGAGAAGCTAGCTGGAAAATGGCTGCGACCTATTGGAGGCCAGCAAAGAGAAGCTCAAGGGTTTGAATTACAGGAAAATGGTACCGCTGCTTCGGTGAATATTCATACTTTACAGTACGAGAAATGGAATGTATCTGATGATACACTTTATCTATGGTATAGTACTGAAATTGTCGATCTGGTTCCCAAAGGAATTGATACTTTCCTTATTAAAGAAGTTGATGATAGTGAACTAATTCTTTCTCCTATTATTAGAGGTAATGTTAGTGATATAGAATCTTATTATAAAGAAAATTAAAAACAAATTTTGAATTAGAATAATAGAAGACACTATGTATGCCTGTTTTATGTAAGATTTGGTTTCGGGTTTGTTTGGCTTTTTTCTCTTAGACCTATTCCTTTATATACCATATTGTGGATAAAACTACGTGGAAATAAGAAAACTTTCTTTATAAAATTCGGTTATAGTGTCAGGATAACAAAACAGTAGATGTATATATTTTTTCATATCAAAACATAATGCTATCCTTATTATTTTATTCCTGAGTGCCCGGCACTGTTCGCGTTTCAGATGCCGGGACTTTTTCTACTACGATATCTTTTTTAAACATCATAGTCAGTAATTTAATTACTATTTTTTTTCATCCTTAGTCTTTTTGGGTTTACCCTTTGTGTGGCAAATATATTTTGCCACATTTTTCATGTTTAAATAGAAAGAATTCCAAGTGCTTAGTAGTTTAAAAACTAGAGTGTATTAGTGATAATACGACTGGTAATCAGTATTTTATTTGACGGGTAGATGTTAAATTTGTGTAAGGGGCTTTTCTTGATTATTTAAAATTATAATTACTATAAGTAAAATTGATATAGAAAATCTAACAAAAAAAGAAATAATCATTAAAATATTTATCAAATGAAAAAAAAGTATTTATTACCCATATTGTTCTCTTGTACTCTATCTTACGGGCAAGTAGGTATCAATAGTTTAACACCAAAAACTACTTTGGATGTTACAAGTAAAACAACTGATGGAAGTGCCTCAGAAGGATTTATGGTTCCCCGTGTGACAGGAAATTCTCTTAAAGCAGCAGACGCTGTTGGTGTATATGCTGAAGCTCAGAATTCTGCACTAGTATTTGTTACTGAAGCTCCTGATCCAAGTAATCGTACAGGACAGGTAGAAGGAATGGATGGACCTGGATTTTATTATTTTGATGCCGGCAGTAACCGCTGGGTAAAGATGATTTCTAGTGGAACAAGCACTGCGGCAGTTACTCAGCTTTTATGTTCTGGTTCTAGTGATATTGGAGTTGTAATTGCTAATGCTCCAGCAGCTGGAGTAAGTACAAGTATCCCTTATACCGGAGGTAATGGAGGTATTTATTCATCGCAGACTGTTAATTCAATTGGGGTAACCGGTCTTACTGCTGTTCTTGCTTCTGGAACATTAAATAACGGAAATGGTACATTGATCTTTAATATTACTGGTACTCCTTCTGCAGCAGGGACAGCTATTTTTGATATTGATTTTGGTGGACAAACTTGTGGTTTTAGTCGTACGATTCAACCTGCTGGTAGTTTTCCTGATGTAGTTCCTGTAATTGTAAATGGTGAGACTCGTCAGATCATGACTCACAATTTAGGAGCAGATATGTCACTAGATCCTAATACTCCTGTACAGGCTATTATGGGTAACTATTATCAATGGGGTAGAAAGAATGTTGTAGCTACTGCTTATACAGGATCAGGTGCAATTTCAGGGTGGACTGTGACTTCGGGAGGAAACATGGCTTGGAATAGCGGAACTGAAAACAGTCCTGTAAAAACTGGTAATGATCCTTGTCCTGCAGGATTCAGAGTTCTCAGTCGATATGAATGGCAAGGATTTAATTCTGCAAGTACAACAACCAACTTGGGAAGCTGGTCAGGAGCAAATAATAACTATAGTACTGCGAAAGTTTTCCATAATAACGGAAGTATTATAACTTTCCCTGCTGCAGGTTATCGTGGTTATTCTGGAGGAGCTTTATACTACCGAAGCAGCAGTGGGTATTATTGGAGCAGTACAGAGTATACAGGGGGAGCCTACAGTCTTTTCTTTAATAATACTTCGGTTAATCCAGGACATAATTTTATTGGTAGCCGTGCAAGTGGTTTTTCAGTACGCTGTATTTCAGAATAATTTTGATATAATCAAATCATTATTAAATCTCCATTTTAAATAATGAGTTCTTAATTTCCTTAACTGTGTGCAGCAAGTGCAATACCATTGCTGCACATTTTATCAAGTCATTATAAAATGATTGATAACTAATTATTGTGAGTAAATATAACCATGTATAAACTAATTTAGATACCTATTGTGGCAATGGTTCTTAGTCTATATTTAAAAAACATAAAGTTTACTAATAGATTGATGTCTATTCTAAAGACGTACCGAAGATAGGAGGAGTATAGTCCGTATTTGCTAGTGAGAACAATTGTACAAGCATTTAATTTCTACTTCAATAACAGTACGACACCTCACTACTATTAACAATAAAATATATAAAACTGCACTTGAAAATTGATTGAAAGTAATTTTTTAAAAAACTATTAACATATTATAATTTGTTAAAACTTATGTATTACACAAACAAACTTATTTGGCTTATCATATTCTCATTTACAGTCACAGGTATTTCTGGACAGTCTATTAATATGTATTTTCCTCAATTTGCCGGAAAGACCTATGACTTCATTACTTTTGTGGGAAAAGATACCAAAGTGCAAAAAGGAACGATACCTGAGGACGGAAGATTCGTTCTGAATGTACCAAAAGAATTTTCTCCTTACAAAGGAATGTCCCGCTGGCTTATTACCAATACCCAGGAAGGGGGAGGTCTTGATATGATTATTCCAGGGCACGACTTTTCTATTGAATGTGTATCTGCTGTACCTGATAATAAAAATATCATTTACAAAGACAATGATGAAAATAGTTTGCTGGATTCTCAGTACAAACAACAGAAAGGTATTGTGGATCAATTTACAGCTATGGCAATGGTCACAAGAGCTTATCCAAAAGATAATAAAAATTATAATCTTTATCAGCAGGAACTTACTTTACAGAAAAATAACTATTCAGATTTTCAGAAAAGTCTTTTGAAAAAAGAGGATTATGCTTCCAATTTTCTCAGGATTGTGAATCTTACTAATGGATTGGGAGCTGCTTTAAAAGAAAATGAAGAAGACAATGGAAAAGAAATCGTACGCACGATCACTAAAGATATTTCCTGGGATGCTCTTTTTACTTCTGGACACTGGGACAGTGTTATCGAAATGTTTACTGCACTGGAAGAAAAAAAAGATGGAGGTACGATTTTCATGCAAGATTTTAAACGTATTGGAGATCGGATTTCTGATGTTAAACTCTATACAGCCTTTGCAGAACGTGTAACTTATTATCTTACCAAATCTGGAAATGATAATATTATTACCAAGCTTTCACCCATTATCCTTAACTCAGGAAAAGTTAGTTCTTATGCTGGTGTAATGGCAGTATATCAAAAAGCTACTGTTGGAGGAAAAGCACCAGAACTTACAATAAGTTCTCAAAAAATTTCTGAGCAGTCACGAAGAATACTCGACTTCACTGATAAAGGTTATAAGAAGACTCTTGTTGTATTTTATGTATCAGATTGTGGACATTGTGATGCTGTAATGAAGGAGCTTTCCACAAAGCAGGACGAACTTATAAAAAGTGGGATACGTATCGTTGCCATATCAGCTGATAGTGATCAAAAGGTGTTTGAAGAAACTTCCAAAAGTATGCAGTGGAAAGGCTTATTATCCTGTGATCTTCAGGGAATGAAAGGCTCTAATTTTATAAACTATGGTGTTCAGGCAACCCCTACATTATTTGTTATTGATCA
>Ga0070682_100002506_pt1 | contig 10138 bp, 11 predicted proteins | sample KBSC63LmetaG_FD_64668 | JGI IMG/M metagenome (GOLD analysis project Ga0070682, IMG submission 64668) | Corn rhizosphere microbial communities from Kellogg Biological Station, Michigan, USA - KBS C6-3L metaG | ecosystem: Host-associated > Plants > Roots > Rhizosphere | place: USA: Michigan... | reverse complement strand
ACCTCACGGCGGGCACCTCGCCGTCGATCCTGATCAAGGTGATCGGCGAAGGAACGCTGCGCATGGGTCGCGCCGAGCCGGGCGAGCCGTTCACGCTGCTCGGTCCGCTCGGCCAGCCCTGGCGCGCCCCCACGCCGGGCCGGCGCGTCGTGCTGGTCGGCGGTGGCGTCGGCATCGCGCCGCTGCTGTTTTTGGCTCGATCGCTCGCCGGCAAAGGGCCGAAGCCGATCGCCCTCTACGGCGGGCGCAGCTCGAAAGATCTCCCGCTCGACGACGAGCTCGCCGAGCTCAGCGAGCTCCACATCACGACCGAGGACGGCACGCGCGGCACCAAGGGTCGCGTCACCGACATCCTCGACGGCCTGCTCGCACCCGAGCACGAGGTGTTCGTCTGCGGGCCCGATCGCATGATGGCCAAGGTCGCGGAGGTCTGCGCCGCGCGCGACGTGCCGTGTGAAGCCTCGCTCGAAACGCCGATGGCGTGCGGCTACGGCGTTTGCCTCGGCTGCCCGGTGCCCGTCAAAGAAGGCGGGTACCTGTACGCGTGCACGCAGGGTCCGTGTGTCGACGCGCGGCGCGTCGATTGGTCGCAAGCCGACCACGCTCCGAAAAAAGGCGCCGCGCACCCGCTGAGGACGAAGTGACCTCACTCGCCGTCGACGTCGGCAAGCTCACGCTGAAAAATCCGATCCTCACGGCTTCGGGCTGTTTCGGCTACGGCCTCGAGTACGACGAATTCTACGACGTGGCCGAGCTCGGCGGCATCTGCACGAAGGGGCTCAGCCTGAACCCCCGCGCCGGCAACCCGCCGGAGCGCATCTGCGAGACGCCGGCCGGCATGCTGAACGCGATCGGCCTCGCCAACGTGGGCGTCGAGGCCTTCTGCCGCGACAAGCTCCCGATTTTGCGGCAGCGCGGCGTGACGGTCGTCGCGAACATCTTCGCGAGCAGCGTCGCCGATTTCGTGACGATCACCGAGCGCCTGAACCGCGAGACGGGCGTCGCCGCCATCGAGCTCAACGTCTCGTGCCCGAACGTGACCGAGGGCGGCATCGAGTTCGGCAAGGACGCCCGCATGTGCGGTGAGGTGACCCGCGCCGTGCGCGCCGCGACGAAAACACCCTTGTGGGTGAAGATGAGCCCGGAAGCCGGCAACATCGTCGCGGTCGCCAAAGCCTGCGAGGAAGCGGGCGCCGACGCCATCACCGCCATCAACACCATCCGCGGCATGTCGATCGACGTCGAGCAGAACAAGCTCCGGCTCGCGAATCGCACCGGCGGCTTCAGCGGTCCGGCGCTGCGGCCCGTCGCGCTGCGCATCGTGTGGGAAATCGCAGGCGCGGTCTCGATTCCCGTGATCGCGATCGGCGGCGTGTCCACGACGCGCGACGCGCTCGAGTTCATGGCTGCCGGCGCGACGGCCGTGCAAGTCGGCACGGCGAATTTCGCCGATCCTTCGGCCGCCAAGCGCGTGCTCGACGGCCTGCGCAAGCACTGCGAAAGCCGCCAAATCGACGTTCAGGCCCTGATCGGCTGCGCTCGCGGATGAAAGCGCGCGGCCGGCGTCCGTTTTTTCGGGCGCTCGTGCCGCTCGTGCTTGGGCTCGCGTTCGCTCTCGGAGGTTGCGAGTCGCGCGCCGTCCCGACCGACGCGGGACCGAGCGAACCGAGCCCGAACGCGAGCATCCTGCCGGCACCGCTCGCGACGGGTCCGGATCCGACGCGCGTCGCGACCGACGCCGGGCCGACCGACGGCGGGCTCGACGCCGAAGCCGCCCCGCCGACGCCCGCGCGCGAGGACGAAGCCTGGCCGGTCGACTCGGACGAGCTGCACGAAGCGGCGGGTATCACGCTCCGGGCACGTTTTCGCTGGCCGGACGTCGCGCTCCCGGGCCGCCTGCCCGAAGCCAACGTCGACGCGCTCGAGCGCGCGCGCGCCGCGGCCACGTTCGAGCTCGAGGTCGAGCTTGCCGCGGCGGGCCGGCTCCGGCTCGCGCTCGCCGCGTCGCGTTTCGTCCTGGCGAGCGGGAGCGAATTTCGCGCGCGGACGGAGCGCTACGGGCACGTGCTCGTCTGGCAGGATCGAAGCCAATACGTGGTGATTCAACCGGGCGCGCTCCGCACGGTGCTGAACGAGCGGCGCGCCGACGTCGTGCCCCTCGCGCACGTGACGGGCACGCCGCGAGGCACGGCGCAGTCACTCGGCTACCCGACGGAAAAGCTCCAGTTCGTCACGACGCTCGGCAAGATCACGCTCGAGCAGGCCCATGTGCCGGCGGCCGGGCTCGGGGGAGCGCTCCTGTGCCGCTTCCTGGTCGAGCTCGGCGGTGTTCACCCCGACAGCCCGGCCTGCAGCGCCGAGCTCGTACCGGTGCGCGCGGAGTACGCCTGGTCCGAGGGCGGCGCGATCGTCTTCGAGACCAGCACGCTCGAGCGCACGATCGGCCTCGAGGTCAGCTCGTTGCGAGCACCGCCCGAGACTTCCGAGCACCGCATCGGCGAGCTCCCCGCACCCCCGTCCGCGCTGCTCGTCGAGCGCGCCCAGCTGCGCGGCTTTCGCCTCCGGCCCGCGGCGGTGCGGCCCGGCAAGGACGCGCCGAAGGAAGGGCTCCTGCTCGTGAACGGCGACGATCTTCTGCGCTACGCGCTCGTGGACGGCGTCCCCGTCGCACGACTCGAGCCGCATGGCTCGGGCCTGCTGCTCGATCTCGTCGGGGGAACGTATTCCGTGGCGGCGCGGACGTTCCTCGGCGACGAGCACGTCGCCGCGACGACGACTCCGGTGCCCGGCAGGCTCGTGACGGGCGAAGCCCCGCGGCAGGAAGCCCAGGGCGTCGACACGGGCGAAGGCAGCCCCGGAACGCGAGCCTCGCGCCCGGCACCTGCGCGGCGAACGGAGTAGCGATTCGAAAAAGGGCGCGGCCGTCCAGCCGCTCCTGCTCAGGAGTCCAGTACGGGAGCCTCGTGCTCGACCGCGTAGTCGTCCTCGCCGAGCTCCGTTTCGCCGTAACCCTGCTCCTCGAGCCGCGCGTGCAGCGCCTCATTGGCGACTTCGATGACCTCGAGCCGCGTCGTGAAGAGGAAGTACTGGTCCTCGGGAACGGGCGGCAGCGTTTCGAGGCGCCGTTCGAGGTATCCTCGCTCTTCCGGGCTCGTGCGCAGGTGTGAACGGGGACCCTCGTGCTCGACGCCGCCGTACAGGGCGTCGAAAGCGATGCCCACGGGGTTCATCCACAGGAACGACGGCCGACAGCAGAGCTGCCAATCGTGCACGTTTCCCGAGGGGGGGATACGCCAGAAAGCCGGCACGACGGTGCGCACGACCTCCCCGAAATAGGCACCGGTCGCCCGGGCGATGAGGGGCGCGAGCGCGGGTCGCTCGACGAGCGTCTCGCGGACCGTCGTGATGTAGTGGTCCAAGACGGGCAGCGTTTCAGCGGTGAAATCGAGCTCGAACGCGAGCGCCCGGCGGACGTACTCGAGACAGGCGCTGGCGTATTCGGGCACGGGATCCGGCGGGGCTGCCATGCGGGGAGCATAGCCCGACGGGTGTTCCCGAGCTTTCATGATAGCCTCCGCTTCTCTACCCCCCCATGCGCCTCGGCATCCTGAGCGACATCCACGCCAACTACGAAGCTCTGGGAGCGGTCGTGGAGGCATTCAAGGGGGAGAGCATCGACCGGTACTACTGTCTCGGCGACACCGTCGGGTACGGCGGCTCACCGAACGAGTGCTCGGACCTCGTGCGGGACCTCGTCGTCGCGACGATCCTCGGCAACCACGACGCCGCCGTCGCGGGCCGCATGGACTACTCGTACTACTACGAGGCGGCGCGGCACGCGCTCGACCTGCACGCGCAGTTGCTCTCGGAAGAGAACATGCGCTGGCTCAAGGGCTTGCCGTATCAGCTCAAGCTCGACGACATCAACGTGCACCTCTGCCACGGCTCGCCCGTGCGGCTCGAGGAGTTCGAATACATTTTCGCGCCCGAGCAGGCGCGCGAGTGCTTGCCGATGTTCAACGAGCTCGGCCACCTCACGCTGATCGGCCATTCCCACCTGTGCAAGGTGTTCGCCCTCACGCCGAACAGCGTCGAGGAGCTGCCCCCGATCGACTTCGAGCTCCAGCCCGATCGCAAGTACATCGTGAGCGTAGGCTCCGTGGGCCAGCCGCGCGATTACGACAACCGGGCGAGCTACACCGTCTACGACAGCGATCTGAAGCGCTTCGAGTTCAAGCGCATCGAGTACGACATCGAAACGGCAGCCGACAAGGTGCTGCGCGCGAAGCTCGAGCGCAACTTCGCGCACCGCCTCTTCATCGGCGTCTAAATCCGCCGCGCGCCGCGCATCACCCGTGCCCGTGCCCGTGCCCGTGCCCGTGCCGGACTCTGCCCGCTCACGCGCGACGCCCTACTGCGCGATCGTCCACGTCGTGCCGTCGGCGCCGTCGTGAACGGCGATCCCGAGCGCCAGTAGCTCGTCGCGCAGCGCGTCGCTGCGGGCGAAATCCTTGCTCTTCCGCGCGTCGACGCGCTCGCTCACCTTCGCGTCGATCGCCGCGGCCGTGAGGCCACGCAGCCGCAGCCGGCGCTCACGCGTGCGCGCGGCGTAGTCGTCCGGCGACGTCTGCAGCAGGCCGAGCTGCCCGGCGATGCGCGCGATCGCGGTGAGCAACGCTTGCGCCGTCACGCTGGCGCCGGCGACGAACGTACCGTCTTTCCTGCGCTTCAGCGCCAGATCGGAAAGCTCGTGGCCGAGCTTGGTGAGCTCGGTGAGCGCGGCGAGCGCCACCGGCGTGTTCAGATCGTCGTCGAGCGCGGCCTCGGCCTGGGTCACGGCGCGGACCGCCACGTCGCGGTAGGCCACGAGCTCGGGCGGAAGCTTGGACGGCGCGGTCAGCCCGGCTTGCACCCGCTGCTGCAAGCGTCCCACCGCGGCAAACGCGTGGTCGGCTCGGCGCTCCGCCTCGTCGACACCGGGGAACACGACGCGGCCGTCGTCCAGCTTGTCGGTGTCGAACTGGATCGGACCCCGGTAGTGCGCGCTCAGGAGGAACAGCCGGAACGCTTCCGGATCGTTGCGCTCGAGCACGTCCGTCACGGTGACGAAGTTGCCGAGCGACTTGCTCATCTTCTCCTTGTCGACGTTGAGGAAGCCGTTGTGCATCCAGATCTTCGAGAGCGGTACCTGGTCGGGGTACGCCGCTTCGCTCTGGGCGATCTCGTTCTCGTGGTGCGGAAAGATGAGATCCATCCCGCCGGCGTGCACCTCGAAGGGCTGCCCGAGGTAATGCGTGCACATCGCGGAACACTCGATGTGCCAGCCCGGTCGCCCGCGGCCCCACGGACTATCCCAGCCCCACTCGTCGGCCGGCGCGCCCTTCCACAAGGCAAAGTCCAACGGGTCGCGCTTGTGAGCGCTGGTCTCGACGCGCGCGCCCGCGACGAGCTCGTCGATGCGGCGCCGCGACAGCTTGCCGTAGCTCGGGAAGCTGCGCACGGCGAAGTACACGTCGCGCACGCCGCCCGGCATGTCGACCACGTACGCGCTCTCGCGTTCGACGAGCGTCTGCACGATGGCGCAGATCTGCGGCAAGTGATCGCTCACGCGCGGCTCGTGGTCGGGCGCGAGACAGCCGCTCCTTCGCACCTGCTCTTGGTAAACGTCGGCCATGCGGCGCGAGAGCTCGAGCGGCTGTTCGCCGTTCTTGGCGGCGCGCTCGAGGATCTTGTCGTCGACGTCGGTGATGTTGCGCACGTAGTTCACGCGCACGCCGAGGGCGCGCAGGCGGCGCACGAGCAGGTCGGGCGCCAGCGCCGAACGCGCATGACCCGCATGCGGCACGTCGTACACCGTGGGCCCGCAACAGTAGACGCCGACTTCCCCGGGCCGAATCGGCACGATGGGTTCCAGCTGTCGGGTCAGCGTGTTGTAAAGCGAAGGCAGCGCCACGGAGCGATCTCTACTCCAAGCCGCGTGACTTTCGCCACGCCTCGTACTTGGACAGCTCCTGCCGGACGAGCGCGATACAGATTGAAACCACCGCAACGTCGTCGATTTGGCCGATCAGGGGCAGGGCGTCGGGCAACAGATCGATCGGCGCGAGGACGTAGAGCAGCGAGAAGGCCGCCGCGCCGATCACCCAGAAAGGGGCGGCGCGATACTCACGCGTCCAGTAGTCGCGGATCAGCGCAAGGAGCAGCTTCCCCTCCGCCAGGACCCGCTGGAGCCGCGCCCCGTTCAGGAACTTGCTTCCGATGGCGTCGGCGTTGTCGAGCACGCGCTTCACGTCGAGGTCGGTCATGCGCCCCGCACCCCGGCGCACGAAATTCCGATTGATGCGCACCATCAGTTCCAGCGTCGGCCGGCGCTCGCCCGCTCGGGGGCCCGCCAACCACTCCAGATGTCGCCGCGCGCGCGCGGCCTTCCCGCATGGAACGGCCGAACGAAAAGCAGACCGGTGAGGAAGCCACCGACGTGCGCGAAGAACGCCACCCCGCCCGTCTGGACGGAAGCGAGCGACCCGAGGCCGCTCAAGAGCTGAACCAAGAACCAGCCGCCGATCACGAGCCAGGCCGGCACGACGATGAAGAAGCCGACGAAGAAGGCGAGCGGGGGAAACATCAGCACGGTGATCGGCGCGCGGGGGTGCAGCACCATGTACGCGCCGAGCACGCCGGCGATGGCACCCGACGCACCGACCATCGGGATCTGGCTCGACGGATCGGTGAGCACCTGGGCCGCTCCCGCCCCGATCCCCGACAGCAGGTAGAAGAGCACGTAGCGGAAGTGCCCGACCGAATCCTCGACATTGTCGCCGAAAATGTAGAGAAACAGCAGGTTCCCGCCGAGGTGCATCAACCCCCCGTGCATGAACATGCTGGTGAAAATCGTGAAAGCCTCGCCCGGCAGGTCGAGCGTCAGGCGCGCGGGGACGAGGCCGTAGCCGGGCACGAGCCAGGCCTCCCCGCCATGGCTCGCCACCCTGAACTGCCAGACGAAGACCAGCAGGTTGAGAGCGATCAGGGTGTAGTTGACGAAGGGGGTCGTCCGCGTCGGATTGCGATCGCCGATCGGGAGCACGCGCTGACCGTAGCCCGGAACCGGCGGGTAGGCATGCTAACGTCCGGTCGATGCCTTCGCATGGGCCAAGGTGGTCGTGGCGGCGCGCCTCACTCTTTTTGCTTCTTTCCGTGGGCTGCGGTGGATCGGCCTTCGACGGGCGGGTCTATCACCAGGGCGACCTGTTCTTTCAGGTCGGTCCGGTCCCCGCCGCGTGGCACGCGGTCGACGTCGACGGGGCGCTGCTCGCGTTTCGTGACGACCGCGCGCCGGCGACCGTCGCGCTCAACGGCCGCTGCGGCCTCGACGGCGACGACGTTCCGCTCGAAGCGCTCACCCACCACCTGTTCCTCCATTTCACCGAGCGCAAGCTGATCGGGCAGGAGCGCATCGAGCTCGCGGGGCGCGCGGCTTTGCGAACCGAGCTCCGCGCATCGCTCGACGGGGTGCCGCTTCACTACCGCGTCGTGGTCGTGAAGAAGGACAGCTGCGTCTACGACTTCATGCTGATGAGCCCGAGCGGGGCGGATCCCGCCGAGTTCGATCGTTTCGTGGGCGGGTTCGAGACGCTGCGATGACCTCCTCACCGGATAGCTCCCGGCACAGCTTGCGGCCGAGCGTGTGGCCGCCCCCGCCGCCGCGTGGGGTCATCGCGCGCATCGGCGATTGGGCCGTGCGCTTCCTCGAGCACCTCGGTGCGGTCTTCAACATGCTGATCGGCTCCGTGAAGGCGGGCTTTCGGCGACCCTTCGAGGGCAAGGCGATCCTCGAGCAGATCGAGGCGCTCGGCGTGGCTTCGATGGGGATCGTCGTCGTCACGAGCGTTTTCATCGGCATGGTGATGGCGGTTCAGTTCGCGTTCGGACTCCGCAAGTTCGGCGGCATGGAGTACACCGGTCGCGTCGTCGCGCTGAGCTTCACGCGCGAGCTCGCTCCCTCGCTCACGGCCATCATCGTCGGTGGGCGCATCGGCTCCGGCATGGCGGCGGAAGTCGGCGCCATGAGCGTGACGGAGCAAATCGACGCAGTGCGCGCGCTCGGCGCCGATCCGCTGAAGAAGCTCGTGTGGCCGCGCTTGCTCGCCGCCACGCTCGTGATGCCGATCTTGAGCGCGTTCGCGCTGGTGCTCGGCTTCAGCGGCGCTATGCTGATCACCGACATCGAGTTCCACATTCCCGCGGGCTTCTTCCTGAGTACCGCGCTGTCGGTGGTCACGATGGCCGATTTCGGCGCCGGCATGGCCAAGACTCCCTTCTTCGGAGCGATCATCGCGCTCGTCGGCTGTCACTTCGGAATGATCACCAAGGGCGGCACGGTCGGCGTCGGCAACAGCACGACTCGATCCGTCGTCACCATCTCGATATCCATCTTGATTGCGGATTTCTTCTTGACGAAAGTCGCTATCTTGCTGTGGCCAAGCATCTGAGAAATCACCGCGGCTCGCCTTGACCAGGCTCGATCCGCTTTCTAAGCTTGGTTTCGGATGACCGAAGCGCGTGGACCGGAAACCACCGGGCGGCTCTTCAGCATTGCCGAAGTGAACGCGTTGATTCCGTCGCTGTCGACGCTCGTCGAAAAGCAGCTGCGGTCACAGAGCGAGATCGAGCAGGGCCTGGCCGAGCTCACTCGCCTCACCGGCGAGCCTCCGCGCAGTCTGGCCAGCAAGCCAGACGATTCGAGCGACATCGGCCGCCTCAAGCACGACCTGCGCGATCGCGTGCGCCGCTACGAGGCGGGCTGGGTCGAAGTGCAACGCCTCGGCGGCGTCGTCAAAGACCCGCGCATCGGCCTCGTCGATTTCTACGGTCGCATCGAGAGCCGCACCGTGTGGCTGTGCTGGCGCTACGGTGAAGAGACCATTGGCTACTACCACGACCTCGACGCCGGTTTCTCGGGCCGCCGCGCACTCACTCCCGCGGTCCGGCGCGCGCTCGTCAACTGACGGCCAGCACCGCGAGAGAGGTATCGCCCCGATGGACCGCCGAGCCGCAGAGGCCGCCATCGCCGATTTCCTGCGGGCGCTCGGCCACGATCCGGCAACGGATCCCGAGCTGCGGGAGACGCCCGCGCGCGTCGTCGAAGCCTTCGCCGACGAGCTCCTGAGCGGCTACGCCGTGGACCTCCGCGCGCTCGTCGCGAAGGGTTCGACGGAGGCGCCCGCTTCGGCGAGCGGCATCGTCGCGCTGCGCGAGCTCTCGGTCGCGACCGTGTGCCCCCACCACCTGATGCCCGGGCTCGGACACGCCGACGTCGTGTACAAGCCGGGCCAGCGCGTGCTCGGCCTCGGTGCGATCGCGCGGCTCGTCGAGGCGTGCTCGCGGCGCCTCGCGCTGCAAGAGACCATCGCCGACGACGTCGTGAAGGCGCTCCTCGAGCACGCGGGCGCGCGCGGGGCCTACTGCGAGGTCACGCTCGTTCACGGCTGCTTGAGCGCGCGCGGCGCGTGCCAGACCAACGCGCGCGCCACCTCGATCGCCCGCGACGGCGAGCTGAATGAAACCGAAGTGCTGCTCGCGCTGCGGCGCGCGGGCGGAGCGCCATGAAGGTCGCGATCGTCAGCGGCGCGAGCCGCGGCATCGGGCGCGCCACGGCGCTCGAGCTCGCACGCCGCGGACTCGGCATCGCCGTCGTCGGTCGCGCTTCAGCCGAGCAAGATGCAACCGTCGACCTCTGCCGGAGCGTGGGCGCGCCCGAGGCACGCGCTTTCGCCTGCGATCTGGCCGACGCCGCCGCGACCGAGCGCGCGGCGAACGAGCTCTTGGCCGCGTTTCCCGCGCCCGACGTGCTCGTGAACAGCGCCGGCACGGCGCCGCGCGTCGCGCTCGAGCAAACGAGCACCGAAGTGTGGGACGAGGCGCTCGCCGTCAACCTGCGCGCGCCGTTCTTGCTCGCGCGCGCGGTGCTCCCCAGCATGCGGCGCCGCGAGCAGGGGCGGATCATCTTCGTCGGCAGCATCTCGTCGACGCTCGGGTCGCCGAGGCTCGCCGCGTACACGGCGGCGAAGTGGGGCGTCGTGGGGCTCATGAAGAGCCTCGCCGCGGACCTCACCGACAGCGGCGTCGTGTGCCTCGCGGT
>Ga0070682_100002505_pt1 | contig 10139 bp, 7 predicted proteins | sample KBSC63LmetaG_FD_64668 | JGI IMG/M metagenome (GOLD analysis project Ga0070682, IMG submission 64668) | Corn rhizosphere microbial communities from Kellogg Biological Station, Michigan, USA - KBS C6-3L metaG | ecosystem: Host-associated > Plants > Roots > Rhizosphere | place: USA: Michigan... | reverse complement strand
AGTGGTGGATTGAGCGGTGCGGCTGGCGCTCCCGGCGGCGCTGGAGGTACCGGAGGCAGGCTCGGCAGCGGCGGTACCGCGACCGGTGGCCTCGCAGGTACGGGCGGTGACGCGGGCGGCTCCGCGGGACGCGGCGGCGGTGGCGCAGGTGGCGGCGCTGCGGGTAGTCCTGCAGTCGTTTGCCCGTCGGCGCAGCCGCTCACGGGAGGCCAGCAGTACTGCTCGAACAGCAAGGGCAACGTGGCGGGTGGTGGCTACTCCTACGAGCTGTGGGCCGAAGGCGCCGGCTCGGGTTGCATGACCGTCTACGGCGTCGACGCGAACTTCAAGGCGAACTGGACGGGCGTCGAAGATTTCCTGGCGCGCATCGGCTTGAACTTCGACCAAACGAAAACGCACACCCAAATCGGCACGCTGTCCGCCGACTTTGCCGAGACCAAGACGGGTGGCGACGGCCTCGTCTACGTCGGCATCTACGGATGGACGGTGAGCCCGCTGCGCGAGTACTACATCCTCGACGACTGGGGAGACGTGAAGCCTGCCGGTACGGCGTCCGACGGCACGCCGCGCACGAGCGTGGGCACGCTGGAAGCGGACGGCGAGACGTACGACGTCTGGATGAAGACGCGAACGAACAAGCCCGCCATCACGGGCGACAACATGACGTTCGACCAATATTTCAGCATCCGGCGCACGGCGCGCCAGTGTGGGCACATCTCCATCTCCAAGCATTTCACCGAGTGGGAAGCCCTGGGCCTCTCGCTCGGCAAGCTCTACGAGGCGAAGATCCTCGTCGAGTCGCAGGACAGCACCGGTACCGTCGACTTCACGACGGCCAAGGTCGAGATCGACTAGCGCCTCTCAGTGCCAGAAGCCGACGCTGAACGACGTGTTGAGGTACGACTTCGCGACGTCCGCTGCGAGCGATAGCTGCCAGAAGTCGAAGGGGCCAACGAGCCCGAACACGTTCCATTCGAAGGTCTTGATGTCGACGCCGGTCGTGCCGTGCAGGCGGGCGTCTCCGCCTTTCGTCGTCGAAAGCTCGAGGTAGCTCCCCGCGCGCAGCCGGAGCCAGCGCGGAACCACCTCGCTCTCGAGCCCCAAGCGCGGGGAGATGAGCGGGCGAGCGATGGCCAGGTAGCTGCCGAGCGCCACGTCGCCGCCGCCCTCGATCAGCGAGAGCTGCGCGCTCACGAGAAGGTACCGGGTCTGATCGGCCTGGTACTCCTCGAACAGCTGTGCGCGGGCCTGCTTCACGTCGTCCGCTGTGGGCTCGCAGCCGGCGGCGTTGTGGCGCGCGCGATCGCTCGCGGTCACGAACGGCGGATTGAGCTTCCGCTTGCCGAATTGGTAGGCAAAACCCAAGGCGGCCGTCCAGGGCACGTTCATGAGCACCTTGGCGGTGCCTGGCGTGCCCGCGAGCTCGGCGTTGATGGGCTGCTCGATCGCGCCGCCGAGACGAAAGGGATAACCCTTCGGTTTGATGATCAGGCCTGCGGTGTAGCCGACGCCCGCGGTCACCGGGAGGGCGCCTTGTCTGCTGTCGAAGCTGAAGCCCACGATGCGCAGTCCGCCCCCGAGCAGTAGCTGCCCGTCGAAGTATCCGTAGGCCGCGACCGTCCGCATCAGACCAAAGCTGGCGGTCAGGTCATGCCCGACGCCCTGTGCCTGCTGGCTCACGGAATTCTGCTCGGCTTCTGCGGCAATGCCGAAGCCCGCGTGCCGGTAGTTCACGACCGCAGCGAGCGAGCCGAAGAGCGAGCCGCTCTTGCTCGAACCGGCGCCCTCGGGTGCGTTGTAGAGGTCGTTCTTCGGCAGCCACGTTGCGATGGAGAAATCGATGCCGAAGGCGAAGCTGAACGCATCCCAGGAGTACGGTAGCCGCACCGCCGTCGACGCCGGATTGATCGCCACGCCCTCGGTATCGTCGGCGATGGCGACGAAGGCACCGCCGAGGCCGATGAAGCGCGTGCTCCCTCGAATCGTGCCGCGCACGGTGTCGACACTGGTCGCCTGCGCGCTCTCCTGCGCCGAGGCTCGCCCCGATACCGCACTCAGCAGCGCGAGAACGCAGCCGCCCGTTGCTCCTCGCAGCCGGCCCATGGCGAGCGGATACTAACCACCAAAGGCCGCGCTCGGGGCGCGTCGGTTAGGGTTCGAGCCACGGTGGATCGTACGCCCACAGGCTCGGTCCGGTGTTCGGACCGCACGGGCCCGCCCACGGATCGCCCAGCTCGTAGAAGCCGGTGCTCCACACTTCGAAGTGGAGGTGTGGGCCGGTAGAGTTTCCGGCGCTCGAGGCTTCGGCGATCTTCTCTCCGCGCGTGACGGTGTCGCCCGGCTCGACGCGGACGGAGCCGCGCTTGAGATGGTCGTAGCGGGTGGCGAAGACGCCGGGCACTCCTTCGTGACGAATGACGAGCACGTTGCCGCCGGCGAAACACCAGAAGCAGCTTCCTGACCCGGTGCCGCAATAGGGGCCGAGGGGCGTGCACACCGTGTTTCCGGTCATCGCGCCGGCGGAGATACTCGCTGGAGTCTGGCAGTCGGGCTCGTTGTCGTCGGGGCACTGGTCGTATTTGCCGTCGAACGCGAAGAGAACGACGCCGTCGGCCGCGGCGCGCACCGCCGTTCCCGCCGCTTCTGCGTCGAACGTGATGCCGATGTCGGTGCCTTCGTGTCCGACGTAGCTCGCGTCGGTGCAGTCGTGAGCCTGGCCGTCGGCGTCGATGTCGGGGTAGTCGAGGTTGACGCACGTGTCGTTCGGGATGCAGTCGATCGGCCAAGAGAGTCCGACGGGATCGCTCGACTCGCCGCTCGCGCCCGCTGCGTCCTGTCCGGCGGACCCCGCGGCGCTCGGGGTGCCGGCCGTGCCAGCCGCACCGCCTTGGGTGCTCGCGCCGGCTTCACTCGGCGCGGTACCGGAGCTTCCCGCGCTGCCGCTGCGACCGGCCGCGCCGCCTGGTGTGCCGAGTGTGCCGGCGACGCCGCTTGCGCCCGCGACCGCTGCGCCCCCGCTGCTCGAAGTGCCGGACGCACCCGACGTGCTCGACCTGCCGGATGCACCCGAGGTGCTCGAGCCTCCGGAGCTCGCGCCGCTCGCAGCCGTCACTCCACCGCTGCTCGGCGTGCCGGCTCTTCCCGCCATTCCCACCGTCGTCCCGCCCGTCATGCCGGCGTGACCGTCGTCGCCGTCGCTCCCACCCCGGCCGCACGCGGCGGGCACTCCGACCAGCAAGACCGACAATCCGTACGCTGTCATCCGCATGTTCCACCCGAGCGCGACTTTGGCACGAAATTCAGCATTTTAGGCGGGGCCGCGACCGCCTTCGAGATGCCGCGCCGGGCCAGGTGCGCTAGAAAATAAGGCTTCCGACGTGAAAGGTTCGAAGGCTATGCGTCTTAGTAACGCCATCCCGTGGCGCATCGATTCCAAGCGGATTGCGCGCCTCGTTGGCCAATGGTCCGTCGTGAGCTTGCTGTCCCTAACGGCTGCATGCGGCTCGGACAGCCCCCCTCACGACGGCGCCGCGGGTAGCTCGGGCTCCGGCCCCCTTGCCGGTTCCACGGGAGCTCCAGGCGGTCGCGGCGGTGCGGGTGGCAGCATGCAGGGAGTGAGCGGCGGCGGCGCCACACAAGCGGGTGCGGGTGGTGCGAGTGCTGCAGGCGGCGGAGCAGGTGCGCCCGGCGGAGCCGGAAGTGGCCCGGCTGGTGGAGCCCCGGCCGGCGGTAGCGCGGGCACCGGAGTCGGCGGCCTCGGCGCCGGTGGCGCGACGGGCGGAATGGGAGCCGGCACGGGCGGCGACATGTCGAGTGGCGGTGCCGCGCCGGGTGGCGCTGGTGGCGCTGCTGCTGGCGCCGCGGGCGCGCCCCCGCAAATGAACCCTCTCGAGCACCTCGCGATGTCGGCCAAAGACATCGGAACGTTGCTGGCCACGCGTTTCAGCAAGCAAACGCTGGCGTTCAGCTCCGTCGCAGACCTTCCGGGTGATGGCTACAAGACGGCCTGCGAGTGGTACGGATCGCTCGCCGTTGCGAAGCTGACGAGCAACACGACCCTCTTGAACACGCTGGTCACGAAGTTCGATCCCTTGAAGGCGAATTTCGTGAGCGCGATGACGGGCGGCGACGCTCACGTCGACCGCTACATCTTCGGCATGGTCCCGCTCGAGATCTACCTGCAGACCAACGACATGAGCTACCTGCCGCTCGGAACGCAGGTCGCCGACAAGCAGCAGACCCAGCCGGAACAGATTCGTCACGCCATCGACGACATGTTCATGATGACGATCCTGCAGGTCCAGGCGTACCGCGCGACGAAGGACGTGAAGTACCTGAACTTCATGTCGAACGTCATGGTCGATTACCTCAAGGACCAGCAGGCGAACGGCCTGTTCTTCCACAACATCACCGAGGCGAAGGTCCACTGGGGCCGCGGCAACGGTTGGTTCGCCTCCGGCATGGCCGAGATCATGCGCGAGCTCCCGAAGGATTCGGCCGACTACATGACGATCGAGGCCGGCTACAAGAAGATGATGGACGGGCTCGTGAAGGTTCAGAGCGCGAACGGCCTCTGGTATCAGGTGCTCGACCAGGGGACGAACTCGAGCAACTGGGAAGAGAGCTCGGGCTCGGCCATGTTCACGTTCGCGATGATTTCCGGCGTCAGAGCCGGCATCCTCGACGCGACCGTCTACGTGCCCGTGATCGAAAAAGCCTGGGCGGCACTCCAGAAGAAGATCAACGCCCAGGGCGACGTGAGCGACATCTGCGTGGGCACTTGGTACAAGGCGACCGCGCAGGAATACATGGCCCTCAGCCGTCTCACGGGTGACGGCCATGGCCAAGCCCCCGTGCTCTGGGCCGCGGCCGAGCTGCTCCGCTAGCCGGGCTCCACGAGCGACAACGCGCCCGACGACAGGCCGGAGCCTGCTGCCGGGCGCGCGCCATTTCGGGCCGCTCTAGGCGTCTTTGACCTTCGCCTCGAGCTCGGTCCACGACTTGTCGAGCCGCTTCTTCACGTCGTCCCACGTGAGAGCCGAAGCCGTCTCGATGCTCTGGTACTCGCTCACGAACGCCTGACGCGCCTGGCGAATGTCGACGAGCTTCGAGTCGAGCTCGGTGCGCTTGGGCGCCTTGAGCGTCTTCGCCTTCACGTCGAGATCCGCGATCTTCTTGTCGAGATCGGCGAGTTTGCTGTTCACGTCGTGGCGATAGTCTTCGCGCAGCTTGGTGAACGCGAGCTGTGCCTCCGCCGCTTTCTTGTCGGCGTCAGCCTGGGCCGCATTGACCTTCTCACTGGCTTCGCGATTGGCCTCCGCGATCTTCTGATCTGCTTCGGCCTGGGCGTGATCCACCTTCTCCTGCTGACCACGCGCGGTTTCACACGCGACGGCAGAGGTGAGGGCTAGGGCGCTGACGATGAGGGTGAATGCTCGCATGGGTGTCTCCTGCGCGGCCGGTAGGGCAAGTCCCATGCCGCCGCGTTGGCGCGCGAGGCGTCGGACGTCGCCCGCTCAGAAGCCGTATCGGCCCCGTTTCGTGTGTCGATGCTGACCCGCCGTGTCGATCCTGCCGCCACAGTCGGCTCGACCTCGCTGGGCCTCGGCGCTAAAGGGCCGGGCGTGCCCGGAACGTCGGCGGCTGACGCGAACCGTGCGGCGCGCGTGCTCGACGCCGCTGCCGAAAGTGCGACGGCGCGAGCGCTCGAGCGCGAGGCCGCGCGCAATTGGGTCGAGGCCGTCGCGTCGCTGCAAAAATCCGGGCAGCGCGCCGAGTACCGACGGCTGCTCGACGCCGCGATCGATGCTGCGACGCGCGCGCTCGCGGCGACGCCGGTGGAGCGCGCTCGGGTAGCGCAGAGTGCGGCTGCCGGCGCGGAAGCCGGTCGCGACAAGTGGAGCGCGGTCGTCCGCAAGCGGGCTCGCGCGACCCTGGTGAGGGCCTACGCAGCGAAGGCGGAAGACGCGCTGCATGGGGCCGGGCAACTTTCGCTGAGCGCGCAGCGTGCGCCGACGCGGGACGCGTGCGAGGACGGTTGGAGCCGCGTCGAGACGATCGTGGCAGGCGGAGAGGTGTTGGCGCAGGCGGCCGCAGCCGTCGCGAGCGAGGCGACGGAAGGCGAACCGGGGGCGGCTGCGCTGCGCACCACGGCACGCCGAGCCGAAGCCGCGGCCCTTTCGGCGCGCAAGCTCTTCGATGAACGGAACCACGCGTACACCTTTCATACGGACGGCGGTTTTTCGTTCGGCGAGGGGTGGTATCTCGCGGCGGCCGGCGTGCTTGCGGGCGTCACGATTCAGATCGAGCCGGGCAAGGACGGGGAACGTCAGGCCGAGCTGTTTCTTCGCGAGGCAGGGCTCGCGCCGCAGCTCGTTCCGTATCGCTCGCGCCCCCGCGCGATGAAGCAAGTCACCGAAATCGTCGGGCGCGCCTTCGCGGCGGATCCGGCGGCCGCGCAGCAGAAGCTTCGCGCGGCGTTCCTCGCTGGTGGGCCCACTTCGGAAGCAGTCAGAGCCTGGGTCGACGCCCGGCTCGAGGCGTCGAACGCGCCCTGGCGCGGCCGCAAGGTGCTCGTGTGGATTCGCGATGGCGTGCATCACCCGGGGAGGAATACGAGCTTCGCCGAGCTCCTCGACCTCGTCTTGCGCGTGAAGCAAGCGGGACTCGTGCCCGTCCTGATTGGGGATGCGCTTCGCGAGGAACGCATCCCTGCGGACGCGGTCGACATGATCTTGTTCTGGAAGGATCCGCTGTTTCGACGCGTCGACACGCGCCGGGCTCAGCTCGATTTCTTCGAGCACCTGCGGGAACGCCACGGCCTCGTCGGGCAAGTGGGTGTCACGACCGCGGGCATGGACGGCCCCGCGCTTTTGGGGCTGCCCACGCTTTACCTCACCGAAGCGCCGAACCTCCGCATGCGAGAATGGGTCGGAACCGTGCCCGGCTACGAGGAAGTAGCGCGCGAGAGCGGCTACCTCGAACGCATCGACCGAGCGCTTCGCGCCTGGGCACGAGGAACCGGCCGTTGACACGAGCGGCGGGCGACCCAAATTATTGGATCACGACGCCATGTCAGCCCCAATTCTCGCGACCCACGCTGCTCGCCGGCTCTCGCGTGTGACCACCACCCCGCCGCCCGCGCCCGGCTTCATCGGCCCGGGCCACACCGCGGTAGAAGTGCTCGATCCCCAAGCGTTTGCCGCGAGCGACCCGTTCGTTCTCTTGATGGACGATCGTCTCGACCTGCCGGTGCGGCGTCAAATCGGCGGGCCACACCCTCACGCGGGTCTCGAAACCGTGACGCTCGTCCTCGAAGGCACGGTCTGGGACCGGCACGAGGGGGAGCTCACCGCTGGTGAGGTGGCTTGGATGACGGCCGGTCGCGGGGTCGTCCACAACGAGCACGTCGAAGCAGAGGGGCATGTCCGGATCCTCCAGCTCTGGATCGGCCTGCCGACGCGCGTGCGCGAAGCGGCGCCTGCCCTCAAGGTGCTGCGCCGCGACGAGGTACCGATCCGGCGCGAGCCTGGCGCCGTTGCGCGCGTGTACGCCGGTCGCTCCGGCTCGGTCGCCTCGAGCCTTTCGACGCTTCTGCCCGTCACACTCGTGGAGCTCGTGCTCGAGCCCGGTGCTCACATCGAGCAGGAGATCCCAGCGTCGTACCAGGGCTTCCTCTACATGGTCAGTGGAGAGCTCACGGTTGCGGGTGGGCCGCGTGCGCTCACGCCCGGTGACATCGGTTGGTTCGAGCGGGTCGAGCCCGCGAGTGCGGGTGAAGTGACGACGATGTCGCTTTTGGCGGGCAACGCCGGGGCGCGCGTCGTGCTCTACGCGGGGGAACCGCACGGCGAGCCGCTCCTGCAGCGGGGGCCGTTCGTCGCCGAGTCCGTCGACGGCTTGGCGCGGTTCGCCCGGCGGTATCAGGCCGGCGGATTCAAGCCGCTGAGCGAAGTCGTTTCGGCGTAGGACGCCGCGGGGGGAGAAATCGGCGGTATACGTGCGGGCGATCCTTTCGCGCCCCATGCCGAGGTACCGAGAAAGCGCAGCCTCCCGCGGGTGGCCTCCCGCCGGAAGCTATTGCGCCTGCACGGCGGTGCTCGTTGCGGCGCTCCTCGGTCTCGGCTGCGCCCGCTCGAAACCGGACCAGAACGCCGCGCGCCCGCTCACGACCGCCGAAGCGTCCGCGCTTCGCGGCGCCCTCACGACCTACGCAGACATCGCCGACGCCGCGTACTCCGACGCAGTGAGCGGGGCGCGCGCGCTCGAGCAGAGCATCGTGACGTTCCTCGCCGCGCCGAGCGCCGAGGGGCTCGCGGCCGCGCGGAAGGCTTGGCAGCGCGCGCGCCGCCCGTACCAGCAGACGGAGGTTTTTCGCTTCTACGACGGCCCGATCGATCGCGTGGAGCTGCGCATCAATACGTGGCCCATCGACGAAGGCTACGTCGAGGGTGCGGGGCAGAGCGGCAGGCTCGGCATCATCGACGACGCGGAGCGCTATCCCGAGCTCACGGAGGAGCTGCTCTCGACGCTCAACGCCAGGGACGGTGAAACGAGCATCAGCACCGGGTATCACGTGCTCGAGCTCCTGCTCTGGGGTGCCGATTCGCGCGCCGACGGCCCGGGCGACCGCCCCTTCACCGACTACGTGGCTCAGCCCGGCGGAGCAGCGAGCCGGCGCGACCGCTACCTGCGCTCGGCCGTCGCGCTCCTGATCCGCGACCTCGAGCAGGTGCGCGACGCGTGGGCGCCCGGCCGCGACAACTACCGCGCCAAATTTCTCGCGCTGCCGCCGAGCGAGGCGTTCGGTCTGGCGATCAAGGGCATGGGCTCACTCAGCGGGCCGGAGCTCGCGGGCGAACGCCTCACGGTGGCGTACGAGACGAAGGCGCAAGAGAACGAGCATTCCTGCTTCAGCGACAACACGGTCGCCGATCTCGCGGACGACGCGCTCGGCATTCAGAACGTGTGCGTCGGTCACTACGAGCGCGACAACGGTGCGAGCGTGAACGGCCCGGGACTTTGCGCAGCCGCAGCGGTCCGCTCGCCCGAGCTTGCCGCGCGCTTGAGGAAGGAACTCGGGGCGAGCCTCGCGAACGTGCGCGGCATCCCGGCGCCGTTCGATCAGGCGATCCTCGGCGAGGACACCGCGCCCGGTCGCGTCGCCGTTCAGGCGGCAAGTGCGTCGCTGCAGGCGCAAGCGAGCACGCTCGCGGAGCTCGCCGCAGCGTACGACGTCCGGCTCACCCTCGGCGTGGCTCGGCGGCGCCCGTGAGACTCGCGAGCGCGCTCGTCATCGCCGGCGTGCTCGCCGGCTGCAAGGCAGAGCGCCGCATGCCGCACGAAGCGCGAAGTGGCGGCTCGGCGACGGTTTTCGATGCCACCCGCGACGCCTTCAGCCAGCCCTCCGGCTGGCTCTCCGAGCGGCACCGGCGCGCATTCTTCGTGGGAAACTCGTTCTTCAATCAAGCCTGGGTGAGCGCGCCGGCCTCGGTGGCCGAACGCGACGGGCTCGGTCCGCTCTTCAACGCGCGCTCCTGCTCGGGTTGCCATTTCAAGGACGGCCGTGGCCGCCCCCCGGACCCGGGCGCGCCGCTCGTCTCGATGCTGCTTCGGATCGGCGTTCCGGGGTCGAGCCCGAATGGCGCGCCCGTCGGCGATCCCGTTTACGGAGACCAGATCCAGGGCAGTGCCTTGCCGGGCATCCCCGCCGAAGCCGACGTGCTCGTGGACTACGAGGAGCTCCCCGGTGCCTTTCCGGACGGCGAACGCTACGCGCTACGCAGGCCGCGCTATCGGCTCGAGCACCTCGGCTATGGCAGCGCCTCGGACGGCCTGCTGCTTTCGCCCCGTGTCGCGCCGGCCGTCATCGGCCTCGGCTTGCTCGAGGCGGTGCCGCAGGCGGAGCTTGCGCTGCGGGTCGATGCGGACGATGGGGACCATGACGGCATCTCCGGTCGACAGAACCAGGTCCCGGATGCGCACGACGGCCGGCTCGTCGCCGGGCGCTTCGGGTGGAAGGCGGAGCAGCCGACGGTCACGCAGCAATCCGCGAGCGCCTTCGTCGGCGACTTGGGCCTCACCTCCGCGCTTTTCGCGCACGAGAACCACACCGAACGCGAGGCCGCGTGCCAGGGCGC
>Ga0070682_100002499_pt1 | contig 10153 bp, 7 predicted proteins | sample KBSC63LmetaG_FD_64668 | JGI IMG/M metagenome (GOLD analysis project Ga0070682, IMG submission 64668) | Corn rhizosphere microbial communities from Kellogg Biological Station, Michigan, USA - KBS C6-3L metaG | ecosystem: Host-associated > Plants > Roots > Rhizosphere | place: USA: Michigan... | reverse complement strand
AGCTGCTCGAGATCGTCGACAAGTACGACGTCAAGGCGACCGTCGCCGGCGGCGGACACAGCGCGCAAGCGGATGCCATGCGTCACGGCATCGCCCGCGCGTTGACCACGGAAGATCCGGAACGCCGCCGCCCGCTGAAGAAGGCAGGCTTTTTGACCCGCGACGACCGCAAGGTCGAGCGTAAGAAGTACGGTCAGGCCGGCGCCCGCAAGCGCTTCCAGTACAGCAAGCGCTGATCTGGCTGGGGCTTCCGCCCCTTCCTGCGAAAACGGCCGCCACGGTTTACCCTGGCGGCCGTTGCTCGTTCTGAGCTCGGGCCGGGGCTGGGGCCGGTCAGCGAGCGCCCGAGGGAGCCAGGAGCAGGCTACTGTAGGTCTGACGCTTGAAACGTGCGCTCATCGTGACAAGCTGAGAGCCTCCTCCGATATGCCCGATTTCAAGCTGCGCAGCGAGTTCGAACCGAAGGGGGATCAGCCCGCCGCGATTGAATCGCTATTGAGCTCCTTTGCGGCCGGCATCAAACAGCAAACGCTGCTCGGCATCACCGGCAGCGGCAAGACGTTCACGATCGCGAACGTCATCCAGAAGCTACAAAAGCCGACGCTGATCATCGCGCCGAACAAGACGCTCGCCGCGCAGCTGTACGCTGAAATGCGCGACCTGTTCCCAGAGAACGCGGTCGCCTTCTTCGTCAGTTACTACGACTACTACCAGCCCGAAGCGTACATCCCGACCACCGACACCTTCATCGAGAAGGACGCGATCATCAACGACACGATCGACCGCATGCGCCATTCGGCGACGCATGCACTGCTGTCGCGTTCGGACGTGATCATCGTGGCCAGCGTGAGCTGCATCTACGGTATCGGCTCGGCGGAGACCTACTCCGGGCTGTTGATCGAGATCGTCAAGGGTGAGGAGCTGCGCCGGGACGAGTTGCTGCGTCGCCTGGTCGACATTCAGTACGAGCGCAATGACGTCGACTTCCACCGTGGGACCTTCCGCGTCCGCGGCGACGTAGTCGAAATTTTTCCGGCTTACGAAGAGGCCACGGCGATTCGCGTCGAGTTCTTCGGCGATGAGGTCGACGGCATCAGCGAGGTCGATCCGCTGCGCGGCAAGGTGCTCAATTCGCTCGATCGCTATTCGCTGTTTCCGAGCTCGCACTACGTCACTCCGCGTCAGCAGCTCAATCGCGCGATCGAGGGGATCCGTGAGGAGCTGCGCGAAAGGCTCGAGTATTTCGACAAAGCAGGCCGCTTTCTGGAAAAGCAGCGCGTCGGGCAGCGCACCTCTTACGATCTCGAGATGATGGAGCAGATGGGCTTCGTGCAGGGCATCGAGAACTATTCGCGCCACCTCTCGCAGCGCAAAGCGGGCGACCCTGCCCCCACCCTGATCGACTATTTCCCCGAAGACTTTTTGCTCGTGATCGACGAGTCGCATCAAACGGTGCCGCAAATCGGCGCGATGTACCGCGGCGATCGCTCACGCAAGGAGACCCTGGTCGAGTACGGCTTCCGCTTGCCGAGCGCGCTCGACAATCGCCCGCTCAAGTTCGAAGAGTTCGAAAAGCACATGCGCCAAACGATCTTCGTCTCGGCGACCCCGGGGGACTTCGAGCTCGAACGTTCGGAAGGCGTGATCGTGCAACAGGTGATCCGACCAACGGGTCTGATCGATCCAGAGATCATCGTGCGCCCGGTCACTGGCCAGGTCGACGACCTTTTGGGTGAGATCCGCATCCGCGTCGGGCTTGGTGAGCGCGTGCTGGTGACCACGCTGACCAAGCGCATGGCGGAGGATCTCACGGAGTACTACGCGGAGCTCGGGGTCCGCGTGCGCTACCTGCACTCGGACGTCGACACCATGGAGCGCATCGAAATCCTGCGGGATTTGCGGGCTGGGGAGTTCGACGTGCTGGTCGGCATCAACCTGCTTCGGGAAGGCTTGGATCTACCGGAAGTGAGCCTGGTCGCCATCCTGGACGCCGATAAAGAGGGCTTCCTGCGCAGTACCCGCTCGCTGATTCAGACCATCGGCCGCGCCGCCCGCAACGCTCGCGGCCAAGTGCTGATGTATGCGGACCGCGAGACCGACGCGATGAAGTTCGCGATCAGCGAGACCTATCGGCGGCGCGGGATCCAAGTCGCGTACAACACCGAGCACGGCATTACCCCCGCAACCATCAAGCGCGCGATTCTCGACATGAATCCCGCGAGCGGGCAGACGGACTACTACGCCGTACCGAAGAGCGGTGCTCGTGAGCGAGCGGACGGCAGCAGCAAAGAGCCGAGCGAGTTCGAAGTGCTCGAGAAGATCGAAGCCGTTCGACAAGAGATGTTCGCCGCGGCGGAGAACCTGCAGTTCGAGACCGCGGCTCGCTTGCGCGACGAATTGAAGCGCCTGCAAGGCCTCGCGGGTGACGCCATCCCCGCCTCGACGCGTGTGCCGTCATCCGCACGCGCACCGCGTTCTGATCGCCCGTCTGCGCGGCCCAAAGGGCGAAGCGCGGCGCCGCGCAAGCGCAAGTAGGCTCGAAAGCCCGCGCCGCTCAGCGACAGAGGCCGTTGATCTCTTTGACCAAGGGCGCCTCGCGCTGCGCGACGGTATCGAAATCTACCCGCTTTTGTCGGGCCTTTTCCAGATCCCCGTGGTCGAGCGCGTCCGCCACCTCGGCTAAGGCCCGCGCCGCGCTGTCGGCAATTCGCTCGTAGCGCTCGACCCGCGGCGCGAGGTCCTCCCCCTCCACGTGCAGCGCCGCCAGGCGCTTCGACAGCTCACTGTAGTGTTGCGCGGTCTGCCGAGCCTGTTCGGCGATTTGCTTGGGATCGCTCGACGAGCCCGCGTCGGCCGCATTCAGCGCAGCCGAGCTGCTGAGCCATGCGTTCACCGTCTTGACGAAAGTCGCGCACTCACGCGCTTGTTGAAACTTACCGCAGCCGCCGGCGACGAGAGCGAGCGCACACAGCAGCGCACGACCATCCCCGCCGATGGCTGTCAAACCGGATCGCCTCGGCCCTTGAGAGCGGCCACGATTTCGCGCACGTCTTGGCAACGTTCACGCGGGATGATCAAGAGCGCGTCGTCGGTATCCACGACGCACAGATCGTGCACACCGACCAACGCGATCACGCGCTTGCCGCCGGGCGTCGTGCGCAAATTCTCGATCAGGTTGTTCTTCGCGTCGACCAGCACCGAAGCCTCGTGGGCCACGTTGCCCTCCGCGTCCTTCTTGCCGAGCTCCCAAACGCTGTGCCAGCTGCCCAAATCGCTCCAGCCGACATCCGCCGGGATCACGGCCAGATCGCGCACTTTTTCCATGATCCCGTAGTCGATGCTGATCGACTCGAGCGCGTCGAACACGGCGCTGGTCTCGGCGCGCTCGGCATCGGCGCCGCGCTTGGCGGCCCGCTCGATGCGCTCGATGCCTTCGGCGAGCTTCGGCATGTGCTCGGCGATTGCGTCGAGCATGGTCTGCGCGCGGAAGAAGAACATGCCCGCGTTCCACAGATAATTTCCGCTCGCGACATAGCCCTCCGCCAGCTCGCGCGTGGGCTTCTCGACGAAGCGCTGAACACGGCGCACCCCCGGGCTCAGTTCCTTGCCGAGCTCGATGTAGCCGTAGCCGGTTTCGGCCCGGTTCGGCTTGATGCCCATGGTCACGATCGTGCCGCCTTGGGCGATCTCGAAGGCTTGCGCGACAGCGGCACGGAAGCCCGCTTCGTCTTCCATCAAGTGATCGCTCGGCAGTGCGGCGATCAGCGCTTCCGGATCACGGCGCGCGATGATGGCGCTGGCCCAGCCGATACACGCCGCAGTGTTGCGCGCGACGGGCTCGGCCAAGAACGAGCTCTCGGGAAACCAGGGCAGCGCCTCACGGGTGACACCGACCAGCGAGCTGCCGGTGGCGATGATCGCGCGCTCCGCGGGGATCAGCGCTTCGATGCGCCGAGCCGTGCGCGCGATCAGCGGTTCTTTTGCGCCAGGGCCAATCGCGAGCACTTGTTTTGGCCGACTCGTGCGCGAAGCCGGCCAAAAACGCGTCCCGCTACCACCTGCCAGAATTAGGGCGAATGCTTGAGCCATGTGAGTACCGATTGCTTAGCACACGAAATAGCGCCAATAGTCGTGGCAAAGCGCCACTCTAGGGGGTCTTCTTCGGCAACTCCTTGAGCGCTTTCTGCAGGGCGTCGAGCGCGGCGCCGTAGTCCTTCTCGAGTTTCTCGCTGCGAGCGTCCATTTCCTGCACAGCGCGCTTGGCCTGCTCGATCTCGATGTCCAGCCCAGTGCTCGCCTTCTTGGCGGCGTCCGCGCGCTTCTGGGCGACCGTCTTGGCCTGCTTGGAAGCGGCCGAGTCCGCAAGCACGGCCTGGGCCTCCTTGTCGCTGCGCTGGAGAGTGTTCTGGACGTCGGACGACTCGGCGATCAACTGAGACAGCTCGAGCTTGAGCTGCTTCACGCGCACGTGCACGAGGTAGCTGGCGAGCGTGATGTCATCCGCCTGCTTCTGCAGCTTTTCCAGGTTTGCTTTGCCGATCGCGTCCTGATGATCTTCGATGTAGCGGTGGGCCTCATCGTGATCGCGCAGGCGATCCTCCATTGCTTTGTCCACGCCGCGGTCGAGGGCGCCGATCGCTGGGCTGGAGACGTCCGCCGTGCACTCTTTTTCCTTGGCAGCGTATTGCGCTGCTCCGCCGACCTTCTGGTTCAGACCGGCCTTTTCTTCGCTGAAGAAACGGGAGACATGGCTCTGCTCCTCCATCTGTCGCCCGTAGCCGCCGCTCTTGCCGGCCGCATCGGCGCGGCTCACCACTGCCGACACCTGCTCGCCGTCCGGAGCCGTGAGCGCGCCCGGGTACTTGGGAAAGTCCGCGAAGATTTCGCGCGCGCGCGTCTCGTCCGCGGCAAATTCGGTGCGGGCCCCGAGCAGCGCCGTAGGATAGCGCTCCGCATAGCTCGACTCGTTCGCCGCGGAGGCGAAGGTGGGCGCGGGCTGAGTGGTGCAAGCACTCGAGAGAGCGGTAGCGAGCAGGGCGATCGAAGTCAGCTCAAAGGTACGCATGGGCCGGGACAGTTGTCCGAGCCGCCCGCTCCGGTCAAGCCGGTGGGGCGGCCGGCGCTGCACAAACAGCCTCTTTTGCAACGCTCGCGAGGATATTTTCGCGCGAAAGTGGAGCGGCGGGGGCCTAGACCGAGCCCAAACAGAGACAGCGCCCGCCCGCGGTTGGGCGCTCAGCTGCCCGCGCGGATACTATCGAGCAGCTGCAGAAAAGGTGCTCGCGCGGCAAGCACGGTGCGGGCTGGCCCGGTCATTTTGAAGAAGTAGGCGCCGCTCGGCGTTTCGACGATCGCCCCTTCGAGCGCGTAATCTTGCTTCGGCCCCTTGCTCCCGCCCATGGCCATTTGCCCGGCGTCGAAGGTGCCATGTTGGATTTCGACCGTGTGCTGACGAAGCCCGTTGGCTTCACGATCGGCACGCTTCACGTCGTTCGCGGAGATGCCGGAGAACTGTTTGACCCAACGATCGACGTTGGCATCGATCGAGCCTCCCTGACCGGGCCCGAAATAGAACACGGCGAGCTCGCCATCTTCCGTGTCGCCATTGGCGCGCGGGACTTCATAGCTGGCCTTGCGCATGGGGCTCTTGGGAGGGACGCGACGCAGGCCCGGAGGATCGACCCAGGTGATTTCCACGGCCGGCGTGGAGGGACTAGCCGACTGCGCTTGCGGCGCTGGCCCCGGCCTGTTGGAAGGCGGCGAGCCGGAGCCCGAGCCGGTCGGTTCTGGCGTCTTCCGACAAGCGAGTCCCAAGGCTAAGCCCGAGAATAGACAAACAGCGCGAATTTCTCGACTAAAACGGCCTGCCATGCTCGCTCCTGGCTTCTAGCATGCGCGAGCCCATCATGATAGCAAAGCGAAGATGAACACGAGCGCACGCCCGTTCGAATGGGCCGTGTTTGCCGCCGTCGTAATCGGCGTGATGGCGATCGATATCGTGCTCCTTGGAAAGCGCGGACGACACATGTCGTTTCGTGAGGCCGTGGTGCGCAGCCTGTTCAACATCGCTGCCGGCCTGCTGTTTGGCGGCTTCGTCTGGTGGCGCCTGGGGCGCGATCTGGCGGCGAGCTACCTCGTCGCGTACCTGGTCGAAGAGTCGTTGTCGGTCGACAACCTGTTCGTGTTCCTGATCATCTTCAGCTACTTCAAGCTGTCGGAGTCGCGGCAGCATCGCGTGCTGGCCTGGGGTGTTGCGGGCGCGATGGGCATGCGCGCGGTGTTCATTTTCGCCGGCGCGGCGTTGCTTCACCGCTTCCATTGGCTGACCTACGCGTTTGGCGCGTTCCTGATCTACACCGGCGTGAAGCTTGCCATCCGCAAAGAGGAAGCCGCGGTCAATCCGGAAGACAACATCGCGCTCAAGCTGGCGCGGCGCTTCCTACGCACGACCGAGGAATACAACGGCGATCACTTCACGATCGTCAAAGACGGAGTGCGTTACGCTACGCCACTGTTTCTGGTGTTGGTCGTAATCGAGGTTACGGATCTTTTGTTTGCCGTGGATTCGGTACCAGCAGTGCTCGCGGTCTCGCGAGACGTGTTCGTCGTATACACGTCGAACATCATGGCTATCCTGGGGCTGCGAGCGTTGTATTTCGTACTCGCTGGCATGATGAATCGCTTCCATCACCTTGGCACCGGGCTGGCCCTGATCTTGATCTTCATCGGCGTCAAAATGGCGATCGCTCAATTCGTAGCGATCCCCAGCTTGGCCTCGCTCGCGGTGATCGTGGCCGTGCTCGCCGGCTCGATCGTGCTGTCATTGCTCCGCCCGCCGGACGGCGATGCTGGAGCTGCCTAGCCCTCGAAAGTTACCTTCATGAACGCTTTTTCGGAACGTTGCAGTGGGATCTTGCTTCACCCCACTTCCTTGCCTGGTCCGCACGGCGTCGGTGATCTGGGCCCTGAGGCTTATCGCTTCGTGAATTTCTTGGCCCGGGCCGGCCAACGCTACTGGCAGATGCTGCCGGTCGGTCCGCTCGGTGGTGGGGCGTCGCCGTACGACAGCCCCTCTGCCTTCGCGGGTAGTCCGCTGCTGATCAGCCTCGAACTGTTGGTCGAGCGCGGCTTGCTCGAACGGAGCGAGGTCGTCGACCCGCGGGCGTTCGAGAGTGCGCGGCATGCGCGCTACCCCGCCGCAGTGCGCTACCGCGAGCGCCGGCTGCGTCGGGCCTTCGCGCGTTTTCAAGCGCGCCTGGGCGACGGCGAGCGCGCAGAGCTCGGCCGCTTCCTCGAGCAACAGGGCCACTGGCTGGCGGATTACGCGCTGTTTCGCGCGCTCAAATCCGCGCGCGGCGGACAATCCTGGACGACCTGGCCGAGCGAGCTCAAGCGCCGTGAAGCGGGCGCAATCGAGCACGCTCGCCGTGACCTCGCCAGTGAAGTGCAATACCACGAGTTCCTGCAGTTCGAGTTCACGCGCCAGTGGTCCAAACTTCGTGAGTACGCGCACTCGCGCGGCGTGAAGCTGCTCGGTGACGTGCCCATGTTCGTGGCCCACGACGGTTCGGACGTGTGGGCGCATCAGCAGATTTTTCAGCTCGACGAACAGGGACAGCAGCGCGTCGTGGCCGGCGTCCCTCCGGATTATTTCAGCGCTGACGGGCAGCGTTGGGGCAATCCCCTCTATGACTGGAACGTGCTCCGCGAGACTGGCTACGCGTGGTGGCTGGCCCGCTTCAAATCCACGCTCGAGCGCTTCGATGCGCTGCGTTTGGATCACTTCATCGCCTTTCATCGCTACTGGGAAATCCCTGCCCACTCGCCGAGCGCACGTGAGGGCCGCTTCGTCGGCGTCCCGGGGCAGGATTTCTTCGAGAAGGTGCGGAGCTCGCTCGGTCAGCTCCCCTTCATCGCCGAAGATCTCGGGCTGATCACCCCGGAAGTCGGCATGCTGCGCGATCGCTTCGAAATGCCGGGCATGCGCGTGCTCGAATTCGCCTTCGCCGATCCCAACTCGCGCGACTATCAACCGCACCGCTTCCCCAAGCGGACGGTGGTGTACACCGGTACGCACGACAACGACACCATCGTGGGCTGGCTCGCCAGTCATGAACGAGCAAGCGCGGAGCATGAGCAACGCGCGATGCGCGCCGAGCGGGAGCGCGCGCTCGCTTACGCTGGCAGTGACGGCCGCGAGCCGCATTGGGACATGATTCGCGTAGCGCTGATGTCGACCGCTGACACCGCTATTTTCCCGCTTCAGGATTTATTGGGCCAAGGAACGGAAGCGCGCATGAACGTACCGGGCACGGCTTCCGGTAACTGGGAATACCGTGCCCTGCCGAACGAAATCGATCTGGCCGTGGCAGACCGCATGGCCAGTCTGTGCGAGACGTACGAGCGTATCCCATCGGATATCCGGCGGACTGGCTGAGGGTGCGGAGAGAATGCAGCGCGGGCGGCGTTCTCCATTGAATCGAAGTGCGCCTCGGCACGTCTCATGTGGAGTGAGGCGTGCGCTCGCCCGTGTCACGTTCACCGCGCTCGCGGGCATTTGCCTGCTGTGCAGGGCGCTGCCCGCCTACGCCCAGAGCGAGACACCGCCCGCCCCGGTCGTCGAAGCGCCCGGCCAAGCGCAGGGCGAAAGCTCCTCCGCGACCGGGACTTGGGGCTCCGGGGACGCGCCCAGCCCGCCGCCCACGGCGGTCGCGCCTGCGGCTCCCCCCGAATCGCCCCCCGCCACGCTCGAGCCGGAAAAAGCCCCGGCGCCTGCAGTCCCAGAGCAGCCAGGCCCACGCGCGGGTCTAGGCACACAAGCCGTGCGCTACACGCTCGAGGGCCTGGAGGTGCGCGGCAACACGCGCACGCGTTCACAAGTCGTCCTGCGCTACGTGCCGTTCAAACGCGGGGATGTCTTCGACGTCGACGACCCCGAAGTCGAGCTGTCGCGCTATCGCTTGCTCGGCACCGGGTTCTTCCGCGACGTGCAGTTTTCGCTGCGCAAAGGCTCGATGCGCGGGCTGGTCATCCTCGTCATCGACGTCGTCGAGCGCAACACGATCGTCGTCACCGACGTGCGCATGGGGATTTCTGCGGACGCGGATACTCACGGCAACCAGCGTCCACTGACGGCCTACGCTGCGATCGACGTCGCCGAGACCAACTTGCTCGGCACGGGCATCACCCTGGGTTCGGCCATGGCCGTCGCAGACGAGCAACTCGCGCTGCGCGTACGTTTTTTGGATCCGGGGTTCCTCGGCAGCTCGTGGATGACCAGCGGCACGCTGCTCTACAACGACGCGCGTGACTTCTTCGGCAACGCGGCCGTGACCAAGGACGCCCCGTTCGAAACCACCAACTCGCAGTCCGCAGTCGTCAACTACAAGCGCTTCGGCGGCTCGCTCGGGGTCGGCCGAGACTTGTCGATCTCCACGCAATTTTGGCTGAATTATCGGCTAGAGACGTTGGACGCCAAGTACCCGCAGGCGGCTTCGCACCTGCGCGGGTTCGCGATCGAGCCGATCGACTTCGACATCATCCGCGGACGCAGCGTGCTGTCCACGCTGCGCGCCACGCTCGAACACGACACGCGCGACCATCCCTTCTTGCCCACGCGCGGCTGGCACGCGGCGGTCACTGCAGAGGTGGCTCTCCTGCCACTCGGCTCGGACTATGACTACCAGCGCGCCGAGGTGACGGCGTCCCGTTGGTGGCGGCTGCCGTGGGCCGAGCACGTGCTGCGGCTGGAGATATTCGCCGGGGCGATCTCCGGCAATGCGCCGTTCTTCGAACAGTATTACGTCGGCGACTTCAGCGATTTTCTGCCTACACGCGTGCTGGGCATGAATTTCGACCGCAGGCCCCCGCGCAATTTCTTGGGCACGGACATCGTCGAGGTTCGCTACGGGAAGTACGCTTTCAAGGTCGCAGGTGAATACCGCGTCCCCATGTATCGCGGGCGCCACTCGATCTACGCCATCGATTTCTTCGCCAGCATGGGCATCTACGGTGTGGCCGGCACGCGGGACATCACGAGCCCCCCTGTCGGCTACTCCGGACTCGCGCTCATCCCGATCGATTTGACCGGAAACTTCGGGTTCCGCATGGATACCAGCGCGGGCGGCTTCGTGTTCGCCTTCTCGAACGTGCT
>Ga0070682_100002493_pt1 | contig 10163 bp, 7 predicted proteins | sample KBSC63LmetaG_FD_64668 | JGI IMG/M metagenome (GOLD analysis project Ga0070682, IMG submission 64668) | Corn rhizosphere microbial communities from Kellogg Biological Station, Michigan, USA - KBS C6-3L metaG | ecosystem: Host-associated > Plants > Roots > Rhizosphere | place: USA: Michigan... | reverse complement strand
GGCAACATCACGACGAGCGACAGCGTCGACACCGACGGCAAGACCTTCTCCAAGCACTGGGATCAGATCACTCCCGAGAACGCGGGCAAGTGGGGCTCGGTGCAGTCGAGCGCCGGCGCGGCGTACAACTGGCGCACGCTCGACGCCATTTATGACTATACGGAAAAAGCGGGCATCGCCTTCAAGGAGCACGCGTTCGTCTGGGGCAGCCAGCAACCGAGCGGTTCGCTCACCGAGTCCGACGTCAAGGCGTGGATGACGGAGTTCTGCAAGCGTTACCCGAACACCAAGGTCATCGACGTGGTGAACGAGCCCCCGCCCCACACGACACCCTCGTACGCGAATGCGATCGGCGGCGGCACGAACGGCACCTGGCAGTGGGTCACCAACTCGTTTCTTTGGGCCCGAGCGGCCTGTCCGAACGCCGTGCTGATCCTGAACGACTACAGCAACATCGAGTACAAGGAGCACCAGGATCGCTTCATCGACATCGTGAAGACCATCCAGGCTGCCGGCGCGCCGATCGACGCGGTGGGCGCGCAATCTCACGATCTCGACGACGACGGGATGGAGCTTGCAACCGTGAAGGGGTTCGTCGAGCACATGTACGCCGAGACCGGGTTGCCCATCTACATCACCGAGATGGACATCGACCAAACCGACGACCAAGCCCAGCTTCGCTACTACGAGGATTACTTTCCGTACTTCCGCGACTCGGGGCTCGTGAAGGGGCTCACGATCTGGGGCTGGATCTACGGCAAGACCTGGTCCGTTGCGCCGAACAGCGGGCTCGTGCGAAACGGCACGTCGAGGGCCGCGATGACTTGGCTGATGCAGGAGCTCGGGCGTCCGGCGCCATGAAAGGATTACGCATGTCGATCTTGGCCTTGGGTCGTGCGGTCCGTGCCGCGAAAAATGGTCCGCTTCTCGCGGCCTTGGTCGGCGTCGGCTCGTCGCCCGCCTGCGCTAGCGACGAAACGCCGGCACACGAGCCGGGCAGCGGCGCCACGGGAGGCTCGCTGCCCGCAAGTGGGCGGGGCGGGACTTCGTCGACGGGCAAGAGCGGCGCGCCCGCAACCGGCGGCGCACCGAGCGCGGGAAACACCTCTCAATCAGGCGGCATGCCGACCAGCGGCGGCGCGGGCGGCAGCGCTGGGACGGGTGGCGCGACGGCGGGGACCGGCATGGCGGCGGGCGGCATCGCAGCCGGGGGTACTGCCGGCGGCGCGACGACGGGCGGCGCAACGGCGGGCGGCGCGGATGCGGGCGGGCGCGGCGGCGCAGCGACCGCCGGACGCGCCAACGTCGGCGGTGCGGAGGCGAGCGGCGGCAACGGTGCGGGCGCCGCTGGCTCGCCGGGCGGCTCGTCATCCGCGGGCACGAGCGGAGGCGGCAGCATGCAAAGCGGCGGGTGCGGCAAGACGCCGACCTTGAAGAACAGCACTTCGAACTCGAACCCAACGCCCATCACCCTCTCGGTTTCCGGGACGAACCGCGAGTATGCCGTGCGCTTTCCGTCGAACTACGACAGCAATCACGCCTACCGGCTCATCCTCGACCTGCACGGGTATGGCGGCACCTACAAGGAGACCGCGGGCGAGGACTATTTCGGGCTCTGGACGGCCTCGAACAACACGACGATCTTCATCGCGCTGTCGGCGATCAGCACGGATTGGCGGACCGGAGACAATCTGGCCTACGTCGACGCCGTGCTGAAGGCGGTGGAGGCCGACCTTTGCATCGACACCTCACGCGTCATGCTCGAGGGCTTCAGCCAGGGTGCGGCGCAGGCCTGGCAGCTCGCCTGCTCGCGTCCAGGAGTCTTTCGCGCCGTGGTGGGTCACTCCGGCGGCGGGGTGACCAATCCGACGAGCTGCGAGCCGATTCCGTATCTCGGCTCCGGGGGTCTGCAGGAGAGCGTCACGCAGGTCACTCAAACGGACCAGTTCGCCAAGTGGAACGGGTGTACCGTCACGACGCTGCCCACGGCGCCCAGCGGGAAGCACGTGTGCACGAACTACACGGGCTGTCCTACCGACGCACCCGTTCGCTGGTGCAACTACGATGGTCCCCACACGCCTTTGCCCACCGATTCCGGCATGAGCTCTTCGTGGATGCCTTCGGAAACGTGGCCCTTCTTCGAGCAGTTCTGAAACTGGAGGCTCAACCGTGACGTTCTCGGCTCGGCGCAGTTCCTACGCTCTCGGTACGATCGTGCTTTGTGCGCTGGCGGTCGCTTGCGGCAGGTCGTCGAGACACGTCGCGGCGAGTGGCGGCAGCTCCGGTCACACCGCGACGGGCGGAACGGGCGGCACGGGCGGAACCGATACCGGCAGCGGCGCGACGAGCGGCTCCGGCAGTGCCGGAGAGGCTGCCGGGACGAGCGGCGCGACCGGGACGGGCGGCGCCGCGGGAGGTGGCAGTGGCGGGACCGGCGGCGAGCATCTCGGGAGCAGCACGCTGAGCCTCGAGGGCGCGCCCATCTACACGCGCGTGCAACGTCTCACGAACTCGCAGTGGGAGCACGCGGTCACGGACATCCTGCGCTTCAGCGCCCCGGCCAACCTGTCGCAAGGCTTTGTCGAGCCCACGGTCGGTTTGGCAGATTTTACCAACAACGAGCGGCTCCTCTATGTCGACCAGCAAGCGGTGCTCGACTTCGAGCTCGGCGCGGAGGCGGCGGCGGCACTCGCGACGGGCTCGCCGGCCGCGCTCGAAGCGCTCCACTCGGGGACGGAATCGGAGGCGTTCGTCCAGAGTTTCGGGCGTCGAGCCTTCCGACGCCCGCTCACGCCGGAGGAGGCGTCGAAGTACCAGGACGTCTTCGCGCTGGGCGAGGAGCTCTACGGTCCCGGCTTCGCGAACGGCGCATCCCTCGTCATCCGCGCGATGCTCGCGTCGCCGCACTTCCTCTATCGCACGGAGCTCGGTGCCTCGGGCGAGCCGCTCGACGGCTACGAGGCGGCGGCCAAGCTCTCGTTCTGGCTGCTCGGAACCACGCCGAGCGACGCGCTGCTCGACGCGGCCGCGGCGGGCGAGCTCGATGACGCGAACGGCCTCGAAGGCGTAGCCCGCGCCATGCTCGAAGAGCCTGCCGCCCTCGAGGTCATGCGAGACTTCTACGGTCAGCTTTTCCACTTCGAGCGCTACCAGACGATCAGCAAGGTCGACGTGCCGGAGTACAGCGAGGCTCTCAACGCCGAGCTCGCGGGCGCCTCCGTCGCGTTTTTCGATCGCATCGTCACGCAAGGCCTCGGTCTGCGGGAGATCCTCACGTCGAGCGACGCGTACGTCGGCCCGGGGCTAGCGCCGCTGTACGGAAGTCCGCCGCCGAGCGCGCTCGAGCTCACCTCGCTCGGGCCGACGCGCATCGGGTACTTCATGCAGGTGCCGTTCTTGCTCTTGAACGGCATCAATCGCGCGCCGGACACGATCCATCGCGGTCGTGCCATCCACTACGACGTCCTCTGCGCCGATCCCGGCGTCCCCGCGCACGTTCCTTCGACGCCCGCGCCGATGGAGGGCCAGACGAATCGCGAGCTCATCACCGAGCTCACGAGCACCTGCGGCGCGGGATGCCACGTGGAGCTCCTGAACCCGCTCGGCTTCGCCTTCGAGAATTTCGACGGCTTGGGCGTGGAGCGGGCGCTCGACAACGGCAAACCGGTCGACACCGCCGCCCACTACCCGTTCGACGACGGCGACCAAAGCTTCGCGGACGCGACCGAGCTCATGCGCATCCTCGCCGGCAATGCGCAGGCGCACCAGTGCTACTCGAAGCACGTCAGCGGCTACGCGCTCCAACGCGACATCGTGGAGAGCGATCGCTCCCTCCTCGAGTCGCTGGGGGCCGTGAGCCTCGGTGCTTCCGCCAAAGAGCTCATCGTCGCGCTCGTGAGAGATCCCGCGTTCCGCTTGCGCCAGGAGGGCCTCCCGTGACGTTCCGCTCCTTCCGTTCGAGTCGTCCTACCGTCAATCGCCGTGCTTTCCTGCGTGGCACGGCCGGCGTCACCTTGGCGCTCCCGTTCCTCGAGGGGCTGCCGGAGCGGTCCGCCTGGGCCGCGGGGCAGGAGCCCGTCTTCAGCCTGTTCATGCTGGCCTCGAGTGGCGTCGTTCCCGCGAAGTTCTTTCCGGACGAGCTCGGCGCGCTGACCACCGCTGGTCTCGCCGAGGGCGAGAAGGCGACGAGCGCGCTCGCGGCCCACGCGAAGAACCTCCTCTTCTTGAAGAACATCAACTGGCCCTCGGGTGGCCCCCAAGGCGATCCTCACGCCGAAGGTCCGTGCCAAGCGCTCACGGCGAGGAAGCCCACCGGCTCCGGCAGCACCGCCATGGCGTCGGGACCGTCGGCGGATTGGGTCATCGCCAACGCGGTGCATCCCGGGACGGAGCCACTGACGCTTTACGCGGGCAACCGCAAGAACGGGTACATCGCCGAACGTTTCTCTTTCTCCGAGTCCGGCACGGTCACTGCGGCGGTCGACAACCCCTACCAGCTCTACCAGACGCTCGTCGGCATCGCCGCGCCGGGCGGCACGATGATGCCGGGTGGCGAGGAGGCGGCGAACCTGCTCATCCAGAGCCGCAACAGCATCCACGATCTCGTGCGGGAGGAGCTCAGCGACCTCCTCGCCAACCCGCGGCTCAGCGCAGCCGATCGACAGCGCCTGCAGCTCCACTTCGACGGCATCCGAGACGCCGAGATCAAGATGGACGGCATGGGCGACGATCTCCTCGAGCGGTGCACGCTCGACGGCCTCGATACGACCAAGCTCGAAGCTCTGTCCAATTACAAGTACGACACCTCCGGCGCCGCGATGGAGGAGATCGTCGAGCTCCATATGTCGCTCATCGCGCTCGCCTTTGCCTGCAACCACCGGCGCACGGCGACGCTTCAATGGGGCGACGGGCTCGACCACACGCTCTACGACGTCGCCTCGAATCGAGAGCTCGGAAACTGGCCGTTCAGCTTCGTGAGCCACCGCGCCCAGAGCGACGGACAGGTCGGCGACAACCCGCTCGCCGAGGCAGCCCACGCCGAGATCGATGCCTTGCGCATGAAAACCCTGGCGAAGGGGCTCGACGCCTTCGCCGCTCGGGGGCTCGCCAATCACTCGTTCGTGATGTGGACCAACCACTACGCGGACGGCCCTTCGCACACGTTCCGCAACGTTCCCCACATCATCTGGGGCAACGGCGGTGGCTACCTGAAGCAAGGCGAGTACATCGACGTCGGCAGCATGACGAACGCGCGCCTCCTGAACACGCTCATCAGCGCCGCGATCCAGGACACCCGCATCACGGTCACCGACTTCGGTGAGGCGTCCGACGGACTGCTCGACTCCATCCTCGCGTAGACTTCCGGGTCACCAAGGACCGCCGCGGCCGGCCACTGCGAAGATGTAGTGGCGCCGGACAAATGCGATGTGCCGGCATTTCGCTTTTTCTTGGACCGTTCTCGTGAAGTCCGGGCGTCTGCCGCTCACGGACGGGCACCCCAGCCGCCCCGCCGATGAGGAGTCGGGTTTCGATGAAAACAGAGTGTCCGCCAATGAAGACGCTGCTCGCAGGTCTCGGCATCTTGGGAATCACCGTTGGGAGCCTCGGGTGCTCCGACGGCACGACCACTGGCTCAGGCGGAGCGCCGGGCACCGGCGGCACGGGGGCGGGCGCCACGGGCGGGACGCCCTCCACCGGGGGCAAAGCTACGACAGGCGGGTCGAGCGGCGCTGGCGGTAGCTCGGGCACCACCGGAGGCTCCTCCGGAACGGGCGGGACAGTATCGGGCGCTGGAGGCACGGGCACGGGCGGCGCTTCAGGCACGGGTGGTGGATCATCGGGCACCGGTGGCGGCTCGGGCTCGGGCTCGGGCGGCGCAGGCGCGGGTGGTGCAGGTTCGGGAGGCGCGAGTGCCGGCATGTCGGGCTCCGGCGTCGGAGGCGCAGGCAGGGGCGGCGGTGGCAGGGGCGGCGCCGCGACGGGCGGCGGAGCTGGCAGCAGCGGAACCAGCGGGACCGGTGGAGCGTTCTCTGGCACCTGCAACGCGTCGAAAGCCACGGGCGCCAATGCCTCGGGTACCGGGCCTCACGACGTCGTCATCGAGACCAATTCCGAGAACGGCATCAAGTGCGGCACGATCTACAGGCCAGCGGACCTCGGCGAGGAGAAGTACCCGATCTTCGTCTGGGGCGAGGGTGGCTGCTCGCAGAACGGTTCGTCGAACCAGGCGGCCATGGCCGAGATCGCTTCGTGGGGATATTTCGTCGTCGCCGACGGCACGCCGGGCGGCAACAACGCCTGCGCAGGCTCACAAGACGGGAAGCAACTCCTCGACTACCTCACCTGGTCCATCGCCGAGAACGACAAGCCCTGCAGCGCCTACTACCAGAGCATCGAAACGACGAAGATCGCGGCCGACGGGTTCTCGTGCGGCGGATTGATGTCCGAAAATGCCTCGAGCGATCCGCGCTTCACTGCCATCGGGATCACCAGCAGCGGGCTCATGGGCGCAAGCGCGAGTATCTGGGGTGCGATTCACACGCCCTTCAAGATCATGAACGGCGGCTCGAGCGACGTCGCCTACGAAAACGGCCTGCGGGACTACGATGGGATCAGCGCCCTCGGGATTCCGATCCTCTACTTCTCCAAGACCAGCGCCGGCCACGGCGGGGATTTGGGGAACGGCAGAGGCGACTTCAATCTCGTCAATCTGGCCTGGCTGAACTGGCAGCTGAAGGGTGACGAAGGAGCGACCGGCAAGGGCTACCTGTACGGCTCGACATGCAAGATTTGCACGGACAGCGGCTGGGACTACAAGTCCGCGAATATCGAGTAAATCTCGGAGGCGCCGCCCCCGGCTGGTCCCGGCCTGACTTGGGGTAAACTCGCCGCGGGTGTCCGCGTTGCGCGTTGCCTGGGTCGTCTACGGCTCGCTCGATCAGGTGAGCGGGGGCTACATCTACGACCGGCTCGTGGTGCAGCACCTGCGAGCGCTGGGCGACAGCGTGACGATCGTTTCGCTCCGACCGAACGGTGCGTCGCTGCCCGCGCTCCGTAGCGACGACTACGACGTCGTCGTGGGGGACGAGCTGTGCTTTCGCGAGCTCGCACCGTTGTTCCGGACCGCCCCGGCAGGCTTGAGACGCGTGCTCTTGATCCATCACCTGACGGCTTGGGAGCACGCCGAGGGCGCAGGGCGCGACGGGCTCCTCGCGCTCGAAAAGGCTGCGATCGACGCGGCCGACGCTTGCATCGCTACGAGCCGGGTCACTGCCGATCGCTTGGAGCAGGAAAAGCTCACGCGGGGGGTGCTGGTGGCCGAGCCCGGGGCGGATCGGTTCGAGCGCCCGGCGAGAGCCGGCGAAGAGCCGGTCAGTCCGCGCCTGCGACTGCTGTTCGTGGGCAACATCGTTCCCCGCAAGCGCGTGCTCTGGCTGGTGCAAGCCTTCGCTGGGCTTTCGAATGAACAGGCGGAGCTGGTGCTGGTCGGCGCGGAGTCGGAGCCTCGGTACGCCGAGGAGGTGCGGGCGGCGGTCGCGCGCGCCGGGGTCGCGGGGCGCGTGCGCTGGCTCGGCTCACTGGACGCCGACGGCGTCGCCGAGCAGCTCTCGCTCGCCGACGTCCTCGTGCTGCCGTCCGCACTCGAAGGGTACGGCATGGTGCTGAGCGAGGCGCTGTGGTCGGCCGTGCCGGTCATCGCCGCGCGCGTGGGCGCGGCGGAAGAGCTCGTGCATCGCACCTCGGGCGGGCTCTTGTTCGAGCCGAACGACGCGAGCGGCCTCGGTGCGGCGCTGGAGAGCTTCGTCGGCGATCCGGAGTGTCGCGCCAAGTTGCGGCGCGCCGCAGAGCTTTCGGCCGAGCAGCTTCCGCGCTGGAGGGATACGGCGCTGGCCGTGCGCGCTACGCTTTCGCAATCGCACTGAGCAGCGCGGCGCGCAGCGAAAGCTCGTCGCGACTGCCGGGGACGTCTTCGAGACGAACGCGCGCGCTCACGTCGCGCCACTTGCCGACCACCTGAACGAGCGGCGAAAACGTCGTGATCCCGCGTTTCTCCACCCAGCGATTGAGCAGCAAGCGCTTGGCACGCGGGGAGTGCACACCCCGGACGCCCGCGACGACGACACGCCCGTTGGCTTTCTCGCACGCTTTGACCAGCGCCGCGACCCCCGGCTGCCACGCTTCGAGCAGCGGCGCCCCGGGGAGTGCGAAGTCCGCGTCCAACTCGATCTGGCCTGCCGGAAAGTGCAAGAGCGCGCCGCCTCGACGCAGCCAGACCACGGCACGTTTCAAGGCGCGCGCTCCCTCGGCCGGCGTGTCGCCCACGAACAAGAGGTGCGCGGAGAGTTCGGGCAGGGCACGCAAAAACTCGCGACTGGCCGCCAAAATCAGCAGATCCTTGCGGCCCACGGCGCGCATCAACGATAGCGCGTCGTAGGCGCCGGGATGGTTCGCCAGCACCAAGCACGCGCCGGCTCTGGGCTCCACGCCACTCACGTGCAGCGCCACGCCGAAGCGCGCCAACGCAGCGGCGGCTGCCTCGGGCAATCCGTGCGACGCGACCTCGCGTTCGAGCGTTGCGAGCGTCCGGGCCAAACCGCGTGACGCCGCGAAGAACGGCAGCGCCAGCCCTTTTCGCACCAACCGGGGCCCGCTCCGCACGCCCAAAGCCGCAACCATCTCGAGCGCGGAGAGCTGGGCGAGCCGTCGCGCGAGCGGCGTCATCGGGTCGAGCTCGGTGTCGGGAATCGGTGGCATCCTGGCGCTGGTCCCGTGCGGATCTGCTCCGTTGAATAGCGTCGCGCAGACGATTCCGCTACTCCACGCTGCCGCGATTGACCAAAGCGCCGACCTTTGTAGTGCGAGAGGGCGATCTCGTGGACGGCGCGCGGCTGCGAGCTTACGAGTGTCATTTCTCCCCACCGGCCCCGCTCGCCCAAGGTTCCTCGCATGGATTTGCTCACTGCCCTCGATCCCGACACCGAATACTCCACGACACAACTCCAGCTCATCGTCGGAGCCTGGGTTCTCGCCACCCCCTTCGAGAGCAAGGCGAAGGTGTCCGTGCTCGACGGCGACATCGCCGAGGCCGACTACGACAAGCGCTCCGTCTACTCATTTCTCTATGCCCTGTACCGAACGATCGGCACGGTCCCGAACGCGGAAGGTGAGCCCTACGAATTCACGTTCAACACCTGGGGCTACGCATGGCCGGAAGGGTGGGGCAGCGTACCCACGATTGGAACCGACCCGCAGCGCTTCGGGAAGAACGCCTACACCGGTCTCTTTCAGTTCGACGCAGTGAGGAAGTACCTCGAGTCGCATCCGCGCGTGCACGTCGTCGAGATGGGTTGCGGCACGGGAGCGGGCGCGCACCACATCGCGAAGCACGTGGTGCCGACCTGCACCTACGAGGCGTTCGACATGCAGGAGGGCGCCATTCAAACCTGCAAGCGGAAGTTCGTTCCGCACCTCGACGGTCGCCTCAAGGCCACCCGCGCCGACTGCACGAACCTTCCCGTCGAAGAAGCGAGCGCGGACTTCGTCGTGGTGTGCGAGACCCACGTGACGGAAATGGCGGGTCAGGTCACCGCGGAGGACCAGCGCTTCTTGCGCACCGCCCATAGGCTCCTGAAGCCCGGCGGCATGCTCGTGTGGGGCAATGCCATCCCCGACGACACCTGGCAGCCCTGTTTCGACTTCCTCACGTCGCTCGGCATGACCACCGTGGAAGTGCGCGACGTCACGGACGAAGCCATTGCCGCGCGCACTCAGGACAAGGTCCGCGCCGACCACTACGTGGACACCGTCCTCGACCGGATGTGGGGATTTCGCATCCCGCGCTTTGGGGCGAAGCGGCGGGTCGAGGCTCGGCAAGCCATGCTGAACTTCTACCGCAACCCGGGGACACGCCTGTACGACCGGATGGTCGAGCGCGTCGACACGTACAAAGTCGTGTGCATGCAGAAACAGTGAGTCCAGCGGCGAGCGCGACGTGCCGCTCACGTGCGGCACGGGCGCTCGCGCCTTCGAGTCCCCCGACGGCCGTGGCGCAGACGCCACACCTAGCACCCCGTCGTATTGAAGGCATGACCGACCATTTTGATGGGTCGCGCTCGCCTCCTTCCGCGTAGCGACCCCACTTCGCGCCGCAAAGTCCGCGTTGC
>Ga0070682_100002492_pt1 | contig 10164 bp, 11 predicted proteins | sample KBSC63LmetaG_FD_64668 | JGI IMG/M metagenome (GOLD analysis project Ga0070682, IMG submission 64668) | Corn rhizosphere microbial communities from Kellogg Biological Station, Michigan, USA - KBS C6-3L metaG | ecosystem: Host-associated > Plants > Roots > Rhizosphere | place: USA: Michigan... | reverse complement strand
GGGGAAAACGGTTTCCACTTCCGGAATCAGCCTGTTCCTGAAATAATTGCGGGTATATTTATCCGATTCGTTGGAGCTGTCTTCCACCCAGGATAACTGTTGATCCTCCGCAAAAGATTTTAGTACTGACTTCCGGAAGCCGAGCAGGGGTCTGATGAGTTTTCCCTGTTTTGCCGGCATGCCCCGCAGACCGGCAATGCCGGTTCCGCGGAAAAAATGCATCAGCATGGTTTCAATATTGTCATCCAGGTGATGGGCCGTCAGGATGAACCGGTAAGCTGCAGGGTCCTGCTCCAGAATTTCTTCAAACCAGCGGTAACGGAGTTCTCTGGCCGCAACCTGAATGGAAACAACCGCCTGCGCCGCCCATTCTTTCGTGTTCATTTTTCTGTTCAGAAAAGCTTTCCCATATTTCGCGGCGAGCGCTTTTACGAATTCCTCATCGCGCGCACTTTCTTCTCCGCGCAATTGAAAATTCGCATGGGCGATTCCAAAATCAAAGCCGGAACGGTAACAGCATTCTGTGAGTACAACCGAGTCCAGGCCCCCGCTCACGGCCAGGAGTAAACGATCTCCTTTGCTGAACAGTTGCTGTTGCTTAACCGTTTCCTGAAAAGCCAAAATCAAATTCTCCATGATCGCATTTAAATGAGGTCCTCGTACACCGATCTCAGTTCGTTAAAAGCATGCTGGTCGCCTTTTCTCTTTGCCGCAGCCATTCCCTTTTCGTACCAGTTGATGGCCCCTTCCCGGTCCCCTGTTCTTTCCAGTAAACCGGCGAGATGATAATATGACCCGATATAATCCGGATCCCGCGTAAGTATTTCAATAAATAACTGCCGGGCCATTTTATCCTGTCCGCCCTTGATATATTCCAGGGCCAGCGCATGTTTTAAAAACGCATCATCGGGAGAATCCTTCAGGAAAGCCAGCAGTTTGTCTATCTTCTCCATTTCCCCGGTTTTACTTTTTTAATTTTTACTTTTAACTTTCTTATCTTTGTTTTAGTTGCATAAACAACTTTAAATTTATACTGGAATCAGCATGAAAATATTAGTCTGCATCAGCAAAACGCCGGATACCACGGCAAAAATAGCCTTCACGGATAACAACAGGAAATTTGCTGCGGAAGGGGTTCAGTGGATCATCAATCCCTACGATGAATGGTATGCCCTGGTACGCGCAATTGAACTGAAGGAAAAAGATCCGTCCATTGTATTGCACCTGATTACGGTAGCCGCCGCCGACGCGGATGCCGTCATCCGCAAAGCGCTGGCCCTTGGCGGTGATGAAGCAATCCGGGTTAATGCGGATAGTCAGGACAGCTTCTATATTGCCGCACAAATTGCTGGAGTTGCCAGAGACGGAAGTTATGATATCATCTTCACCGGAAAGGAAACAATCGATTATAATGGCTCTTCCGTGGGCGGTATGATTGCCGGATTGCTTGACCTGCCCTATGTTTCACTCGCTGCAAAATTCGATCTGGCCGGTCAGACGGCCACTGTGGTCAGGGAAGTGGAGGGCGGGGAAGAAACAGAGGAAGTGAGCCTGCCGGTTGTTGTAAGCTGCCAGAAAGGAATGGCGGAACAGCGGATTCCGAACATGAAAGGGATCATGGGAGCCAGGAGCAAACCGTTAAAAGTGCTGGAACCCGTGCAGGTGGAACCGCTGACGGAAATTGTATCCTTCGAATTACCCCCGGCAAAAAAAGGCGTGAAAATGATTCCCGCAGAAAATGCGGAAGAGCTGATCAGGCTGTTGCACGAAGAAGCGAAAGTAATTTGAGGTGAATGTGGAAATGTGGAAATGTGGAAATGTGGAAATGTGGAAATGTGGAAATGTGGAAATGTGGAAATGTGGAAATGTGGAAATGAATGGGGTCGGAATCGTAATTTACACATTTACATATTTCCATATTAGCACATTAATAAATTTTTTTGAATTCAAAATAATCAAGCCAATGTCAGTCCTTATTTTCATCGACCATACAGACGGCCATTTTAAAAAAACCACTTATGAAGCCCTGAGTTATGGAGTGGCCCTGGCGAGGCAGATGGCGATACCCGCCGAAGGCGTTTTGCTCGGAACGGTAACCGAGGATATTTCGGCCCTCGGCAAATATGGAATTCAAAAAGTGCACCAGGTGAAAAATGAATCTCTGAATGCACTGGATCCGCAGGTTTATATCCGGATCATTGCCGCGATTGCGGAATCAGCAAAGGCAACGGTGATTGTGTTTTCCCACAACAGTTCCGGCAAAGCCATTGCCCCGGGATTGTCGGCGCGCTTAAATGCAGGTCTTGTTACCGGCGCCATCGCCCTTCCGGATACCAGCAAGGGATTTCTCGTTAAAAAGAATGTGTTCTCGGGCAAAGCTTTTGCCACCGTATCCATCAAGTCGCCGGTGAAAATCATTTCCCTGAATCCCAATGCCTACCCCATTGCCTCGGGGGAAGGTTCTGCCGAACTGCTGAACGAACAGATCACTCCGGAAACTTCCCGGGTTAAATTAAAATCAACCAGCAAGTCCAGCGGGGAGATACCGCTTACCGAGGCCGAAGTAGTGGTCAGTGGCGGAAGAGGCATGAAGGGACCGGAAAACTGGGGTCCCATCGAGGAGCTGGCAAAACTCCTGCATGCTGCCACAGCCTGCAGCCGCCCGGTGGCCGATGCCGGCTGGCGTCCGCATGGAGAACATGTGGGACAAACAGGTATTGCGATCGCACCCAACCTATACCTGGCGATCGGTATATCCGGCGCCATCCAGCACCTGGCAGGCGTGAACCGGAGTAAGATAATTGCCGTGATCAACAAAGATCCGGAAGCTCCTTTCTTTAAATCGGCGGATTACGGGATTGTGGGAGATGCTTTCGAGATACTGCCTAAATTAATACAGGCTGTTAAAAAACTCCGGGGGCTGGCCTGATGAAGACAGAACCCCTTCCTTACCGGGATGCCGGACAGGTCTGAACCTGCCCAGGGATATCTTTGGTCTCAGTAAGGAATAACCGGTTGATTCTCCCTAAATTATATTTAAAACCTGCTGAAATTTTTGGAAGGCTTTAGTTTTTTATATTTGCCCTTTTATTAAACCACACATTAAGTTCAGCCCGCGGGCGGATCCGTTTTATGAAGAAGATCGAATTGGAAATTGTAGCATTGTCTCATAGCATAACGCAAACGCATTCCTATGCCGTGGTTTTGGGTGAGATCAATGGTCTTCGCCGCCTGCCGATCGTGATTGGTGGTTTTGAAGCGCAGGCAATCGCCGTAGCCCTGGAGAAGATGCATCCCAGTCGCCCTCTTACCCACGATCTCATGAAGAATTTCATGAGCGCCTTTACGATCGACCTGCAGGAGATCATTATTTCGGATCTGCAGGAGGGGATTTTTTATTCCAAGCTTATCTGTACCAGCGAGCACGATACTGTTGAAATAGATTCCCGCACTTCCGATGCCCTGGCCCTGGCCGTGCGTTTCGGATGCCCGATCTTTACTTACGAGAATATCATCGAAAGCGCCGGCATCCTGATGGAAGACAATGCCGGTAAGAAAAAAACACCCAGGGAAACCGTTACTACGGAAGGCGGGGCGAAAGAGGATCTCGGGGGGCTTTCCCTGGAAGACCTGAATGCACTGCTCTCCGAGGTACTGGAACAGGAAGATTATATCCGGGCCATCAAAATCCGGGATGAAATCAACAGCAGGAAAAAGGGCCGGCACGGATGATCGGCTTTCCCCACGCCAAAATTAACCTCGGACTTTCTGTTATTTCCAAAAGAGCCGACGGGTTTCATGATCTGGAAACTGTTTTTTATCCCGTCCCCTTCCGGGATATTCTTGAATTTATTCCCGCCCCGGTAACTTCATTAATATCTTCCGGATTATTTGTTGCGGGAGAACCTAACGATAATCTCGTGGTCCGGGCATATGCATTGCTGAAAACATATTACCCGGGAATTACAGCACTTACAATTCATTTGTATAAATCCATTCCTGCCGGAGCGGGCCTCGGCGGGGGTTCTTCCGACGCGGCTTTTATGCTGAACCTTTTGAATGAATACTTCAGGCTGAATATCTCTTCTGAAAAATTAACTGCTTTTGCGCTTGAACTGGGTAGTGATTGTCCGTTCTTCCTGCAGTCCTCTCCCTGTTTTGCGGTTGGCCGCGGGGAAAAGCTCGAACCGGTCGCATTGGATCTTTCCGGATATTCCATCCTGCTCATTCAACCGGAAACGCATATATCCACGGCCTGGGCTTTCTCCCGGATAAAACCCGGTATTCCGGAATTCCGGATCAGAGAAGTAATAACGGCTCCCCTGAGCCAATGGCGTAACCGGCTCCGGAACGATTTTGAAATTCCGGTTTTTCAGCAATACCCGGAACTGAAAAAAATAAAAGCCCGGTTATATGAAGCCGGTGCAATTTATGCATCCCTGACCGGCAGCGGATCCGGCCTGTACGGGATTTTTCCGAAAAATGAAATTCCCCGCAATGGGATTGATACAGAAGCGCGGCAGCACTTTCTGGGTTAGTGCGGGGTGAAAAGTGAAAAGTAAAAAGTAAAAAGTAAAAAGGAAAAAGGAAAAAGGAAGCCGGGTTCGACAAATCTTTCAGTTGGAAGTCGTCGGGAAGCCAACCATTTCGTATCTTGCAGCATAAACCTTTTTATTTTCTGCAATCAACCCATATCATTTCTTTCCGGCAACCTCGATTTTCTCGATCATCGATGAGTTCCCCGGATCCATCGCTGTAAAATAACAGCGATGAGGCTTCGCTATTGCGCAAAACAGCCCTTGATCCGGTTCAACACACTGCCAGAACTCCGACGGTTAAAAAGGGTCTTAAATCCATTTCATTTTACAAACAGCTATTCTTATGGAAATGACATCATCCTATTCTGAAACGACAGCCCGGTTTCTTGACCTGGAAAATGAATATAGTGCGCATAACTATCATCCCCTTCCAGTAGTACTCAGCAAGGGGGAAGGTGTTTATGTGTGGGACGTGGACGGAAAAAAATATTATGATTTTCTAAGCGGGTATTCTGCGCTCAACCAGGGACACCGGCATCCCCGGATCATGGATAGTCTTATCCGGCAGGCCGGGAAACTTACTCTTACTTCCCGGGCTTTCAGCAATGATCAGTTTGGTGAATACGCCCGCTATATCACTTCCCTTTTCGGTTATACAAGGGTGTTACCCATGAATACCGGTGTAGAGGCGGTGGAAACAGCCATAAAACTTTGCCGCCGCTGGGGATATGCCATCAAGGGCATTCCGGAAGATAAAGCGCGGATCATTGTATGTTCCGGAAATTTCCATGGACGCACCAGCACGGTCATTTCTTTCAGCAGCGATTCTTCCGCGCATGCGGGTTTCGGACCCTATACCCCCGGCTTTGATATTATTCCGTATAACGATACCCGGGCCCTCGCAAAAGCCCTGCAAAATAAAGATGTGGCGGGATTTCTCGTGGAACCCGTTCAGGGGGAAGCCGGCGTGGTGGTTCCGGATGCAGGATATTTACAAACAGCTGCCCGCTATTGTAAGGATGCCAACGTTTTATTTATTGCTGACGAAATTCAGACCGGCCTGGGCCGGACCGGAAAGATGCTGGCCTGTGACCATGAAGGCGTGCGCCCGGATCTGCTGATTCTCGGAAAAGCGCTTAGCGGAGGCCTGTTACCGGTTTCCGCCGTTCTGGCCGATGATGAAATTATGTTAACCATCCGGCCAGGAGAACATGGATCTACCTATGGCGGCAGTCCGCTGGCCTGTGCGGTGGCCATTACCTCTCTGCAGGTGATTGTAGAAGAAAAGATGGCAGAGAATGCAGCCGTTCAGGGCGCATATCTGAGAAAAGGAATCGAAGCCCTGCATTCTCCTTTTATCGAAACTGTTCGGGGAAAAGGCCTGCTGAATGCGATCGTTGTGCGTCACCCTGATCCGGAAGCAGCCTGGGCTGTTTGCCTGGAACTGAAAGAAAACGGATTGCTGGCCAAGCCTACACACGGCGATAAAATCCGCTTTGCTCCGCCCCTGACGATTAACAAAATACAGATTGATGAATGTCTGGAGATTATTGGGGATAGTCTGCTGGTTTTAAAATAATCGCCGGAATTATGGCTATCTTGAATAAGTAAATTTTTTCCATGGACAGTCCGGAGAAAGCAGCCCTTTCTGCAAAACCGCATGATCATCATCACCGCGAAGAACATGTTTTCGGAGCTGACGTACTGCGGGATGTGGTTATCGGGATGTCCGACGGATTAACCGTTCCCTTTGCACTGGCTGCGGGATTAAGTGGTGCAGTTTCCAGCACCAATCTGATCATTATTGCCGGTCTCGCCGAAATAGCAGCCGGATCCATTGCCATGGGGCTCGGCGGATACCTTGCAGGTAAAACGGAAGTGGACCATTACAACTCCGAACTGAAAAGGGAATACGATGAAGTCGAAACGGTACCGGAGATGGAAAAGCAGGAGCTCAGAACTTTTTTCTCTTCCCTGGGGCTGAGTGCGGAGGTGCAGGAGCAGGCCGTGGAAGAAGTGAGTAAGGACAAGGAAAAATGGGTGGAGCTGATGATGAAGTATGAATTGGGCCTCGAGAAACCCGATCCCCGGCGAGCGAAGAAAAGTGCATTTAATATTGGTTTTTCTTATGTCGTAGGCGGACTGATCCCACTCAGTCCTTATTTTTTTGCTGCCGATGGAATCCAGGGATTGAAAGTTTCCACCATCATCACCCTGGTCTGTTTATTCGTATTCGGATATTTCAAGAGTAAACTCACCGGGGTCAACCGCTGGGAGGGCGCCATCCGGGTGATGGTTATCGGAGCCATCGCTGCAGGTTGTGCTTTTGCCATTGCCCGCTTAATCCAGACAGGACATTACTATTGATCTTTTTGTTCCTGCGGAATTTCATCTTTTCGTTCCGGAGGAATTTTCACTCCCGTAAAAAGACCCGCGATCAAAATAATGATGGCAGATAAAATGACCAGGAAAATGCCGGCCTTTTTTTCCGGGCAGATTCCATTGTAGCAGGAAGTAAAGAGAATGAAAGTCTTCACAGCATAAGCGAGAATCACGATCCCGGTGACCTGACCCGCCCGTTTAGCCCAGAGCCGGGGTATCAGGAGAAAGATCGTTATCAACAGGGCCAGAAAAATAAATGCTTTTCCCGGGCGGCCATATGTATTTTCATGCGAATAAAAGCCGGTAAAAGTTTGCTGTATATCCGGATAATAAGCCCAGGGTAAAAAACAGGAAATGATCAGGAGGATTGCAGCCAGGATGCCGATATAAGGAGCGTATTTCATGGGATGAATTCCATTTAAACGCGGGATTCAATTTTCCCGTCAAATACTTTCTCAGCCGGCCCGCACAACCAGATATTGCTGTAGTGATTGTTATCCAGCCTGTCGTATTTTACCACCAGTTTCCCGCCCCGGGTGGTGACCGTTACATCATTATATCCGACCTCGTTATGAAAGCAAACGATGGCGCTGGCCGTTACACCCGTTCCGCAGGAAAAGGTTTCATCTTCCACACCGCGTTCGTAGGTCCGGACAATGATTTCGTCCAGTTCAACCTGTTCAACAAAATTCACGTTAATCCCTTCTTTATTAAACTCCTCATTAAAACGGATTTCGGTACCCTCCTTCACCACATCATAATCCATAACATCATCCACAATTTTTACATAATGCGGCGAACCGGTATTCAGGATAAAATCGCCATTGTCTTCGCGGATCTGTGTAACGTCTTTCATCTTCAGGTTAATGATGCCCGCGCCATCATCTATCTCCGCTTCATGGCCGCCGTCGCTTGCCAGAAAACGGTAACTGCTTTTATGAATACCCAGATGATAGGCAAAACGAACGATGCAGCGTCCCCCGTTTCCGCACATGGACCCCGGGTTTCCGTCGGCATTGAAATATTTCATTTCAAAATCATAGCCTTCCTTCAAATTGAGCATCATGAGCCCATCGGCGCCAATGCCGAAGCGGCGATCGCAATATTTCGCTATCTCCAGTTGGGTAAGACCCGAGTAAGTTTGCTGCCGGTTATCCAGGAGTATAAAATCGTTGCCGGTGCCCTGGTATTTTGAGAATGCAATGGTCATATGGCCTGCAAAGATAAATCTTAATGCGGCATGGAACTCACGATATCCAGTGATTTCTCAATGAGCAGCTCAACAGCCCGGAGACCATCCCGGGAAAAGGTTTTGCTGATGCGGTTAGCAATGATTGCATTCAGGCTCAGGCACTGGTGCCCGAGCATGCTACCCAGCCCGTAAATGGCGGAGGTTTCCATCTCGAAATTGCTCACCCGGAAAGGGCCAAAGCTGAATGAGGTCAGTCTTTCGATCAGATCGGGTTGCGCCAGGCCAAGCCTCAGGATCCTGCCCTGCGGACCGTAAAAGCCCGGGCAGGTTACCGTTATGCCGTTAAAATAGCCGGCGGTAAAATGTTTTAACAGGAAGGCGGAAGCGCCTGCAATGGAAGGCTGCGCGAATTTCTGATGAATCTGCGTGTGGGTGATGAAAGCCTGCAGGATATCCTGTTCCGCACCCTGCGGTTCCTGCCGGTAAAAATTCAGGAGGTTGTCAATGCCGAGCCCGTGTGTGGAAGCCACAAAACTATCCACGGGAATTTCTCCCTGAAGGGATCCGGAAGTGCCGAGCCGTATGATCTGTAACCGGGTTAGTCCGGGTTTGACGGTCCGGGTTGAAAAATCGACATTCACCAATGCATCCAGTTCATTCATCACGATATCGATATTATCCGTGCCGATACCGGTGGAGACAACGGTATATCTTTCAGTGCCGATATATCCGGTATGGGAAATGAATTCCCGGTGCTGTTGCTTTAATTCTATCCGGTCGAAATATTTACTCACTACGGCTACGCGGTCCGGATCTCCGACGAGAAAAACTTTAGGGGCGAGTTCTTCCGGGAGCAGGTTAAGATGATAAATGGCGCCGCGGGAATTCAGGATCAGTTCACTTTCTTCAATGGGCTGCATAAGGATTTGCTTGTTTAGGCAAATTAATCCGAAAATACTACTTTTGCGCAACCTCATTAGGTTCCGTGGCCGAGCGGCTAGGCAGAGCTCTGCAAAAGCTTCTACAGCAGTTCGAATCTGCTCGGAACCTCGAAGCCCGCAAATCCATATTGCGGGTTTTTTTATTTATTGATAAGAATCAGAAAAAATGGCTCAATTGTTCAATGTGCGTGTTTACGGGATCCTCACCGGGAAAAATAAGGAAGTGCTGGTTTCAGACGAACTGATCCGGGGCAGTTATATTACCAAGTTTCCCGGCGGGGGGCTGGAATTTGGAGAGGGCACGCGGGACTGCCTCAAAAGAGAATTTAAGGAAGAGATGGACCTGAACGTGAAAATAACCGGTCATCTGTATACTACCGACTTTTTTCAAATGAGCGCTTTTAATCCCGAACATCAGATCATTTCCGTTTATTACCTGGTGGAAGCGCTCGAAGAAATAAAGGTTCCACTGAGAACCGCGTTATTCGATTTCGACGACGCACAGATGGCAATTTACCGGGAAACCGGAGAAACGGAAACCTTCCGCTTTATCGACTGGGCCGATTTCAGTAAGGAAAGTGTAACGCTGCCGATCGACAAGGTAGTAGCGGAATTGCTCAAACTGACTAACTGATCAGCGGCTGGGTTTGCTTTATTACACCCATCACAAAAGTGCTTTGTACTTTCCCGGTATTTTCCACCTGGCCGAGTTTGTTCACATGAAAATCGTAATAATCATCCATGGTTTCGGTAACCACTTTCAGCATGAAATCAAATTCTCCTGAAATAATATAGAATTCAATTACTTCAGGAAATTCCTGAATAGTCTTAATGAATTTTGCACCGGACCGCTTGCTGTGTTCTTTCAGTGAAATATAACAAATGGCCATCAATCCTTTTTTTATCCGCGCATGGTTGACCAGCGTCGCATATTGCAGAATGACGCCCGCCTCCTCCATTCTTTTTATCCGTTCGTGCACGGGCGTTGTACTCAGGTGAACATTCGTTGCGATTTCCCGCACTGTCATCTTCGCGTTGGCTTGCAGCAGCCGCAAAATAGCCCTGTCTTTCTCATCCAGGAGAAATGCCGCACCGGCAGGATGTTCTTTTT
>Ga0070682_100002491_pt1 | contig 10174 bp, 13 predicted proteins | sample KBSC63LmetaG_FD_64668 | JGI IMG/M metagenome (GOLD analysis project Ga0070682, IMG submission 64668) | Corn rhizosphere microbial communities from Kellogg Biological Station, Michigan, USA - KBS C6-3L metaG | ecosystem: Host-associated > Plants > Roots > Rhizosphere | place: USA: Michigan... | reverse complement strand
GAGCTTCACGGCCACGAACCCGCAGGCCGCCAATTCCGATTCGACCCGATGCCCGGTCAACCTCATGATGGACTGGTATCTGTTCGGCAAAGATACCTGGCAGAGGGATACGTACGCGGCCAAGTTCGGCGCCTACTCCAGCTCCCGCAACAACGGCGGCGCAGCCGTCGGGTGCAACTCCACCCTGGGCTTCGGCTTGCCGTCATCCTCTGGCAAAACCTTCGTGGACAAACTCTGGTCGACCGGCGTCCCATCCCACAACTACTGGGACGGCGTGCTCTACATGCTCGGCATGCTCCACGTCAGCGGCAACTTCCGCATCTGGTGATTCCCCTCTCTTCGGCGGGCGTACTCAAGGGAGCACGACGAGCTTTCCTGTCGCCAGGCCCGCTTCACCCAGGCGATGTGCCTCGGCGATCTCGGCGAGCGGGAATGTCTGCACCGTTGGCAGTTTGAAACGGCCCGCTGCGAGCAACTCGTCGAGCTGGGTGAGCACGTACAGCGCTCGCCCGTCGTCGCCTCGGCTGAAGCGCACGCCGTGCTGCTTCGCCCCACCGAAGTCGGCGACCGTGACGACGTGGGTCGGGCCGCGCGCGAGCTCGATGAGCTCGGGGAGGATGCCGTTGCCGGCAACATCGAGCGCGCGATCAATGCCTGCGGGTGCCAAGGCGTGGACGCGCGCGGCCAGGCCGTCTCCGTACTCGACCGGCTCAGCCCCCAGCTCGCGAAGCAGGGCATGCTTCGGCAGACTGGCGGTGCCGATCACACGAGCGCCACGGGCCACCGCGAGTTGCACGGCGGCCGCACCGATGTTTCCCGAAGCACCGTTGACCAGCAGCGTGGTGGCGCTCTTGACACCGAGCTGGTCCAACGCGCGGGCCGCCGTTTCGAGCGCAACGGGCAACGAAGCCGCTTGCGCAAAATCGAGCGACGACGGGATGGGTGCGTAGTACGCGAGCACGGCCAATTCGGCCTGTGCGGCGCCAGCCGTGCAGAAGCCGAAGACACGATCGCCCACCGTTACGTCGGTGACGTCTTCGCCGAGCTCATCGACGATTCCGGCGGCCTCGTAGCCCATCGTTTGGGGCAGAGCCTGGTCGATCAAGCCGCGACGTTTCTTCCAGTCGCTCGCGTTGACGCCGGCGGCGTGCACGGCGATCCGGACTTGACCGGGCCTCGGATGCGGGTCCGCCAGCTGGGCGAGCTCCAGCACCTCCGGGCCACCGAACGTTTTGAAACAGGCTGCTTTCATGGGCCGGCTGTGAGCTCCTCGCAACCAACGCGCGAAACATATCATGTCGCTCGCTGCCGTTCATGCGGCGATCCCCGCGCCGGCTGATCATGAAAAGGCGAAGGCCCCGGTCGCACGATAGCGACGCGGGGCCTTCGGTTCTGGGGCTGTGCTCGAGGCCTTGCGGCTACTGCTTCAGCACCATGATCGAGAGCGCCGCGTTGGTCGAGGTGCCCGTGTCGCCGCCGATGACCGCGGATTCGCTACCGCCGAGTCCCCTCGCTCGGACGGTAATGGTGTGCGTACCCACGCTGAGCGGCACCAGGGTTGCGATCGAATAGTATTCGGTGTTGAGAATCCCGACGACGCGGACACTCCTGGCCCCGCCGGCGAACAGCGGGTTCCCGTCGACGTAGATCACGAGGAAGGACTCCAGCACGTCGTCGACGCCCCCGAACGGCAATCGCAGGCCACCGTTCAAGGAGAGGTAAACGAACGAGTTGGCAGGAACGTCGACGGTGGTATCGAGTCCGGGCACCGTTTGGAACTCGGCGCCCGGCGCGATGGTCACCTCAGCCGTGCTGAACAGCACCTTGCTCGCTTGACCGGTCGTTCCCGCGGGACCGGTTGCTCCCGTGGGACCGGCGGCGCCCGGCGCACCCGGGGCCCCGGGGGCTCCCATGGGGCCCGCAGGACCGACGGGTCCGACAGAGCCAGCCGGACCGCTCGGACCGATCGCGCCCGCCACGCCGGCCGGACCGGTCGGACCGATGGGTCCCATGGGACCGACTGGCCCCGTGGGTCCGGTCGGGCCGGGAACGTAGACGAGCGTGGAGCAACCGCTGCCGGTCATCCCGAGGTTGATCGTCACGTTGCCCGTGAGCGACCCGACGTTGACGGACGTGCTCGCGCAGGTCGAGCTAGCCGTAGCGACGAGGGCGTACGCGGCGTTGCCGAGGCCGGGGATCGAGTAGTGCCCGGTCGAGTCCGAGAACGCGGTGCGAGAATCTCCGCCCGTGAGCTTCACGGCGACGCCGGCGGCGGGCCCCGACGAGGTGCTGACCACTCCGGAGATGGTGTACGCGCCGACGATAGCCTCGGTCGACTTGGCAAGGTCCGTGGGCGACCCCGCTTCGCTGCAACCCGTCAGGATTGAAAGGCCTCCAAGGCCGAGCCACAGCTTGCGTGCAACCAACGATGACAAGCGAACAGATTTCATTCACGTCTCCTTCGCAGCGGCCTTTGCCCTGCGCGCGCCCTGCTCGCCCGGTCGCCCTCGGAGCGCAAGGGGAAACGATCACCGGCGTTGGTACGCGGTTACTGGAGCGTGCGCTGGGTGCTCTCAGCCGTGTGGGTCATCCATCACCGGGTCGGCGCCAGATCCGACCGGGACCACTCGAGCGCGATCCTGCCGCGCGGGGCGCTCTTCTGTTCACCAGGCTCGACGGTGACGCGGAGCATGTCAGGCGCTGTCGCGGGATCGCTATCGCAGACGAGCATCGAGCGGCCGTCGCCTTCGACGACCACGGTTCCGAGGTAATGCCACCCGCTCGGGCGATGGGCCCAGGCAACGTAACCTTCGGCTGCGGTGAGAGCGGGTAGGTGGCTCGTGGTGAGCACCGCGAGTCGCGCGCCGGGTCGCGTGCGGTAGGTGCCGTGCGAGTCGGCCGTTAGTCCAGGCCCTGCGTGGAGGCGAAGGGGGACGACGTCGCTCGCGGTGACCAGCCATAACGCTTGCTCGTTCCGCGCGGCGCGCTCCTGACGAGCTCGAACGACGAGCGCTATCAAGACGGCGGACAGCATCGCAAGCACGAGGGGAGCCAAACGCCGAAGCGCGAGGCGAATGCGTGTCTTCGTCGTGCCGAGGGGCGTCCCCAGGACCGCGGCGATCTGTTCGTGAGACAGCTCGTCGAAGAAGGCCATCGAGAGCGCCTGCCGTTGCGCCGCAGGCAAAGCGTCGACCGCTCTGCGAATGACGGCGCGCCGGTGCTCGAGCCATTGCAACTCGTCGGGCTCGAGGGCTCCGTCGGCAAGTTCCGCCAGTGCTTCCTCGCTGTGCTGCGCGCGGCTCTGCTTGCTGCGGAGGTGGTTGAGCGCGCGGTTTCTGGCGATCTGGACGATCCAGCTCTTGAACGAGCCGCGTGCCGGGTCGAACGTCTGGTGCTTTCTCCAGAGGGTCAGGAAGACGTCCTGAGCGATGTCTTCCGCGGCAGCCATGTCCAGGTAGCGGGCGCACACGGTGAACACGAGCGCGGCGTACCGCTGGTGCAGTACGCGCAGCGCGTTCTCGTCCCCGGTGCCGAGCTGCCGAACGAGCTGTTCATCGCTAGCGTCCGACGCTTTCGTGCCGGACGCCGTACCCGCTTCAGGATTGGTGCGCATCGCCCAGCAAGCGACCCTCCCAGCGGCGCCGCGCCAGCAGCGCATCGAGCGACCACAAGCCGGCTCCAGCGGCGACCAGGAAGACACAACCGACGAGCATCGTCACGTCGAGCCTGGACTGGTAGGCGAACGCCCAGAATCCGGTCTTGGGAGCAGCCGCAACGGGCTCGGGTCCCGCCGCGAAGAGCAGAGGGATTTTGGTCGTGACGAGCGCTACCATCATGTCGACGATCAGCGGCAATGCGGCAAGGCGAACCAGGAGGCCGACCGCGAGCAGGACGCCGCAAGTCATCTCGGTCGCACCGACGAAGTACGCGAGCTCTCGAGCCGGAGCCAGTCCGATCTTTGCGAAGCGCAGAGGTCCCTGATTCTCGTAAAGAAATTTGATGAGCCCTGAGGACACGAACACCCAACCGACCGCGAGCCGAACGAGCAACGTGGCCCGAGCGGGCTGACCGATGCTCGGCTGCACGAGAAATGCACCGAACCGAGCGAGACTGAGCTTGGAGGACGAATTGCCGAGGTTCATGATCCCGCTACACATCGGGAGGGGCGGTGGATTTGTGTCGGGCCACGAAGACGCAAAAATCACGCGCAAAACGAACGCTCACCGCATCCGGTGAGCGCGAGGCTAGGCGCACTCGGTACCGCTTACTTGCGTTGCAGCAGGGTCTTCTCGCGGGCCTCGTTCCCGGTCGTGGTGTCGCGCACCACGACCTCGAGGACGAAGCAGGGCGGGGAAGGCGGGAGCTCGCTGGTGTCGAGGTTGTAGGCAAGGAAACCGTCTGTCTTTTTCATCGTTCCGGGCGAGCCGGTGCGGTCCTTGCGATCGATGGGGACCTCTTGATCGGCGACGCCGTCACAGCTTAGGTCGGCGTAGACGTGGACGGTGCCACTCACATTGGGGTTGCTCGTGATGTCAGCGCTGCTGCAGTCGAGTGCGCGGACCTTGACAGGGATGGTGCTGCCGCTTTTGTAGCGATACTTGAGGGTCCCGCCCGCGCTCGGATCGGTATCGTCGGCGTGGCCATTGCGTGCGAGGGGTTGACCCCAGAGCAAAGGATCGGCGCCGAAGCTGCCGCAGCTCGGGGTGCAGGTCGTGCCGTCGCCGGAGTAGCCGGCGTTACAGGCGCACTTGAAGCTGCCGAAAGTGTCCGTGCATGAAGCAAAGGGCGAGCAGCTGTCGGTGCCGTCGGCGCATTCGTCGATGTTGACGCAACCACCGGCATCGAGACGATATCCCGGCAAGCAAGCGGTGCATTCTGAGGCCCCGGGGGCGGTGCAGCTGATTGCGGTCGTGCAGAAGGGAACGGGGCTGCATGGTGTGCAGAGACTGGGTAGGGTTCCCGACTTCCAGGTTCCCTCCTCGCACTGGGTGCATTGGGAATTAGAGGCAGTCGTGCACGTGACCGGCGAGACGCAACCGGAAACGGCCGTGCAAGGCTTGCACACCGCTGGCGCGACGGAAGTGTCTAGATAATAGCCGGGGTCGCACGCAGTGCATGTAGAGTCGGTCGCGTTGGTGCACGCAACGGCACCGACGCAGCCCAAGGGGCTCGGGCACGCGGTGCAACCGTCGGCGGAGGCGTAGGTGCCCGGTTGGCACGCCCTGCATTGGTAACGGTCGTCCAGGGAGTAGCCAGGCGCGCAAGCTGAGCAGGTCGAGTCGTTGCCGTTGGTGCACTTGATTGCGCTCGTGCAGAAAGGAACGGGGTTGCATCGTGGACACGCGTCAGCCGGGGCGACCTGCACCAAGTAGCTCTCCTCGGCGCACTCTGTGCATTGAGAATCGGTGGCCGACGTGCAGGTGAGCGACGAGACGCAACCAACAATGGGCGTGCAAGGGCTGCAGACGGTCGCGGCGCCTTGGGAGGTGTCCAGGTACGTTCCCGGAAGGCACTCCTCCGCGGGGACCTCCACCGCCGAGCGGGATTCGCCCACGGCTTCTTCGGCGGGTGGCGCATCAGCGCAACCGATGAACGTCGTGAGCGCTACGGCACAGGCCGCGAGCGCACGAGAGAGACCTGCAACCAGCGACCCACTTATTGCGTTGTGCACGGGGCGGTCACTATGACCAGGGGCGTGTTGCGTCAATGAGCTTTTCGGCACGTCGCTTCGGATACGCCGAGCATCTGCGGTAGCATCGGACCACCGTGGAGAACACCTCAGGTCAGGGAAAAGACGCTCCGGTCCCGCCGGAGATCGATCGCTGGAACTGGGGCGCGTTCCTTCTGACTTGGATTTGGGGCCTCGCGAACAACGTCCTCGTCTCGCTCCTCATGCTCGTACCGTGTGTCGTCTTCGTGATGCCCTTCGTGCTCGGCGCGCGCGGCAGCCGGTGGGCGTGGCAGCGCCGCCGCTGGGAGAGCGTCGAGCAATTCCAGCGGGTCCAGCGCCAGTGGGCCCAAGTCGGCTTCGCGCTACTCGGCGCCGCTGTCCTCTTTTGCGTCGCGCTCGTCGTCACGATCAACTTCTTCATGAAGCAGTCGGACATCTACAAGCTCTCCTACGAAGAGGTGAGCCGCAACCCTGCCGCCACGAGCGTCCTCGGTACACCCGTCGACACCGGCATGGTCCAGGGAAGCATCTCCACCTCCGGTCCCAGCGGCTCTGCCGACATCTCCTATTCGGTCAAAGGCCCGCGCGCCAAAGGCACGCTCTACACGCAAGCGACGAAGACGATGGGCGCCTGGCACATCGACGCGATGGAGCTCGAGCTCGAAGGTACGCCCGCACGCGTGCGGCTGGTACCGCCTTAGGCCCGCCCCCGCTCCCCAGTGTGAACGAATTTTCTGAATCCTTTTTCTGCCGGCGTGCCTTATCCCGTTGGAGGAACGTCAACATGAAGAAGAATGTGGGACCGGGTGATCGCCTCGCGCGGGTCTTGGGCGGAGCGTCGCTCTTGACGTGCAGTTTTCTAGCGCCGTTGCCGCTAGCGGTTCGCGCTGCTGTTTTTGGCGCCGCGGGCGTTTATTTGCTGATGACGGCCCTCGTCGGCACCTGCGCCGCGTACGCACTCATGGGCAAGTCCACCTGCTCTCCCCAAGCGCCGCTATGATTCCCGGCGCCCACCAGAACATCGTCACGGCTGCGGCGCACGGCGACGACGAGGCGCTCACTCTGTTGATACGGGCGTATCACGACCGTGTTTACCGCTTCGGCCAGCGTGTCTGCCACGATAGCTTCGATGCCGACGACGCGGTGCAAGAAGCATTCGTCGCGCTCGCCCGGCGCCCGGATGTCGCGCGGCACCGAGGGGTACTTTCGTGGCTGATGACCTCGGTTCGAAACGCGTGCTTGCGCATGCTGCGCCCGTTTCTGCGCGAGCGTGGGTCTTTGGGAGAGCGGGGCGGCGCCGAAGAAGTCGTTAGCCCACTGCTCGATCCGCAGCAGATCCTCGAGCGTTGGGAGCTGGCGCGGTCCGTCCACGCGGCCATTTTGGCCCTCCCGCGGGGCTATCGCGAAGTCGTCGTGATGCGCGACTTGGAAGGGTTGAGCGGAGAAGAAACATGCGAGGCTTTGGGACTCGAGCCCGCCGCGATGAAGACGCGTCTGCACCGGGCGCGGCAGCGCCTTCGCGAGCTAATGGCGCAGTCGACACCAGTCCACGACGAGGGAGATTGATTGATGTTTGCCAGCAAGACCGTCACAGGCCATCTGGCGCGCGGAGCGGTGGGGGTCGGGACCATGGCGTGTGCCCTCTCGGGAGCCGCAGCGCATCCGTGGCTCCCGTTAGCTGCACTTCCCATCGCCCTGGTCGCGTTCCGTGGTTGTCCGACGTGTTGGACCGTCGGATTGGTTCAAACCGTCGTCGCAAGGCTCCGGGGTAAGTCGACGGAAGGCTTGTGCCTGGACGGCAGTTGCGTTCTGCCTTTGCGTTCGCGAGGCCCAGCCCGCTTGCACGGGCGCTAGTGCCCGAGCTTGGCTCGTTCCGCAATTCACGCCGCGAGCCGCGTGTCCAAATTGCCCCACCGCAGCCGACCGATTGACGGCGGTGGAACGCGCGCTACGTCGTCGCCGAGGTAATCATGGCGAAGACCATCATCGTTGCGGGCTACGGTCCGGGCATCTCGGCTGCGGTCGCGGAGAAGTTCGGTGCCGAAGGGTTCCAGATTGCGCTCGCGGGCCGGAGCGCGGACAAGCTTGCCGCCGGCGTGAAGGCGCTCGAGGCCAAGGGCATCAAGGCGGCGGCCTTCACAGCCGAGCTCGGTGATCCTGCGGCGATCCGTGGGATGGTCGAGAAGGTGCGCGCCGCGCTCGGTCCGATCTCGGTGCTCGAGTGGACGGCGTACGCCAACGCGGCGGGCGATCTCCTCGTCGCCCAGCCCGAGGAGGTTCGTTCGCTTTTCGACGTGTCCGTGGTCGGTCTCGTCGCTGCGGTGCAGGCCCTCCTGCCGGACCTCAAGCGCGAGAAGGGCGCGATCCTCGTGACGAACGGCGGCGCTGGCTTCGTCGATCCCGACGTGGATGGCATGCTGACGCAGTACGGCATCATGGGCCTCGGCGTTTCGAACGCGGCGAAGCACAAGCTCGTCGGGCTCCTCGCGAAGAAGCTCGAGCCGGACGGCATCTACGTCACCGAGATCATGATCGGGGGCACCATCAAGGGCACGTCGTTCGATCGCGGTAACGGCCCCACCATCGAAGGCAGTAAGGTAGCCGCCAAGTACTGGGAGCTCTATACGGCTCGCCGAGAGCTACGCACCACGATCAAGTAGGGTAGGTCTGCGGGCGCACGTTTTCGCGGTCAGGGGGCCCTGGCTTGACGGCGTCTCGTCACGCGGGCTGTTTCGCTCTCTTGACCTTGGGTCGCGCCGCTCTTTTGGCCGGGGTGCGCTTCTTGGCGTGGGGAGGGTCTGGTTCCGAGCCCGCGAGCGAGAGCTCCCACGCGCCGCCCATCGTCATCGCTTCGCGCAGCCGGTCGCACTCGAGCGAACAGACGCGGCGCTGGCCTTGACGCTCCTTCTTGAGGACGCCAGCCTGCACCAGCACTTCCCAGTGGTGTGACAGCAAGGCAACGCTGATGCCAAGCGATTCCGCGAGTGCGGTCCCGCACTGTGAGCCCTTCGCGAGCTGCTCGACGATCTCGACACGCCGTGGATCGGACAGCGCCTTGAAGACTTTGGAGCGCTCCTCGGGGCTCATCGGTTTCGCTGCCATCGTTCGGAAACAATAGCACGCGCCGGCCCGAGTTGCTCGTATACTCAAATATCTGTTTGACGATTCGAGTATCTGGTCCCACACTCGCCGGCATGCACGGAAAAATCCAAGGCAGAGGTACCGCCGGCGTCGCCTCGCGGACGTTCGGCGCGGCTAGCCTTTTGCTGACGGCACTCGCGCTCGCAGGATGCGGGCAGGACCTCCAGGGCAACGCCCACGCGAGCCCCGCCCCGCCGCGAGCTCAGGTCACGGTAGCGGAGGTCGTCCACGCGGCGGTCACCGAGTTCAGCGAGCACACCGGGCACACCGAGGCGCCGAGCACGGTCGAGATCCGGGCGCGGGCCACGGGGTATCTCGGCCGCGCGGCGTTCCACGAGGGTGAGCTCGTGAAGAAGGGCGCCTTGCTCTTCGAGGTGGACGCGAAGCCGTACCAGGCGGCGCTCACGCGTGCCAAGGCGGAGCTCGAAAGCGCACGCGTCGACGCGGAGCTCGCTCGCAAGAACGCGGTGCGTGGCGAGGAGCTCTACAAATCCCAGGTCATTTCGGTGCAAGAGTGGGAGACGCGGAGCGCGGCGTTTCACCAGCTCGCGGCTCGCACCGACGTCGCGCTGGCCGCGGTTTCGTCGGCTGAGCTCGATCTCGGCTACGCCTTCGTGCGCTCGCCGATCGACGGCCGCATCGGGCGCATACTCGTGACGCCCGGCAATCTGGTCGGGCCGGCCACCGTGTCGCCGCTCGCCACCGTGGTTTCGGTCGATCCGCTCTACATCTACATCGACGTGGAGGAGACGCGGGCGCTGCGGCTGTCGCGCAAGGGTGGCGCCGTCGCGCGTGTCGGCTTTGCCGGAGAGGAAGGGTACCCGTACGAAGCCTCGATCGACTTTCTCGACAACCGCGTCGATCCACGAACCGGGATGCTGAAGGTGCGCGCGGTTCTTCCCAATCACGACGGCCGCTGGGTGCATGGCTTGTTCGCGCGCATAGAGCTGCCCGAGAACGAGGCCCACGAAGCCATCCTGGTCGCCGACCTCGCGGTCGCGACGGATCAAGACCGGCGCTTCGTCTGGGTCGTGGGCGCCGACGGGAAGGTAGAACATCGACAAGTGAAGCTCGGACCGCTGAGCGGCGGGCTACGCGTCGTGCGCGAGGGCCTGACGGCTTCGGATCGCGTCGTCGTGCGCGGGCTTCAGCGCGTGCAACCCGGTGCTCGCGTGAACGCGGAGGTCATCTCGATGGACGACGCCGCGCACCTCGAGCGGCTCGCGGGAGTGAAACCGTGAAGTTCGCGCGCTTCTTCGTCGACCGCCCGATCTTCGCCGGGGTGCTGTCGATGATCATCTTCGTGCTGGGCGCGATTTCGATGTTTCAGCTGCCGATTTCGGAATATCCCGAGGTCGTGCC
>Ga0070682_100002486_pt1 | contig 10181 bp, 10 predicted proteins | sample KBSC63LmetaG_FD_64668 | JGI IMG/M metagenome (GOLD analysis project Ga0070682, IMG submission 64668) | Corn rhizosphere microbial communities from Kellogg Biological Station, Michigan, USA - KBS C6-3L metaG | ecosystem: Host-associated > Plants > Roots > Rhizosphere | place: USA: Michigan... | reverse complement strand
CCGCCCGAGCGCCTGCTGTGCGGCCCGGGCCCGTCCAACATCGACCCGCGCGTGCTCGAGGCGATGCAGCGACCGATGCTGGGCCATCTCGACCCCGACTTCCACAAGATCCTGGAGGACCTGATCGAGCTCCTGGAGGCGGCCTACCGCCGCAGCGACGGATTCACGATCGCGCTCTCCGCAAGCGGCACGTCCGGCATGGAGGCCGGCCTGGCGTCGCTGGCCGAGCCGGGCGAGACCGTGATCGTGGCGACCTGCGGTTTCTTCGGCAACCGCATGATCGACATCGCCCGGCGACACCGCCTGAACGTGATCGAGCTGCGCGCGCCGTTCGGGCAGGCGGTGCCCAATGATCAGATCGTCGAGGCGCTGGCCGACCATCCCGAGGCGAAGCTGGTCGCGGTCGTGCACGCGGAGACCTCGACCGGCGTGGCGCACCCGCTCGAGCAGCTGGGCGAGGCGATGCGCGGGTCGGACGCGCTGCTCCTGGCCGACTGCGTGACGTCGCTGGGCGGCATGCCGCTCGAGGCCGAGGGTTGGGGCATCGACTACTGCTACTCGTGCAGCCAGAAGTGCCTCGGCGCGCCGCCCGGCATCTCGCCGGTGTCGCTGTCGGAGCGGGCGATGGAGCGGATCCGGGCACGCACCCAGCCGGTGCCCTTCAGCTTCGACTTCGAGCAGCTTGCCCGCTACTGGGTCGGGCGGCCGGCGGTCTACCACCACACCACGCCCAACACCCAGTACTACGCGCTCTACGAGGGGCTGCGGCTGGCGCTGGAGGAGGGGCTGGAGGCGCGTTGGGCGCGGCACGCGGAGGCCGGAGCGCACCTGCAGGCCGGGCTGGCCGACCGAGGCTACCGGCTGCTGGCGGAGCCGGAGGTGCAGCTGGCACAGCTGTCGGCCGTATGCGTGCCCGACGGCGTCGACGGCAAAGAGGTGCAGATGCGGCTGCTGCGCGAGCACAACATCGAGGTGGGCGGCGGCCTGGGGCCGGACGCGCCGGACATCTGGCGGATCGGCATGATGGGCACCAACGCGCACACCGAGACCGCCGACCGGCTGCTCGAGGCGTTCGATGCGGTGCTCGAAGCACCGCGCGCGGGCGTCTCGGCGGGTCGCGCCTGATGGCGGTTCGCGATCGGCTGCACCGCAGCGAACTGGCTGTCCCCGGCAGCAACACACGCGCGATGGAGAAGGCACCAGGGCTGGGTGCCGACGTGGTGTTCCTCGACCTCGAGGACGCCGTCGCGCCGGACGACAAGGAGCAGGCCCGGGAGAACGTGATCGCCGCGTTGACCGGCCAGGACTGGTCGGCCTGCAGCGTGTCGGTGCGGATCAACGGGCTGGACACGCACTGGTGCTACCGCGACATCGTCGAGGTGGTGGAGCGGGCCGGCTCGCAGCTGGACACGATCCTGATTCCGAAGGTGGGGACCCCGGCCGACGTCCTGTTCGTGGCCACGATGCTCGACCAGATCGAGGCGGCCTTTGGCCTGGAGCCGATCAACCTGCACATCCTGATCGAGACGGCGCTGGGCATGGCCAACGTCGAGGCGATCGCGCAGACCTGCCCGGAGCGCCTGGAGGCGATGGTGTTCGGTGTCGCCGACTACGCGGCCTCCACGCAGGCGCGCACCACCAACATCGGCGGATCCAACCCCGACTACGTGACGCTGACGCATGCCGGCGAGTCGGGCGCTCGCGAGCGGCACTGGGGCGATCAGTGGCACTTCGCGCTGTCACGGATGGTCGTCGCCTGCCGCGCCTACGGGCTGCGGCCGATCGACGGGCCGTTCGGTGACTACCAGGACCCCGAGGGCTACACGGCGGCCGCGCGCAGCGCAGCCCAGCTCGGCTGCGAGGGCAAGTGGGCGATCCACCCCTCCCAGATCGCGCTCGCGAACGATGTGTTCACCCCGTCACCGGAGGAGATCGACCGGGCCCGCCGGATCATCGACGCGATGCAGCAGGCGGCGGCGGAGGGCAAGGGCGCGGTCTCGCTGGACGGCAAGCTGATCGACGCCGCGTCGATCAAGATGGCCGAGAACATGGTGCGCAAGGCCGACCAGATGCCGGTCGACGTCGCCTCTGCCTGACGCACGCCGGCGTAGAGCGGGAATCGGACCCGAGCTAAGGCTATGGCCGTAGAGACGACGACGGCACAGAACGACCCCAGCGGGCGCCGTCCCAACTGGCGGCAGATCGCCGCGACAGCGGGAGCGCTGGTGCTACTGCTGACGGGATGGGCACTGGTCGCCCCCGAAATGGGTTTGGCTTGGCCCTACCCGCAGCGGCTACCCGACACGGTCAACTACCACGGCCTCGACTACCGCAGGGAGGACTGCCTCACTCGCCACTACGTGCTGCACCGCTGGGGAGGTGAGGGAGGGAGGCTGACTGCGTTCGCATCGCTCCCGAGCGCGGTTGTCTTCGGCGGCCCACAGATGCTCGAGATCGAGGTGGGCGGCGGTTATACGCCAGGAGCGCCGACGGTGTTCTACGTGGACACCAGCCATGGCTGTCTCGCTCTCTACGCCATCGTCCAGGGCGAGCCGCATTGATCCGCGTAGGGCGAATCACCTCCACGCTACCGCGTAGCCTGAAGACAGACCCTTGTCAGCCTTCTTGGAACCACCGCCAGGTGCGCGCCAGCCCCTCGGCCAGCGGAACCTGCGGGGCGTACCCCAGCCGATCGCGGGCCCTGTCCACCAGCGAGTAGTTGCGTTGGATCTCGCCGGCCCGGGGCGGTTCGTGCTGCAGCTGCGGCGACCGGCCCGACACCTCCGCCAGCATCGCCACCAGGTCGTTGAGGCTGGTCTCGACGCCGCTTGCCAGCTGGAAGATCTCGCCGCCCGCGCCCGGCGTCTCGGCCGCCCGGATCAGGCCGTTGGCGAGATCGGTCACGAACACGAAGTCCCGCGTCTGGGTGCCGTCGCCGTAGATCGTGAGCGGCTCTCCCGCCATGACCTTGCGGATGAACAGCGGGATCACGTTCGACTTGCGTGCCGAGCGCGGGCCGTACGCGTTCGAGAACCGCACCGCCACCGCCTCGAATCCGTAGGCGCCGAAGAAAGCCGAACAGTAGGCCTCGCCGGTGGCCTTGCCGGCGCCGTACGGCGACAGCGGCGCCACCGGCTTGTCCTCGGAGGCGGGGTAGGCGTTGTCGCCGAGCGGCGCATTGCTGGACGAGAACACGAGGCGGCCGACGCCGGCTTGCTTGGCGGCCCACAGCGCCAGCAGCGTTCCGCGCGCGTTCAGGTCGAAGTTCTCAATCGGGTTCTTGATCGAGTCCACGACCCCCGCTCCCGCGGCCAGGTGGAACATCGCATCGATCCCGTCGCAGGCGCGCTGGAGCGACTCGAGGTCGCGGACGTCGCCCAGCACCAGCTCGACATCCAGCCCCTCGAGGTGCTCACGGGAGCCGCTCGAGAGGTCGTCGTACACGCGCACCGAGTAGCCGCGCTCAAGCAGCAGGCTGGTCAGCGTGGAGCCGATGAACCCGGCTCCGCCGGTGACGACGGCGGACGGCATCGCGGCAGGTTAGATGATTGATTCCACGAACTACGCGGCCCTGGAGCTGGTTCGAGCCGCCCCAGACGCCACGATCGCCCTTGAACAGGCTTCATCCGGCCTGCCCTGCGGTCGATCCCGTCGTCTGGAACACCTCGTCCCGCGCCCAGGCCCGCGGATTCCGTGGAATCAATCATCCTCGTCAGACTCAGCGCCGGCGCCGGATCGGCGCCGGTCGTGCTGCCAGCAGGGTGCGCCCTCGAACGCCTCCAGCCCGGCCACCGGCTGCGGCCCCTCGCGCTGGTCGAGGCCGCGCCGCAGCCGCGGCGCCGCCACCGCCACCAGCCCGCCCACCACGCTGCCGAACACGAACGAACGCAGCCGCGGCCGCCGTCGCCAGCCGTCGCTCATCCGATCACCTCGCGGTGCGCGATGAAGCCCGCGATCAGCAGGCCGATCGCCTGCACCCCGGTCGACGCGGCACCTCCGGCCGACAGGGCGATCACCACGGCCGGCACGACGTAGGCCCAGGCCGCCCCGGCAGCGGCGATCCAGGCGGTGGCGGGGGCGCGGTAGCGGCCGGACGCGGCCAGCACGGCACGGCCGCAGGCAAGGCCCACGATGTAGGCGATGATGAAGGTCACGAACCCCAGCCCGTAGCCGCCGACGAACGCCAGCCCCACGCCGAACGCGGTACCCACGCCGAACGCGGCCCCGATCGCCCGGGCCGCCGTGCTCGGCTTCAGGATCACCCGCGCGGAGCGTGGCAGCCGAGCGCAGTCGCGGCACTTGATGCCGACCGGTGCCTGCACCATGCAGTCGGGGCAGATCGGCTTGCCGCAGTTGGAGCAGGAGACGTAGGTCTCCACCTTGGGGTGGTTCGCGCACATCCGCGGGCCGGTCGTGAGGTCGGTCCCTGCGGCGGCTGACACGAGGCCGAGTGTAGCATCGCGCCCATGGCGGAGCCCCTGATCGTGACGCTCGGAGACGTGCTGGCGCTGTCGCTGATCACCCCGCCCGAGGGGCTGCTGGCGGAGTCTTCGGAGCCGGCCGAGACGCGGCTGATCGTGGGTGGCCGGGCCGCCATCTGCGCATGCTGGGTGGTGGCGGCCGAAGCCCGCGGTCGAGCGGTATCCGCCCGCTCCTACGACCGCCTGGGCGACCTGGTGGAGGCGGAGCTGGCCGACCGCGGGGTCGAGCTGGAGGGGCCTGGCGTCGAGGGCCACACCGGCGTTGCCACCGTGGTGCGCACGCCCGGTGCACGGCGGACCGCGCTCACCGACCGCGGCGTCTGCGCGAAGCTGGCGCACGAGCTGATCCAGCCCGAGTGGTTCGACGACGCCGACGTGCTGCACGTGAGCGGCTACGCGCTGGTCGACCAGCCCTCGGCCGGTGCCGTCCAGCACGCCTGCGAGATCGCCCGCGAAGCCGGCGCCAGCCTCTCGGTCGACCTGGCCAGTGCCGACATCGTCTCGCCGCTCGTGCGCGAGCGGATTCTGCAGCTGCAGCCCGAGGTGGTGCTGGCCACCGCGGCCCAGGCCGAGGCCATCGGCGGCATCGACGACCTCGGCGACCTCGCCGTGATCAGTGACGACGGGGCACTGCCGGCGATCGATCCGATGGGCGTGGCCGACGCATTCGCGGCCGGGTTCCTGTCAGCCCTCGCGGCCGGGGCCGGCGAGGACGATGCACTGGACGACGGCCGCCTGCTCGCCGATCACTGCGCCGGCCTCGACGGGCCGTTGCCGTGACCCGCGGCTTCACGGGGCTGCTGCGCCTGGCGCCGGAGGTCGAGCGGGCGCTGATCCGATCGCAGCCGGTGGTCGCGTTGGAGACGTCGCTGGTGGCCCACGGCCTGCCGCACCCCGACGGGCTGGAGGTCGCGCTGCGCTGCGAGGACCGCGTCCGCGAGGCCGGCGTGATCCCTGCCACGATCGCGGTCGTGGACGGGGCGGTGCGGGTGGGGCTCGACGAGGAGGAGCTGGAGCGCCTCTCGGTGACGAGGACGGCGCGCAAGGTGGGGCCGCGCGATCTGGCGTCTGCCGTGGTGTCCGGCGGTCTGGGCGCGACCACCGTGGCCGGGGCGCTGGCCGTCTGCCGCATCGCGGGCATCCACTTCATGGCCACCGGCGGCCTGGGCGGCGTGCACCGCGGCTGGCAGCAGACCCGCGACGTCTCGGCCGACACCTACGAGATCGCCTTCGCGGCGGTGTGCGTGGTCTGCTCCGGGGTCAAGTCGCTGCTGGACGTGTCGGCCACGCTGGAGGAGCTGGAGACCCGCGGGATCCCGGTGATCGGATACGGCACCGACCGCTTCCCGCTGTTCTACCGGCGCGATAGCCCCCATCACCTGCCCGACCGCGTCGACGACCCGGCCACGGTGGCAGCGCTGGCCGCCACGCACTGGGGCTTCGCCCGCGCGGCCGGGGTGATCGTGGCCAACCCGGTGGCGGAGGAGGCCGCGCTGTCGGCCGAGGAGATCGAGCCGGCCGTCGACCAGTCGCTGGCCGAGGCGGAGGCGGCGGGCATTCGCGGCGCGGACGTGACGCCGTTCGTGCTGGGACGTGTGCACGAGCTGACCGAGGGCCGCAGCCTGGCCGCAAACCGGCGACTGATCGAGGACAATGCCGCCCTGGCGGCGGAGATCGCCCGCGCCTACTACGCCGAGTAGCGTCTCCCCGTCACCACGTCAGGGTGAGGTAGCGGAAGTCGCACCGCGGCTCGTACCCGATCTCCGTGTAGATGTGGTTGCTGGTGGGGTTGGCCGCGTCGGTGAACAGCGAGCACCACGACTGCCCGGCGTCCAGCTCGCGCTGCGACAGCTCGGCCACGACGGCGCTGGCGTAGCCACGACGGCGCAACGGCGGCGGGGTGTAGACGTACGCGACCGAGGACGACCAGGGCGTCCGGCGCACGACCGCCGCCATCGAGACCACCTCGCCGTCGCGCTCCCATACCGCCAGATCGCCATGCGGCAGCATGCGCGCGACCGTCTCGGACGCCTCCTGCGGAGAGATCGTCTCGCCGATGTCCTCGGCGAACGCGAGCGTCCAGCGCTCGAGCAGAACCGTGTCACCGGCGCTCGCCGTCCGGAACGATCCCGGCGGCACGGCCGGCGGTCGCACGACCCGCAGCTCGAAGGCGTGCAGATCCCGGCGTACCGCCACCTGAGCGCCGGCCACCTCGCTCCAGGCCTCGGCGAACGGCTCGCTGACGTGCCTGGCGCCGTTCACCCCCGGCGCACGACGGCCGGCGTCGAGCATGGCCGCCACCAGATCGCCGAACCCGATCTCACCCGGATCTGCGAATCCCGCCACCTGGGCCGGGTGGTCGCCGGTCATCAGCACGAACACGACCGGGCGCCCGTCCTGCTCACCGACGATCATGGTCACCTCGCTGCCGAACGCGTCGGGGGTGTCCACCAGACGGCGCAGCAGGCCCAGCGACAGCTCACCCTCGGCGCCGGCCGCGCCCAGCGGCTCGGCGACCACGCCGAGCGCCGCCTGCGCGTCTGCGAAGTGCCTGACGTCCATCGGCGCAGTATCGCGCGGCCGGGTGGCAGCCCCGCGCACTTGGGGGGTTAACCACACCGGCAACGCTCCGCGGGTCCCGGATGATTGGCGCACAGACGAACGAGACCCGGTCCCGGCCGCGCCCGGGCCGGCCTGACGACAGGAGTACGACATGAGCACCCTTCGTGTAGAGGACTTTGCAGCACTGCGTGACCGGCTCGCCGGCCGGGTCGTGGAGCCCGGCCATGAGTCGTGGGACGAGGCGCGCACCGCGTGGAACCTGACGGCCGACCAGCACCCGGCCGCGGTCGTGGTGGCCGCCTCCGCCGAGGACATCGCGGAGACGGTTCGCTTCGCCTTCGACAACGGGTACGGCGTCACCGCTCAGGGCACCGGCCACGGCGCCGCGGCGCTCACGAGCCGGCTGGACGGCGTGATCCTGATCAAGACCCATGAGATGCGCGGCGTCGAGATCGATCCGGAAACGCGCACCGCCCGCGCCCAGGCCGGCGCGCTGTGGATGGACGTGACCGCCCCTGCCCACGAGCACGGTCTGGCCGCCCTGGCCGGATCGTCTCCCGACGTGGGCGTGGTCGGCTACACGCTCGGCGGCGGGCTCAGCTGGCTCAGCCGCACCTACGGGGTGGCCGCGAACAGCGTCACCGCGATCGAGGTCGTGACCGCCGACGGACAGGTCATCCGCACCGACGCGGACAACGATCCGGCGCTGTTCTGGGCGCTGCGCGGCGGCGGCGGCAGCTTCGGCATCGTGACCGCGATCGAGTTCAGCCTCTACCCGGTGCCGGAGGTCTACGCCGGCGTCATGTTCTGGCCGATCGAGCGGGCCACCGAGGTGCTGCACGCGTGGCACGACCTCGCGCCCTCGCTGCCGGAGTCGATGACGACCGTCGGCCGGCTGCTGATGCTGCCGCCGATCCCGGAGATCCCGGAGCCCCTGCGCGGACGCAAGTTCGTGGTGGTCGAGGCCATCCACCTCGGCGACGAACGGGAGGGCGCCGAGCTGCTGGCGCCGCTGCGCGAGCTCGCGCCCGAGATGGATACGGTCGCCACCATCCCCACGTCGGCGCTGTCGGCGCTGCACATGGATCCGGAGCACCCGGTGCCCGGTGCCGGCGACGGCATGTTGCTGAGCGACCTCGACGCCGGCACGATCGACGAGATCGCGGGCCTGGGCGTGTCGGGTGCGCTCGATGCCCTGCTGTCCGTGGAGCTGCGCCAGCTGGGCGGGGCGATCGGCCGGCCCACACCGGGCCAGGGCGCGGTCGGCCACTTCGACGCCGCATACGCGATGTTCGCCGTCGGCATCGCGCCGGTACCGCCGGCCAAGCAGGCGGTGATGGCCGCGGTCGGCAGCGTGATCGCCGCCCTCGAGCGGCACCGATCGGACACCAGCTACATCAACTTCCACGAGCGGTCGACGGATCCGGCGAAGGTGTACACGCCCACCGTGCACCGCCGGCTGGCGGAGCTGAAGCGCTGGTACGACCCGACCGACGTGATCCGCTCGAACCACCCCATCGCACCGGCGGAGTAGAGCACGTGCGTGCCCCGCGCGGCGGCGTGCCGCGCGGGGCACGCATCCACTTCAGCTAGTCGGTGCGGTCCTGCGGGGCCACCACGGTGCGGCCGGTGAGGTCGCCGTAGAGCGCGCGGATGAACAGGGCCGAGAACGGCCAGGCAACCGGCGCTGCCAGCGCCAGCGCAAGCAGCGTGCCGGTGATCGATCCCGCCACCGACTGCACCACCAGGAACATCGAGATCGCAACCGGCGCGCAGAACAGGAGCGTGACCATCCAGACGCCCCAGACGCGGCCGAAGTGGGTCATCGCCATCTGCGGCCCCCGCCACAGCGCGCCCGCCGGCGAGCGGTCGCCGGCCGCCACCGCCGGCACGATCAGGAGCAGCAGCGGCATCGGCGCAACCGAATAGGGCTGGAACACCAGCACCACCAGCGACGCCACCAGCCCCACGATGACCGCGGTCAGATACGTCGCCGCCACCCGAGCGCGGGGCGCCGGCTCCGGCAGGCCGCGCAGCATCACGTGCGCGAGCAGCAGGAAGTAGGCGACGCCGTAGCTGAACACGCTGGCCACGAAGGTGGCCGTGTCGGACGACCGCGACCCCACCAGCAGCACGGGCACTGTGGCCAGCCCCAGCGCCACGGCGGTGGCCACCACCAGGTCGGCCCAGGCGCTGCCGAAGCGGTGCACCGCGGTGGCGAACAGGTCGCCCAGCGGCGCCTGCTTGTGCGGCGCCGCCTTCCCGGCGTCGCTCACACGCCCGCCTCGGCCGGCTCGTGACTGCGCTGGAACGTGATCTCGCCGTCGCCGGCGTCGACGACGACCCTGTCGCCCTCCGCCACCTCCCCGGACAGCACCTTCAGAGCCAGCGGGTTTTCGACCTCGCGCTGCAGCGTGCGCTTGAGCGGGCGCGCGCCGTAGGCCGGGTCGTAGCCATGCTCGACCAGCAGGGCGCGGGCGGCGTCGGTCAGCTCCAGCTCGATCCGCCGCGAGGCTAGCCGCGATCGCAGCGAGGCGGCCTGCAGCTCGATGATCTCGTTCAGCTGCTCCTGGGACAGCGCGTGGAAGGTCACGATCTCGTCGATCCGGTTCAGGAACTCGGGCCGGAACACCGACTCAAGCTCGCGGGCGTTCGAGGTCATCACGATGATCGTGTTGCGGAAGTCGACCGTGCGGCCCTGGCCGTCGGTCAGCCGGCCGTCGTCGAGCAGCTGCAGCAGGATGTTGAACACGTCGGGGTGCGCCTTTTCGATCTCGTCCAGCAGCAGCACCGAGTAGGGCCGCCGGCGGACGGCCTCGGTCAGCTGCCCGCCCTCGTCGTAGCCGACGTAGCCGGGAGGCGCGCCCACCAGCCGCGAGACGGCGTGCCGCTCCATGTACTCCGACATGTCGATCCGCACCATCGCCTTCTCGGTGTCGAACAGGAACTCGGCCAGCGCCTTCGCCAGCTCGGTCTTGCCGACGCCGGTCGGGCCCAGGAAGATGAACGAGCCGATCGGCCGGTCGGGATCGCCGAGGCCGGCCCTCGAGCGGCGGATCGCGTCGGACACGGCGCGGACGGCTTCGTCCTGACCGACGACGCGCTGGTGCAGCCGCTCTTCCATGTGGATCAGCTTCT
>Ga0070682_100002482_pt1 | contig 10185 bp, 13 predicted proteins | sample KBSC63LmetaG_FD_64668 | JGI IMG/M metagenome (GOLD analysis project Ga0070682, IMG submission 64668) | Corn rhizosphere microbial communities from Kellogg Biological Station, Michigan, USA - KBS C6-3L metaG | ecosystem: Host-associated > Plants > Roots > Rhizosphere | place: USA: Michigan... | reverse complement strand
CAGCGGGTCGGAGTCGTGGGGTTGGGCGGCCTCGGTCACCTTGCGGTGAAGCTCGCGCGCGCCTTCGGAGCGAAGGTCGCCGTATTCACCACGTCCGCTCGGAAGAGAGACGACGCGCTGAAGCTGGGCGCCGATGAGGTGATCGTCACCACCGACGCCGCCGCGATGAAGCAGCACTCCGGCACGTTCGACTTCATCCTCGACACGGTCTCTGGCGATCACGACATCAACGCCTACCTCTGGCTCCTCAAGCGCGATGGCACCGTCACCCTCGTGGGGTTGCCTCCGAAGCCGCTCTCTGTCGGCGCCTTCCCGCTCATCGTCGGGCGCAAGAGCCTGTCGGGCTCCAACATCGGCGGCATCAAGGAGACCCAGGAGATGCTCGACTTCTGTGGCGAGCACGGCATCACCGCCGACGTCGAGACGCTCCCGATTCAGAAGGTCAACGAGGCCTTCGAGCGGCTCGAAAGGGGCGACGTGAAGTTCCGGTTCGTCATCGACATGGCGAGCCTTCGCGACTGACGCAGGTCAACCGACGCTCACTACGAAAGGAGGCAGTCATGAGGAAGGACGTCACGGTCGTCATTGGCGCGGGGGGCATCGGCCAGGCCATCGCCCGTCGCATCAGCAGCGGTCGCCGCATCCTGGTGGCCAACCACACGCAGGAGTCCGCCGACGCCGCCGCGACGGTGCTGGAGGGCGCTGGCTTCGAGACCACTGCGATGCGTGCCGACATCTCGGATCGCAACATGGTTCAGGCCGTGGTCCAGCGGGCGCAGGAGCTCGGGCCGATCAAGGCGCTCGTGCAAGCGGCGGGCGTGTCGCCCTCGCAAGCGCCCATTGAAGCCATCCTGAAGGTGGATCTCTACGGCACCTCGATGGTGCTCGAGGAGTTCGGCGCCGCCATCGCGGAAGGCGGTTCGGGCGTGGTGGTCTCCTCGCAGTCTGGGTACCGCATGCCCGCGCTGACGGCGGAGCAAGACGCGCTCCTCGCCACCGCGCCTGCCGAGGAGTTGCTGCAGCTCGACTTCGTCAGAGACGTGAAGGACACGCTGCACGCCTACCAGATGTCCAAGCGCTGCAATTCCCTTCGGGTCCGTGGTGAGGCGGTCAAGTGGGCGAAGCGGGGCGCGCGAATCAACGCGATCAGCCCCGGCATCATCGTGACGCCGCTCGCGAACGACGAGCTTCACGGTGAACGCGCGGACTTCTATCGGGCGATGTTGAAGAAGATGCCCGCGGGTCGCGCCGGCACGCCTGACGAGGTCGCTGCGCTGGCGGCCCTCATCATGGGGCCGGAAGGTGGGTTCATTACCGGCAGCGACTTCTTGATCGATGGCGGCGCGACGGCCTCGTACTTCTTCGGCGAGCTCGCGCCCTGGCAAGCGAAGTGAGGAGACAATCATGAAAAAGAGAACACTTGGAAAGAGCGGCCTCGAGGTCTCGGCCATTGGATTTGGCTGCATGGGCATCAGCTTTGGCTACGGCCAACCGATGGAGCGCGCGGCGGCGATCGCGCTCATTCGCGATGCGTTCGAGCAAGGGGTGACGTTCTTCGACACCGCAGAGGCATACGGCCCCTTCGCGAACGAAGAGTTGGTCGGTGAGGCGCTCGCCCCGCTCAGGGACAAGGTCGTCATCGCGACCAAGTTCGGCTTTGAAGATGGCGACTCGAAGAAGGGTACCGACAGTCGACCGGAACGCATCCGCGAGGTGGCCGAGGCCGCGCTGAGGCGGCTTCGCACCGATCGCATCGATCTCTTCTATCAGCACCGCGTGGACCCCAAGGTGCCGATGGAAGACGTCGCCGGCACCGTCCGCGAACTGATCCGCGAGGGCAAGGTGAAGCACTTCGGGCTCTCCGAGGCCGGGGTGGACTCGATTCGTCGGGCGCACGCCGTGCAGCCTGTGGCGGCACTGCAAAGCGAGTACTCCCTGTGGTGGCGCGAGCCCGAACAGCAGATTCTTCCGACGTGTGAGGAGCTGGGCATTGGGTTCGTTCCTTTCAGCCCGCTGGGCAAGGGCTTCCTCACCGGGACGATTGATGCGAGCACGACTTTCGGGAAAGACGACTTCCGCAACATCGTCCCGCGCTTCACGGAGGAGGCTCGCCGCGCCAACCAGGGGCTCGTCGATCGGCTGACCAGCATTGCGGAGCACAAGAAGGTGACGCCTGCTCAAGTCGCGCTTGCTTGGCTGCTCGCGCAGAAACCGTGGATCGTCCCTATCCCCGGCACGACGAAGGTGTCGCGGATGAAGGAGAATTCTGCTGCGGCCGAGGTCGAGCTGACGGTCACGGACCTGAAGCAGATCGAAGAGTCGCTCGCGCAGATTCAAGTGGTCGGCGCTCGTTACCCCACGCACCTCGCGGCGCGCGTGGGGCGGTGAGGCGCGCCATGCCCATTCGCGAAGACGCGCAGCGCAACCACGAGCAGCTGTTCCCGAACCACGAGTCGACGCTCCGGCGCACCGACCCTGAGCTCGTCGAACTATTCGACAGCTGGGCCTTCGGTGACGTCTTGAAGGACCAGACGCTCGATGCACGAACGCGCCTGATGGTGCAGCTCGCGGCGCTCATCGCGTGCCCCGCCATCGGCGAGTTCCGCGTCATGGTCGTTGGCGCGCTCAACGTCGGCGTCTCACCCGTCGAGATCAAAGAGGTCGTCTACCAGGCGGTGCCTTACGTGGGCATGGGCAAGGTGTTCGACTTCCTCAACGTCACCAACGAGGTCTTCACGAGCCGCGGCATCCCGCTTCCCTTGCCGGGTCAATCGTCGACGACTCGGGAGAGCAGGTTCGAGAAGGGCGTCGCTGCGCAGAAGCGGATCTTCGGCGACGCGATCGACCACATGCGCGCCGACGCGCCGAAGGACCAGCTACACATCCAGGACTTCCTCGCGGCGAACTGCTTCGGCGACTTCTGCACGCGCACCGGCCTCGACCTGAAGACCCGTGAGCTGCTCACGTTCGCGATGCTGACGACGCTTGGCGGCTGCGAGCAGCAACTCGCGGGTCACGTCGCCGGCAACCTCTCTGTGGGCAATGACCGCCGCGTGCTCGTGAGCACGGCGACTCACCTGCTTCCATTTATCGGCTATCCCCGCACGCTCAACGCTCTGCGCGTCATCAATCAAGGCACCAAGGAAAGCGCATCATGAAGGAAGTCGTCTTGAGCAACGGGGTGAAGATGCCCCTCCTCGGGTTCGGCGTGTACCAGGTCACGGACCTCGCGGAGTGCGAGCGGAGCGTCGAAGAGGCGTTGCGCGTTGGCTACCGACTCATCGACACTGCCGCCGCGTACCGAAATGAGGAAGCTGTTGGGCGAGCAATTCGCCAAGCCGGCGTGCCGCGCGACGAGGTGTTCGTCACGACGAAGCTGTGGGTCGCGGACACCGGCTACGAGAAGACGCGTCGCGCCTTCGACCTCTCGATGAAGCAGCTCGGACTGGACGTCCTCGATCTCTACCTGATCCATCAGCCCTACGGGGACGTGTACGGCTCATGGAGGGCCATGCAGGAACTGCTTCGCGAGGGCCGCATTCGCGCAATTGGCGTCAGCAACTTTCAGCCAGACCGCTTGATGGACCTGATGGTCCACAACGAGATCGCACCGGCGGTGAACCAGATCGAGACCCATCCCTTTCATCAGCAAGCGGAGGCGCACGCATTCCTGATGGACAACGGCGTTCAACACGAATCGTGGGGCCCGCTCGCCGAGGGGAAGCACGACATGTTCCGCAATTCGCAGCTCGCGGCGGTCGCCACGAAGCACGGCAAGACGGTCGCGCAGGTCATCCTGCGGTGGCTCGTCGAGCGCAACATCGTGTCGATCCCCAAGTCGGTCCGGAGGGAGCGCATGGCCGAGAACTTCGCCATCTTCGACTTCGCGCTCGACGACGCGGACAAGGCTGCCATCGCGACGCTCGACACGAAGACGAGCAGCTTTTTCGACCACCGCGACCCGAACATCGTCAAGTGGCTCGGACAGAGGAAGTGAGGGGCAATCCATGATCAACCTTCTGGTTCTCGGCGCGAACGGACAGCTCGCGCGCAACACTACGCATGTCTTGCTCCGAAGCAGTGACGTCAAGCTCACGCTCTATCTCCGGCGCGCACGCCGCCTCGAGAACCCCGACCCGAAGCGCGTGACCATCGTCGAAGGCGATGTGCTCGACGCGAAGTTGCTCGACGCGGCGATGAAGGGCCAGGACGTCGTCTATGCGAACCTCGCCGGCCCCATGAAGCAGCAGGCCGAGTACATCGTTACGGCTATGCACGCTGCGGGCGTGAAGCGCCTGATCTTTATCAGCTCGATGGGCATCTACAACGAGGTCCCCGGCGAACGCTACCGAAGCGTCCTCGACCCCTACCGTGACTCAGCGGCCGTCATCGAGGCGTCAGATCTCGATTACACGATCCTTCGCCCTGGCTGGTTCACGCGCGACGAGGAGGTCGCCTACCAGCTCACGCAGAAGGGGCAGCCTTTCATTGGCCACGATGTCTCCTTGAACAGCCTGTCGGACCTCATCACGAAGCTGGTCAAGACCCCAGGGCTGCACAGCCGCGAGAGCCTCGGCGTCAGTCGCCGAGACTGAACGGTGACCGCATGAGGAAGGGCGTGCTGCTCATCGCCACCTTGATGACGGCGACCTGTCGGTCCACCACCGATGAAAGGATGCGCGGGCCGCACGCGGAGGCGGCGCCGAAGAGGCTCGGAACCTCCGGAGATCGGACGATGACGATCGTGAAAGACGAAGCCCAGCTGAGAGAGGCATACCGGCAGATGATCAAGGCGATGCTCGACCGGCGTGTCGGTGAGCTCGATGCGCTGCTGGCAGGCGAGTTTACGCTCACGCACATGACGGGCTACCGCCAACCAAAGCGAGAGTGGCTCGAGGCCGTGCGGTCAGGCCAGATGCGGTACCACGCGGCGGAAGAGAAGTCGGTCGACGTCAACGTGACCGGTGACACCGCGGTGCTCGTGGGGAGGAGCGTCGTCACTGCCACGATCTACGGCGCTCGTGGGATTTGGAACCTCCAGCTCACGACGCGCTACCGGCGCCAGCACGATCGGTGGATCGCCGTCGACACGATCGCCGCGACGTTTTGAGCGCTACCGGAGCGCGCCCCGACGCGCTGGCCCAGCGTGCAGGTTTTCTTCATGCGGCATCCTGAATACCGGCGTTTTCTTAGCAGCTCGCGGGTCGTATCTCTATGGGGACCGATGCCCAAGGGCACGATCGAACGAGGAGACGAACATGGAGAAGCGAACGCTTGGAAAACAGGGACTCGAAGTGTCGGCCGTCGGCTTCGGTGCGATGGGACTGAGCTTCGGGCTGGGCCCGGCCACCGACAAGAAGCAGGCTGTCGCGCTCATGCGGAACGCGGTGGAACGGGGCGTCTCGTTCTTCGATACGGCCGAAGCTTACGGACCGTTCGTGAACGAGGAGCTCGTCGGCGAAGCGCTGAAGCCGGTGCGTGCCTCGGTGGTCATCGCCACGAAGTTCGGGTTCGCGCTCGACCCCGCGACGGGTGCGATCACGGGAGTGGACAGTCGGCCCGCTCACATCCGCACGGTGGTGGAGGCGTCGCTGAAGCGGCTGCAGGTCGAGACGATCGATCTCCTCTACCAGCACCGTGTCGATCCGAACGTCCCTATCGAGGACGTTGCCGGTACCGTCAAGCAGCTCGTCGGAGAGGGTAAGGTCAAGCACTTCGGCCTCTCCGAGGCGGGTGCTGCCACGATCCGGAGGGCCCACGCCGTTCACCCCGTCGCTGCGGTGCAGAACCAGTATTCGCTCTGGACGCGCGAGCCGGAGGCGGAGGTGCTTCCGGTCTGCGAGGAGCTGGGGATCGGGTTCGTTCCGTGGGGCCCGCTCGGAACGGGCTTCCTCACCGGCAAGATCGACGCGAACACCAAGTTCGACAGCAACGATCTGCGGAGCACCTTCCCCCGTTTCACGCCGGAGGCGATGAAGGCGAACCTCGCGTTTGTCGACATGGTACGTGCCTTCGCGGCGAGGAGGCGCGCGACTCCCGCTCAGATCGCGCTTGCCTGGCTGCTCGCGCAGAAGCCGTGGATCGTGCCCATCCCCGGCATCACCCGCGCCGACCACCTCGAGGAGAACATGGCCTCGACGAACGTCTCGCTCAGTGCAGCCGATCTTTCTGAGCTCAACCGAGCGGCGGCCGAGATCTCCGTGCAGGGCGCTCGGCTGAACGAAGGGCTCCTCCAGCTAAGCGAGAAGTGACGCATTCATGCCTCTCTTCGAGCTCGTGATCGCGCTGCTCCTCGCCGGGGCGCTGTTCGCCTTCTGGGCGGACAAAATCGGCGCGCCATATCCTGCGTTGCTGGCTCTCGCCGGGGCGGCGGTCGCGCTCGTTCCGGGAGCGCCTGAGGTGCAGCTCGATCCAGAGCTGGCGCTCACGCTCTTCGTGGCGCCGACGCTCCTCGACGCAGCCTACGATGCGTCGCCGCGCGACCTGCGCCGGCACCTCGGCTCCGTGTTGAGCCTGGCGGTTGGGCTCGTCGTGGCGACAGTGGCGTCGGTGGCGGTCGCCTTCAAGCTGACGATCCCGCACGCGGGCTGGGCGGCGGCCGTCGCGCTCGGCGCGATCGTGGCCCCGCCAGACGCGTCAGCGGCGACTGCGGTGCTCAGGAAGCTCCGGCCACCGCACCAACTCCTCGTGATCCTGGAGGGTGAGAGCCTCTTCAACGATGCCTCCGCGCTGCTCATCTACACGATCGCCGTAGGCGCTGCGGTGACCGGAGCGTTCTCGGGATGGTCCGTGGTCTTGACGCTGCTCCTGACCTGTGGCGGCGGAATTGTCGCCGGATGGGCAGCCGCAAGACTGCACATCTGGGCGACCTCCCGCGTCGAAGACATTCCGGTCAACGTCCTGCTCCAGTTCATTGCCACGTTCGCCGTCTGGATGATCGCAGAGCACGCGGGCCTCTCCGCGATCATCACGGTCGTCACCTTTGCGATGACACTCGCGCGAAGGCTCGCCGGGCGCATGAGGGCCCGTCATCGGATTGCGACCTACGCAGTATGGGAAGTCGCGGTCCTCGTGCTCAACGTGCTGGCGTTCGTCCTCATCGGACTCCAGCTCCGCTCTGTCGTTGCGCGTGTTCACGGCGGCGAGTGGGTCACCTACCTGGTCGCGGGAGCGGCCGCCTGTGCTGTCGTCATCGGCGTGCGGGTTGGGTGGATCCTGCTGCACGCCGCAATCGCGAGACGACTCGCTGTTCGTCGTGGGGCGCAGGGCGCCGACATTCCATCGTATGGGAGTGGCCTACTGGCCTCCTGGTGCGGTATGCGCGGGATCGTGACCCTGGCGGCTGCGCTGGCGCTGCCTTCGGGTGAGGTTCCATTTCCGCACCGCGATGTCATCGTCTTCTCTGCGTTCTCCGTCGTGCTCGTAACGCTGGTCATCCAAGGGTTGACGTTGAGACCGCTGATGGCGCGACTTCGCCTCGACCACGACGACACGGTTGAACGCGAGGTGAGCATCGCTCGCCAAGCCACCGCCCGTGCGGCGCTCAAAGCACTCGATCAGCATGGGACCGACTCGTTCGCGTCGCAGACACTTCGCCAGGAGTACGAGGCTCGACTGAACCCTCATGGCACCCCCTCCAAGGCTGGCCACGACCGGCTCGCGGCGCTTCAGCGCGACGCTGTGGCCGCGCAACGGGCCGCGCTAACCGAGCTCCGCTCGTGTCATATCGTCGGTGACACGGCATTCCATGTGATCGAGGAGGAGATCGATCTATTGGAACTGGCGGCGGATGCGCGCCATCACGAAGCGCCTGCCCACGACGAATAGCCGCTTTTGCCCAGAAGCGGCTATTCGCGCCGGCCGCGCCGCGTCCCTCACCCCACCAGCTTCCTAAGCATCGCCATCCCCCGCTCGGCCTCAGCGAGCGTCGCGTCGGCGAGCTCGAGGTACACGCGGCCGCGGGCGTCGTAGAAGCTCTCGGTCTGGACGATCCAGCGCTCGCGCTCGGGCGTGGCCAGCTCGACGTCCGCGGCGAGCTGGTGGAGCGCGGCGCTCACCAGTCGGTGACTCGTGCCCTTCGGGAGCCGGATCTCGATCTGCGGCTCGGCCGTCCCGTAGCGGCTCTCGCCCTGGCTCACCGTCTTCGTCGTCTGCGTGTTCTGGCTCGTGGTCCGCATCGTCGTCCTCGCGTTGTGCAGGGCGGCTCGTCGCCCGTTGCGAAGGACATACAGGCTTCGGTTCGCGCCCCTAGCAAGGCCGAACACGGCGCGTTCTGATGTATTTTCGGGCACTTGGAATAGGCGCGACCTTCCGCGGACTTGGGGCGTCGCGGCCTCCGTGCCACCGCGACGCCCCCTGGATCTCGGTGTCCTTCACGCGCTGGCTGCGCACGCATTCGTGAAGAGCGCTGCGGCCTCCTCGGCGCCCAGGTGCGAGAGGTAGTGGCCGAGCGCGCGGCGGAAGAACTCCATGCGGTTCTTGATGCCGCGCGTGCGCCACGCCTCGTCCATGCGCTCGACGACCTCGGCCTCGAGTCGCAGGGGGAGGATCTTCACGTCGACGGGCTCGCCGTTGCGCTCGCGCGTCTTGCGCGGGCCGACCGGGATGCGGCCCTTCTCGGCCTCGCGGATCTTCCAGATGAGGTAGCGGCGGTCGTCGCTGCCCGTCGCGCGGCCGACCGCCTCGAGGTACTTCGCCTGCAGCTCCTCGATGCTCATCGACGTGAAGCGTCCCCTCACGTGCGTCGGCGTGGCCGCGCTCGCGTCCGACGCGGCGCTCTCCTCGGCGGGCGTGTCGACCGCGGGCGGCGGGCTCTCGGGCGCCGCCGGCTGCTCCGATCGGGCAGCGAGCGCCTCCTCGATGCGCCGGATGAGGAACTTCCGGTTCGGGCTGCGCGACGTCTCGCCCACCACCTCACTGAAGCGCGCTTGCAGCTCCGGCAGGCGCAGTCGCTCGAGCTCGTTCCTGGTTCGCTTGTTTCGGTTGCTCATGGTCCGTCTCCTCGTCGGGCGCCGGGTACACGTCACCCTTCACGCGCGCGCCCTGGCTCGTGTGTCGGGCTGCGCGCCGCGATGGAGCGCGCTGTCGGTCAGCTCGTCGTCAGTCCTTCAAGTCGGCGAAGCACTCGAGGTCGATCGCGCGCGGATCGCAGTGCACGAAGCTCGCGCTCCCGTCCGCCCGCAGGTGGGCGACGTCGAGGCGATCGAGCTTCGTCACGCCGCCGAGTCGCGCGAGGACCTCGTCGTCCGTGAGGAAGTAGTCGTCGGCGTCGACGTTTACGTCGGGGCGCAGGGCGCCGCGCATCACGCCGAAGATGCGCACGCGCTGCCCGTTGAGCCCCGGGATCTCACAGCCGACGTACGTCGTCGTCGCGCCGATGATCTTCATCGCTCCTCCTTCTTCGCGGCGGCGAGCCCCGCCCGGTACGCAGCCTCGAGCGCGGCGCGCAGCTGCCACACCGCGAGGTCGTGGAAGTCGAGGCTGTCCGAGCGGCGCGTCTCGAGCGTCGAGACCCCGAGGTGCTGCTTCGCGATGTCCTCGATGACCTTGCTGTCGCTGGCTGATCGCTCGCGCTTCATGCGGGACATACAGGCTTCCGTTCGCGGGGCTAGCAAGGTCGTTCCGCGAAGAATCGACCTCGCTGCTCCACTCAGCGCGAGGCGACTCGCCACGCGGCCTTCGAGCCGTAGCGAAGCTGCTGTCCTTCGACGATGAACACGTCGTTCGGCGCGGTGCCCTTCTCGTACCGGGGCTCCTCGCGCTCGTCGTCGTCGCAGTCCTCATCGTCGTCGACGAACTCCTCGCGCACCGCGACCCCGGCGACGGCGTTCTCGAAGGGCCAGTTCTCCTGGCTCATGATCATCACCTCGGCGTCGGGGTCCTGGTCCTGCAGCAGCTCGATCAGCTCGCTCACCTTCATCGTCGTGCTCCGCTTCGGGGTGGTCCGTGAATGCGCCCCGTTCGCGAGGGACATACAGGCTTCCTTCTGCGGGCTATCCAAGGCGAAGAAGCGAGAATCGACCTCGCTCGCGGAACTGCGCGTTACCTCGCGAGAAGTCCGGGGAGCCTCGCCAGATCGAGCCAGCCGCGCAGCACGCGGGCTCCGACCCGGAGCGCGGTGGCGCCGACGCCGAAGCTCGTTTCGCGGGCGCGCCCCGCGGGCTTGTTCACGGTGTTGTCCCAGAG
>Ga0070682_100002481_pt1 | contig 10189 bp, 5 predicted proteins | sample KBSC63LmetaG_FD_64668 | JGI IMG/M metagenome (GOLD analysis project Ga0070682, IMG submission 64668) | Corn rhizosphere microbial communities from Kellogg Biological Station, Michigan, USA - KBS C6-3L metaG | ecosystem: Host-associated > Plants > Roots > Rhizosphere | place: USA: Michigan... | reverse complement strand
GAATACGACTTCAGGCGACGTGTATCGAGCAGATACTGCTGCGTCGTATTGATCTCGCTCGTGCCGTTCATCGCGCCGGTCGCCGTGCTCTGCTCCGGCGTGAACCATTCCCAACGCTGCCACTTGTCCTCGGCCGCGAACCCCGCGGTGCGGTCGAACTGTGTCTGGTCGGTGAAGAACGCGTCGGCGGTGAAGCGCACGTTGTCGGTCAGCTCCGCCTGGAATGACGCATTGACGCCAAGACGTTCACGCTCCGTGAACTTGTTGAACGCAGTGTGCCCCTGGAACGCGATGAACTGGTCGTTGGTGTCTCCGTCGCCGTTGACGTCGCCGGCAACATCGTTGGGCCAGTTGGCGCTCTCGCCCGGCAGCCCGGTCCAACCGGAGTTGCCTTGCAATCCGTTGTAGTAGTTGGCCTGCGTCACGTCGCTGTACGACACGGACAACAACGCCCCGGCCTTCTCGCCGCGCCATCCAAGGAGCCCGTTGGCCTGCGGTTCGACGTCACCCTTGCCGTCTCCGTACGCGCCTTCCAGGGCCAGCGAGGTCGAGAAGCCCTCATTGAGATCGAGCGGCCGGCGCGTCTTGAGGTTGATGGTGCCGGTCGTGCCGCCGTTCAGCAGATCCGCGGTCGGCGTCTTGATGACATCCACGCCCGCGAACAACTGCGACGGGATGTCACCGAAGTTCGGTTGCACGTTGGTGATCGAGTTGGCGCCGAGATACTGCTCACCGTTGAGCAGCGTCGTGACCTGCGGCAGGCCACGCACGTTGACGGCGCTGCCTTCGCCCGCCTCGCGCCGAATCTGCACGCCCGGGATTCGCTGCAGCGAATCGGAGATGGTGCCGTCCGGCAGCTTGCCGATGTCTTCGGCGCTGATGCCGTCGATGATTTGCGCTGCGTTTCGCTTTACGTCGATGGCACGCTGCTGTGCGGCGCGGATACCGGTGACGGTGATCTCCTCCATGTTTTCCGCCGGCGCGGCATCCTGTGCCTGCGCCATCCCCGGTGAAGCGATGGCCAGAAGATCGAGTGAAACCGCTGTGACGAGCGCGGTTCGCGCAGCGCGTCGAACGCGCTTGACCTGACGATGCGACATGTAAATCCCCCACTAACAAAGTTTCACGCGCGCGACGGCTGATGCCGTTCGACTGCGTCACGCACGCGTGTTCCCCAAGTGCCGCCGATCTTGCGACGCCGGATTTCGCGTTGTCAATAAATACTTATATTTGTTTTTATTAAAAAACGACGATTTCGCGAGTGACGGAAACGAGCAAAAAGAGAGATACCGCTAACAGCGCGGTAAGAATCGTCCGATTGGGGGTTTTACGAGAAGCGCGCGAGCGCGCTGATTTCCGCGATGGCCGCGACGAGGTGGTAGAAACTGCTCGCCGGCGCGGGTTCGTCGACGAGTTTTCCGTCGGCGTCGATGCGGTCGTACCAGAGACCGGGAACGGGACAGTCGAGATAGCGCAGCAGACCGTCGGCCGCGGCCACCGCCATCGCAAAATAACGCGCCTCGCCTGTCAGGCGCGCCGCGATACACGCGGCCTTGAGCCTTTCAGTCTGCGGCCACAACCGCGCGCCGGCGTCATGCGCGGAAAAGTCGTCGAGCAAGCTATTGGTGGCGAGCCCATTGCGCAGCCCGTGGCCCTCGCCTATCTCGATGAGCTTGAGCGCCGCCGCGCGTGCGCGTGTGTTCTTGGGCCCGCCCCATCGCAACAGCAGCCAGGCCCACTCGAACTGGTGTCCCGGCTCGACGATGCGGCCGGGCACATCCGGCGCCGGATTCCATTGGTCATCGAAGAATTCTCGAAGCGCGCCGGTGCCGGCGTCGATGAACTTCGAAAGCGCGAGCTCGGCGATTTCGTCGGCCAACGATTTCCACAACGAACTCTCCGAGCACACCTCGCATCCCGAAAGCGCGGCCTCGAACAGGTGCATGTGGGGATTCGACTGCAACGGGAGACTCGCAGGCACTCCGGTATCGAACCCGGTCCCTGCCCTCTTCATCGACTTGAGGACCAGCGAAAGCAGCGTGAGCGACTGGTGCTCGCGCTCGGCGCGGGACTCGCCTGCCGCCGCCGCCACGTTGAATGCCAGCAGACCGAAAGCCTGGTCGTAGAGCAACGCGCGCTCATCGAGCGAAGAGCCGTCAGCCGCGACCAGCGTGCGGAACAATCCATCGGGCCGCTGATAACGCGCCACGAAGTAGTCGAGCGCGTGTTTGACCATCGCCGCGGAATCGCCGCGCCAGCCAAGCGACGGCGCTACCGCGAAGCAATAGGCCTGGCGAGGGTTGACGCGGGAACGCCGCGGCTCGACCAGCGGCTCGCCGTTCTGCGCGAGCCGCTCGTAAAAGCCACCGGCCGGATCACGGCCCTTCGTCGACCACAGTGGATAGGCGGCATCACACAGCCAGCTCGCAAGCTGGCTGTGCTGTTGATCGATGCGCGCCTTGTCGTCCATGACCCGAGTTTACAACGGTCAGTGGCTTGCGCCTGCCGACGCGGTGCCGTGTTCGTAGGTCTTCGCCTTGGTCGCGGCGATCGCGAACACGACGATGATCAGGTACGCAGCGGCCGGCAGGAAATACGCGACATGTAGCCCGGCGGCGTCGGCGATGAGGCCAAAAGCGAACGGCAGAATCGCGCCACCGACGATTGCGAGACAAAGGAGGCCAGATGTGGCAGCCGGCGCTGCGGTCGATCGCTCGAGCGTCGAAGTAAAGATCACGGGGAACATGATCGAGTTGAACAGACCGATGGACAGCGCGAGGTATGCGGCCTGGGTTCCGTGAGACTGGGAGACTACGAGACACAGGCCAGTCGCAACAGTTGCGAAAACCGCGAGCAACCAAGGCGCCCGCTGCTTGACGAGAAATAGCAGGATGCTGCCGAAGAAACGGCCGACCATCGCTCCGCCCCAGTAATAGCTCACCATCTTGCCGGCTTCTTCCAGCGAGATGTTCAGCATGTCGGGCTCGTGCAGGAAATTGGTCATCGCACTGCCGATGGACACTTCGGCACCTACGTACAGGAATATTGCGACAGCGCCGAATACGGCCCAGCGCGACTCGAAGGCCGTGCGGATAGACGGGCGTTGACCTTCGTCTACGGGCTTCGTGACGTCGAGCAACTTGCGGAAGACAAATATGAACAACGCGAGCAACACGAGCGCGCCCGCGATCATGAAGAACACGCTGTCGATCTTGCGGAACGTCTCGTCGCGCAACTCGGGGGTGATCGTCGCACCGTGCGTCACCGCGAAGATGCCGCCCGCCAGGATGATGGGAGCCACCAACTTCGGCGCGAGAAATGTGCCGAGCGAATTGAACGTCTGCGAGAACGTCAGGCGGAAGTGCGAGCGTTCGGGACGGCCGAGTGCCGCGGCCAGCGGATTCGCGACTACCTGCAGGATCGTAATACCGCTCGCGATCACGAACAGCGCGACCAGCACCAGCGAGTACGTGTCGAACATCGTCGCCAGCGGGACGATAAGGCATCCGAGCACCATGACGCCGAGCGCGAACATGATGGACTTGCTGTTTCCGAGTCGCGCGATCAGCGCGGCAGCGGGCAGCGACACGACGAAGTAGGCCATGAAGAACGCGAACTGCGTCAGCATTGCCTGCGCGTAGGTGAGTTCGAAGATCGCCTTCAACGCCGCAATCAGTGGGTCGACCGAAACCGTAATGAATCCCCACATGAAGAACAACGTGATGACCGTCACGAAGCCTTTCCACATGCCCTGGTACTTGTTGTCGGTGTTCATTGACCCCTCGGAGTGAAAACGAAACGCGTGAAACTAAATGGCCGCCACTTTCATGAGCGCCGTGCGCGTCGGCAGCAGGCGGTGGCTGAACGGCAGGATGGCGGCGCCGACCGCGGGCGCGTCATCGGACAGCGCGGCGCGCGCCACCGGCGCGATGGCCGGCACGGTGCCCGTGAATGCCTCGAGACGCTGGTTCAGTCGATTCGCGATCTGGTCGACGATGCCGGACGGCAGACGACCGCCGATCAGCACCGCCTCGGGATTCACGAGGCAGTTGATGGCGAGCATGGTGTCGAGCAGCGTATCGACCGCCACTTCCACCCACGCATCGATGATGGCCTGGCCACTCTCGTCAAGCCCGGTGAGTTCGTTCGGTGCGGAGACGCGGATGCCCTGCGCGGCGAGCCGGCTGTACAGCGCCGACAACGACACGATGTTCTGGATCTGCCGCTCATGGCCAGTCGCATCGCGACCGCGCAACATGCCGAGCTCACCGCTGCGGCCACCCGCGCCGCGGAAATGGTTGCCGTCGATCACCAGGCTGCCGCCGAGTGCGGCGGTGATGAGCACGTAGAAGAAAGTCTGGTACTTCTTGCCGAGCCCGAATTGCATTTCGCCCATCGTGGCCGCGGCGGCGTCGTTCTCGACGAACACCGGCACGTGAAGGGTCTCGCGCAGCAGCGGAGCGAGGTCGGTGGTCTGCCAGATGCCGTAGTTCGCGGGCTGGTGAGGCAGCGCGGCGCGCGGCATGTCGTCGGGCAGAGCCACGCCGATGCCGACCAGCCGGTCGCGTCCGATGCCCACCTTCGTGAGTAGTTTGCCCACGCTCTTGCGGAAGAACTGATCGACGTCCTTCGGCAGCGCGAAGTTCTGTTCCGTCGACGCGCGCGCGCGGATCTTGCCCTCGAAATCGAGCACCACCATCGTGATGTGATCGCGGTCGACGTTGAGGCCGATCGAGAACCAGCTATCGGGATTGATGACCAGCTTGGTGGCCGGCTGTCCACGGCCGCCACGGCGACGCCCGGCTTCCTGGATCAGGTTGTCGGTCAACAATCGCTTCGTGATGTTGGCGATCGCCGGGGACGTGAGCCCGGTGATCGCGGCGAGTTCGGCTCGCGTGATCGGGCCGTTCACACGAATGGCGTGCAACGTCACGCGCTGGTTGTGGTCGCCTGCGCGTTCGAGGTTGGTCCCCGACAGTCGCATGTGCGAGCCCACGTATTCGCTCACCGTGACACGGCGGTGGCGAGCGGCGACTCGAGGGCGGACGACGCGGTTTCCGCGTCTGCGGCGAGTGCCAGTGCGCCCAACGGCCCGGCCATGGTGCCGAGCCCCGGCGGCACGATGTATTGCCCGATGCCCTGGTCGACTTCCGGCGCTTCCACGTATCGATTCAGGCTGCGCTTGAGTTCGAGCTGGATGCGTTCGAACAGGTGCGTCTGCGCGCTCAATACACCGCCACCGAGGAAAATGCGCGACGGCGCCGTCGTGAGCACCATGGTGTGCAGCAGCTGCGCGAGTCCGTGTGCCACGAATTCCCATGCAGGATGATCGGGCGGAAGTTGTGAGGCAGGTACGCCCGCGCGCGCTTCGATGGCGGGCCCCGATGCCAGGCCTTCGATGCAGTCGCCGTGGAACGGGCAAACGCCAGGGAATTTGTCACCCGTCTTGCGCACCACGCGGATGTGGCCAAGCTCGGTGTGGTTCATGCCGAACACGGACTTGCCGCGCACGATCAGGCCGACACCTATGCCCGTGCCGACCGTGACGTACGCGAAATCGTCGAGGCCCTTCGCGGCGCCCCAGCGGCCTTCGGCGAGTGCCGCGCCGTTGACATCGGTGTCGAATCCGACCGGTCCGCCGAAGCGGCGACCCAATCGCTGCGCGATATCCGTGTTGCGCCAGCCTGCCTTGGTGGTCGAGGTGATGAAACCGTAAGTCGGCGAGCCGGCGCGCAGGTCGACGGGACCAAACGATGCGATGCCCAGCGCTCGCGGCGCGCCGTGTTGCACGCGCCAGCGTTCAAGCACCGACTCGATCTGGCGCATCGTCTCTTCGCGCTCGCCGGTGGGCAGGCGCTCGACGGCGCGAACGTCGTCGGGGCCCGTGCCGAGTATGCACACGCACTTGGTACCGCCCAATTCGACGCCGGCGAGTAGTTTGCTGGAAGGTGACACGTCAACCCACCGTCTGGGCGGCAGCCGGCTTGCGCGCGGAGAGCTTCGCATTCGCCTGGGCGAAGAAGCTGTCGTGCGAAGGCGCGGCCGCGGAATCCGTGGCGACTTTCTGGATGAAGCCGGCCATCAGCCGTTTGACCTGTTCGAAATCGACGGTGTCGACGAGTGGATCGTAGTCGCGAGGAATGACGCCGGAACCTTCGAAGATCCAGAACCAGTCGAGGTCCGAGAAAACTTCGGGGCGCTGCATGATGACGCGGCCCGTGGCGCGATACAGCTCAATGCGCCGCGTGAGCGCCGCGGGCAGCTCGCTTTTTCCAGCCTCCTGCCAGAACGGCGTGTCGGCACGCCGTGAAAGGTTGTAGTGCAGGATGAGGAAGTCACGAATACGTTCGAACTCGTCGGCATTGAGGGCGTTGTAGCTCGCAATATTCGCGGGGTCAAACTGCTTGTCGGGAAAGTGATCGAGCAGATTGAACAATGCGTTGATAGTCAGATGATGGTCGGTGGCCGCCAGCGGCTCGAGAAAACCTGAAGCATTTCCCAGCGCTATGACGTTTTTGTCCCAGGACTTGCGACGGCAACCCTGCACGAATTCCACGCGGCGGGGCTCTGCAAACGGCGCGGCGCCGATGTGCGTCAGCAATTCCTGCGATGCGGCTTCGTCACCCAGGTGCGCGCTCGAGTAGACGAAGCTGCAGCTCAGGTTCTGTTGCAGCGGAATGAGCCGCATCCAGCCCAATGGTTTCGCCGCGATGCGCACGTACGGCGGACGCATCTCTTCGAGCGGTCCCGGTGCGTGCACCATCCGGTCGCAAGGCAGCCACTGCTGCCAGCTTTCGTAAGGCGACTCGAGCATTTCACCGATGAGCTGCGCTCGCGAACCGGAGCAGTCGATGTAAAGGTCTGCGCGCAGCTTGCCACCGTCTTCGAACTGCAGTTCGTCGAGGAAGCCGTCTTCACGGCGCGTGGCGCTAACAACCTTGCGTTCGAGCCGGATGACGCCGGCACGCTCGGCGAGGGTGCGCATGTAACGCGCCATGACGTTCGCATCCACGTGCAGCGCGTAGCGCAGATGCGTCGCGATACCTAGCTGGTTGGTCGGGAAGATGAAGCGGTTGGCCATCGCCATCGACACTTCCTGGCTGCAGACCTCGAGTCGGGGCGTCAGGCCGATCGCCCTCGCCTTATGCCAGAAGTGATAGAAGGGTCGGCGCTCGATGAGCGCTCCCAGGCCGCCGAACGGATGCCAGAAGGATTGGCCTTCCGCGGCCCAGTCGAAGTAGCGGCTACCCAGGCTGTACGTGGATTGCGTCTTGTCGACGAAGTCGTTCTGGTCGATGCCGAGATACTTCAGCAGTTCGAGGATGGTGGGTTGCGTGGCCTCGGCGAGTCCCGGGGACACCGGCTCGGGCGACTCGACGACATGAATTGAACATTGTCCGCCGAGTTTCTTGCCTAGCATGACTGCAGCAGTCCACCCAGCGTAGCCACCGCCGACGATGGCAATCCGCCTGATTCTTCGATCCGGTTCCATTGTCCCCCAACCCATCCGCCCCGACGCGGCGGCGAGGCTATCCGTGGGACAGGAAACCTGTCAATGAAGCCTCGAATTTCCGCCGCAGAGAGCATAGGCTGTCGGCGCTCAAAAACAGGAGTTTTTCGATGTCCCCTTCCATGTCTCATGTCCGTAAGAATGGCGCGGCGCTTCTGGTGCTCGCTCCTTTCCTGTTGATGCTCGGATGCAAAGACGCCGCCAAGGAAGAGCCCGCCCCCGTGGCCCAGGCCGAAGATCCGGCCGCCGTTCATCCTGAAATCTGGCCTTCTCCGAAGTGGCCCTTCGCCAAAGACGAAGCGCTCGAAGAGAAGATCGCGGCGACGCTCAAGAAGATGACGGTCGAGGAAAAAGTCGGCCAGATCATCCAGGGCGACATCTGCTGCATCAAGCCTGAAGACATGAAGCAGTACCACCTCGGCTCGATCCTCGCCGGCGGCGGTTCCGCGCCGGGCAACAACGAGCGCGCGCCGGCGGCGGAGTGGCTCAAGCTTGCGGACGAGTTCTACGACGCGTCCGTCGACACCAGCAACGGCGGCGTCGGCATCCCGATGATCTGGGGCATCGATGCCATGCACGGCCACAGCAACATCGTCGGCGCCGTGCTTTTCCCGCACAACGTCGGCCTGGGCGCCACGCACAACCCGAAGTTGTTAGGCGACATCGCGCGCGTCACCGCCCAGCAGGTGCGCACCACCGGCATCGAGTGGACGTTCGCCCCCACGGTGACCGTGCCGCAGGATGACCGCTGGGGCCGCGCCTACGAAGGTTATTCGGAAGATCCGAAGTTGGTAGCGTCTTATGCCGGCGAGTTCGTGAAGGGCCTGCAGGGTGATCCGGCCTCGCCCGACTTCCTCAAGGGCGCGCACGTCATCTCCTCCACCAAGCACTTCCTCGCCGACGGCGGCACCGAGAATGGCCGCGACCAGGGCGATTCGAAGGCCTCCGAGACCGAGCTTCGCGACATCCACAACGCGGGCTACGTCCCGGCCATCGAGGCCGGCGTACAGACCATCATGATCTCGTTCTCGAGCTGGCAGGGTCAGAAGCTCAGCGGCCACAAGGGCCTGATCACCGACGTGCTCAAGAAGCGCATGAACTTCGACGGCTTCACGGTCGGCGACTGGAACGGTCACGGCCAGGTGGCCGGTTGCACCAATGACAGCTGTCCGCAGGCGTTCAACGCCGGCATGGACATGTTCATGGCGCCGGATAGCTGGAAGGGCCTCTACGCCAACACGCTCAAGCAGGTGAAGGACGGCACCATCTCCATGGAGCGTCTCGACGACGCCGTCACGCACATCCTGCGCGTGAAGTACCGTCTCGGCGTGTTCGACGGCCTGAAGCCCTCGAAGCGTCCGCTGGGCGGCGACTTCAAGATGCTGTCTTCGCCCGAGCAGCGCGCCATCGCGCGCGATGCCGTGCGCCAGTCGCTCGTGCTGCTCAAGAACAACGGCGGCCTGCTGCCGCTGGCGGCTAACAAACACGTGCTGGTCACCGGCGACGGCGCCGACAACATCAGCAAGCAGAACGGCGGCTGGACCATCACCTGGCAGGGCACGGGCCTCAACAACGCGGACTTCCCGGGCGCCACTTCGGTGTGGGGCGGCGTGAAGGCAGCGGTGAAGACCGGTGGCGGCTCGGCGGAACTCTCCACCGACGGCAGCTACAAGAAGAAGCCTGACTACGCCATCGTGGTGTTCGGCGAGAATCCCTACGCCGAGTTCCAGGGCGACCTCAAGGTCCAGACACTGCCGGGCTCCATGACCCAGCACCTGGAAATCATGAAGAAGCTTCAGGAGGAGAAGATCCCCGTCGTGGCGATCCTCTTGTCGGGCCGCACGCTGTGGCAGAACCGCGAGCTGAATCTCGCCAACGCCTATGTCGCGGCCTGGTTGCCGGGCACCGAAGGCGGCGGCATCAGCGACGTGTTGTTCAAGAAGAAGGATGGCTCGGTGAACTACGACTTCACCGGCAAGCTGTCGTACTCATGGCCGCGTGACGCCACGGGCACGCCGCTCAACGTGAACAAGGAGCCCTACGATCCGCTGTTCCCGTTCGGCTTCGGCCTGACGTACGCGGCGCCTGCGGAACTCGCGGCATTGCCTGAAGATCCAGGCGTTCCCGCCGAGCTCATGTCGACCGGTTCGTACTTCGACAAGGGCGTGCCCGTGCAGCCCTGGTCGTTGCGCGTTTCGAGCGGCAGCGACACCACGCGCATCACCACCGTTCCGACGGATGCCGTCAGCGGCCGCGTGAAGGTCACCGCGGTCGATGACGCCGTGCAGGAAGGCGGACGTCGCTTCGTGTTCTCGGGTGACGGCCCCGCCAACATCGCCATCACGAGCGAAGGCTCGGTCGACGTGTCGCGCGAATCGAACGGCGACGTCATGTTGCTGGTGCGCCTGCGCCGCGACGCGGAAGCGCCGAAGGACCTGACGATCGGCGTCGGCTGCGGCGCCGGTTGCGGTGCCAAGGTGCCTCTCGCCGAGACGCTCGGCGGAATCGACGCCGGCAAGTGGCAGACCATCGGTGTGCCGCTCAAGTGCTTCGTGAAGGCTGGTGCGGACGTCAGCAAGCTCAACGAAACGCTGAACCTCGAGTCGAGCGGCAAGCTCGATGTCTCGTTCTCGCAGGTGAAGCTCGGCACCGTGGCCGACAAGGTAGTTAGCTGCGCCA
>Ga0070682_100002473_pt1 | contig 10205 bp, 15 predicted proteins | sample KBSC63LmetaG_FD_64668 | JGI IMG/M metagenome (GOLD analysis project Ga0070682, IMG submission 64668) | Corn rhizosphere microbial communities from Kellogg Biological Station, Michigan, USA - KBS C6-3L metaG | ecosystem: Host-associated > Plants > Roots > Rhizosphere | place: USA: Michigan... | reverse complement strand
GACCCGGCCGGGTATGGGGCGCGGTTCAGTGAGCTTGCTTATGAACATCGCACGCATCCGACGGTGCGCTTCTTTACGGCGGAACAGTCCGCGCGCCAGTGGCTGTCGCAGATGCCGTCCGGGAAGTGTTAGGCCGCGCGCAGTGACCAAGCGTTTCACTTCGGTCCTTCCATTCACAGCAGCCCTTGCCGCGGTCCTCAGTGCCGGTTGTGACGACGGTCATCTGCGCGGTTTTGTCTCTCCCTCTCCAGACAAGAGCACCTACCTTGTGGTAGCCGATAACAACGGGGGAGGGTGCGGGCAGATCTTTGTGGACGGAAAGGTTTGGCCTCATGCGATTGGAGTTCGCGGGCCAATTCAACCCGGCGATCACGGTATTTCATGCGGCGATCCCACGCCCGACATTACGTTCGCTGTCCCTTCGGGCGTTGTCTTCACCTTCGACTATTGGGGGCCCTGATGTTGGTCATCGATCACACCAAGGAACGCGCTCTAACGAATCGGTGGAGCGGACGCGTGAGGGATGAAGCGCCAAGCTCAGATGCCAGCACGCGCGCCGCTCAGCTCAACCGTTAGGCCGGCGCCATGTCTCGTGCCATTACTGACACTGCGGTTCTGATTGCCCTCTCGCCCAAAGGCAAGTGTGTCTACTCCGAGCTGCTCCAGGAGTTCGAAAGCACTTTCGATCTGAGCAATGGCATCTTTTCGAAGGGCTGGGCTCGACACGCGGACGGTACTCTTCAGGAGCACAAGGCGTGAACGACAAGGACCGCCGCTTCGATCAACCGCATCGAACCGGCCTAACACGGCGCAGGAGGGGCGTGTGAGAGATAAAGTGCAAAACCCGATCAATCGCGGCCGCGCTGCTCAGCTTCACCATTAGTCGCATGAAATCACATCCAGTCGAAGTCGATGCGTTCGCCGCACAGGCGCGTGCATTTCTCGCGTGGTGCGAAATGCCGCATGGCGAAAAGTCAAACGAGGACTTTCGGTACGAAGCGCTCCACCAGGTCGCGACCGCTTATGTAGCGGCACTCAACTTGCCTGGTGCCGACTTCCGTGACGCGCCTGAACCACCACTCATCTCCGCAGAGAAGCGACGCTCTCTTGCGGCAAATCTTGGAATGCTTCCGTTTCAATACTACTGGGAGGTCTTTACTCCGTCGGATTTGGACGGCGATAAGGAGCCAGTGTGTGGCGACCTCTTTGACGACTTCCTGGACATCTTTGGAGACTTGAGCGCCGGTCGTTGGATTTTTGATCGCGGTCATGTCGAGACGGCGGTTTACACCTGGCGTCTGATGTTTGGTGCGCATTGGGGGCGACACGCGGTAAGTGCAATGCACGCACTTCACTCGTTTGACCCGGACGCCGGGAAAATTCGCTCTAACATCTCACTGGAGCGGCCGCGTGGAGAATAAAGTGCCAAGCTCAAACGGCGGCGCGCGCGCAGATCGGCTCAACCGTTAGGCGACCGTGAAAGGTCACCGCTCTATTCCGGCACTCATTACCGCAATCGCGGCTCTGGCTGGAGCCGTATGCGGCAACGCAGCCTTTGCACGCAGCCCGAAAGAGGTTCTCTTTGTTGGCAATAGCCTCACATATGTTGGCAATTTGCCTGCGGTGTTCGATTCAGTACAACCAAATGATCACAGCCGAACTGAAAGTGACATGCTCGTTGCAGCGGGCGCGACCCTAACCGAGCGCCTACGTGATGGCTCTTTGGCTAAAGCGCTAACAACCAAGAGATACGATGTTGTGGTGTTGCAAGAGCGGGGAGGCGACTTTGCCTGTGGCTTTGGTCAAGTGGTTTGCAGGGACTCCAGGCAGTCATTGGGTCAACTGGCTCAATTGATTCAAGCTCACGGCGCCGTCCCGATACTCCTTGGTACCTATCAGTTGGACAAAGAGGCGGCGGCCACAATCGAAGCCGCCGAATCTCGAGCGGCTGCGGAGTTGAAAATTGGGTATGTTCCAGTCGCCAACCTGCTGACGGAGCTCCGAATGCGCTACCCGAATATGAACTGGTTTGCTTCTGACGGTATGCATCCTGGTTCCGACCTAACCTTGGTGGAGGCGTTGCTCCTTTTTAAGAAGGTGTATGGCGCGACACCGCCGGCTTCCGCGATAAGTGTGCGGGCACCCATCTTTGCGCTCAAGGCACCGCCACTCGAGATCCGCAGCGCATCGTCGGTGAAGGGTATCTCTGGAGTGCGAGAGGGTATCGACTACGAATCCAATCGCGTGGCCGTCTTGCTTGAGCACATAAATTGAGTCTTATGAGCGGTCGCCTAACATCTCTCTGGAGCGCCGTTGGGCTCGCAATCACGCCGATGAGTCATGCGTAGCGCTGCCAGAAGGTTTGCGGTTTACTACATTGCTCTCATGTTCATGGGCAAGAGGTATCAGGAACGCGTCAAGAACTCTCTTAACACACCTTCTACGGCTGCAGTCGGCTTTGCCTCGCTCATCGTTGCAACCCTGGTCGTCTATGCCCTGCAGGTGGCGAGCGAACATGGATATTTTTCCCGAATGATGAGCCTGCCGGGACGCGTATTCATTTATCCCATCTTTATTCTGATCTATTTCATCAACTGGAGAATCTGGCGCAAGGTCTCTCAGCCTGAAGACGCGCTGGGTAAAGCCTCGCGCGAGGTGGCAGAAAGGTTGCCGGTTGGTACGATTCTTTTCATCGCAATCATTTGCCTGGTCCTGCTTATTGCTTTCTAGTTTTCGAGGCTGGGCAAATGACGCCTAACACCTCGCTGGAGAGGACGCGTGATAGATAAAGAGTCAAGCTCATGCTGCGGCGGTCGCGCCGCTCAGCTAAACCGTTAGGCCGCAATGTCCGTATCGCTTTACGACATCATGCGCCCTGTTGCTATCGCCGCTGGCCTTGGCGCTGGGTGTGCTGGGCAGCGAGGGGCTTCGCTCGTGGTGGGCGGTGTGGCTGGCCTCGCGGCGGGTGCGGTCGCGTTCGTTGTTGCTGGTCGCGCTGCGAAGGCATGGGTTTCGCGTCACGCCGGGCCGTCAGCAGCGGTCGAAAGGAGCGTGGATGCGGCCGGGGAGCGCAGCGAGACAGCCTTTGCCATCATGTACCTTGCGGTATTCGCGGTGCTATTTCTGCTCACCGTGGTCGGAACTTACGCCGGCCAGTGGTTAGCTTCCGAAGTTTCGTTCTAACCGGCAGCCTAACTCTTCGCTGGAGCGGACGCGTGATGGATAAAGTGCCAAGCTCGTACATCGGCGCGCGCGCGCCGCTAAGGTCAACCGTTAGGCCTCGTCTGTGACGCGTCGGTACGTAGTGTGGGCGTCGGGAGCCGTTGCAGTAGCCGTACTTCTTGGCGCTGTGGCTTTGACGAATCCGCTGCTCAGGTCGGAGTCCCACATAAAGGAGTGGGTACTACGGAAAGCGCCCTTCGGATCATCCGTGGCGGACGTAAAGACTCTCATCGAGGAGCAGGGTTGGGAATTGAACTATGAATGGCGGGGCGAAAATTCGGACGCGAACCCGAGAAGCTATCCCTACGTCAGAGGTGGGCACATCATTGGCGCGTACTTCGGGCACTACCAGGGATTTCCGTGGCGTGCGGACGTAGATGCCTTTTGGGGTTTCGATGACGAAGAGAGGCTAATCGATTTTCATGTTCGTAAGGATTACGACACGCTATGAATGTGCTGCCCTTGAACGTAAGTCTTGTCCGAGCCGCAAAGAGCGATGACAGCACGCTTAGAAACCTGCTTCATCTTTATGTTCACGACTTCAGCGAGTTCTTGGGTTTGAAACCATCCGACGAGGGGTGGTTCTCGTATCCTTCGCTGCCCCTCTATTGGTCCGAGCCAGGCCGCGCAGCTTATCTTGTCCGGTCCGAAGGCAGCCTGGTTGGATTTGCACTTGTCGCGAAGGGGTCACTGGTTTCAGATGACCCTGCGGTACTTGATGTCGCGGAGTTCTTTGTCGTTCGAGGCGTCCGACGTCGGGGCGTTGGGCAGGCAGCTGCGCACCAGCTATTTCGCTCGTCTCCGGGAAAATGGGAAGTTAGGGTTGCGGAGTTCAATGTGGCAGCTCAACACTTCTGGAAAAGTGTCATCGAGATGTACGTTGAAAGGCGCTTCCAAATCGAACCCTGGACTCGCGACGATGGCTCACGGTGGAATGTTTTCCGCTTCGAGAGTTCGGGTGCGACAGGGCCAGAGCACATCTAGGAGCGCCTCTTGTCCACCGTTGCCAATGCCGTCGTTCTGCTCGTCGCGCTGCTTCACGTCTACATTCTCGTTCTCGAGATGTTCCTCTGGGACAAGCCGCGTGGGCTCAAGGCCTTTGGTCTGACGCCCGAGTTCGCTGCTCAGTCAAAGGTGCTTGCCGCGAACCAGGGTCTTTATAACGGCTTCCTGGCCGCAGGCTTGTTCTGGGGCTTGTACCTCGGCGATGCCGGGCAGTCGGTCAAGGTCTTCTTCTTGTTCTGCGTATTGGTAGCTGGGCTTTACGGTGGAGCAACCGCCAACAAGCGCATCCTTGTCATTCAAGCCCTGCCTGCCGCCGTCGGCTTGGGACTGTTGGCGCTCTAGGGGCGCATAAGCTTGTCGCGCGAATTCAACCGAATGTAGAGAAACAGTTCGCGCTGCGCATGAAGCCGTTCAATTCAGAAATGCGGCCTAACAACTCCAATCACCAGTCTCGACTACGGACCAGGCGCCAGGATTTCGTAGCCGCGCTTGCGCAGGGTTTCGAGATGGCCACCTTCCCCCAACAGATCGCTCATCTTCACGAAGGCGAGCGTATTCTCGTTCTTCGCCACGGCGCTTCCCGCCGCAGCAAACCACAATTCGTCCAACTGCTCGTCCAGGTCGGCGGGCACCGGGGTGGTCATCGATAGCGCCTTCACGACGGCCAAATCGCACGAAGCGTCGGGATTCGGCAACGGCGGCAATTCCTGCAGTTTGACGAGATCGGCCGTGGCCCATGCGCGGGCTCGGGCTTCTTCCAACTGTTTGTTGGACAGGGCCTCGGTGAGGTTGACTGTCTGCGCGAAGCATTCTTCGTCGGCGAGCTTCTGGTGTGAGAACGCCTTGATCTGGCCTCGCAAGTCATCCGTCTTGAAGGTGAATTCGAGACTAGGGTTCGTAACGGGAATCTTCTTCGCTTCCACGACCTTGGCGATGGCTCCCCAAGCCCCGCCGCGATTGAGCTCCAACTCCTTGAACGCTGCTTCGCTCAGTTTTTCCGCCACCAGGAAGGGCCGCATTTTTTCGACGCCCGAGTCGTGACCGAGGTAGAGCTTCTTTTGCACCAGCCAGCGCGCGTAGGTGTCGGGCGGGATCAAGTCCTGCAGCGTGGCTTTGTCGGGATTCTTGCGCAGCTTCAACGCGGCCGGCACCAAGGTCAGCATTCGGAACATGCCGACTTTTTCGTCGGGCTTCAGCGAGAAGCTTGGCTGCAACAGGATTTCCTGCGATTGCAAGGCCACGCGTTCCACCTGCTGCGGACGCCATTGCATCCGGTTGGGTAGCGGCGGCGGTTCGCCGAGAATCCAGAGCGTATGGCCCGGGTGGTCAGGATGCGTGACCTGCCACATGCCAGGGCCTGCGTATTCTCCCGTGACGACGATTTCTTCGAGCGGCTGCTCGGCTGTTTGGGCTTGGGAAATATTGAGATTCAGCGCGCAGGCGAGTGCTAGTACAGTTGTGAGAGTCTTCTGCATGCGCAACTTAGGAGCTTGCTAGTTGAAAATAGTTCCGGACCTCAAATGGGCTGCGTGCGTTTTCGATTTCGATGGGGTGCTCATCGACTCCGAGGCGCTTCATGCCAAAGCCAAGCGCATCACCCTGAGTCATTTCCAGATTCCGCACTCCGAGGAGTTGCTAACCACCTTCAAGGGTCGGCCCGATTCGGCGTTCTTTCGACACGTCGCGACCGAACTCACGGGCGGGCGTGCCACGGCGCAGGAGATGGAAACCCACAAAGTGGCTACCTACCTGGCCCTGTTCGATGAAGTTCCCCTGGTGCCAGGGGCGCTGGACTTTCTCTCGACCGCGCGCCGCGCCTTCCCAAAACTCGGCCTGGCGACCTCGGCGACGCGTCACGACTTCGAGCTGGGCGCCAGCAAGTACCAACTGACGAAGTGGTTCGATGCGATTGTGACGGGAGACGACACCGTCATGCACAAGCCTGATCCAGAGCCATATCTCAAGGTGTTGGATGCATTGAGAATCACCAGTTCGGATGCGCTCGTGGTGGAAGACTCGCCGAATGGGATCCGAGCCGCCAAGGCCGCGCATTGCGAAGTCGTTGGCCTGACGACCAATTTCCAGCCCGAGGAGTTGCGCGACGCCGGCGCAGACTGGGTAGTGGCGTCATACAGCGATCTTGTCCATTCTCTGAATCATGAACACACCTGAAAACTTCAACCAGTTCGGCTCGAAGAACCTGCCGGGTTATCTCGGCATCGTCATCACGACTGTCAACGGCAAGGAAATCCGTTCCGAGCTCCCAGTCCGGCAGGAACTCATGGCGCCGAACGGCTACCTGCATGCGGGTAGTGTCGTGACCCTGGCCGACACGACTGCGGGTTATGGTTGCGTCGCGAATCTTCCTCCAGGCGCGAATGGCTTCACCACGATCGAACTGAAGTCCAATCATCTTGGCACTGCGCGCGACGGAACCATCGAGTGTGTGGCGACGGCAGTGCACGTGGGCAAGACGACGCAGGTGTGGGACGCGGTGGTTACGCATCGTGAGACGGGCAAGACACTGGCGCTGTTTCGCTGCACGCAAATGGTCCTCTATCCCAAGGGAGCAGCTCAATGAATGGCGAGCGTTTCAAGACGCTGGCCAAGAACGTCGTCGTCGACAAAAAGTAGTTCTCGTTCTCACAGGAGCTCTCCATGATGAGAAAACTCGTCGTTGCCACGGCTTGTCTGGTGGTCGGTTCGTCCTGCGTCACCCCAGGCGCACCGAAGCCTGCGAAGTTGAGCGCGGCCGAGCAGGCATTCGAGGAAGACCCGTCAACTTTCGGAATAGATAGTGAGCGATGGTCGATGATCATCGATCGTTCCCACGAAGGTCTGAATCTCGTCGAGGCGCGCAGCGATCCTGACCGGGACGCCAGAACCGAGTGGCTGCTGCGCACCGATCGCGCGCTGAAGGAAGACGCGCTCAGCCTGGTGTTGCTCCGAAACCGGTTGCTGGCGATGGGGCTATTGAACAAGCAGGACGCCGAAGCGATCGACTGGCCACGATGGATGTTCGATCCGCCGTCTTCGGAAGAAACGCCCGACACGCTCGAAGCAAGATTGCAATGGGTTTCTGCCGAAGCAGAGAAGCTGACGGAAATCGGCTGCGAGATCGGTCGCAAGAAGTCCGACGAGCCGCTGTTCTGCAGCGTGGAGTAACGATTTAGACCGGCGGATCTTTGGCTCGCGTTCGCGAGACGGCCATCATGATCCCGATGCCTCCAATGATGAGGCAGGTGATTGCGATGTACATCGTCGCCACACCAGCGGCAATGAGACCCCAGGCGATGCCGCCCAGCAGAACAAACAAGCCGAGCAGGTAGAGTGCGAAAGACATGGCAGGCCCTCTTCGAACTGGGGCCGATATTACGCAGGGATGTTGGGGACGTTTATCGAACGACGGCTTAGGTAGTCGTAAGCTCGTTCTTACAAAATGGCCGCTACGGCATCCACCACGCACTCACTACCCGTCGCGCGCCCTCGCTGCTTCACGATATCGAACGCAGCGATGCGATACGCCTCGGCCATCGTTGGAAAGTTGAATACGTTGTCGACGTAGGCATCGACGTCGAGCTCGGCGGCCAAACCCAGCTGCCCGATGTGCACGAGTTCGGTCGCGCTGTCTCCGGCGATCTGCACGCCGACGACGCGCCGTCCACCGGGATCGGCGACGAGCTTGAGAATGCCGCGCTGACAGCCGTTGATCTGTCCGCGTGCAATCTCCTCGAATCGCGCGCGACCGACGATAGCGCCGCCGAAATGTCGGCGCGCCTCATGTTCGTCGAGGCCGACGGTGGCGATCTCGGGAATCGTGTAAACGCCGCTCGGCAGGCGTGAGACGGGGTCGGAAGGCACCAGCAAACCCAACGCATGGCAGGCGGCGCGGCGTCCCTGTTCCATCGACACGGACGCAAGCGCGGGCGGGCCGATGACGTCGCCGGCGGCGTAGACGCCCGGCGCGGTGGTCTGGAGTTCGTCGTCCACCTGGATGTGGCCGCGGCTCGTGAGCGAGATACCGGCAGCGCTCAACGTGAGGCCGTCGACATTCGCGACGCGCCCTAGCGCCACCAGCACCTTGTCAGTGAGTACGGTGCGGCCATCCTTGAACTCGGTGCGGACCTGCGAGATGCCATCCCATTTCGTGGAAACGGCTTCGGCGTTCGGAATGTATTCGCCGCCATTGCGGTGGAGTTCGTCGACGTAGAACGTGGTGAGTTCGGGATCGAGAAAGCCAAGTGGCCGCTCGTACTGGTCGGCCTGCGTGACCTTGCAGCCGAGCGCGGCGAACATGGCGGCGTACTCGCTGGCGATGACGCCACCGCCCAGCACCAGCAGGCTGCGCGGAAGATAGGCGAGCGACAGGATCGAGTCGCTGTCGAGCACGTGTTCGTGGTCGACGGCGAGGTTCGCTGGCGTGCGCGGCCGCGAGCCGGTCGCGATGATGATGACCTTGGCGCGCACCATCGAGGCCGAGCCATCGATACGCCGAATGACGAGCGCGTGCGACGAGTTGAAGTTCGCGCGACCGCGCAGCAGCCGCACGTGATTGCGCTCGAGCTGTGCTGCCATGTAGGCGTCGTGTGCGGCCACCGTCTTGCCCACGCCGTCGAGCAACGACTGGATGGGTTGGTCCATGAGGTCGACCTGGCGCACACGCTGGCGTAGCGCATGTTCGCGCAGGGACTTGCTGGGGATGGTGCCGCGATGCACGCACGAGCCGCCGACCTGCCGGTCGCGTTCGATGACAGCGACGCGACGGCCGGCCTTCGCGGCCTGGATCGCAGCCTTCTGCCCGGCGGGACCGGAGCCGATCACCACCACGTCGAAGATTTCAGCGGCGACCGACGGCAGGCTCACTTGTAGCTTTCCGCGGTGGCGTAAATGGCGGCGCGCTGCGCCATGATCGTGAACAGCTCGTCCGGGTAGATGGACAGCTCGTCCATCCACTTCGACACGGGGCCTAACATCGAGTCCGGCAACTCACCACCAACTCCGGGCGTGCGCAATTCATCGGAAACCTGCCGCGCGAGCGCGACTTCCATGACTTCCGTGCGGAACATTTCCGCGGCGGGCGGATTGCACCAGTGCGCAATGGCGGCCGCCACGGCCGGCGGCAGCGACCACGCGATGCTGAGATGAGTGCCGACGCGCGCTTCATGACGCGCGGCGAGCTGCATGACGTGTTCGGTCGCCGGCGTGAGTCCATGTTTGATGACCGCGGCGCCGACGTTGTGCAGGATCACGGCCATGCCCGCGCGGTGAAGCAGTCCGCAGAGATATGCCGACTCGACGTTGCGGCGTTTGAGGCGCGCGATTTCCTGCGCGAAGAGGGCGGTGATGACCGACTCGCGCCAGAGATCCGCCATCTCGGCGCGAAAGTGCGTCGACGCGAAGACCTGGCCCTTGAGCGCCACGCCGAATGCGATGTTGCGGATCTCGCGCATGCCGAGCCACGCGATGGCCTGCGGCAACGTGACCACCGGCGAGCGGCGCGTATACAGAGCCGAATTCGCGACGCGCATGACCTGGCCTGCGAGCGCGACGTCGCGCTGGATCAGCTTGGCGAGCTCGGTGGTGCCCGCGTCGGCGGAATCGGCGCCAGCGGCTTCACCACGCGTGAGGCGCATGACCTCGGACACCACCTGAGGCGGAGGAGGCAAGTCCATTGAATCGTCCGACATCGCCGCGTGAAGGACACGGTCGAGATCGGTGTTAGCGCTCGCAGCTGCTGATCTGTTCATGAAGCGTTGCTATTGGAGTGACCCGTCCCGTTAACGGCCGGGAATTCAGGCACTTGACTCGGCGCGGCAAAGAAGAGCCGCGCCGACAACGCACGTCACAGAATCAAGGGGTTACGACACTCGCGGGTTTGCCGTTGCCGGCCAGTTTCCGGAAAACGTCGACCGCCGGATTCGGGTCGAAATCCTCGAGCTCGTACATCCGGCGCACCTCGATGTGCCAGGGGCCGTCAT
>Ga0070682_100002472_pt1 | contig 10206 bp, 10 predicted proteins | sample KBSC63LmetaG_FD_64668 | JGI IMG/M metagenome (GOLD analysis project Ga0070682, IMG submission 64668) | Corn rhizosphere microbial communities from Kellogg Biological Station, Michigan, USA - KBS C6-3L metaG | ecosystem: Host-associated > Plants > Roots > Rhizosphere | place: USA: Michigan... | reverse complement strand
GGATACGCCTCGCGGCCCGGCGGGCGGCGGAGCAGGAGCGAGAGCTGCCGGTACGCGACGGCTTGCTTCGAAAGGTCGTCGTAGAAGCAGAGCGCGTGGCGGCCCGTGTCGCGGAAGAACTCGCCCATCGTGACGCCGGTGTACGGCGCGAGGAACTGCAGCGGCGCGGCCTCGGTCGCCGTCGCGACGACGACGATCGTGTAGGCCATCGCGCCGTGCTGCGCGAGCTTGTCCACCACCTGCGCCACGGTCGAGGCCTTCTGCCCGATCGCGACGTAGATGCAGATGACGCCCTGGCCCTTCTGATTGACGATCGTATCGGTCGCGATCGCCGTCTTGCCCGTCTGGCGGTCGCCGATGATGAGCTCGCGCTGGCCGCGCCCGATCGGGATCATCGAGTCGATGGCCTTGATGCCCGTCTGGAGGGGCTCGCGCACCGGCTGGCGCGAGATGATGCCCGGCGCCTTGAGCTCGATGCGGCGGCGCTCCTTGCTCTCGATCGGGCCTTTGCCGTCGATCGGCTGGCCGAGCGCGTTGACGACGCGGCCGATGCAGGCGTCACCGACCGGCACCTCGGCGATGCGGCCCGTGCGCTTGACGACGTCGCCTTCCTTCACGCCGGTAGCTTCACCGAGCACGGCAACGCCGACGCTGTCCTGCTCCAGGTTCAGCACGAGGCCGAACAGGCCGCCCGCGAACTCGACGAGCTCGCCGGCCATGACGCCTTCGAGGCCGTAAACGCGCGCGATACCGTCACCGCTGGCGAGCACGGTGCCCGTCTCGCTGACCATTGCGGCGCGATCGAAATTCTGAATCTGCTGCTTGATGATCGCGGAGATCTCGTCTGCACGGAGCTGCATGGCGTGTTCTTTCTCTGTACGGTCGGTCAGGAGAGGAGTTTTCGCTCGAGGACCTCGAGGCGGCCGCGAAGGCTTCCATCGATGGTGTTGTCGCCGATGCGCGTCACGACACCACTGATGAGCCACGGATCCTCGCGGCGTTCGAGCACCACTTTGTGCCCGATCAACGTCTGAAGCTCGGTGCTCAGACGCTGGTAGAACGATTCGGGAAGCGCGCTCGCGCTCGTGACGGTCGCGCGCACGACGCCCTCGTGCTTGTCCGACAACGCGTCGAGCTTCTTGGCGATGTCCGGCAAGGAGCTCAGGCGGCGGCGCTGCGCGAGGTAGCGCAGCGTGTTGAGCGCGAAGGGCCCCGCGCCGAGCCGATTCGCGAGCTCAGCCAGGATTTGTTGGCGCTTTTCGAGCGGGACGAGCGGATTTTCGAGCACGCTCCGGAGGTCGTCGCTCTCGACGTAGGCGGCGGCGAAGCGCCGCACCTGGTCGGCGAGGGCGGCGAGCGTTCCCGTCTCGACGCCGAGGTCGAAGATGCCTCGAGCGTAGCGCTCGGCGATGGTCGCGTGACTGGCCATGACTCATGCCCTCCCGCGCAACACGGCGCCCGTTTTGCCGAGACCGCTCAGGAACTCGTCGGCGTAGCGCTGGTGGTCTTCGGGGCGCAGGCGCGCCTGGACGGTCGCGACGGCGGACTTCAGCGCCGCGGCAATCAGGTCCTCGCGCACCTTGGCGGTGGCGGCAGCGAGCTCCTGAGCGACGAGGAGCTTGGCGTCCTCTTCCATGCGCGCGCGGCGCGTCTTCGCCTCGGCGAGGATGCGGACGCGCTCGGCCTCGGCGCCTTCGCGCATCTCGCGTCGAACGCGCTCGACCTCCTGGTCGATGCTTTCGAGCTTCGCTTCGTATTCGGCGAACCGCGCCTCGGCTTCGCTCTTCATGCGCGCCGCCTCGTCCATGCCGCGCAGGATCGACGTCTTGCGGTCCTTGAGCGCCGCCCGGAGCTTCGGGCGCACCATCTTGATGAGCACGCCGTAGAGCACGAGCGCGTTCAGGATCCAGAGGCCGAAGGGGGCGGGCATGCCCGTCGGGCGGAAGAGGAAGCTCGGCTCGACGCCGTCCCTTTCGCCGAGCGCGCCGTAGAACCAATTGATGTCGTCGAAGGTGGGGACGTGGTGCTCGCCGTGCGCGGCGTGCTTGCCGTGCGCGGCGTGCTCGCCGTGAGCCGCGTGCTCGCCGTGACCTGCGGCCTCGCCGTGAGCGCCGTGCTCGTGGGCGGCGACCGGGGCGTCGTGAGCTTGGGCGCCCAACGCGGGCACGGCGACGAGGGCCGCGCCGAGGAGGAGGCTCGCTACGAGGGCGCGCATCAGCTCACCCTCCGGCCGAGGACGTGCTCGGAGAGCTCGGTCGCGATGCGCTCGGATTCGCGGCCCACCTCGAACTGGACGCGGCCGAGCTCGGCGGCGATCTGCTTGCGGCCGTCTTCGACGATGCGCCCTGCGGCGGCCCGAGCCTCGGCGAGGATCTCGGCCTCGAGCTTGATGGTCTCCGCGCGGACGCGGTCGCGCTCCTCGGCCGCGACGCGGTTCACGCGCTCGAGCTCGCGCTGGTAGCGGAGGTAAAGGTCGCCCGCTCGTTCCTCGAGCTCGCGCGCCTGGGCTTTCGCTCCCTCGGTGCGGTCCTCGCGCAAGGCGAAGACCCGCAGCACCGGCGCGAAGAGCAGCGGCTCGAGCAGGAACATCAGGACGATGAAGATGAAGACCTGGAAGACGAGCGTGTTGTCGAAATCCAAGGTCACTCCGCCCGAGAGGGCGAGCACCGGAACCGCGGATCCTGGGGGCAGAACGCTCATGTGGGGTGCGCTTGGCGGGCGGCTGTTACCACCTCGCGGGCAGCGTGTCCATTCACGCCCATCCCTCGGCGCCGGCGGCGATTTCCAACGGCAATTGTGGGCCGAGCGCGGCGAGGATCGCGCGGTACGATTTTCCGTCCCGCGGGTCGGCTGCGAGCGGAGCTACGTCGAGCAAGGGGCAGAGCGCGAAGGCGCGCGAGCGGAGCTCGGGGTGCGGGACCTTGAGCTCGGCCGTGTCGACGACGACGTCCGCGATCCACAGGATATCCAGGTCGATGCTGCGCGGGCCCCAGCGCTCGCGGCGCACCCTGCCGAGCCGGCGCTCGATCGCGAGCAGAGCGGCCAGCAGGCCCGACGGGTCGAGGCTCGTAGAAAGCGCTACTGCCGCATTCAGAAACATGGGCTGCGGTGGCCCGACCGGGGCCGTCTCATAAAGCGACGAGGTCGCCGTGACCTGACCGAGCGCGCGGATTTCTCCCGCGGCACGCGCGAGCGCGTCGCGGCGATCGCCGAGATTCGAGCCGAGGCCGATGACGGCATCCACGGCGCCGACTCTACCCCGTCCGCGTTGCGCGCATTTTTCGGGAACGCTGGCTCCCGTGGCGAAGGCGCGGCAAAGTGCGGCTGATGCTGGGGCTATCCCACGGCGAGCTCGGTCTCGTGACATTCATGGTCGCGGCGATTCTGTCGGCGCGCTACTGGCCGCGCATGGGCGAGTGGGTCGCGAAGAAGGTCGCACGGACCCCGGACGGGGAGCACGAGCGGACCCTCGACAAGCGCTAGTCGGAGGCGCGGGGCGGGCGGGATTCCGAGTGGAGAAACAGGGGTGAACGCGGTACCCTGGCTGCCAACGAGGTGGTGACCGTCGACCCCAAGTCCAGCCCTGACAGCACGGGCGGTTCTTCGCAGGTCGGGGCCCTCGTGTTCATGAGCGACGCCTCCGCCGAAGCGGAGCGGCTCAGCACGGCGCTCCGCACGCGCGGGTACTGGGTCGTGGACGTTCCGCTGGGGCTGCTCGCGGGGCGCGTCGGGGTGCAACGGCCGTCGATCGTCGTCTTGGACGCCGACGCGCCGGGCACGCTCGACACCGTCCAACGCATGCAGGCCGCTGCGGGGGGCAAAGGCATCGAAATCGTGCTGCTGGCGGAGCCGGCGTCGTCGCCACCCGAAGGGCGCGCGGAGCTCGAAGCGATGGCGGCGGCCACCTTCATGCGACCGGTGAACGCCAACGAGCTCGTTGGCAAGGTGGAAACCATCGTCGGTCCGCCGAGCACCAAGGGCGGAGCCGCCTCGCGTTCGCCCGTGCTCGTCGCCGCAACGCGCCGGCCCTACCGCTACGAGGGCGGCAAGCTCGGCGGGCGGAGCCCCATGAGCGGCGCGCCGCCTCCGCCGACGCCGACGACACCACCGAACCCCCCGCCGATCGGCTCCCAGCCTCCATCGGTCACTCCATCGCAAGTTCCGGCGCCACCGTCGTCAGGTCGCTCGTCGAGCACACCGCCCGGCGGCCGCGGCGGCTCCGTGGTCCCCCAAGCGATTGGCGCCGTGCCGCACGCACGCCTGAGCCCCGAGCTCGAGCTGCTTCTCGGCCGCGCAGAGCAACGGGTGCGGCACTCGGCCACCGTGCCCACTGCGGGTGAGCGCCTGTCGCCGGACGAGGAAGTCGATGCCGTCCTTCCCGCGGATCTTTTGGCAGCGCTCGATGAGCCCATCCAAGCGGACGACGACGACGATGACGACGACAGCGTCGCAGGCACCGCGGGCGGCTCAGGCTCCGACACCGGCTCGCGCGGCAGCCGTGGCACGCCCACCGGCGGGACGGTCCCCGGTGGCCGACAGGTGGGTCGCGACACCACCGGCGCGGCGCTGACGGCCTCACGCGCCGACGCCGCGCCCGCACCCACCGCGGTGCAAGCGCCGCCGCGACCACCGCCTCCAGAACCGTCGTCACCGATGCCGTCGTCGCCCGACTTCGGCAACGAAGCGCCCACCTCGCCTCCCGGTCGCCCGATCCCGTCGCAGCCGCACAGCACGCGCGCGACGACGGCGCTCGATCCGCTCGATCCGCTCGATCGGCCGCTCGACTCGAGCCCGAGCCGGGCCACCGGCGTCGACGCGCCCCCGTCACGGCCCGAAGAGCCGCCGCTCTCGACTCGCCCGCCGCGCGCGGAGCCACCTACGGCACCGCGGCCGCCCCCGCCGGTGAGCGCCGACCGCGCCCCGCCCCCGCCGTCGCAAGGCAGTCCCGGCACGTCGCCGGGCCCCCTGGACCGCGGCGCGTTGCCCGACATTCCTGCAACGCTCGGCGCCGGCGGCGGGCTCCGCGCGCTCGCTCGTGCCGTGGCGGCCCGCTATACGGGCGCGATCGCGTTCGAAGACGGTAGCGGCTTCCGGCGCGTCGTGTTCCGCGACGGCGACTTCGTGACCGCGGCGTCGAGCGCCGACGGCGAGGCGCTCGTCGCATTTCTCGCCCAACGCGGCGACTTGAACGCTGAAGCAGCGCAGCGCGTGGGACGCCGCGTGCCCCCCTTCGGTCGCCACGCTGGCGCGGCGCTCGTCGCCCAGGGTCACCTGCGGCAGGACGAGCTCTGGAGCGTGCTGCGCGCGCACGCGGAGTGGCTGCTCGCGAAGGTGACCGACCTATCGAGCGGTACGGCGAGCCTCGAGCGCGAGGTCCCGCAGCGCCTCCAGGCCGAGCCCGGCGTATTCGGCGGAGCGACGGGCGCGGAAGTGCTGCTCGAAATGACGCGCCGGACGGCGAAGCCCGCCGACGCGATCGCGCGCCTCGGCGGCAAGGACGCGCTCATGAGCCAAGGCGGAGCGCGCGCGTTGCTCGCTGAATGCGCGCTGAACGAGGCCGAGCAAGCCCTCGCTTCGAGCGCCGACGGCTTGACCGTGGGCGAGCTCGTCACACGCGCCGGTACGGACGACTTCGCGTGTGTCTTGCTCGTGCTCGTCGAGCTCGCGATCCTGCACGTGCAGGGCATCTCGCGCCGTCCGGCGGCGCGCGAGTCGGCGGCGGTGACGTTCGATCCGCTCGACGCCACGGCGCTTCGCGAGCGTGTCGCCGCGCGCCGAGCCTTGGTCGAGGAGGGCGACTACTTCGCGCTGCTCGGCGTCACGCGCGACGCAACGCACTACGACCTCCGGCGCGCTTACCAAACGCTGCGCCGCGACCTGAACCCCGAGACGGTCCTCACCGCCGCCACGGTCGACCTCCGCACCGACATGGACTCGATCCTCGAAGTGCTCGACGAGGCGTACGACATCCTGCGCGACCCCGTGCGCCGCGAGCGCTACCGCCGCGCCCTCGAACGCGCCCCCGACTGAGGCGGCGGCGAGCGCCACGGTCGTCGCGGGACGAGACCCGCGGATCCGTCCCCCTTGACGAATGCCGATATGGGAATATGATAGCTCGCATGGCCCGAGCAGCAACGACCTCGGACGTCTTCAACGCGATCGCCGAGCCGCAGCGCCGTGAGATCCTGATGCTCTTGCGCGCGGGTGAGCGGCCTGTCACCGAGCTCGCCCAGGCGCTGGGGATGACGCAGCCGGGGGCGTCCAAACACCTGCGGGTGCTCCGGGAGGTCAGGCTGGTGCGCGACCGCAAGGCAGGCAAACAGCGCCTGTACGGCCTCGACGCTCGCGGGCTCAGACCGGTGCACGAGTGGACCGGTGGTTTCGAGCGCTTCTGGAACGAGAGCTTCGACCGGCTGGACGCGTACGTACAAGACCTCAAGCGGGCACGGCGGAAGGAGTAGCGGATGAGCGCGATGAGACCCGAATCACCGGCAGCGTCCGCGACGGCCGACCGCGAGATCGTGATCACCCGGCTCATCAGTGCGCCGCGCGAGCTCGTGTTCGAGGCGTTCACCGAAGTCCGGCACCTGTCGCAATGGTGGGGACCGGACGGGTTTGCCACCACGACGCGCACGTTCGAGTTCCGCGTCGGCGGCGAGTGGGTCTTCGTGATGCATGGCCCCGACGGGACGGACTACGCGGAGTGGATCGCCTGGACCGAGATCACGCAGCCGGAGCGGATCGCGCTCGTGCACGGTGAGTTCCGCGACGACCCGAACGCCTTCGAGTCGGTCATCACGTTCACGCCCGACGGCGCGGCGACCCGGATCGAGATGCGCACGGTGTTCCCCACCAAGGCGCTCCGCGACGAAGTGGTCGAGAAGTACCACGCGCTCGAGGGTGGAAAGCAGACCCTCGGCAAGCTGGCCGATTACGTCACCGCGATCGTTCGGAAGGGAGCTCGGGAATAATGGCCGGAAAGGTGTTTTTCAGTGTTTCGATGTCGCTCGACGGCTTCATCGCGCCCGGGTCGCTCGGGGAATTGATGGGAAAGCAGTGGATGGAGCTCCAGCAGTGGATCTTCCCGCTGAAGTTCTTCCGGGAGAACCTGAAGCTCGGCGCGGGCGGAGAAGAAGGGCGCGACAACGACATCGCGCGCGAGACGTTCGAGCGCACCGGCGCGAGCGTCATGGGCAAGCGCATGTTCGATGCCGGCGAGCGGATGTGGCCGGAGCAGGCGCCGTTCCACACGCCGGTCTTCGTCGTGACGCACGAGAAGCGTGACCCCTGGGTGCGCCCGGGTGGAACGACCTTCCATTTCGTCAACGACGGCATCGAGAGCGCGCTCGGCCGCGCGCGCGAGGCCGCCGGCGACCGCGACGTCCGCATCGCGGGCGGCGGCGCAACGATCCTCGAGTTCGTGAACGCGGGCCTGATCGACGAGTTCTCGATCGCGCTCGCACCGGTGCTGTTCGGCTCCGGAATCCGCCTGTTCGAGGGCGTCGACGCGGGCCGCGTGGCGCTTTCGCCGGTCCGCGCGGAGCCGACGCAGCGGGTGACCCACCTCACCTACAGCGTCCGGAAGCGATAACGGTCTCGGCCGCAGCGCTCCCCCGCGAGGTTCAGCCGTCGAGCCACCACGCGATCACGTCGTCGATCTCCGGCTGCGTGAGTCCGTGCCCCCCGGGATAGAGGCGCAGCGTCACCGCGCTCGCATGCCGCTCGGCGGCGCCCGCCGCCCGCTTCACGACATCCGGCGGGCGCATCGTGTCCTCGGTGCCCGTCGAGAACCAAGCGCGCGCGCTCGAGGTCCCGAGCCCGCTCGCGAAGACGCCGCCGTGCAGCACCGCGTACGCGCGCACCCGCGGGTCGTTCGTCCCGAGGTACGCGGCACTGCTGCCGCCGCCCGAATGCCCGGCGGCGAGCACGCGCGCCGGATCGATCTTGAGGCGCGGGGTCGCGTAGAGCTCGTCGAGGCACGCGAGGACGTGCTCCGTGTCGAGCGAGGGGTCGTTCGGTCGGTCCGGCACCTGCCAGTTGTAAGAGCCGTCGGGCGAGCGCCCGGAATCGGGCGCGAGCACGATGACGCCGCGCTGCCGCGCGACCGCCGAGAACGTGGCGAGCATGCCCGCCCCGCTGCCGCCGGTGCCGTGAAACAGGATGAGCAGCGGTCGCGGACCCTCCGCCGCCTCCGCCGGGATGAACGCCATCCCGCTACGCCCGATGGCGTTCTTCGTGCGCAAGGTGAAGGTACCGCTCTGGAGCGCCGTGCCGGTCGGGGGTGCCCCCGGAGCCGCGGAAGCCAGCGCCCCGCTCGCCGCCGCCGGCGCCGCCGTCGACCCGAGCCAGCGTTCGAGCGCCGGAGTGGCGACGTGCAGGAGCACGCCGCCGAGCAGCATCACGACGATGGCGGCGAGGAGCCCCACCATCACGCGGTCGAGCGGTGGAAAGCCCGACGGGCGTCGCGACTCCGACCGGCACAGCACGCAACCCGACGCCTTCTCCGGATCGTAGGCGAGCCCGTGCCGCTCGCAGCGCACGAGCCCGAGCCGCTGCTCGTCCGGCATGACCGCGCGACTCTAGCGCTATTCGGCGGCGCCGGCGACGCCGGGGCTCGGCTCGACGACATCGAAGTCGAGCTCGCCGCCGTCCAGCTCGAGCAGCGCGACGCTGCCACGCGGGAGCTCGCCCTTCAGCAGGCGCTCGGCGAGCGGCGCTTCGACGAGCCGCGCGATCGTGCGCTTCATCGGGCGGGCGCCGAGGGTCGGATCGTACCCGCCGCGATCGAGAAGGTGCTCGATCACCTCGGGCCCGTATTCGAGGCGCACGCGGCGCTGATCGAGCAGTGCCTCCGCCATGGCGGCGAGCAGGCGCCGTGCGATCTCGCGCACCTCTTCACGCCCGAGGGGCGAGAACACGAGCACCTCGTCGATGCGATTGTACAGCTCGGGTGCGAGCGCCGCGCGCGCCGCCGCGACGATGCGGGCTTCGAGATCGTCCGCGACCTCGCCCCCGCCGCCGAACCCGACGCGCCGCCGCGCGTTCGACTGCGTCTCCTCCGAGCCGAGGTTCGATGTCATGAGGATCACGGTGTTCGTGAAGTCGACGGTGCGACCGCGGCCGTCGGTGAGGCGACCTTCGTCGAAAACGCCGAGGAACGCGGTGAGCACGTCGGGGTGCGCCTTCTCGATCTCGTCGAGCAAGATCACTTGGTACGGGCGCCGGCGCACCGCCTCGGTGAGCTGCCCGCCCGCTTCGTGGCCGACGTAGCCGGGGGGCGCGCCGATCAGGCGGGCGACCGCGTGCGCCTCGCTGAACTCGGAGAGATCGAGCCGAGTCATGGCGCTGTCGCAGTGGAAGAGCACCTCGGCGATGGCCTTGGCGGTCTCGGTCTTGCCGACGCCGGTCGGTCCGAGCAGGAGGAACGTGCCGATCGGACGGCGCGAGCCGAGACCGGCCGCGTTGCGCCGCAAGATGCGCGCGATCTTCCGAATGCCGGCGGCATGGCCGACGACGCGCTCGGCGAGGATCTCCTCGAGCTTCAGCATGCGATCGCCGTCGGATTCGAGCAGCCGCTCGATCGGCATGTCGGCGAGCTCGGCGACGACCTCGGCCACCGTCTCGGGTCCGACGGAGAGACGCGAGCGGCGCCGCGTGCGCGCCCCGGCAAGATCGAGGATCGACACGGCCTTGTCGGGCAGGGCGCGCCCGGGCAGGTAGCGCACGGACCAGGCGACCGCGGTGGCGAGCGCCTCGTCTTGGTAGCTCACGGCGTGATGCGCTTCGAGCGTGGGCTTGAGCGCGTCGAGCACGAGGTAAGCGTCCTCGCGCGTCGGCTCGTCGACTTCGACGAGCGAGAAGCGCCGGCTGAGCGCGGCGTCGTTACCGATGGCCTTCTGGTACTCCTCGAGCGTCGTGGCGCCGACGCAGGGGATTTCGCCGCGCGCGAGCGCGATCTTGAGCTCCGACGCGATCTCCTCGGCCGCATCGCCCGTGAAAAGCTGGTGGATCTCGTCGAAGAAGATCACGATCCGCCCGCGCGCGAGGATCGTCTCCTTGCGGATCTGGCCGAGCCGCGCGGCGAGAGCACCACGGACGCCCGTGCCGGCGACGAGCTCGCCGATCGGGATCTGAACGACGATGCGATCGTCGAGGGCCGAGCCGTCGCGCGTGTCGGCGATGCGCTGAGCAAGACCGCGCACGACG
>Ga0070682_100002471_pt1 | contig 10211 bp, 8 predicted proteins | sample KBSC63LmetaG_FD_64668 | JGI IMG/M metagenome (GOLD analysis project Ga0070682, IMG submission 64668) | Corn rhizosphere microbial communities from Kellogg Biological Station, Michigan, USA - KBS C6-3L metaG | ecosystem: Host-associated > Plants > Roots > Rhizosphere | place: USA: Michigan... | reverse complement strand
TGGTCGAAGGTTTGCTGTTCGATCAGGCAGGGAGCCTCGTCTCCGCGACGGCGGCCAACGTGTTCGTCGGCATCGATGGCGGGCTGCTGACGCCGCCGGTCGACAAATGCGGGGTGGCCGGGGTCCTGCGTGGCGCGTTGCTGGACGTGCTGCCCGATGTTCGGGTGCAGACGATGACGAAGGAGGATTTGATGCGGGCGGATGAAATGTTCCTGACTTCGAGCGTGCGCGGCGTGTTGCCGGTGCGCACGCTGGACGAACACGTATTCCGCGTCGGTCGTCACGCGCGCGCCGCGCAGGCGCACTGGCGCGCTTCAGGTTTCCCGGGGGGCGAGGCATGACGGGTCGCACCGGCACCGAAATGCGCTCTTGCGCGGGTGGCAACGCGGTGGTGCGTGCACTGCTGCTCGTGATCCTGCTGGCGATCGTCGCGGCCATCGCGTGGGCCGGCATCACGTACCTGCACTTCACCCGCACGCCCTTGAACGTCCGCGCCGCGGGACAGACCGTCGAGATCGCCCGGGGTGAAGGCTTCAATGGCATTGTTGCGCAATTGCGAGAGGAGAAACTCACCGAGGCGCGACCGCTGCTGTGGCGCGCGCTGGCCATGCGTCTTGGCGTCGCCAACAAGTTGCACGCGGGCGAGTACGCGCTCGCACCCGGCATGACGCCAACGGTGCTGCTGGAAAACATGGCCGCGGGCAAGGTGCTGCATCGACGCGTCACGCTGGTCGACGGCTGGACCTTCGCGCAGGTGCGGCAGGCTTTGCAGCGCGCTCCCAAACTCGCGCACGACATCGAAGGCTTGACCGGCGCGCAGGTGATGGCGAAGCTCGACGATGCCAGTCAGTCGCCGGAAGGCGAGTTCATGCCCGACACCTACGACTACGTGCTTGGCATGTCCGATCTCGACATCCTCGAACGCGCGCACAAGGCGACGCAGTTATTTCTTGCGGACGAGTGGGCCAGGCGTGACACTTCGATTTCGATCCAGCAGCCGTATCAGGCGTTGATCCTGGCCTCGCTGGTCGAAAAGGAAACCGCGGTGGCCGCGGAACGGCCGCAGATCGCGGGCGTGTTCGAGCGGCGCCTGAAGCTCGGCATGAAACTCGACACCGACCCCAGCGTGATCTTCGGGATGGGCGCGGCCTACACCGGCAACATCCACAAGTCGGACCTTGAAACCGACACGCCGTACAACACCTACATGCGTGCCGGCCTGCCGCCCACGCCGATCGCGCTGCCGAGCCGTGCGGCGATACATGCGGTGCTGCATCCCGCGGCGGGCGACGCGTTGTACTTCGTCGCCAAGGGCGATGGCACCCATGAGTTCTCCGCGACGCTGGCCGAGCAGAATACCGCGGTGAGGAAATACATCCTGGACAAGAAGAAGCAATGAAGGGGCGATTGATCAGCCTCGAAGGCGGCGAAGGCGCGGGCAAGAGCACGCTGCTGTCCGGACTTCGCGCGCATTTCGAACGCAGCGGGATGGACGTGTTGTACACACGCGAGCCCGGCGGCACGCCGGTGGGCGAAGCCGTCCGCGCGCTGGTGCTCGATCCGGCGCATCGCAGCATGGCCGTCGAAACGGAATTACTGCTGATATTCGCGGCGCGCGCGCAATTGATGCGCGAAGTGCTGCAACCCGCGCTTGCGGCGGGGCGCTGGGTGCTGTGCGACCGCTTTACCGACGCCAGCTACGCCTACCAAGGTGGCGGACGCGGCGTCGATGCCGCGCGCATTGCCGAGTTGGAGCGCATCGCAACGGGCGGATTGAAACCGGACCTGACCTTGCTGCTGGACCTTCCGGTGGCGCACGGTCGCGCGCGCGCCAGCCAGCGCGGCGACGCGGATCGCATCGAAGCCGAGCGCGACGACTTCTTCGAGCGCGTGCGGTCGGCGTATCGCGCGCGCGCGCAGGCGGAGCCACGACGCTTCCGGATCATCGACGCCTCGCAGCCGGCAGATGCAGTGTTGCGCAACGCCGTGCTGGCGATCGATGACCTGCGCGCGAGCGTGACGGCGTGACGGACGAGGAAGTCGCCACCGCGATCGCGCCGGGCGATCCGTTGCCGGCCTGGTGCGAACCGGCGTGGAACCTGCTTGCCGCGCGCGCGGCCAGTGGCACGCTGCCGCACGCGTTGCTGGTGTGCGGGCCGGGCGGGCTCGGCAAGCGAGCTCTGGTCGAAGTGTTCGTGCGCGCGCGCCTGTGTGAGACACCGCAGGGTGGCCGTGCGTGCGGTTCCTGTCGCACCTGCAAGCTGCTGGCGGCCGGCACGCATCCAGACCGGATGCTGGTGAAGCTGGCGCCGAATCCCAAGACCGGCGTGATGCGCAAGGAAATCGTTGTCGACCAGGTTCGCGAGCTGTCGGCGCGCCTCGCGATGTCGAGCCAGCTCGACGGCTGGCAGGTCGCGGTGATCGATCCCGCCGACGTGATGAACGTCCCGGCCCAGAACGCCTTGCTGAAAACGCTGGAAGAGCCGACCGAGGCCAGCCTGATCGTGCTGGTGGCCGATCAGCCATGGCAGTTGAGCGCCACGATCCGCAGCCGATGCCAGCGCGTCGACATTGCGGTGCCGCCGCCAAGCGAGGCGTTGGCGTGGCTGGAAGCGCGCGGTGTCGAATCCGCGGGCGCCGTGCTGGCCGCGGCCGGTGGCAACCCGGGCCAGGCTTGGTTACTGGCGGAGCAGGGCGGGATGCAGCGCCGTCAGGAAGTCGCGCGCGATCTGCTGGCGCTCGCCGCGGGCCGTAGCGACGCGCGTGCGGTGGGCAAGGCCTGGGCCGATGACGAGCCGCAACAACGGCTCGAACAGACGGCGCGCCTGCTCGAAGGCGCGTTGCGCGCGCGCGCGCGCGGCGAACGCGCGCGTTTCGATCCGGGCTGGAATGACGAAGCCGTGGCCGAACATATCGCCGAGGCGAATCGCCTGCGGGTGCTGTTGAACGGCCCCTTGCGCGGCGACCTCGCCTTGTTCGACTGGTTGAACGGCTTGCCGGTTGCGTTGCGTTGAGAGGCTTTGACTTTTGCTCGTCATCCCGGATTTACTCGCGCCATCCGTGGCGCTCGCACTACGCGCCGCCTTCGGCGTCGCGTTTGCAATCCTGCAAGCAGTCGCGAAGCGATATCCAGACTGCGAAGGCAGGATGCGGAGCGAACATCGGCGAAGCCGATGGCCGGCAGGGCCAGCCGCCGGAAGCGGCGAGTCTGCCAGCGACTTTCCACTTCAGTGCGTTGCGCCAAAGTCGCTGGGTTTCCGCTTTCGCGGGAATGACGACGACAGGATTGATTTGGGAAGCACGATCCCCTGGATGTCCGGTCAGTGCCGGGTCAACCACTTCCGGGCACAATCGCGCCGCGCTCCATGGTTGAACCTTGCGCACGATGAAAGGATGCCGGTTTGCGTCAGGAAAAGCCCTCCGACCTGCTCGATCCCGATGCGCTGCTGAAACGCCCGGGCGCCAGCCTGATGGTGGTGGCGCCGCATCCGGATGACGAATCGCTGGCGGCCGGCGGCGTGATCCAGCGTGCACTTGGCTACGGTGCCGGGGTCAGCGTGGTGTTCGCCAGCGACGGCGAGAACAATCCCTGGCCGCAGCGCGTGCTGGAACGGCGGGCGTGGATCGGTCCGCGCCAGCGTGCAGGCTGGGCGGCGCGGCGCCGTGGCGAAGCCGATGCCGCGTTGCGCACGCTTGGGGTCGACGCCGCCCGTGTGTATCGGCTCGGTTGGCCGGATGGCGGCATCACCTGGATGCTGCTGGACGACACCGCGGCGATGCTGGCGACTATGCGCGAACTGGTCGAGCGCGAATGCCCGACGCTGTTGGTATTGCCCGACCTCGCGGATCGGCATCCCGACCACAGCGCGATCCATGTGCTGGTGGAAATGGTGTTCCAGACCTCGCCTGGCTTGCGCAAGCCAGACTGTCTCGGTTACCTGCTGCATGACCGTTCGCAACCTGGCGCGCCACAGCGCGCGGTGTTCGCACTGCGCGACGACGAACGGGCGCGCAAGCGCCGTGCGATCGAGGCGCACGCCAGCCAGATCGCGTTGAGCCGCGGACGTTTCCTGCGCTTTGCCGCCGGCACGGAAGATTTCGTGGCCGGACTCGACTGCCACGACCGCGCCGGCGCGACGCTGCCGTGGTTGCCGCCGCGCGCATTGCGACCGTGTCTCGCGTTGCTGGCGGTGGACGCCGCAGGCGGCGAACGGGTTGGATTGGGTGCCGGCGCCGACGCCACGCTGTTCTGGCGCGACGGCAGCCCCGCCGCGCGCACCGCGCGCGTGCTGCGGCCGCCCTACTACATCAAACTGTATTGCCCGCTGCCGTCACCATGGGTATTCGACGGCTGGGGCTGGTGCCGTTTCGGCGCTTGACCGCGGCTTGTCTGCGGCGGCAAGCTGATGGCGTCAATCAGCAGGGGCTTCAGACGATGGCGATGATGGGCGGCGCGGGCGGCATGGGCAGTCAGGGCATCCTGCCGGTCGTCATCAGGGACAAGCAGACGTTGTACCAGTCCTACATGTCGTTCGTGAAGGGCGGCGGCCTGTTCGTGCCCACCAACAAGCGCTACAACCTCGGCGACGAAGTGTTTCTGTTGATGACCCTGCCCGAGGAAACCGAACGCGTGGCGACCACCGGCCGCGTGGTCTGGATCACGCCGATCGCGGCACAAGGCAATCGTCCGGCCGGCATCGGCGTGCAGTTCGCCGAAAACGCCGACGGCGACAACGCCCGCACCAAGATCGAGACGCTGCTGGCTGGCCTGCAGGGCGGAGACAAGCCGACGCATACGATGTGAGCATGGCCTTCGACGTTCGTTGACAGGTCGCGATCGGTACATGCAACGGCGACCGCGCGGCTTCGCGCGAGCGATTCGTCACAAGCAAGCAACTGCTTCCGAGCATGCGGTTATGCTGCGCCCGCAACAGCACAAGGGGAATCATTGAAGATTGTGGTATTGGCATTGGCAGCCTCGCTGTTGGCGGGCTTTGGCTTGCAGCGTCAAACGGTTCGAGTCAATCCGCCGATTGCCCAAGTCGGCGTCGACGGCCCGACCATTGCGATAGGCACGATCGCCGACGGTCGACAGCCTGCAACGAAGATCAAGCTGGACCAGGCTGAGCAGGCAAGTAACGTCGGCGGAATGGAGCAAGGATGACCACGGTATCGCAGTCCAGCTGGACAAAACGGCCGCGCGCTGGTCGAGCACATCGCTGCTCACGATCAGGATTATCCAAATGCGGGGCGGGTTCCTGTAGCGAGTCCCGTGGCCGTGCCGCGATTCAGACGAAAACGCCACCCCAAAAGGTGGCGTAAGTCTGATCTCATTGGTCGGGGAGACAGGATTTGAACCTGCGACTTCTACGTCCCGAACGTAGCGCTCTACCAGGCTGAGCTACACCCCGACGATCCGCACGGGGCAGGAACCCCGCAGCGAGCCGCAAATGATACTTGGCGCGGCTTCGCGCGCGCAAGATGTGGCCGCGCGCTGGTAATCTTGCGGTTTTGGCAAGAGAGCAAGTCATGGCGCTGACCACGCCCCGTACGATGCCCGGCACGCTGGAATTGCTGCCGCGCGAGCAGATCGCGTTCCAGCGGATGCTGGACACGATCCGGCAGGGTTTCGAGGTGTACGGGTTCCTGCCGATCGAGACCCCGGCGATCGAATTTGCCGACATCCTCTTGACCAAGAGCGGCGGCGAAACCGAGCGGCAGGTGTATTTCGTGCAATCGACCGGCGCGCTGGAGCGCTCGCCGGATCAACCGGGCCGTCCCGAGCACGCGCTGCGCTTTGATTTGACCGTGCCGCTGGCGCGCTACGTGGCCGAGCACGAACGCGAGCTGGCATTCCCATTCCGGCGCTACCAGATGCAGCGCGTGTATCGCGGTGAACGCGCCCAACGCGGGCGCTTTCGCGAGTTTTACCAATGCGACATCGACGTGATCGGCAAGGACAGCCTGTCAATCCGCTACGACGCCGAAATTCCGGCGGTGATCCACGCGGTTTTCCGTGCGCTCGACATCGGCGCGTTCACTATCCAGCTCAACAATCGCAAGCTGATGCGGGGCTTCTTCGAAGGGCTCGGCATCGGCGACGGCGAAAAGCAGATGCTGGTGCTGCGCGAAGTGGACAAGCTGGACAAACGCGGTGCCGATCACGTGCGCGGAGTGCTGACGGGCGAGCAGTTCGATCTTTCTGCCGAGGCGGCAGAAAGGGTCATGCAGTTCGTGGAAGTGCGTTCGACGTCGCTGGCCGACGCGCACGCGAAACTCGATGCACTGGGCCGCGGTACCGAGACCTTCGAACAGGGACGGGCGGAATTGCGCGAGGTGCTGAATACCGTTGCTGCGTTCGGTGTGCCGGAATCTGCATACGCGTTGAACCTTTCGATCGCGCGCGGGCTCGATTACTACACGGGCACGGTATACGAAACGACATTGAAAGATCATCCGGATATTGGTTCGATCTGTTCCGGTGGGCGTTACGACAACCTTGCGGCGAATTACACCAAGTCCACGTTGCCGGGCGTCGGCATTTCGATCGGGCTGACGCGGTTGTTCTGGCAGTTGCGCGAAGCCGGGTTGCTGAAGGCCGCCGACAGCAGCGTGCAGGTGCTGGTCACGCAGATGGATGCCGCGCAGTTGCCATACTGTCTGACGATCGCGAAGGAGCTGCGCGACGCCGGGATCGCCGCCGAGGTCGCGCTGGAGGGCGGCAAGCTGGGCAAGCAGCTGAAGTACGCCGACCGCGCCGGCATCCGGTTCGCGGTGGTTGCGGGTGAGGACGAACTTTCGCGCGACGCGGTGGCCGTCAAGGATTTGCGTCGCGGCGACCAATTCGAGGTGCCGCGCGCGGAACTGGTGAAATCATTGCGGGTGGAATTGGCGCAAGAGAAGGCGCAACGGGCATGACGACGATTCGGCTGGACGGCAGCCATCTCACGCGCGCCGACGTGGTGGCGGTGGCGCGACGCGGCGCGACGGTCGACCTCGACGCGGCGCAGCTCGGAAAGGTGCAGCGCGCAGCGGATTTCATCGCCGAGCAGGTTCGCTGCGGGGAGCCGATCTACGGCGTCACCACCGGCTTCGGCAGCAACGCCGACAAGCTGCTGGGCGCACATCGCGCGCGTGACGAACTGCCCGGCGGCAATCCCGATCCGCGTGACGAGACCTTGCCCGAGGAGTTGCAGCACAATCTCATCGTCACCCACGCGGTGTGCGTAGGCGAGCCGCTCGCCGCCGACGTCGTGCGGGCGATGCTGGTGATCCGCGTCAACACCCTGATGCGCGGGCATTCCGGCATCCGCGTGGAAACCCTGAGAGCGTTGGCCGCGATGTTGAACAGCGGCATCGTGCCGGTGGTGCCGGCGAAAGGTTCCGTGGGTGCGAGCGGTGACCTCGCGCCGCTGTCGCATCTCGCTATCGTGCTTTTGGGTGGTGGTGAAGCGTTTCACGAAGGCGAGCGCATGGCCGGCAGCGAAGCCTTGCGCCGTGCCGGCTTGCAGCCGGTGAAGCTGTCTTTCAAGGAAGGCTTGGCGCTCAACAACGGCACCGCCCAGATGCTCGCATCCGCGGTGCTCGCGCTGGACGAACTGGAATACCTGCTGGGCGTCGCCGACCTCGCCGCGGCGATGACCCTGGATGCGTTCGCGGGCCGCAGCGGCGCGCTGCGTGAAGAGGTGCACGCGCTGCGCCCGCATCCGGGCCAGGTCGCGGCCGCCCGTCACGTCCGCGAGTTGCTGGCGGAATCGACATTGATCGACATTCCGTACCACCTCGTCCCGCGTTTTCGCACCTGGACCGCGAAGGCGTGGGCGACGCCGGAAGAGCAGGCGCTGTCGTTCGACATTCGCTGGGAATGGGTGCCGGTCGACCAGCGCCACGGCCGCGAGGCGTTTTATCGACGCTTCCTGCCGTTCCGCGGCGGCAAGAAGCATCAGCCGCAGGATGCATATTCGCTGCGTTGCATGCCGCAGGTGCACGGCGCGGTGCGCGATGCTTGGGCGCAGGCGTGCCGGGTGATCGACATCGAGTTGAACGCGGTCACCGACAATCCGCTGATCTTTCCGGATGCCGAGGGGGCGCAGCACATCGAGGAGCAGGTGATCTCGGCCGGGCATTTCCACGGCATGCCGCTGGCGCTGGCGATGAGCTACGTGAAGGCGGCGATCCCGGTGCTGGCCTCCATTTCCGAACGCCGCCTCAACAAATTGGTCGACCCCGCCACCAACGACGGCTTGCCCGCATTCCTGACGGGCAACGAAGACGGCACCGATTCCGGTTTCATGATCGTGCAATACACCGCAGCGGCGCTGGTAAACGATCTTGCCACGCGCGCGCACCCGGCCAGTGTGTATTCGGTCCCGACCAGTGCCAATGCGGAAGATCATGTCTCGATGGGCGCCAACGAAGCGCGCCAGGTGCTGGACATGACGCGTGACCTGTCGGACGTGCTGGCACTGGAACTGTACACCGCCGCGCAGGCGCTCGATTACCGCAACGAGATGTTGAATGCGGCGCGCGGATTGGCACGCCGCGGTGGCTGGCAGGCACTGGCGGCCAAGATCGAACACGCGCCGCGCGAGGACCACCCGCATTACGACGCATTCACCCGCGAGGTGCAGGCGCTGGCATCGGCGCTGACCGGGGCCGATGCGTTCCGTCCGGGCGGGGCGGTGCACGCGGCACACGCGCGCTTGCGCGAATCCATCGTCTTCATGCATCGCGATCGCCCGATGCAGCACGACATCGCCGAAGCCTGCCGGCTGGTGCGTGAGCACGCGCTTGTGACCTGACGGTGCGTTGCCGTCAGGTTGAATCCGTCCCGAAGTGCCTGGGTGCGCCCTGCGCGGCGCCCGTTGAACCATATTCTTCGCGACAGAGGTGGTAACGCGTTATCGCATTGCTGGCGCGCCGCCACGGTGCCGCCAACGGATCAGGCTGAGGGCACCAGCGCCTGCAAGGCCTCGGCTTGCGCGGTGAAGGCGGCAAACAGCGCGAACTGATTGCGCGCGCGTTCCAGGTTGTGGGCCGGGCGGTCGATGCGATAGTAGCGGTCGCCATCCAGCCAGTCGGTGAGGAACCGCAAGGCCATGACGCCCGTGACGAGTCGCGCGGCGAATACGAGGTTGTCGCGCTCGAGCGGCGTCAGCAGCCCGCCGCAGCCCTCGACGTAGCCGCGTGCAAGCGCCGCGAAGTGATCGTGCCGTACGCCAACGTTTTCGATGTCCGTCGAGTCTTCCGGCACCGGACTCACCATGGTGCGCGCCATGTCTCCGAAATCGAACAACAGGCTGCCGGGCATCACCGTGTCCAGGTCGATCACGCATCTCGCCCGGTCGCCTGCGTCGAACAACAGGTTGTTCAACTTGCAGTCGTTGTGCGTGACGCGCCACGGCAGCCCGGCCGCCAGCAAATCCCGCCAGTGCCCCAGCACGTCGCGGTACCCCAGTGCGGCTTCGCATTCGGATCGGGTCGCGGCGACGCGACCCGCGCGATCGGCTTGCTTCGCCGCAAGGAATGCGTCGAAGCGCGCGACCGGATCGTGGAATCGCGGAATCACTTCGCCGACATCCTTCGGGTCGATGCCGGACAGTGCGGCGGTGAACGCACCGAAGCCGCGCCCGGCTTTGAACACCAGCGACGCGTTGCCGGCGGTCTCGTGGGTGCGGGTGTTCGGCACATGGTCGTACATGCGCCACCACGTTCCGTCGGCCAGGATCGCGGCCGTTGCTCCCGCGAGCGTGGGTACCAGCTCCAGCACCGCGTAGGCGTAGCGACCCGCTGCGCGTTCGCGGCCGAGATGCGCCGTGACCGTGTGGCAGTTGCGCATGACCAGCGCCGGATCGCGGAACACCTGGGTATTGAGGCATTGCAGCACGCGCCGGCGGTCGTCATCGGCGACCAGCAAGGTGCGGTTGATCAAGCCACTGCCGAGCGGCGCGAATTGCGCGCGGGGACTCAATCCCCAGGCCGCGGCCAGCTCATGGCGCGTCGCGGCGTCGGGCCCGACGAAACTGCTCATGCGCGCGACCACAGCGGGGTCGGGTATGCGCCTGCCTGGTGCAGCGCCGCCATTGCGGAGACGACGTGTGCGCGATCGCCAGGATAGGTCAGGCCCAGCCAGTTGTCGCGGGTGGGCAGCACCGAAAGCTTCCGATGGTGCGTTGCGAGATGGGTCGCGATCGCGTGCGGCAGGAAGTATT
>Ga0070682_100002468_pt1 | contig 10216 bp, 7 predicted proteins | sample KBSC63LmetaG_FD_64668 | JGI IMG/M metagenome (GOLD analysis project Ga0070682, IMG submission 64668) | Corn rhizosphere microbial communities from Kellogg Biological Station, Michigan, USA - KBS C6-3L metaG | ecosystem: Host-associated > Plants > Roots > Rhizosphere | place: USA: Michigan... | reverse complement strand
GACCTAACCCCCCAGAATGACGAACGACCTGCAGCCCGGATCGCGGCTCGGCGACTGCGAGCTGCTCTTGCGGGTCGGCCGGGGTGGGATGGCTACCGTCTGGGTGGCGCGCGAGCACGTCGCCGGACGGAAGGACGACCGGCTCGTCGCCGTCAAAGCCATGCTGCCCGAGCTCGCCGAGGAAGCGGAGTTCGTCCGCATGTTCCTCGACGAGGTGCGTCTGGTTCGCAGCATCCGTCACCACAACGTCGTGAGCGTCTACGACGTGGGCGAGCACGACGGCGTGATGTGGATGTCGATGGAGTGGGTCGAAGGGGAGTCGCTCCACACGATGATCGCCGAGGCGGGCAAGCGTCGGGCGATCCCGCCGGAGATGGCGGTGAGCATCCTCGCGGAGGCGGCTGCCGGGCTCCACGCGGCGCACGAGCTGCGTGACGAGAACGGCGGACCGCGCGGCGTGGTGCACCGCGATATCTCGCCGCACAACATCCTGATCGGGACCAACGGCGCGGTGAAGCTCGTGGATTTCGGCGTGGCCAAGGCGGTCGGCCGCGTGAGCGAGGCGACCCGTGCCGGTCAGCTCAAGGGCAAGTTCGGCTACATGTCGCCCGAGCAGGCACGCGGCAAGGCGATCGACCGACGCAGCGATCTGTTCGCGCTCGGCATCGTGCTGTTCGAGCTCACGACGAGCCGCCGCCTCTTTCGAGGCGAGAGCGACATCGAGACGCTCAAGCTCGTGATCTCGAGCCGCGTTCCCCCTCCGACGACGCTCGACCCGAAGTACCCGCCGGAGCTCGAGCGCATCGTGATGCGCGCGCTGCAGCGGGATCCGCAGGGCCGCTACCAGACGGCGCTCGAGCTCGAGGCCGATCTTCGCGCGTACTTGAAGGCCAAGCGCATCGTCGTGACGCAGAGCGGGATCGCCGGGCTGCTCAAGCGAGTGGTCGGGCAACGCATCGAGCAGCGCCGCCGCGCGGTGCGCTCAGCGCTCAAGTCGGTCGCTGCCGGTGGGGTGCTGCCGGAGCTCATCTCGAACGAGCCTGTCTTCACCCCCACGGGAAACGAGAAGATCACCATCACGGGCGTGAGCGTCGTCACGGGCACCGGCCTCTCCGGCGTCTCCTCGAGCGGGATCTCCTCGGCTGGTGGATCGCTACCCGGCGTCGCGCCGCCGAGCTCGCGCTCGGTCGCCGGGAGCGCGCCCGACCCGAACCGCACCGTGGCGATCGTGGCGTACATGGTCGGTGTGGCCGGCATCCTGATCGCGATCGCCGTGCTTTATCTAGCCGGCCATTAGGCGAGGCCCCCGCCGTTCGAGGGAAATGCCCTCGATGACGGCGCCGCAAGCCTACTTCGGCGAGAAGCGCTGGAACCAGACGCGGCGCGGCGCTAAGCATTCGTTCGAGGAGGCTCCCCACGTCCCAGCCAGCGTCCATCCAGCGTCACGAGGGCACGAGCGGCGAGACCGAGGTCCCCGCGCGGATCGGCAAGATCCTCGTCGTGGACGATCAACGCAACATGCGCACGACGCTCGCGCTCATGCTGCGCAGCGCCGGCTACGAGGTGGACGAGGCCGCGGACGGTGCGGAAGGCAAGGACCTCGGTGGCGGGGGCGCGTACGACGTCGTCATCACCGATCTCCGCATGGGCGAGTACGACGGCATCGAGGTGCTGCGCGGCATCAAGGAAACCCAGCCGATGACCGAGGTCATCGTGATGACGGCCTACGGCACGATCGAGAGCGCGGTCGAGGCGATGCGCGTCGGGGCGTTCGACTACATCCAAAAGCCGTTCACCGAGCAAGAGCTGACCGTGAAGGTGAGCAAGGCGCTCGAAAGCCGACAGCTGCGCGGGCAGGTGCAGCTTTTCGCCCAGGAGTTCAAGGAGAAGTACCACCTCGAGAACGTGATCGGCCGCTCGCAGCCGATCCGCGACGTGCTCTCGCGCGTGATCAAGATTGCGCCCACGGAGGCGACGGCGCTCATCACCGGCGAAAGCGGGACGGGCAAGGAGCTGATCGCTCGGGCGGTTCACGCCAACAGCAAGCGGGCGAACCGTCCGTTCGTGACCGTCAACTGCGCGGCGATCACCGAGACCCTGCTCGAGAGCGAGCTCTTCGGGTACGCGCGCGGCGCGTTCACGGGCGCGGTCGCGGCGCGGAAGGGCCTGTTCGAGGAGGCCGACGGCGGCACCTTCTTCTTCGACGAGATTGCGGAGACGACGCCGGCGTTCCAGGCCAAGCTCTTGCGCGCGATCCAGGAAGGGGAAATCCGCCGCGTCGGTGAAAACAAGCCGATCCGGATCGACGTGCGCGTCGTCGCGGCGACGAACATCGATCTCGCCCAGGCGGTCGCCGACCGCCGCTTCCGTCAGGACCTTTACTACCGCTTGAACGTGGTGCGCTTCGTCCTGCCCCCGCTGCGCGAGCGCCCGGAGGACATCCCGCTGCTCGTCGATTTCTTCCTCGGCAAGTACACGCGCAAGATGGGACGCCGCGCGCGCTTCGGCGAGGGCGTGATGGACCGGCTCATGGGGTACTCGTTCCCCGGCAACGTGCGCGAGCTCGAGAATCTCGTCGAGCAGGCGGTCGCGCTTTGCACGAACGGCGTGATCGGCACGGACGACATCCTGCCCGAGGAGCCGCGCGCCGCGGGCGGCCAAGCCGGGCGCACCCTGGCCGACATCGTCGACGAGGTGCAGCGCCAGGCGATCGAGGCCGCGCTGCGCAGCGCCGACGGCAGCCGCGAGCGCGCCGCGGAGATCCTCGACATCAGCCCCACGACGCTCTGGCGCAAGATGACGCGGCTCGGCATCGCGATCGAATCACGTTGAAGACGGCTCTGCTCGATTACGCGCTGCCCGAGCGTTCGATTGCGGTCAGGCCGCTCGCCGAGCGGGACGCGGCGCGCCTGCTCGTCGTGGGGGAGCAGGGGTTCGAGCACCGCGCCGTGCGCGAGTTCGCCGAGCTCGTCCCCGAAGGCGCGCTCCTCGTGCTGAACGACACGCGCGTGCGCCGGGCGCGCGTGCTCGCCACGAAGCGCGGGAGCGGCGGCAAGGCGGAGCTGCTCCTCCTCGCGCGGCTCGGAAGCGAGGGCGACCGCGAGACCTGGCAGGCGCTCGGCCGCGCGAACAAGGCGCTCCGCGTGGGCACCGAGCTCGAGGCGCCCGGGCTCGAGGCCCGCGTCACGGCGACGGGCGAGCTCCTCGAGGTGAGTCTTCTAGCCGAAGGTGGGGTCGAGCGCTGGCTCGAGCGTTCGGGACACGTGCCCATCCCGCCTTACCTCGGAAGGCTCGACGAGCCGGCCGACGGCGAGCGGTACCAGACCGTCTTCGCGGACAAGCTCGGCTCCGCCGCGGCCCCCACGGCGGGCCTTCATCTCACCGAAGCGATGCTCGCGCGCTTGGCGGCGCGGGGCGTCACTCGGTCGACACTGACGCTGGCCATCGGCCTCGGTACATTCCGGCCCGTCGAGGCCGAAGACCTCGACAGCCACCCCATGCATTCCGAAACCCTCGAAGTGAGCCCGGCCCTCGCGGAAGCCGTGGCCGCTGCACGCGCCCGGGGCGCGCCCGTCGTTGCCGTGGGTACCACCGTCGTGCGCGCGCTCGAGAGTGCCGCCGATCCCGACCGGCTGGGACACGTGCGACCCTTCGCGGGGGCCACGCGGCTCCTGATTCAGCCGGGATACGCCTTTCGCGTCGTCGACGCGCTGCTCACGAACTTCCACCAGCCACGGAGCACGCTGCTGGCTCTCGTGTCCGCGTTCGCCGGGCATGCGCGCGTGCTCGAGGCGTACGCGCTCGCCGTGCGCGAGGGTTACCGCTTCCTCTCGTACGGCGACGCCATGTGGCTGCCGAGGCGCGCATGATCGGCTTCCGCGTGGCAGCGCGCTCGGGAGAGGCGCGCGCAGGCGTGCTCACGACCCCGCATGGCGACGTGCCGACGCCGGCGTTCATGCCCGTCGCGACGCAAGGCACGGTCAAGGGCCTCGACACGGCCGACATGACGGCGCTCGGCGTCCGCCTCGCCATCATGAACACCTACCACCTGTGGCTCAGGCCGAGTCCCGAGGTGGTCGCCGCGCAGGGCGGCCTGCACACGTTCACGCGCTTTCCGGGCGCGATCGTCACCGATTCGGGCGGGTTCCAGGCCTTCTCGCTGGCCGAGCGCACGCGCGCTTCCGAGGCGGGCGTCGAGTTTGCCTCGCACCTCGACGGGCGCAGGCTCCTGCTATCGCCCGAGGAAGCGATGCGCGTGCAGGGCCTGCTCGGCTCCGACATCGCGATGCAGCTCGACGTGTGCCCGCCGGGTGGCGCACCGCGGCCCGAGGTCGTCGCGGCGGTCGAGCGGACCACGCGCTGGGCGGAACGCTGCCTGGCCGCTGCGAAACCCGGGCAGGCGGTGTTCGGGATCGTGCAGGGGGGAACGGACGCCGAGCTTCGACTCCAGCACCTGGAGCGCCTCGCGGAGCTGCCGTTCGCCGGCCTGGCGCTCGGCGGGTTCAGCGTCGGGGAGCCGAACCCCGACATGCATCGCACGCTCGAGGTCGTCGCGCCGCGGCTCGACGCCGCCCGGCCCCGCTACCTGATGGGCGTGGGCACGCCGGCCGACCTCGTGCGAGCCATCGGCTGCGGCATCGACCTCTTCGATTGCGTGATGCCGACGCGCAATGCAAGAAATGGGCAGGCTTTCACGCGCCAGGGTCGCATCGTCATCCGGAATGCTCGCTACAAGGACGATCCCACGCCGCTCGATCCGGATTGCGCATGCCCCGCGTGTCGCGGCGGCTATAGCCGCTCCTACCTCCGGCACCTGCACATCGCTCGCGAAATGAGCGCGGCCCGCCTGGTCACGCTCCACAATCTCCATTTCTACGGCACGCTCGTGGCAGACGCGCGTGGCGCCGTGGAGGCGGGAGAGTACCCCGCCTGGGCTCGCGCGCGGCTCGCCGAGCTACAAACCGAAGCGTCCGCCGAGGGCGACGCTCGGCCTCAGGAAGACGCTCCCCCGTAACGGGGCATTTTGGGGGATAATCGTACGGATGACCGAAAGGAAGCAGATCGGAAAGATCCTGCTTCGGCAGCGCGCGCTCACCCCGGATCAGTTGGAGCGCGCGCTCTCCGAGACGAAAGGTGGTCGGCTGGCTTCGCGCCTCGCCGCTGATGGCACCATCACCGATCTGTCCGCGCTCAAGGCATTGAGCGAGCAACACGGCATCCCGGGCATCGACCTCGGTCAGATCTGCCTACGGCTAGAAACGCTCGATCTCTTGCCACGCGAGATCGCCGAGAAGCATTTGATCCTGCCGGTCCTCATGCGTGAGGATCGCTTGTTCGTGGCCACGGCGAACCCGCGCGAGCACAAGGTGCTCGACGAGCTCGAGTTCGTCACCGGCAAGAAGGTGTATCCGTACGTCGCGCTCGAGTCTTCGCTCGCCGTGGTGATCGACGCCGCGTACGGCCGAAAGGTCCGCGGGGAAGCCTTCTACGTCGGCAGCGAGTGCCCGCAGAAGATGCTCGACAAGCTCGGCATCGATCGCGACGGACAACCGCTCGCCCCCGACCAGGAGCCAGGAAGCGAGCCAGAGAGTCAGCGCGCGCTGCACGCTCCCGGCGTCGTCGTCGACGACGAGGTGGGTCGCTTGTCGCAGAGCGACGACATCGAGGAGCGCGACATCGATGCGCTGCAGCACGAAGACAGCGTCATCGAGCCGATTCCGGAGGAGCAGCTGCGCGAATCGGCGGTTCCGCCTCCGCCCCCCGGAGCGAAGACCATCCTCATCGTCGACGACGAGCTCGAGATCCGGCGCATGCTCTCGCGCCTGCTCGCCAAGTCCGGCTACCGGGTGCTCGAAGCGGATCGCGGGGTGACGGCGCTCCGCGTCGTGAAGGAGCAGACGCCCGACCTCATCGTGCTCGATGCCATGCTGCCCGAGCTGCACGGGTTCGACGTGGCGCGCCGCATCAAGGGCAGCAAGCGCTACGGGGGCATCCCGATCGTGATGGTGAGCGCCGTCTACCGCGGGTGGCGCTACGCCGAGGACCTACGCCAGACCCTCGGTGTCGATGACTTCATCGAGAAGCCGTTCACGCTCCAGGACGTCCTCGGGCGGATTCAGAAGCTCCTCGGCACCAAGCTGCCGTCGGAGAAGCCCCCGGGCGAAGGTCCGGTCGTGCCGGATACATCCGCGGAGGTTGAACGCTGCCTGCGGGAGGGCATCGAAGCGTATCGGGCCGGCCACCTCGACGAGGCGGTAGACCACCTTCGTCGCGGGGTTGCTGCCGATCCGCTCGCCTTTCGTCTCAGGTTTCAGCTCGGCCTGCTATATGGTCGCAAAGGCCAGGTGTTCGACGCGGTCAGTGAGCTCGAGACGGCCGTGGGCCTCAATCCCCAACACTTTCCTGCCGTTAAGAACCTTGCCATCTTGTACCAGAAGGCCGGGTTTCGAAACAAAGCCGTCGAGACGTGGGAGCGTGCGCTGGCGCTTGCCCCCGACGACGCGACGCGGGTATCCATCCGGGAGCACCTGCTGAAGCTCCTTTGATGAGCGCGCCTGGGATCTGCCCGAGCTAGCGAATGAAGTTCCTCTGCCCGAGCTGTAAGGCGAAGTATCAAATCGCCGACGAGAAGGTCGCTGGGCGCTCGGTCCGGATGAAGTGCCGCAAGTGCGGCTTCGTCATTCCGCTCAGCGAGATCCCAACCGCCCCCACCACGATTCCACCGGGGGAAGAAGGCGTCCCTGCGCCGGTCGTCCCGAAGGCTCCGCTCGCTCCGACGGGCACGGCTTCCGTCGGCGCGAAGGCACCCGCGGTCGCTCCTCCTCGGGCCGCGTCTCCGGCGGCGCCTGGCGTCGCGTCTGCCAAGCCGGCGGTGCCGCCGCGTCGTCCCACGCTCTCTGACGTTGCGATCGGCCCCGCCAAGCCCGGCGCCCCCGTCGTCCGTCCCGCGGCGCCCGGCACGCCCTCAGCGGCCATCCCCGCTCCTTCGGCAGGTCGCCCCGCGCCGACCGGCGCTCGTCCCACCTCCGCGGGGCAGGTCCCGAAACCCGCCGCTACGCCCGCCGTCACTCCAGCCGCGTCGGCCGCTGCGGCCGCGCTGGCACCGGCCGTGGCATCGGCCGCATCCGTCAGCCTGCTTTCCGCTTTCGAGGAGGACGAGAACGACGACGCGACGCACATCTTGAAAGGTGGCGCGCTCGCCGACGCGTTCGGTGCGCTCGTCGGGGGCCCGCCCGCTGAAGGCCCGAACGCCGTCCTCGGCATGCCTGCCGACGAGTGGTTCGTGGGCATCAACGAGGTGCCCGTCGGCCCGATTCGTCTCGCAGAGATCCGAAAGAAGGCGATGCTCGGCGCCATCACGCCCGACTCGATGGTCTGGCGCGACGGGCTCGAGGCGTGGCGACCGCTCAAGACGTTCCCGGAGCTGCTCGCGGTGCTCGAGGAAAGCGTCTCGAGCGTTCGTGCGGCGCCCGTCCCGCTCCTGCCATCGGGCGCGGGCGAAGGCGCGGTGTCGAAGGCCGAGGGCGACTCGTTTGCCGCGGCGGGGGCGGCGGGCGCCATCACCGGCGCCGCCGTGGTGACGGATGACGTCGCCGTCGGCGTCCCCCGTGCGCGCTCGCCCTTGTTCGTGTGGCTGGCGATGGTGGTCGCGGTCGCCTTCGGCGTGACGATCGGCTTCGTGGTGTGGAGCCGGCAGAAGCAGCCGGAGACGATCGTGAAGTACGTCGAGGTTCCCGCCAAAGGGCCCGCGACGCCTGCGGCCGCCGTGGACCCCCACGCGGTCGATCCGACGGAGCCTGCCGCATCTGCCGCTGCAGCGAAGGCTCGCTCCGCGAGCGGCACCAGCAAGGTGAGTGGCACGAAGGCCACCGACGCCGACAAGCAGGCGACAGGCACCGGGCTCTCCGGCCTCAAGGGATTGAGCGGCCTCGGACCGAGTGGGCCTGGCGTCCCCGGCTCGGGTCCGGGCACGGCTCCCGCGACGGGCGGTGGCCAGCTCGACGCCGCCCAAACGCAAAGCACCGTGGCCCGCTACACGGGCAGCGTGAAGCGAAGCTGCTGGCAGCCCGCCCTCGACGCGCGAGATCCGAGCGCCCCGACCAGCGCGCGCGTGCTCGTGACGATCACGGTCGGGCCGAGTGGCAGCGTTCAGAACGTCAGCACCAACGGCGACCCGCGCGGGTACCCGGGCCTCGCGCCCTGCATCGCTGGGCGGGTCCGCGCCTGGCAGTTCCCGGCCACGGGCGGCACGACGACGGTCAACGTTCCTTTCGTCTTCGCTGCGCAATAGTGGCGTAGCGCCGTCGCTGGCGGTCGCGCTCTCACGTCGCCGGCGCGACATCCGCCGCCGGAGCGCGGAGGATGACGACGCGGCGCACGACGTTCAGAACGATGAACGGCAAGCCGCCGCCCGCGCGAACGTCGTGACGAAAGAACCACGACCAAGCGAGGGCCACGAGCGCTAGCCCGAACAAGCCGAGCGACGCCCTACGGACGAAGCGCGGGTCGGGGTGCCGGCAACCGATGAAGCCCTGCGACGAAAGTCCGAGCGTCGCGAGCCCCATGGCCGTCACGAACGCGAACAGGCCGAAGCCCTGCGCTTCCACGAGCGCGGCGCGGAGACCCGGCACGGGCACGCTGAATGCGGCTGCGCCCGCCCAGAGCCACAGCCCCGTGCCGAGCAGGATCGGGTTCAGCGAAGCCTTCTTGAAGAGCACCAGGCCGCACACGGGAATCGTGAGGAGCGCACCGATGACCAGGCCGCTTCCCGCCCGTGACAGGTCCACCTTGCCGCTGACGACGAACGGCAGCGCCAGACTGATGATCGGGACCAGCTGGACGAGCTCGGCCCACGGCGGGTTCTTGGCTGCATTCAGGGTGGGCGTCACGCGGCCGGCCCCGTCCGCGCAGCCCGGGGCGCCGAGCTCTGCGCGAGCCGAGCCACGACATCCTCGAGCTGCTCCAAGCTCACGGGCTTCTCGAGGCAGGGCACGGCGTGAGCATCGAGGAAGCGGCGCGCGCTCTCGGTGAGGACGCCGCCGGTGATGAAGACGACGCGGTTGAGCTGCGAGGGGTCGATGCGCGCGAGCGCCTCGTAGAAGTCGATACCCGTCATGACGGGCATCATGACGTCGCACAGGATCACGTTGAAAGCCTTGCCCTTCACCGCGTCGAGCCCCGCCTGAGCGGAGCTCACGACGGTCACGTCGTGCTGCGGGAGGCCTTGGCGCAAGGCTTCGCCCACCGCGCGATCGTCGTCCAGCACGAGCACGCGCTGGGGGGCCACGGTCCTCCGCACCGCGTCGCTCGAGATCGGCGCGGGCGAGACCTCGGTCACGTCGCCGGCGCTCGGGAGGAGCACGCGAAACCGCGACCCGGCGCCGAGCGTGCTCTCGACCAGGATTTCTCCGTTCATCGCCTTGATGGTGCTGTGGCAAAGCGCGAGACCGATGCCGGTGCCGAGCCCCACCGGTTTCGTCGTGAAGAACGGATCGAAAATGCGGTGCAAATGCTCCGGTGGAATGCCGGAGCCCGTGTCGGCCACCTCCACGACGACTCGCCCACGCTCGTCCGTCCCCGTCCGAACGCGGATCTCGCCGCTGCCGAGCGGTGCCTCCTCGAGCGACTGCAGCGCATTCACGAGCAGATTCAAGAACACCTGGCTGAGCTGCGCCCCGTTGCCCAAGACCGCCGGCACCGGGACGATGTCCTCGATCAACCGCGCGCGATGCCGGATGTCGTTGCCGACCATGCGCAGGGCCGAGGCCAGGACCGCGCAGGGATCGATGGCTTTGATGCTGCGATCATCGGGGCGCGAGAGCAGGCGCAGGTCCTTCACGATCGCGCTCACGCGCTCCGCCCCTTCGAGCGCCCGATCGGTGGCGAGCTGCATCCGCTCGGCTTTCCCGTGCAACCCGCCCTGCGCTTCCACGATCTGGTCGCGGAGGTAGTTCAGGTTCAAGAGCACGTAGGTGAGGGGGTTGTTGATCTCGTGGGCGACCCCCGCAGCGAGCGTGCCGACCGACGCCATCCGCTCGCTGACGCGCAAGGCGCGCTCCGTGCGCCGGCGCTCCGTCACGTCGCGGCGCAGTCCGACGAAATGGGTCGTTTTCCCCGAGCGCTCCACGATCGGCCACACCGTGAGCTCCTGGTCGAAGAGGGTTCCGTCCTTGCGTCGGCCCACGAGCTCGCCCGAATAGACCTGACCCGAGCTCAC
>Ga0070682_100002465_pt1 | contig 10226 bp, 5 predicted proteins | sample KBSC63LmetaG_FD_64668 | JGI IMG/M metagenome (GOLD analysis project Ga0070682, IMG submission 64668) | Corn rhizosphere microbial communities from Kellogg Biological Station, Michigan, USA - KBS C6-3L metaG | ecosystem: Host-associated > Plants > Roots > Rhizosphere | place: USA: Michigan... | reverse complement strand
CGGTAGATGCCGTTCTTGACGCCGACCTCGCCGTCGTCGCCGATGAGCCAGTCTGCCGGATCGGCGGGCTCGGGGTAGATGCGGTAGTCCTTCGCGCCGAGCACGGGCTCGAACTGGATGATGGCGGTGTCGCCGTGCTTGTCGACCTGCACGTTGTCGAGCGGGGGGAGCTCGGGAACGCAGCCGGAATCGCCCGATTCGCAGGGTTTTCGGCAGGCGCCGCCCGCGCAGGTGAGCCCGGCGCCGCACGCTTGTCCGTCGCACTCCGAGTCCAAACAATCGGCAAAGCCGTCGCAGTCTTCGTCGAGGCCGCCCGTGCACGCGCTCTCGCTGTCGGCCGTCGGGGTGCACATCGGGCCCGGGTCGGGCGGCTTCGGGCCGCCGCCCGTGCCCGGCATGCCGGCGCCACCCGCGCGACCACCCCCGCCCCCGCCCCCTTCATTCGACTCGCCGCTCGACCCGCAACCGAACGCATACAAAGCGAGCACTGCGATCGTCGTCCGCTTGGTCATCGTCACCTTTCGACTTCACGCGACACGCGATGCGCAGACTGCGCTCTCACGCCATCGTCCTCGAGACCCAAGCGTGAGACTACACCCCAGCCCACTCGAATCGACCGTGAAATTGCTCGCAGCGTGGCGACAACGGAGGACGCGCACCCACATCGTCGCACCTGTTTCGAGCTCCGCATGCGTTGCGAGCGCGCGTTCTCAGCACGTGGCCGGTCTCGACCAATGGCCCTCCTCCGGCGCCATTCGCATGTTTGTATACACACAAGCGTGAGGAGCGCGTGATGGGTGCCCACGCAGTGTGGGGCGAGCGCCACGGGGCTGTGCTATCGGGCCAAGTGATGCGCTCGCTTCACTTCCTCACTCCATGCTTCGCCGCACTCACTGCCCTGCTCGCCGGAGCCTGCTCGACCGGCTCACCCAACGCGGGCGACGACGCGGGCAGCGGTGGCTCCGGCGCGAGCATGCAAGGCGGCAGCGGAGGATCGGCGGGCACGACGCTGGGTGGAAGCGCCGGAAAATCCGGCACCGGCGGAGCGAATTCGACGGGCGGAGCGAGCGCGGCGGGCGGAGCGAGTGGCACCGCGAGCACGCAGGGCGGCAGCTCCGGCAACACGGCCGCGGGCGGCACGGGCGGCACGGCGGCCGGGACCGGCGGCACCGTTGCGGGCACGACGAGCAGCGGTGGCACGGGGACGGGCGGCATGAGCACGGGTGGCGACGGCGGCGCGGGCATGCCGACAGCGGGCGGCGGCGGCACGAGCGGCGACGCGGGCATGGCCGGCACGAGCGGCGCGGGCGGCGCGCCCACCGGTCCCTGCGACATCGGCGGCAAGATCCTGTGCGACGACTTCGAGTCCACGGCATCCGGCATGCTTCCGAGCGCCGCACCCTGGGCCGCGCGCAATTGCTTCGACACGACGAACACGTTGAAAGTGGACGGCGGCGCCCACCACAGCGGCTCGCAGGCGCTCGTCGGCATGAACATTCCGTACGCCGATTGTCAGCTGTCGGCCGATCTCGGGGCGTCGCTCACCGAGTACTGGGTGAGGGCCTGGGTTTACTTCGGCGAAATGGCGCCCGTCTCGTCAACGCACGAAGTGACGGTGTTCGAGCTCGTCCCCAAAGCAAACACGGATGATCCGTCGATCCGCATCGGGTACCGCGGCGACACCTGCATGCCGATCGGCGTCGAGCTCAACATCACGGGCGGCGGACAGGAAGAAACCGGCTGCACGGGCCAGATACCGGTCGCCAACACCTGGTACTGCTACGTGCTCCACGTGAAGCAGATGGCGTCGAGCGTCACGACCGATCTCTCGATCGACAGCGCCGATCAGTCGTACACGAACCACGGCCAAGCGCAGATGGAGATCACGTCGCAGGTCGCCGGCGTCCGCTACCTGCGCCTCGGTCCGCGCTCGTACTCCGGCAACTGGACGACGCCCATCTACGTGGACGACGTAGCGGTCGCGACTCAGCAGCTCGGCTGCCAGTAGCGCCCCACGCGGGCGCTCAGTGGATCGGAATGCCCGGCGCCGGGAAGCTCTTGCACACCTCGGCGACCTCGCCGGCAATGCGGGCAATGAGCGCCTCGTCGGTGGGCGCTTTCACGACTTCGTCCATCCAGCCCGCGAGCTTGAGCATCTCGGCCTTGCCCATCCCGCGCGAGGTAATGGCAGGCGTGCCGACGCGCAAACCGGAGGGGTCGAAGGGCTTGCGCGGATCGTACGGCACGGCGTTGTAGTTCGCGCAGATGCCGGCGCGGTCGAGCGCCTTGGCCGCGATCTTGCCGGTCACGTTCTTCGACGTGAGGTCGATCAGGATCAGGTGGTTGTCGGTGCCGCCCGTCACGAGCGTGAAGCCGCGTGAGAGGAGTCCTTCCGCGAGCGTGCGCGCGTTCGTCACGGTGTTCTGGGCATACGCCTTGAACTCCGGGGTCATGGCTTCCTTGGCCGCAACGGCGATGGCCGCGGTCGTGTGATTGTGCGGTCCGCCTTGCAGACCGGGGAACACCGCGCGGTCGATCTCTTTCGCGAACTCCTGCTTGCACATGATGACGCCGCCGCGCGGACCGCGCAGCGTCTTGTGCGTCGTGCTCGTCACGACGTCGGCGATGCCGAACGGCGAAGGGTGCGCGCCACCGGCGACGAGGCCGGCGATGTGCGCGATGTCCGCGCAGAGCTTGGCGCCCACCTCGTCGGCAATTTCGCGGAACTTCGGGAAATCGAGCTGGCGCGGGTAGGCGCTCGTGCCGGCCCAAAGGATCTTCGGGCGGTGCTCGCGCGCGAGGCGACGCACCTCGTCGAAATCGATGCGGTGATCGGTCGTGCTGAGCCCGTACGGCACGCTCTTGAAGTAGCGGCCCGTGATGCTGACGCTCCAGCCGTGCGTGAGGTGTCCGCCGAACGGCAACCCGAGCCCCATGACCGGATCGCCCGGCTGGCAGAACGCGAGGTACGCCGCAAGGTTCGCGGGGCTCCCGCTGTACGGCTGCACGTTGACGTGCTCCGCGCCGAAGAGCTCCTTGAGTCGCGAGACGGCAAGCTCCTCGACCTTGTCGATGACCTGCTGGCCCTCGTAGTAACGCTTGCCCGCGTACCCCTCTGAGTATTTGTTCGTGAGCACGGAGCCCGACGCCTCGATGACGGCGCGGGACGCGTAGTTTTCGCTCGGGATGAGCCGTAGCGTCCGGCTCTCGAGAGCCTCTTCGTCACGGATCAGACGGGCAATTTCGGGGTCGCGCTCGGACAGTGCTGGGTCACGGCTCGCCATGGCGCGCGGAGGCTAGCACCACGCACCGCGAATGGGCCCTCGGGTCCGAGCCTCGGCATCCGCCAGGGCGCGGGCGGCTCCGTTTACTTCGCCCCGGGTAACGTTCAGGCTGGCTGGAAGGCCGGCCCAGGAACCCTTAAGAACCCCTTCTCGACGGCCGCCGGGGGAGGACTAAGATCCGGCGCTTAGGCTTCATGCCCACGACTCGTCGGACCAGTGGCGACCCAGGTGTCGCGCAGCCAAGCCCTGAGGCTCGGAGCGCGCAGTCACCGGGTGTGGCGAGCGCGCCATTGCCGTCGGGTCGTGCTCCGTCGAGCGCCATGCCGTCGGAGGACGCCGACACCGCCGACCGCAGGCCGAAGCCCGTCCCACTGGCGCCGGAGCTCGGTGTTCGAGCCCGTGCTCCCCAGCCGACGACCCCCGACGACGTTGCGCCCGAGGTCGCCGACGCGGACGCACCCGAGGTCGCCGACGCCGAAATTGCAGAAGACGACATCTCCGAGGCGGTGTCCGAGGCCGAGGCCGACCCGGAGCCCGAGACCCCGAAGACCGATCCCGAGCCGCTCGGCGCCAAGGCCGTAGCGGCGCTCGTGGACGTGCCCGACAGCGCGCCTCCGAGCATCCCCTCCGCAGCCGCGGCCCCGCTCGACACCTCGGGGCGCGGAGGCGTGCCCGTCTTGCCGGGGCACATCATCGCCCATCGTTACGAAGTGCTCGGCGTGCTCGGCGAAGGCGGGATGGGCATCGTCTACCGCTGCAAGGACGTCCCGACCGGGCAGGTCGTCGCCATCAAGCGCGTCATCCCGCCGCCCGGCAACCTCGCGCACGAGTACGTGATGTGGTTTTACAAGGAAGCGCGCGCGCTCGCTGCCTTGGGCCACCCGAACATCGTGCGCGCGCACGATTTCGGCCAGCTGCGCGACGGCTCGCCGTTCCTCGCGATGGAGCTCGTGTCGGGCACCTCGCTCCACGATCTGACGCACGCACGGCTCAATTTCGCGCTGATCTGGTCGATCGTGGATCAGATCTTGAGCGCGCTCGCCCACGCGCACGCGCGCGGGGTGATCCACGGGGACTTGAAGCCGTCCAACGTGCTCGTCGAGCGGCGCGAAGGCGAGCCGCCGTTCATCCACGTGCTCGACTTCGGCCTCGCCTGGTTGCGCATCGACGCGCAGGACGAACGCCTGAGCGGCTCGAAGCCGATGGAGTTCGCGCCGCACGCCGGCGCCGGCACGCCCGGCTACATGGCGCCCGAGCAGATCCAGCACGAGATGCACCACGTGTGCGGTGCGACGGATCTCTATTCGCTCGGCTGCATCTTGTACCGTCTGCTCGGCGGCAAGGCGCCGTTCAGCGGCAATTCGAAAGAGCTCTTGCGCGTGCACGCGTTCGACGCGCCGCCCGAGCTCAAGCCGGCGATCGAGGTGCCCGACGGCGTCGTCGCGTTCGTGCACCAGCTGCTCGCCAAGCGGCCCTGGGATCGCTGGGAGTTCGCCAACGACGCGCGCCGAACCTGGGCGAAGTTCCAGCCCGAGGTGTTCGACGCGGCGACCTGGCGCTTCCAGTCACCGGCTCGCTCCGCCGAGGCCGCTCCCGCAACGCGCCCGAGTGGCGCGCGCGCGCCGAACCCCGATCTCGAGCCCGCCCCGGATCGCCCGCCGGGCTTGCTCAGCATTCGGCCGAGCCCGCTCGTCGGCCGCGAGGACACGCGCCGCGCCCTGTACGACATGGCGCACGAGCTGATCCGCGGCGAAGGCGCGCCGCACCGGCTCGCCCTCCTGGTCGGACCGGCCGGCGCCGGCAAGAGCCGCATCGCCGAGTGGCTGTGCGAGGTGCTGCACGAAGAGGGGAAAATCGTGCCGCTCCGTGCGCGTTACCGCGCGATCAGGAGCCCGCTCGACGGCATGCTGGGCGCCGCGCTCTCCTACTACAACTTCGAGCGCGTCGACCGCCACACGATCGAGCGTTCGCTGCTCGATCGCTGGAAGGTGCGCCGCGACGACAAGAACGGGCGCGCGTGGGTGGCCGGCGCCGCGGAATGGATGCGCCCGATGGGCGCCGACCAGGCGATTGGCCCCTCCGGCATTCGCTTCGCGCTCGACACGCTCGAGACGCGCCGCATGGTCATCCGCTACACGCTGCGGCGGATCGCCAACAAACGCCCGCTGCTCTTCTGGCTCGACGATCTGCACAACACGGGACCAGCGACGATCGACGGCCTGCTCCGCATCCTCGAGGACGAGCCCGATCAGCGCATCATGATGCTCGCGACGGCCCGCGCCGAGGAGGTCGCGCTCGGCACCTCGGCCGCCGACCGCTTGCGCCAGCTGCGCGAAGCGACGAACGGGACGGTCATCGACGTGCCGCCGCTCACGCCCGAGCGCACCGTCGAGCTGATCCGCTCCTCGATCCCGCTCGACGACGCCGCCGTCGAGGAAGCGGCGCGCCGCAGCCGAGGCAATCCGCTCTTCGCGCTGCAGCAGCTCCACGCCTGGGCGCTCTCCGGCCACATGGAGTTCCAGGGGGCCACGTACCGCGTGCCGCCCGACGTGCTCTCCGTGCGGCCGCAAACGACGGCGGAGCTCTGGGAGAGCCGGATCGCGTCGGTGCCCGACCAGCACCGCATCGCGGCGTACGCGGCGGCCACGCTCGGCGGCGACGTGCGCAAGAACGTGCTGCACGCCCTCTTGAGCTCGCTCGGGCAGCCCGCCGACAGCGCGATGCTGAGCCTGGCCAACGCCGAAGTCTTGATCCCGCGCGGCCCCGGTCGCTACAGCTGGCCGCACGAGCTCTTGCAAGAGCATCTGCTCGGCGGCCTGCAGGCCCGCACCGATCGCGAGAAGATCTTCCGCGCCGCCGCCGCCGCCCTCACGCTCCATCCGCTCGCCGGACAGCGCCGCATCGTGCGCCAGCGCATGGTGAACCTGATCGAGGCGAACGATTCGGACACCGCTGCGCTGCTGCTCTTCGACTTCCTCCAGCAAAGCTGGAACGGCGCGCGCGAGCCGCTCGCGACGCTCGCCGATCTCGAGCTCTTGAAGGGCAAGCTGCGCGGTCGCACGCTCGCGCTCAAGAACCGCTGGCAAGCCGAAGCGCTCCGCCACATCGGGCGCATGGCGGAGGCGAACACCTACGCGGAGCTCGCGCGCGCGCGCTTCGAAGAGCTCGGCGACGCCGAGAACATCGCGCATTGCCAGCGCCTGCTCGGCCACCTCGCGAGCGAGCAGGGCGCCTCGGCGGAAGGGCTCGAGCTCGTGCGCCGCGCCCTCAGCACCTTGGAGGGCCTCGGCAACCTGCTCGGCATGGCGCTCTGCCAGTCGGCGGCGGGCGAGATCGAGTACTTGCTCGGCGATTACGAGCAGGCCCGCGACACGGTCGTGCACGCCGAGAAGAACTTCGCCGAGCTCGACCAGCCGCTCGGGCGCGGCCAATGCTTGCTCCTGCTCTCCTGGATCGAGCACTCCGAGGGCGCGACGGAGCGCTCGCGCCGCTTCGCGCAGGAGTCACGCGGCGAGTTCGAGCGTGCCGGCTATCGCCTCGGCACGGCGCAGGCCGACGTCTCGCTCGCGCACGTCGAGCACCGCTTGATGAACTACCACGGCGCGGAAACCGGCGCGCTCGAAGCGCTCGTCGTGTTCGAGACCCTGCGCACCCCGCGCGGCCAGGCCGCCTGCGACCGCCTGCTCGCCATGGTCGGCCTCGACACCGACGACATGGAAATGGCGGAGCTTCACGCGACGCGCGCCAACAAGATCTACGCGAAATCGAACGATCCCTGGGGCGTGATGGAGACCAAGCTCCTCTTCTGCCAGATCGCCCTCTTCAACCACGACACGCTGCGCGCGCGCGAGCTGCTCGAGGAGTGCAGCCGCATCGCCGTCGAGGAAGCCGAGCCGCGCCAGCACTTCCTGCTGACGCGCGCCTGGCTCGAGGCCGAAGCCGGCAACCTCGACGAAGCGCTCGAATCCGTGGAGGCCGCCGCCGACGTCTTCGGCCCCCGCACGCGCGCCGGCGATCACTCGCCGCAGCTCCTCACGCGCCTGCTCCGCTACCGCTTCTCCGAAGCCGCGCGCGGCCGCATCGACGCCTGGCGCCACGCGCTGAACGACCGCACGCGGCGCAAGGGCTAGGCCAGTCAGAAGGTACGGAAGGTGAGCGCCGGTGGGCTCGCCTCACCGTAGTCATCGATGCCCCAGCAGCGGGCGGCGCCGGCAGCGTCAAGCACGCAGTGGTGCCGCAACCCACCGGCGATGGCCGAATACATGCCGCCCGGAGACTCGTTCCTGAAGGGCGGGTCTCCCCAGCACGTGACGGTGCCGTTCGGCAGCAACCCACACGCGTAGTCGCTCGCCGGGGCAAGGCTCGAGAGCTTCACCGACGGAAGGTCGGGGGTTTCATCGTGACCCCAAGACACGACGTCGTCGTCTTCGGTGATCGCGTACCCCCGCTCACTGTCGAGCACCAGCCCCTTGAAGGTTCCCGACGGTGGCGTCGAGACGCCGTGGTCCGCGGCTCCCCAGCACGCGAGTGTACGGTCGGTACGCAATCCGCACGTGAAGGCACTGCCACCGTCGAGCTCGACGAACGTTCCGGCGGAAGGGCGGACCTGACCGGCCTGGTCGAGACCCCAACACTCGACGGTGCCGTCCGTGCGCACTCCGCAGCTGTGCCACCGCCCGGCGGCAATCGCCTTGAAACTACCGTCCGGAGGCGACGCCTGGCCATAGCTGTCGTCGCCCCAGCACGCGAGCGTCGCGTCGGTGCGGACGCCGCAATTGTGTGCAGATCCTGCTGCGATCGTGACGAAAGTCCCGGAGGGCGGGGCGGATTCACCGTGCTCATTCCACCCGAAGCACGCCACGGCCCCGTCCGTCAGGATCCCACACGTGTGGTAGTCGCCCGCCGCTAGGGTCACGAGCGGACTGCACCCGATCGTCGGGTCGCCAAGCGAGCCCACACCGCATTCGCCGTCCGCCGCTTCCGGACCGGCCTGCCGCACCTGGGATCTGGATTCCCCTCCGCACGCGGCTCCCAGCACCAAGAGCATCACCGTGAGGCATTGAGACCCCCTCATTGTTCCTCCATTTTGCCATGGGCTTGCGCGCCGAAGACGTACCAACCGATGCCCAGCTCTTCGAAGACCGCCTTCAGGTCAGCGAGGAGAGCGACGAAGGGAGAATGCTTGCGAGGCACGATCGAAGAGGACCTTCAGCCGCTGGTGGTGAGCGAGATCTTCGGCCAAGTACTGTGCCGTCGGAAACTCCGGGAGCACCGCGCGGGCGTGCTCGTGAAGGTCCCATCCCGCGTGGAGCGCCGCAAGCCCTTCGCCGTCGCGGGCGTGCTCCGCCCAGTACTCGCGCTTCGACGCCGCGACCGGTGCCCGCGCGCGCCCGGCGTACTCCTGAATGTCGCCAGGCTTCATCTGCTCAGCCTGGCACGCTACCACCCTCAGTAGTCGCACCACCCCGTCGGCGTCTCGTCGCCGAAGGAGTACGAGCGAGCTTGCTTGATCGCGAGCGCGCGCTCGCTTCCCATCAGCTTCCATTCGATGTCCATCGCGAACCAGGCGTTCTCCTCGTTCGGGTCGAGGATCGGGCGGAAGTGCTGGTGGATCAGGAAGAGATTGCAGGTGAGCGCACCGGCTTCGGCTTCGCTCAGGACGGGGACGTCGGGCGTGAAGGTGCTGCGGCCGTGGTAGACGACGCGCGGGCTCCGATAAAGCTCATAGGTGAGCTCGTCGCTCTCGATGCCGGGGGCGGGGTTCGTGACGAGCGCCTCACCGAGCTGAGCATTGATGTAATAGCGATCGGCCTTCGTCGGCTGGAGCGCGTCGCGACTGATCGCGACCCCGTTCACGCGTTCGGATTTGTACGCCGGGTGCACCAGCACGGCCATCGCCACCGCGTTCTGGTCGACGCCCGAGTACTCGCGCTCGTCGTAGGCACGCCGCTCCCACAGGCTCCCCCACACGGTCTGGATCGCGGCCTCGACGCCGCCCGGGATCTCCTCGACGTCGAGCCCCTCCGACGTGTAGAGCCCCGCGCCGCTGAACCCCGGCAGATCTTCCGTGTTGCTGCTGCTGCGAAAACGCAGAGGGCGGTTGCTCCAGCGCGCGAAAATCGCGTCGTGCACCTGACGCAGAAGCACGCGATCGACCGGGAACGCGTGGACGAGCGCGCGCACGCGGGCGAGGCCTTGCTCGCGCACGAGCGGATCGGCCAAAAAGCGCGGATCCTGCCGCAGGTCGTCGAGCAGCGCGAAAGCCCCGCTCGCCTGGTAGTGCTCGAGCGAGTGCACGAGCGGGATCGCGAACGGCCGATCCGGCGTCGAAGCGGGCAGCGCAGCGCACTGCGCGAACGGTACCCGAATCAGCTCCGCCATCTGCGCCGCCTTGCCGCCAATCGACGGCAGATCGGCGTAGTGACAGTCGGAGAGCGGCACGACGCCGCGCACGCTCGTATCGAGACGCGGCGAGAGCGTTTCCATCGGCAGCCGGCTCTCCCAGAAAGCGAGCGCCTCCTCCGGATCCGCGTCGTTCACGTGGAAGTCCTGGGCGTCGACGTTCAGCTCGACGAGCCGTCCGAAGTACGGCACGAGGCGCGGGTCGTTGCGCGCGTCGCGCAGCGCCATGTTCGGCGTGCCGCGGCCGCGGCTCAGGATGTTCACGTGAGCGAGCGGCGTCTGGAACGTCTCGGTCATGAGCCCGCCGATGAGCGGGATATCGTTCGGCACCTCGTCGGTCACGACGATGTCGCGCGGGCCGAGCGGCGTCTGCTCGAGCTCTTCGGCCGTGAGGAAGCGCAGCGTGCCGAACGCCTTGCCCGTCGTGAGCGCCTGGAACGTCACGCCACGAAACGGCGCCCCCGGACCGACGAGCGGCACGCTGCCCTCGATCGTCTGCAGGCGCTGGATCTGGTCGGGCGCTTGCGGCCGAATCAGCCA
>Ga0070682_100002464_pt1 | contig 10226 bp, 9 predicted proteins | sample KBSC63LmetaG_FD_64668 | JGI IMG/M metagenome (GOLD analysis project Ga0070682, IMG submission 64668) | Corn rhizosphere microbial communities from Kellogg Biological Station, Michigan, USA - KBS C6-3L metaG | ecosystem: Host-associated > Plants > Roots > Rhizosphere | place: USA: Michigan... | reverse complement strand
CCGTCGCGCTGGTCGCAGCGCACCCTCGGCACCGATACTCGTTCTGCGGTTGCGAGCGACGCGTCGGGCAAGCTCGGGCTATTCCGCGTGTGGACGAACACGACGAGCCCGCCGATGTTCTGGGGCGATCCGAAAGCGCTACCTCTGACCCCGGCCGCCGCGGCCGCGCGCGCCGCGTTCGATCCGGTAAAAAACGATCCCACGCTCAACTGTGCGCCGAAGGGGATGCCGTATGTCATGGAGCAGCCGTACCCCATCGAGTTCGTGCAGCGCGGCGACGTGATCGAGCTGCGTCTCGAGGAATACGACACGGTGAGAAAGATAGCGATGTCGCCGACGGCCGCCGCGCAAGCACGCAACGAGGCGCGCGTCGGCACTTCGACGGGCCGATTCGACGGCAAAGTGCTCGTCGTCGATACGCGCGACGCGAACTACAAATTCTTGAACTCGTCCGGCGTCCCGATGAGCGCAGCGGCGCGCTACGACGAGCGCTTCACGTTGAGCGCGGACGGCAGTCGTCTCGAGTACGCGCTGACGGTGACGGATCCCGCGGCGTTCACGTCGCCCGTCACGCTGCGTAAAGCCTGGGAGTGGCGGCCTGGCGAGCAGGTCAAGCCGTACAACTGCCGCCGCTGACGACTTCGGGCGGAAGCGGTGTCCTCTGCCGCGCTGAACGTGCTCGTGCTCGGCGGCTCGGGGTTCTTCGGGTCGCGAATCGCCAGCTCTCTCGCGCACGATAGCCGGATCCGATTGTTCCTCGCTGGGCGCGACCGGCGCAGAGTCGAGGAGGCCGCGCGCGTACTCGGTCTCGTTCCCGCGCAAGCGCTGTGTGTCGATGCGCACGGCCCGAATCTATCGTCCGAGCTACGTCAACGTGGCATCGACGTGGTGGTCCACACCGCCGGCCCGTTCCAAGGGCAGAACTACGACGTTGCTCGTGCAGCGATCGCCGCGCGGTGTCACTACTTCGATCTCGCAGACGGCCGCAGCTTCGTGAACGGCATTGGTGCGCTCGATTCTGAAGCGTGTGACCGCGGCGTCACCGTCGTCAGCGGTGCGAGCTCCGTGCCGTGCCTGTCGAGCGCAGTGGTCGACCGCTACGCACCGCGATTTCGCGAGCTCACCGCCATTCGGATCGGCATCGGCTCCGGCGCTCGCGCGCCGGGCATTGCCACCGTGCGTGGAATCTTCGGCTACCTGGGCAAGCCATTCACGCGTTTCGAGCGCGGCCAGTGGGTCGTCACGCACGGTTGGATGGACCTCAAACGGCATCGATTTCCGGCGCCCCTGGGCGCGCGTTGGCTCGGCAGCTGCGACGTCCCCGATCTCGAACTATTTCCGCAGCGCTATGCACCCGTGAGCACGGTCACGTTCCACGCCGGTTTCGCGAGCGACGTCGGTCACCTCGTCGTGTGGACGCTTGCGGGCGCGGTGCGCGCTGGCGTCCTTCGTAGCGGAGCGCCGTTCGCCTCGCCACTGAATTGGCTGTCGCGACTCTTGGAACCCGTCGTCAGCGACAAGGGCGGCATGTTCGTGACGCTCGAGGGCATCGGCCAAGATGGAGCTGCGCTCGCGCTCACGTGGAATCTGCTCGCGGCCCGGAACCAGGGGCCGCAGATTCCGTGTGCCGCTGCGACGGCGCTCGTGCGCAAGCTCGCGTCCGGGCAACGCTTGGCGGTGGGCGCCATGCCGTGCGTGGGGCTGCTCTCGGTCGAGGAATATCTGGAACCGCTACGCGACCTCGACGTGCGGGAGGTCGCGCCCTGATCCGCAATTCCGCGGGTTGTTTACGCGTGGTACGCTCCGAGCGGCAAAGAAATACGCGCCGAGCCGCGGCGATCTCGGGAGCCGACGTCCATGCGCCTAGCAGCACTAATCCTCGCGACGCTATTGGTCGTTGCGCCAGCTTACGCGCATCACTCCGGCGCGATCTTCGATCACGACAAGATGATCACGCTCACCGGCAAGGTTCGCGAGTTCCAGTGGACCAATCCTCATTGCTTCATTCAGGTCACGATCGCCGGCGCCAGCGGTGAGGAAGAGTGGAGCGTCGAGATGGGCGCCCCGCTGCAGCTGTATCAGGCCGGGTGGAAGCCGGCCACGTTGAAGCCGGGCGACGAGGTTACGGTGATCGTGCATCCGGCGCGGGATGGGACGCACGGCGCGTTGTTCCTCTCTGCCACGGGCAAGGACGGCGCTGCGCTCGGGAGAAAGCAATGAGCACGAGGATCTGCGCGACGCTGGTCGCAGCGGTGCTCGTTGCGAGCGGCGCCGTCGCGCAAACGAAGCAGGCCGAGCGCGTCGCGAGTTTCGCGAAGCTCCCGAACTGGACCGGCTTCTGGATTGCCGAGAGCCGCAACGACCTCGGGCTCTCGGGGCGGCCGCCGCCGGATCATCCGCAAACGCGCGGTGCGCTGCGCGGCGATCAAGCGCCGTACACGAAAGAGTTCGCGGCCAAGGTCGAGGCGCAACGCAAGAACAACACGGGCACGGCGAAGGAATGCGGGTTTCCGTTTCCGTTCGTCATGGAGAACCCGTGGGTGTTTCAATTCCTGCAGACGCCCGAGGAAACCGTCATGCTCTGGGGCGGGCGCGAGGTGCGGCACGTGTACACCGACGGTCGCAAGCACCCGCCGCCCGACGAGGTCTGGGCCACGCCGTGGGGCGATTCGGTGGGACGCTGGGAAGGCCAGACGCTCGTGATCGACACGATCGCCGTGCTCCCGAGCCGCTTTCCGCCGGCGCTGAGCGACAAGGCGCATTTCACGGAGCGCCTACGCATGGTCGGCACCGATAAGTTCGAGGACGAGATCACCATCGAGGATCCCGTCGCGTTCACGAAACCGTGGAAGGTCACGATCCCGTACGAGCGGGTGACGGATCTCGATCGCATGGTACACGGGCTCTGCGACGAGAACGACCGCAACCCCGTCGTCGACGGCAAACTCATCATTGCACCGGCGCAACCTTAGTATGCTCGAGCTCCACTTCTGGCCCACTCCGAACGGTAAGAAAGTTACGATCCTGCTCGAGGAGTGCGGGTTGCCGTACACAGTGAAGCCCGTGCACATCGGCCGCGGCGATCAGTTTCATCCCGACTTCTTACGCATCTCGCCGAACAACCGAATGCCGGCGCTCGTCGACACGACGCCTGCCGGCGGCGGCGCACCGATCGCCGTGTTCGAGTCGGCCGCGATCATGATGTACATCGCGGAGAAGGCCGGCCGGTTCTTCCCGCAGGACACGCGCGGCAAATACGAAACCGTGCAGTGGCTCATGTGGCAGATGGCGAATCAGGGTCCGAAGATGGGCGAGCAGGGGCACTTTCGTCGGGCGGCCGAGGATCCGAAGAACGGCGACCAGGCGTACGCGATCCGCCGGTTCGATAACGAAGTCCATCGTTTATTCGGCGTGCTGAATCTTGGTCTGCACGGCAAGCCGTGGCTCGCGGCCGGGCAGTACACCATCGCCGACATGATCTGTTATCCCTGGGCCAGTTACTGGCAGATGCGCGGCATCGATTTGAACGAGTTTCCGAACACGAAGCGCTGGCTAGAAGCCGTTGCGGCTCGGCCGGGGGTCGTGAAGGGCATGGCCGTGGGCGCCGACTTTGCCGAGGATCCGAGCAAGCTCAGCGCGGAGGAAAAAGATCGGCGCGCGAAAGTGCTGTCGAACCAACGCGCTGTGCCGATTCCGAAGGAGTGGCCGCGTTGAGCGCGCGGCGAGTTTGCACGTTCGCTGCGGCGCTCGTCGCGTGCGTGGCCGGTCTGTCGCTCGTCGCGCAGGAATCCACCGGCGGTAGAGATGGCACGGGCGCGCGCGGCCGGTTTCGCGCGCCTGCCGCACAGGTCGTCGCGATTCGCGCGGGCCGGCTGTTCGATTCGCGCGCGGGCACGCTGCTCACGGGCCAGACGATCCTGATCCGAGGCGAGCGAATCGTCGAGATTGGCGCGAACGTGAGCATTCCGCGCGACGCGCGCGTCATCGACTTGAGCAACGCCACGGTGATGCCGGGCATGATCGATGCGCACGTGCACGTGAATACGGGCGGCAATCGCGGCGGGCGCACGCCTGCGGAGCGCGCTTACATCGCGCTCGCGAGCGCGCAGACCGATCTCCTCGCCGGTTTCACGACGGTGGCCGACATGGATTCGCGCGGCGGCTTCAACACGGTAGATCTGCGCGACTCGATCAACTCGGGAATGGTGCTCGGCCCGCGCATGCAGGTTGTCGGTCAGTCGCTGAACATTCGTGCGAGCAACGCGTACTCCGATGAAAGCGGCGAGCGCTTTTATGCCGAGTTCACGGAAGGCAAGAACGTGAACTCGCCGTGGCTCGCGCGCGCGGCCGTGCGCGAAGCGAAGCTGCACGGCGTCGACTGGGTCAAGATCTACACGTCGCAGGATTTCGAAGGGCCGTATCACCTGTTCATGCCCGATGGCAGCTTGATCACCACGCCGTCGCTGACGCCGGAGGAGGTCGAGGCCATCACCGACGAGGCCCACCGGCTCGGCCTCAAGGTGGCGTGTCACACATACGGCGGCGAGGGCATGCGTAGTTGCTTGAACGCGGGGGTCGACGCGCCCACGCATCTGCTCGAGCTCGACGACGCCGGCGTGCAGGTGCTGCTGCAGAAAAAGCTACCGTTCGTGTGCACGCTCGACGATCTCTTGTACCAGCTGGATGAAGACAAGAAGGCCGGCGGCAAGACCACTCGCATCGCACTCGCGGAACAAGCGTTCAAGCGTGCGCTGCGCGCCGGCGTGACGATCGTGTTCGGCAGCGGCGCCACGTCCGACATCATTCCGCACGGCATCGGCGCCGATCAGTTCAAGTATTACGTGCAGTGGGGTATGACGAGCGTGCAGGCGCTGCAGACGGCATATCTGAATGCCGCGACGATGCTGAACTACCACTGGGAAAAAGACATCGGCACGCTCGAGCCCGGCAGATTCGCGGACATCATTGCCGTCAGCGGTGATCCGGTGCGCGATGTCACCGAGATGGAGCGTGTGAAGTTCGTCATGAAGGGTGGCTACGTCGCACGCGACGATCTGAGCCGGAACCCCGCTCGACAGTAGACTCCGCTCTATCCTCTGATAGTTGTATTGGAAGCGTCGCGCGCAGCCTTCGCGGCTGATTGTTGCCTAGCGCGATAGGAGTTGCCTGCGTCCTCGGCCGACGCCGACAACTGCGTCGGCCCTGTGCGCCTGCCTGCTGCCTCCACCGATAGATTCACCCCGCCACAACGGCGACCTGCTCTGCGGCAGCTTTGCCCGCCGCGGGACCAACAGTCATTGACCCTGCGCTTCGTCGCTCGTTATATTGACGTTGATATAGCGGCGTGTCCGCCACGCAACCATCGTCAAGGAGCTCTCGTGCGTATCCACTTTGCGCTCGCGTCTGCGACCGCGTGTCTTGCTGTTTTTCCGCTGCTCGCTCAAGAGTCCACGCCGTCGAGCCCGAAGTCTGGCCTCGAGGAAATCGTCGTCACCGCCCGGCACCGCCAGGAAAACCTCCAGACGATTCCCGTCGCTGCGTCGGTCGTGGACAGCTCGACGCTCGACCGCTCGAACACCGTGAACCCCCAGCAGCTCACCCAGTTCGTGCCGTCGCTGTACTACAATTCCGCCAATCCGCGGAACACGGCCTACACGATCCGCGGCCTGGGCTCGAACACGCTGTCCATCAGCGCCGCGAACGACGGGATCGAGCCCGGCGTCGGCTTCTATATGGATGGCGTCTATCACGGCCGGCCCGCCACGGCAGCTTTCGATTTCACCGACATCGAGCGCGTGGAGGTGCTCCGCGGGCCTCAGGGCACTCTGTTCGGCAAGAACACGACCGCCGGCGCGATCCAGGTGATAAGCCGCGAGCCTTCGTCGCAGTTCGAGTCGAACGCCGAGCTCTCCCTCGGCAGCTACGACTTCATGCAGGCCAAGGGCAGCGTCTCCGGGCCGCTCGGCGAGAAAATCGCCGGCCGCTTCTCAGCGCAAGACACGAAACGCGACGGGTTAGTGACAAACGTCAGGACCGGCGAGAAGCTCAACGAGCTCGACAACTACGCGGTTCGCGGCCAGCTCCTGATCACTCCGAACGATCGCCTGAAGATCCGGATGATCTATGACGTGACGGACCTCGATTCTGCGTGCTGTACACAGACGTATCTGCGCGTCGGGCAGAGCCTGCGCAGCGCCGCGCGTCAGTATCCCGCGCTCGCGGCTGGGCTCGGCTACACACCGGCCAGCACGAACGTCTACGACCGGCTGAGTGACATCGACGCGCCGCTGCACGTCAACACGCAAGACGGCGGCTTCGCCGTGATCGCCGCCTGGGACTTCGGCAAGACCGCGCTCACGTCCATCACGGCTTGGCGCTATTGGGATTGGGACGTTGCGAACGACCGCGACTACACGGGCATTCCGATTCAGCTCGTGCAACGCATTCCCTCGCGCCAGGACCAATACAGCCAGGAGCTGCGCTTTGGCTCGAGCGGCAGCCAGCGCTTCAATTACGTCGCAGGGCTGTACTGGTTCTCACAGACGATCTCGGGCACGCCAATCAGCACCTACGGCCCGGAAGCCGCGTACTGGCTGCTCAGCCAGGCGAACTTCACGGTGCCGATTCCTCGCAATCTTCTCGACGGCTACAGCCAGCTCGGTAGGTCGAACTTCGACATGAACAGCTACGCACCGTTCGGCGAGGTCAACTATGCGTTCACGCACCGGTTGACGGGCACCTTGGGACTTCGCTTCACCCACGAGGACAAAGACGGTATGTACGCGACGCAGGTCTCGGGCGGGCTCGATCTCACCGGGCTGCCTGCAGCGACGGCCGCGGAGCTCAACCGTGCGAAGCTCTCGATCTTTAGACCGCAGAGCTATGCGGCGCACGACGACGGCGGCAATGGGTCCGGCCGCGCAAACATCGCGTACCGATTCACGGACACCCTGTTCGGCTATGTGGGATATGCACGCGGTTACAAATCGGGCGGCCTCAACATGTCCGGCCTGCCGCTCGATGCGCAGAATCAGCCGACGCTGGCCACGGCGGTGATCAAGGACGAGCGAAACAACACCGTCGAGCTCGGTTTCAAGTCGATGCTGCGCAAGGGCCGAGCCGCGTTTAACCTTGCGGCCTATCGCACCACCGTCGAAGACTATCAGGCGAACATCGTCTCGAGCCTCGAGACGGCAGCGATTCGTTCGTATCCGTCGAATATTCCGGAAGTCGAGGTGCAAGGTTTCGAGGGCGACTTCTCGACGCGGGTTACCGACGCGTTCACGCTACGATTTTCGTTCGCCTACGCGGACGGCAAGAACACGGACTACGCGGCCGGTCCCTGCCCGCTCGAAGTGCAGACGGCCGCGACGGTGGCTTGCAACCTCACCGGCACACCGCTGGCAGGCCTGTCGAAGTGGTCCGAATCCCTGAGCCTCGTGTACCAACACAACATGGGACGCGGCAGCTTCATCGTCCACAGCGACACGAACCATCGCAGCGCCTACAACAGCGACACCTCCGCGTCGCGGTTCACGGTCATCGACGGTTTCAGCGTCACGAACTTCGGTGTTGGTTATCGATTCGCGCGCGGCTGGCAGGTAGAAGCGTTCGCGCGCAACCTGTTCGACGAGAAGTACGTCACGGCGCTAACGATTCAGACCGGTAATTCCGGGCTGATTCTCGGCCAGGCCGGAGAGCCGCGAACGGTGGGTGTCGCGTTTCGATTCGCGAAACAATAGCGCCGAGCTTGTCCGCGCGTTTCCGCGGGGATTACTCTTGGCGCATGCACCAACGTAATCTCGGCAAGTCCGATATCGCCATCACGCCGCTCATGCTCGGCGGCAACGTCTTCGACTGGACGGCCGACGAAGCCACGTCGTTCGCGATCCTCGACGCATTCGTCGCGCAAGGCGGTAACTCGGTCGACACGGCCGACGCGTACTCGTCGTGGGTGCCGGGCCACGAGGGCGGCGAAAGCGAGACCGTGATCGGCAAGTGGCTGAAGAAGAGTGGCAAGCGCAACAAGGTCGTGATCGGCACCAAGGTGGGCCTCTGGGGCAAGCGGCCGGGGTTGAAGCGCCAGAACATCATCGACGCCTGCGACGATTCATTGCGCCGTCTCGCGACGAGCACGATCGATCTCTACTGGATCCACAAAGACGACGAAGAGACGCCGCTGGAGGAGATCCTAGGCGCGCTCGATGAGCTCGTGCGCTCTGGCAAAGTGCGCGCGATCGGCGCTTCGAACTTCAAGGTGCCGCGGTTCGAGGCCGCCCTTGCCGCGAGCGCGACACTGCACAAGGCCGCGTTCGTCGCGCAGCAACCCGAGTACAACTTGCTCAGCCGCGACATCGAGGCCGACCTCGTACCAGTGTGCCTGCGCGAGAACGTGGCGATCCTGCCGTACTTCGGGCTCGCGAGCGGCTTCTTGACCGGCAAGTACCGGAGCCCGGCCGATTTTGCGAAGAGCCCGCGCGGCGCGGCGCCGCGCATGGATGCCTTCCTGCAAGGCAAGGGACTCGTCGTGCTGGCCGCACTCGATGCCGTGGCCGCTCGGCACGAGGCGACGTGCGCTCAGGTTGCGCTTGCATGGATCATGGCCAAGCCGGCCATGGCGGCGCCGATCGCGAGCGCCACCACGGTCGCTCAGCTCGACGAGCTCATGGGTGCGCTCGACCTCAAGCTCACGGCGACCGATCTCGCGCAGCTGGATCAAGCCAGCGCCTAGCGAAGCCGGTCAACGCACGGCCGGCCTCAGCGAACCGTGTACCCGCGGCCCTCGAGGCACGCCGTCAAAGCGCGCCGGTAGTTAGCGCGACGCATCGACTTCTCGGCCTTCGTGCGCTGCATGTCGGCAGAGCGCTGCTCCGCCTCGTCACGAGCCTGGTCCTGCGCTTTCATCTCGCCGTTGGCTTCTACCGCGCCGCCGACCGCCGCGCCCACGGCGGCGCCAATGGCGGTGTTCTTCAGCTTGTCGTCGCCGTGCCCCAAGACCGCGCCCGCGAGTGCGCCTGCAATCGCGCCTTTGCCGGTGGCGCCTGCAGCCTTGTTCTCGGGCACCGGCACGCGCACCGCGCGCGGAGGCCCGGTTTCGCCGACGTCGATGGGGTCGAAGCCGGTCTCCGTCACCGCCCAGCGATGACACTCGTAGCGATCGGTCGACAGCTGCTGCTCGCTCTGACCCTTGGCCGGGTACACGTACATGTCCTGCGCCAGCGCCGCTGAACCCACGATCGTAAGAACTCCGGCGAAGCCGCCGACCAATACACGCGTGCGTTTTTGCATGACGGTTCTCACTTGACGGTATAGCCGCGGCCTTCGAGACACGCGGAGAACGCGCGCTGGTAGTCGCTCGACTTCGCCGAGTCGGCAGCGCCGGCGCTCGGGTCGAAGTGCGTCTGATCCACGGCCCACGTGTAGCACTCGTAGCGATCGCGATCGCGTTGCTCGTCGGTCTGCCCGTTCTTCGGATACACGAACACGTCGCCGCTACCCGATTCGGTCGCCGTAGCGACGGCCTTGTCCGCGCCCGGCGGCTCGTCGACTACGACGTACTCCGAGACGCGCGGGTCCCACCAGTAGTACGTGTAGTTCGCGTAGAAGTAGCGGCGCGGTCCGAGATTGAAACTCACATAGCCGAACGGCAGTGTGCGAATGCGCGCGCCGATGGGCGCGCCAACGACGACGAAACGGTCCCCATAAGGCCGATAGAACACGCCGTCGTGGTAGTGGTAGTACGAACGCCCCACGCGGAAGGTCTCGTGCCCGCCCGGCAGCGCGCGAACTTCAGTGCCGATCGAAACGTGCACTCGCGCCTGCGCGTGATCGTGACGTGGTTGCGCCAACGCGTCGCCCGCTGGAACGAGCCACGCACCCGCCGTTGCAACCGCGGCAACGGTAACTATCCATGTCTTTCTGCTCATCGAAATCTCCTAGAGTCGTATGAAGCAAACAACGCGGAAGCGGCGCCGCAGTTGACGTCGGAGGCGACTGCGACGCTGCCGTTGTTGGCGTTCCGTGACTCGTTTCGCATGTGGTGATTTCGCGCTGGCGCTGTTTCCAGGCGGTGTCGGCAAGCCGAAGTTTTCTTCAGTCGCGCTCGCGCGTGCGCGGGTGTGTCAACGCGCGGTCCTTCACTGCGTTCCGCTGCATTACGGCGTGGTGTTCACGATTCGGCCTTCGAGGAGCGTGGAAATGAAATCAGCACTTCTATTGGCGGTAGC
>Ga0070682_100002460_pt1 | contig 10234 bp, 7 predicted proteins | sample KBSC63LmetaG_FD_64668 | JGI IMG/M metagenome (GOLD analysis project Ga0070682, IMG submission 64668) | Corn rhizosphere microbial communities from Kellogg Biological Station, Michigan, USA - KBS C6-3L metaG | ecosystem: Host-associated > Plants > Roots > Rhizosphere | place: USA: Michigan... | reverse complement strand
GATCAACTTCATCTTTACAAACTGTACAACCATTTGTCCGCCGCTGGCCGCAACCTTTGCTCGATTGCAAAAAGAGATGGGCGACAAGGTGGGCCGTGACGTGCACCTCATCTCCATTAGCGTCGATCCGTTGACTGATACACCTGAGCGACTAAAAGCGTGGGGCGCGAAGTTCAAGGCCGGCCCAGGCTGGAGGTTTGTTACAGGGGAGAAACAGGAGATTGATAAGTTGCTCAACGCCCTCGGCGCCGCGGTATCAAAAAGGGAAGATCACACGCCGGTACTGATCATCGGCAACGACAGTAAAGGTGTCTGGACGCGCACTTACGGTCTTGCAAAGATTAGCCAGATCACGAGCGTGATTCAGAACGTCATGGCAGGAAAAGTCGAAGAGTCGTCCGCCACTGAGGAGGGAAAGCCATGAAGTTGAACTTAATCGCGGCAGCGCTGGTCATTATGTGCGTAGCAATGATCGGACTTGCGCAAGAGGCACAAAGACCGAAACCACCCGAGCCCGCTTCGTTGACGAAAGTGAGTGATGGTCCCGCCGCCCGCTCAGCGGCAGAGAAATATTTCTCCGATGTCGAACTGATCGATCAGGACGGCCAGAAGCTGCGCTTCTATAGTGACGTGCTCAAAAACAAGGTCGTAATAATCAACACGTTCTTCACTACCTGCACCAACATTTGTCCGCCGATGAATCGTAATTTCGAAAAGATTCAGGACGCGCTGGGCGAGCGTTTAGGCAAGGACGCATTCCTGATTTCGATCACCGTAGACCCGCAAACTGATACGCCGACGCGACTGAAGGAATACAGCCGCCGGTTTCATGCGCGCTCCGGATGGCTTTTTCTGACGGGCTCAAAAGAGAACGTCGACTGGGCGCTCTACAAGCTGGGCCAGTATGTGGAGACCAAAGACGACCACACGAACATTTTCATTATCGGCAACGAGCCAAAAGGACTTTGGAAAAAAGCCTTTGGCCTGGCAAAAGCGGACGAACTAATCAAGATCGTCGAAGACGTGATTGCCGATCGGTAGCTGTAGGCTTTGCCTCGAGAGTTAGCACCTTACTTGGACCGGGTCAGTACAGGGAGCGGTAGCGACCTGGTCAAGCGATGAGAGTCAAGAATCGATAGGAGATGTTGCATGCTGATCACTGACCAGGTCGCTACCGCTCCCTGTACTGACCCGGTCCAAGAATGATCTCGGACTTTTGAGACAAAGCAGGCTCACATGATCATCAGACTCACACTTGTAGCTCTCATCGCAATCGCCGGTTGCCTGATATGGACTGGGCCATCCTCAGTTCACTCGCAGAGCCCGGTGGCACCTCAACGCCGGGAACTCACGTTGCAGGAAAAACGCGGCAAGGCTTTCTATCTCAGAGGTGAGAGCGCGTCGGGCCAGGACATCACAGCGCTGATGGGAGAAGTCGACGTGCCTGCGTCAACTCTTCCGTGCGCAGGTTGTCATGGGAATCGCGGCGAGGGAAGAACGGAGGGTGGTGTCACCGCCGGCAACATGAGTTGGTCACACCTGACCAAACCTTATGGCCACACAGACGAAGGAGGCCGGAAGCACCCGGCGTTCTCCGAGGCTTTGTTTGTTCGTGCGATGACCTCCGGATTAGATCCTGCCGGCAACAAGTTGGCCGTCGCAATGCCTGTCTACCGCATGCCTCAGGAGGACATGGCAAACCTGATCGCATATTTAAAACGGGTCGAGACTGATGCTGACCCTGGTGTCTCTGATACCAACATCGTGATCGGTACGGTCCTACCTGAGAAAGCTGCTTTGAGTGGCCTGGCCCAATCAATGGGCGACGTGTTGCAGGCCTATTTCGCCGAAATCAACGCTCATGGCGGCATCTACAATCGGAAGATCGAACTGCGCGTGATGTACGGTGATTCAAAAACGACGGTTACCAACGTCAGGCATTTGATCGACGACGATCAGGTATTCGCGATCGTGAGCGGTCTCACCGCCGGCGCGGAAGACGGCGTGGCTTCGTTAACGCAGGAGAAAGAAGTTCCATTCGTCGGTCCTTCCACTTTACTTCCGCAGCGAGGACTGCCGGTCAACCGCTATATCTTCTACCTGCTGCCCGGTTTGAATGAACAAGCGCGCGCGCTGGCAACATTCGCCAGTAAGAAGAAAGACACGGCTAATGTGGCAATAGTCTCGCCTGACATTGAGTTCAATCGCAGCATCGCCACTGCGGTAGTCGAACAGGCAAAGAAACTTCACTTCAAGTCGACAACTACAACTTACTACCCGCGCGACGGATTCAGTGCAACCAAATACGTGAGCGAGCTGAACCAGAAGGGAATCGACACGGTTTTCTTTCTCGGCTCAGGTCAGGAAGCAGGAGCCATCTTGAATGAGGCGGCGGCCACCGGTTGGACACCAACCATATACATGCTCGGGACGCTTGTGGGAAGAAATGTTGGTGATGCGGTGACAGTGAAGATGAAAGACAAAGTTTTCCTCGCCTTCCCCACCGTTCCTTCTGACGTTTCTGAAGCCGGCGCGGCCGATTACACCGCGTTTCTGCAACGGAACAAGCTCGCCTCGACACATGCAGCGGCGCAAGCCTCAGCAATTGCTGCCGCGAGAATATTGGTCCATGCACTCGAGCTTTGCGGCAAAGACCTCAGCCGCGAACGCCTCGTCACCACTCTCGAGGGACTCTACGAGTACGAAACCGGCCTGATACCTAAAATCACGTACGGTCCTAATCGCCGCATCGGCGCACTGGGCGCGTACGTCGTCACCATCGATCCTGAGAAAAAACTTTTTCCTGCCAGTGTGGAGTGGATTGCGGTTGACTGAGCCCTGTAACATTGCCTCAGCGCGGTCCACAGATTACACAGATTGCTCGTTAGAATCGGTGTAATCTGCGTAATCTGTGGATAGAGAATCCCAGAACAAGAAATGGCCCGAAGATTAGGGCCTTGTATATGAGGACGCGGTTGGGGGTGTCGTTGAGCCAGGTTAGATAAAGTACGAAGTTCGCGAGGCTGAGATAGAAGATGGGAACGGAGGGAATGAAGCATAGGAAAGGTATCAACCAGGTGAAATACCATGAGAAATGTGGAGCTTGAAAGACCATGAAAATCGACGCGATGAGCAACGCATTGCGCAAATAGCGAGTGTCGTCCCCTCGCCTCTCCCACATCATCCACAGCGCAAGACCTCCAAGCACAGCAGCCACAAAAACGAAATACGCCCAAGTCGGCACATTTGCGTTCAGGCCCTGCCGCGCAAGCGCCAGAAGAAAATACTGCCTCCCGGTTAACAGTCCTTGTTCGCTGGAATAATCCGGTAAAGACCCGAGCACTCTCATTGGGCCAACACTCAGATACGGCAAATACGCGATCACTAACGTTGCCACAAATGCGAGGGGCATCTTCCAACTTCTACGAATGTAGAGCGCCGGGAATAACACGATCGGAAACAGTTTCACGCACGTTGCGAACGCGAGTAGCATGCCGGTTAAAGTCTCCGCTTCTTTCCGACGCGCCAGCAGCGCGAGCGCAATAAAGGCAATCGCGAGCGCGTCCGCGTGCCCGCTTCCGGCAAACTCCCAGACCACGAGTGGATGCCACGCATAGATCAAAACTCTTTGCCGTGCGAACCCAAACGAGCTGAGCAACTGAACCATGGCCCAGATCGCAATCGCCTCAAATCCGACCATCGCCGCTTTCATCCACGTCACTGATTCGCTAACGCGAGTCACCAAAAGAAAAGTAGCCTGGGCGACGGGCGGATAGATCGTGCGCACAGATTCGCGCCGGTTGATGTAGGGATAAATCTTGTCGTCGCGGAGTTGGGCCAGCGGCTCCTCGGCGGGAATGTATCGATAGGGATTTACGCCTGCGGCCTGAACGCGCCCATCCCAGATGTAACGATAGATGTCGTCGGATAGATAAGTCGGGAAGAAAAGGATGCTCAAACGGAACAGCGCGGCGAAGACGAGGCCAAGCACCAGTATCGACCGCGAATCACTGCCCCGCAAACTGAGCCACGCGACAACGAGGTAAATAACTGACTGAATGCCGGCGAGCTTGAGAAACATGGGCATGTCAGCTACGCCTTTGGAGTGAACGGCAATGCGAAACAACAAGAGCATTGCCACACCGAGTACGCCCACCGCACTCAAGGTCGATTTAACGGTCATCGAGACATTTAGCCACAGATCACACAGATAGAAAATCCCGATTTTATTCGTATAATCCGCGGTGAAATAAATCAGTTATGTCTAACTTTTGGGACAAACAGATCGAACGAGCAGATCTCCTCGCAACAGAGTCGAGCGGATCGAAAGAGTTATTGACGTTTTACGCTCAACTCCTTCGTGCACAGGCACAGATCTACGACTCATTTCGCAGCCGCAGAGACTGGTTGCCCTCCGGCGACCTGGAGACTGACTTGCCCGTTGTTTGCTCATTGACGACTGGGTTACTCGAGAGTGTTGCCCAACATGGCCCAATATCACTCGCCTCGGAAGCACAGGGCCTTCTCACCCAGTCCGATGCCCTGACGTACAAACTCCTGGATTATTGGCGCAGTCCTGCAGACACGGAGTTCTTCGCCAAGGCGCTTCTGCAACCTTACGCCCGCTGGCTCGCTGAAACCCAGGCCACCCCCATCGGAAGAGAGCTTGCCGGCGGTGAACGTGCGTGTCCTTTTTGTGGTGGACGGCCGCAACTCAGCTTTCTTCAGGCAAAAGAAAGCTCCAGCGAAAGCGGCAATCGTGACCTGCTGTGTTCGACCTGCCTTTCCTCGTGGGAATTCCGCCGTGTGGTATGCGCCAACTGCGGCGAAGAGCGACCGGCCAAGCTCGGTTATTTCCACTCACCCGAATTCGATCACATCCGGATTGAAGCTTGCGATTCCTGCCAGCACTACCAGAAGGGAATAGATCTCACTCGTTTGGGCCTGGCCGTGCCGCTGGTGGATGAGATTTACGCGGCGCCGCTCGACCTCTGGGCCCGCGAACACGGGTATACCAAGATTGAGTTGAACCTCATCGGCGTATGATCGTGAGAAAAACGACAAATTCGAGACAAACCTACTTCACACAACTGGTCTAAATGATAACCTGAAGTCCCCTTCCGAAAACTCGACCCAATATATCGGAGGCTTTAATGGAAGTCTCGAGACGAACCTTCATCAAGACAACCTTGATTGGAGGGGCGGGTGTAAGTGTGTTCGGCTTCAGTCTTGGGCCGGTTTACGCGCAAACGCAAGGTCTGAAGATTGAGCGTACAACGGAGACCCGCAGTATCTGTCCTTACTGTTCGGTAAGCTGCGGTGTGATTATTCACACGCTCGGCGACAAAGCAAAGAACGCGGTACCGCAGGTTGTCCACGTCGAAGGCGATCCCGATGCGCCAATCAATCGTGGCACCTTGTGTCCAAAAGGCGCCTCGCTCGAGCAGGAAATTGTTAACGAGCGGCGCCTAACGAAACCGCAGGTGCGACGTCCGGGGTCTGCTCAGTGGGACGACATCTCGTGGGACCAGGCAATCGAAGAGATTGCTCGCTGGACCAAGAAGACGCGCGATGCCACGTTCATCGAGAAAGATCAGAATGGATACACGGTCAATCGTTTGGAAACAATCGGCTGGATCGGCGGCTGCACCGACACAAATGAACTGAATTTTCTCGCCGTAAAAACCATGCGCAGCATGGGGCTCTGCTATTTCGAAACGCAGGCCCGGGTTTGACACGGTCCGACGGTCTCCAGTTTGGGGCCCACATTCGGACGCGGCGCAATGACGAACGGCTGGATCGACATCAAGAACACCGACATGATGTTGATCATGGGTGGCAATCCGGCTGAGAACCACCCGTGTGGCTTCAAATGGCCCGTTGAGGCGAAGCTGCATCGCAACGCCAAAATGATCGTGGTCGATCCGCGCTACACTCGCACGGCGACTCAGGCCGATCTCTTCTTACAAATCCGTGCCGGTTCTGATATCGCCTTTCTCGGCGGACTCATCAATTACGCGATCCAAAACAATCGTCTCGCGAAGGAATACCTGGTCAATTACACGAACGCCGCATTCATCGTAAAAGACGGATTCAAGCTTCCGGACGACGGATTGTTTTCCGGATTCGACGGCAAAACGTACGACAAGGAAACCTGGAATTACGAAGCAGGCGGCAACGTTGGCCCGATAAAACAAGAGACGACCGCGGGATCGTCGAAAACCTCGAGTCAAGCCGGCGGCACAGAGCCTGGAAAGAGTTTCGAGCGTAAGAGCGAACCGGTTAGTTCGCAACCTTCGACTCCGCAAAAGGGCGGGGACGCCATGGGCCAGGGACATCAGGCGGCCGGTGGTCCGGGCGCATCGGGCCAGGGTGGACAGAAGCCGCCACCAATGCTCCCGCCAAACGTCGCTTACGATCTTTCACTACAGCATCCGCGCTCGGTGTTCCAGCTTTTGAAGCAACAGTATTCGCGCTACACACCGGAGATGGTCGAGCGCATTACGGGCATCCCGCAAGCTGAATTTCTCAAGGCCGCGGACCTGTTCACGTCGATCCGAAAAGACGGGGACATGAAGAAAGCCGGCACGATCATCTATGCCGTCGGTTGGACGCAACACACCTTCGGTACTCAGATCATTCGCACCGCCGCGATCCTGCAATTGCTCCTGGGAAACGTGGGACGCGCAGGTGGTGGCGTGAATGCATTGCGCGGCCATTCAAACATTCAGGGTGCAACGGACATGGGAGGCGTGTTCGATATCTTCCCCGGCTATCTCAAGATTCCGCAGCCGGCAGACACAGATCTCGCGACCTTCAACAAACGCACGACGCCGACTCCATCGAAGCCAAACGAGTGGGACTCGTTTAACTACTGGTCCAACACGCCGAAGTTCATGGCCTCGTTTTTGAAAGCTATGTACGGCGATTCAGCGACGAAGGAAAACGACTTCAACTATCACTATCTGCCGAAGATCGATCGCAAGTTCTCATGGACCGAGATGTGGGACGAGATGTATCAGGGCAAAGTGAAAGGTCTGTTTGCTTTTGGCATGAACGGCGTGGCCATCGGTCCTAACTCGCGCAAAAACATTGAGGCATTGAAGAAAGCCGACTTCCTCGTCGTTTGCGACCTGTATCCGGAAGAGACATCCGAGTTCTGGGCAGCTCCGGGCACAACGAAGGAGCAAATGAAGTCGATTAACACGACGGTCTATCGTCTACCCGGCGCAGGTTTTGCCGAGAAGGATGGAACGTTCGTTAACTCCGCGCGCTGGCTGCAATGGAAATACGTGGCAGTACCGCCGCCCGGTGACGCGAAAGTCGATCAGGAAATAGTGGCGCGCATCTTTTTGAAGGTTCGCGACCTTTACCAAAAGGAAGGCGGTAAGTTTCCGGATCCGATTATTAACCTCTCCTGGTCATACACAACTCCACTTAGTCCATCACTCGCCGAAGTCGCGAAAGAGATCAACGGCAAAGCGCTTGCCGATCTAACTGATCCACTGCAGCCGGGCGTAACGATCAAAGCCGGCCAGCAGCTTCCGGGTTTCGCATGGCTTAGAGACGACGGCACCACGGCTTGTGGCAACTGGCTGTACTCCGGTTCCTGGACCGAGGCTGGACCACAGACGCAACGACGAGGCACCGACGATCCATCCGGACTTGGAATCTATCAGAACTGGGCCTGGTCGTGGCCCGCCAACCGGCGCGTTATGTACAACCGGGCGTCGTGCGATCCGTCGGGAAAACCGTGGGACAGCGAACGGCGACAGGTTTGGTGGAATGAGGGGCAGCAAAAATGGCTCGGCAACGACGTGCCTGACTTCAAAGCGGACTCGAAACCTTCGGATCACATGGGCCCGTTCATCATGAATCCCGAAGGTGTGGGTCGTATCTTCGCGCCACTTGCCGCGTTTGCGGATGGGCCTTTCCCGGAACACTACGAACCGATGGAGAGTCCGATCGCCAATCCTTTGCACCCGCAACACTCTAACAATCCGGTCGCGAAGAAGTTCAGTTCAGATCTGGACAAGCTTGGCACGCCGGACCAGGGCTTCAATGTTGTCTGTACGACGTATCGACTTACCGAGCACTATCACTATTGGACCAAGAACAATCCGATGAACGTGCAACTCGTGCCGGAGCCGTTTGTCGAAATCCCTGCGCAACTGGCAGACAAGATGGGTATTAGTGGTGGTGAAAACGTTCGAGTTACCAGTGCTCGCGGTCACTACATAGGAAGGGCGATGGTCACGAAGCGAATCAAACCGATGATGATCGACGGCAAGGAGACGTATCAGATCGGGATTCCGATTCACTGGGGTTATCGCGGCATTGCTGAAGACAAAGGCAAGACGGCACTGACGAATGCGAATCAGCTTTCACCGGCCGCGATCGATCCGAACGCATACACGCCGGAGTTCAAAGGCTTCCTCGTGAAGATCGAAAAGGCATAGGAGCATGGCTAACAACTCTTCTTGGATCGGGTCAGTACAGGGAGCGGTAGCGACCTGGTCAGCCATTGGTATGCGATGTCCTAACGTGACCAGGTCGCTACCGCTCCCTGTACTGACCCGGTCCAAGAATGATTTGCGACGTTTGAGGCAAAGTAATGGCTAATCCACGCACATTTCAGATTCAGGAAATCTCGGCGCATCCTGGTCCTGTGCCGGGGCAGGGAACACGCCGTGAAGAACAGGTGTGCAAGTACATCGACGTCACGACGTGCATCGGGTGCAAAGCGTGCGAAGTTGCCTGCGTTGAATGGAACGATCATCCGTTTCGCGAAACAACCTTCAACGACACCTACCAGACGATGCCCACGACCGAGTGGAACTACTACAACCTGATCAAATTTGCTGAAGACGAGCACGACGGCAACTTGAGGTGGTTGCTGCGTAAGGACCAGTGCATGCACTGCGAAGATCCCGGCTGTTTGCGTGCCTGCCCGGCTGATGGCGCAATCATCAAGTACGAAAACGGCATCGTTGATTTCCAGCAGGAGAACTGCATCGGTTGTGGCTATTGCATTTCAGGTTGTCCGTTCGATATCCCAAAGTTTAAAGCAGACACGAGGAAAGTTTACAAGTGCACACTATGTTCCGATCGCGTGGGCCAGGGTCTCGAACCGGCGTGCGTTAAGTCATGCCCGACCGGCTGCCTGAAGTTTGGAACCAAGTCTGACATGGTGCAGATCGCCGGCTTGCGCACAAAGCAGTTGCGCGAAGTTTCAGGTTTTGCAGATGCCGGTGTTTACAATCCGGAGTCGATTGGCGGGACCCACGTAATATATGTGCTTCACGACATCAAGCGGCCCGAGCGATACGGCCTGCCCGCTAATCCGATCATTCCGCCAAGCTATACATATTGGAAATGGATCGCGAAGCCGACCGGATTGATCCTGGGTTTACTCGGCATCGGCGCGGTCTTCTTCCATCGGGTTTTCTATGGGCCAAAACTGCCGGATCCCCAAGTGCCGGAAGTGCGAACTGGTCCGCGTGACGAAGTCGAAGCCGGTCGAAAGGAGAAGCCGTGAGCGCAACGAACTTTGACGAAAAAGCTCGAAGCGAGTTCGCTCGCATCGGTACTACGCGTGTTCGCCGCGGCGAGTTGTTGCGTCATCCGGTTTACACGCGCTTTCTGCACTGGTCCGTCGCGATCTTTTTCATTCTCTCGTTGCTTACCGGATTTGCGATCTATTCGCCGTGGTTGTTCCACTGGATCACACCATTCTTCGGCGGTGGACCACGAACGCGATTCCTTCATCCATGGTTTGGGTTGGTGTTCGAGGTGTTCTTCTTTTTCCAGTTTCTCAACTGGATGGCGCCGATGGCATGGACCGAAGCGGACCGGCGTTGGATGAAGAGGGTGCGGCAATACGCCACCAATGAAGAGGGACCCGAATCCGAGGACGTCGGATTTTTCAATGGCGGTCAGAAGATGTATTTCTGGGCAATCGTCGTCTGCGGCATCTTGTTCCTGATCACCGGAATCATCATGTGGTTTGACAATGTGTTCGGGCGCTGGCTTGTGGCCCTGAGTTATGTGATTCACGATATTGCCGCGCTCGTGATGTTGGCCGGCTTCATCATCCACGTCTATGAAGGCACTGCCCACCAGCCAGGCACGTTCCGATCGATGATTGACGGTACAGTGACAGAGGAGTGGGCCGATACACACCATCCCGCCTGGTATCGCACAGCAACTGATCGCCACAAAGAGGCACAAAAAG
>Ga0070682_100002458_pt1 | contig 10236 bp, 7 predicted proteins | sample KBSC63LmetaG_FD_64668 | JGI IMG/M metagenome (GOLD analysis project Ga0070682, IMG submission 64668) | Corn rhizosphere microbial communities from Kellogg Biological Station, Michigan, USA - KBS C6-3L metaG | ecosystem: Host-associated > Plants > Roots > Rhizosphere | place: USA: Michigan... | reverse complement strand
ATTATCATAAATTAACATTCTTTACAAGGGATTAACAACCTCAATTATCAATTTGAATATATTTACGCTCCAATAAAGTGCAAGCATGAAATTAATTGTTGCAATTGTAGTATTCATAGGCTTTTGGAGCGTTACTGCCGCACAAAGCAATAGTTCAGAAAAAAAATCGACACCTGCGAAAACTGTCAACACTACAAATGGCTATGAAATAAAAGTTACGCTTCAGCCTTACAAAAACTGCTGGATGTATTTGGGAAGCTATTATGGGAAAAATAAAATTCTTGCCGATAGCGCGTGGTTCAACGAAAAAAGTGAAGCGACATTCAAAGGAGAAAACAAATTACCCGGCGGAATTTATTTTTTTGTATCACCAAGCCATTCCCTTTTGTTCGAGATATTAATGGATGAAGGTCAGCACTTCACCGTAAAAGCAGACAGTGCTCATCTTGAAAATCTCAGCATCACCGGCTCACAGGAAAATACGTTGTTTGGGCAGTACACGCAATTTCTCACAAAAGTTGCGCCCCAGCTCAATGCTCTGCAGGAGCAATTAAAAACAAGTGCGCACACTACGGCAGATTCTTCAAATATTCAATCGCAAATTGTAAAACTGAATAAGGAACTGAACGATTACAGGCAAAAATTAATTGATGAAAATCCGGGTTCAATGGTGGCAACTTTTTTCCAGGCAGTAAAAGTTCCTGAGCTGAAAACATGGCCGCGAAAATCTGATGGAAAGATAGATTCTGTTGCAGCATGGCGTTATATGAAAGAACATTTTTGGGACAACGTAAGCTTCTATGATAATCGTTTAATTCGCACTCCATTCTTTGATCCAAAAATCGATGACTATTATAAATATTATGTATCCCAGGAACCTGATTCAATTATCCAGGAAGTGAATTATATGCTGCTTTCAGCAAGAACAGGAAAGGATATTTTTCATTTCTTATTGGGTAAGTTCACCGATAAATACATCAATCCAGAAATAATGGGTCAAGACAAAGTATTTCTCTTTTTGTTCAACAACTATTTTTCAAAAGGTGATACTTTATGGTTGAATGAAAAGCAACGCAAATACATTTTTGACAGAGCTTACAGTTTAATTGCAAACCAGATAAATGAACCCGCGCCCCAGCTTATTTTGAAAGATACAACCGGTAAGCAAACGTCGTTGTATGAAGTAAAGGCTCCATTTACATTTGTTGTTTTCTGGGATCCTACCTGCAGTCATTGCAAAGAAGAAGTCCCCAGATTGGATTCTATTTATGAAGCAAAATGGAAAGCGCTTGGTGTAGCTGTATTTGCTGTGAATACAAACGAAAGCACTTTTAATGACTGGAAACAATTTATTACAGAGCATCACCTGAACGGCTGGTATCATGCATGGCAAACAAAAGAAGAGAGGCAGGCAGAAGAAAGTGCCGGTCAGCCAAACTACAGGCAATTGTATGATGTGTTTCAAACACCAACAATGTATTTGCTCGATGCTGATAAACACATAATCGCAAAGAAGCTGAGTATAGAACAATATGATGAAGTGATCAATGCCAAATTAAAATCAAAAACAAAAGACTCTACAAAAAACTAATAATCGCATGAGGAAGTTTTTCCCGGTAGTTATTGCTGTGACTATATTTTGTTCAGCTACCTACTCCCAAACATTATTTACTTACGGAACAAAAACTGTAAGCAAAGAGGAATTCCTGAAAGCGTTCAATAAAAATCCGGATACAACAGGCAGCAGGGAAGAGAAGCTTAAAGAGTACCTGGATATGTATGTGAACTTCAAATTGAAAATACAAGCAGCGAAAGATGAGAAATTAAACCTTGAAGAATCTTATAAATCAGAATCGGAAAATTTCAGAAATCAACTTGCAGAAAATTATATCAACGAACAGGCGAACATTAACGGTTTGATTAAAGAAGCATTTGAAAGAAGTAAAAAGGATATTTTGGTGGCGCAGGTTTTTGTGGAAGTAAAATCAGGAACCGATACAACACAGGCATATAATCAAATAAAGCAAGCATACAGGGATTTACAATCAGGAAAAAATTTTAGTGACGTTACCTCATCCTATTCAACCGATGAAGGTGTAAAAAATGCAAAGGGCCAGATCGGTTACATCACTGTTTTCACTTTGCCTTACGAAATTGAAAACATTGTTTATTCATTGAAACCGGGTGAGTATTCGAACATCTACAGAAGCGGTGCAGGCTATCATATTTTTCAAAATGTAAGCGAACGACCTGCAGTGGGTAAAAGAAAGATTGAGCAGTTGTTGCTTGCAATTCCTCCCGGCGCTTCGAATGATGAGCGAAAGTCAACTGCACAATTAGCCGATTCAATTTATCAGCAACTTTTAAAAGGTGCTTCCTTTGAAAATATGATCCAGCAGTTTGGTGCACCAACAACAAACAGCGATGAGACAAATACAATGGAAGTGGGCGTGGGACAATACAGCAGCGATTTTGAAAACCAGGTTTTCTCTTTGCAAAAACCAAGTAATATAAGCAAACCTTTTGAAACAAGTTATGGTTATAACATTATAAAATTGGTAGAAACAATTCCTGTAGTAACAGATGAAAATGATGTAATTAATCGTGCACATCTGCAGGAAATTGTTGAACAGGATAACAGGCTCACTATTGCAAAAAATGCATTGATCGAAAAATGGATGAAGCAAATAAAATATACTCCGGCAACATACAATGCAAAAGATCTTTGGGCTTATACTGATTCTTCCCTGAAAAAAGAAAAAGCGCTTTCGCTTTATAAAAACATTACACCTCAAACTGTTTTATTTTTTTTCGCTAAACAAAAGGTAACGGCGAATGATTGGATCAAATTTAATATTGAAATAAAACAAACCAACGCTTCTGATGCTAATGTTACTTATAATTCAATCATGAAGCAATTCATCAAAACTTCATGCAGCAATTATTTTCGTTCGCATATAGAAGATTATTATCCGCCGATTGCGGGACAAGTACAGGAATTTAATGAAGCGAATCTTCTGTTTGCTGTAATGGACAAACACGTATGGAGTAAGGCTGCACAAGATTCTGCGGGTTTGAAAAATTATTACAATCAGCATAAACAACAATACACCTGGCAACCCGGTGTAAGTGCGTTGGTTGTTTCTTCTGCTTCAAAAGACATTGTTGACTCGATTGCATCGCAGTTAAAAAATAATGCAGGCGCCTGGCGCTCAATTGTAAGCAAATACAACAACACCGCTGTTGCAGACAGCAGCCGTTTTGAAAATGGCCAATTGCCGGTAAAACAGGAAGTGCCGATGCAAAAAGGTTTTATGTCTAAACCGGAATTGAATGATGCTGGTGATGCTTATACTCTGGTGTATGTTTTTGATGTTTTTCCCAATGTTGAACCAAGAAGTTTTGATGACGCAAGAGGATTAGTGATCAACGATTACCAGCAAGTGCTTGAACAAAAATGGATCAGCGAATTAAAGAAAAAATATCCTGTAAAAATAAATGATGCCGTAGCAAAAAATTTATAATTAAAACAAAAAAAGAGAAGTTTTATCGCTTCTCTTTTTCAGTTATAAATTTTTCAGTTCAATCCTTTCAATCCTAAAAAATCCAGGTTCAGACAAGTTCCTTCACCACATCCGCAATTAACTTCGATTTTCCTAAAGTGTAGTAATGCAAAACAGGAACGCCAAACTCCTTCAATTCCTTGGATTGTTGTATCAACCATTCAGTTCCAACTTTCTCACAATCCGCGTCGGTCTTACATTTCATTATCTCATTCGAAAGCTCTGTTGGAATATCAACATGAAAAATGCGTGGCAATACTGAAAGCTGTTTCTTGCTTGTAATTGGTTTCAATCCCGGAATGATCGGAATATGAATACCATAACCTTTACACAATCTTACAAACTCACAAAATTTTTTATTGTCAAAAAACATTTGCGTCATAATATAATCTGCGCCTGCATCCACTTTTTCTTTTAAGCGTCGCATATCAATTTCAAGATTCGGCGCTTCAAAATGTTTTTCAGGATAGCCGGCAACACCAATGCAAAATTTTGTCTTACCACCTTCACGGATATCCTCATCCAAATAAATTCCGTTGTTGAGATTTACAATTTGTTTCATCAAATCTATTGCATAACGATTACCATCCGGTTCAGGTTCAAACGCTGCTTCATTTTTTGCAGCATCACCGCGAATCACCAACACGTTATCAATATCAAGAAAATTCAGATCGATCAGCGCATCTTCTGTTTCGCGTTTTGTAAAACCTCCGCAAATAATATGCGGCACTGCATCAATCCTGTAATGATTCATAATAGCGGCGCAAATGCCAACGGTGCCCGGTCTTTTGCGTACTTCCACTTTTTCAAAACTGCCGTCAGCTTTTTTCTTAAACGCCGTTTCGCTGCGATGGTATGTAACATTGATCCATGCGGGTTTAAATTCCATCAGCGGATCAAGATGATCATAAATTGAAGTAATGTTTCTGCCTTTCAACGGCGGCAAAATCTCAAACGAAATCAATGTGTCTTTTGCCTCTTTGATGCGATCGGTTACTTTCATTGTTGATTGTTCGTTGCTGGTTGATTTATTTTTTATGAGCCAAACTGCATTGCTGCTATTAAACTTTTGTTGCGTCGCACTCTTGTGCTGTTGAATCGTAAATCGTCAATCGAAAGTCGCCAGATTGTTTCAAAACTTGCGATTCACGACTTACGACTTGCGTTGTTGCATAAAGTTCCTGACGTACAAGTGAGTGACACAAACGGCGATGCTATTAGTACTAAAGCTCGTCTCATAAAAATTTGGCAGCGAAAATAATATAAAATCATCAGTAAATATTTTATGCGGATATGTTAAGAAAACAGTTGATTTATCTGCATTGAAAGGCTTCGTGTATTTTTGCCGAAATTCTTTAGCATTGAGCCTTATAATTACAACGAAAGATTTGGTAAAAACGTATCGTGCAAGAACGGTGGTAGATCACGTTTCAATACATGTGAACCAGGGAGAAATTGTGGGTTTGCTCGGACCTAACGGCGCCGGAAAGACCACCACATTTTATATGGTGGTTGGTTTGATAAAACCGGATGAAGGAGAAGTCTTTTTAAATACGGAAGAAATTACAAAACTTCCGATGTACAAAAGAGCGCACATGGGTATTGGTTATTTGCCGCAGGAAGCAAGTGTGTTTCGCAAACTGAGCGTGGAAGATAATATCATGGCTGTGCTTGAAATGACGGATCTAAAAAAACAACAACGCCGGGAAAAACTTGAAGCGCTGCTCGATGAATTCGGATTAATGCATGTACGAAAAAATAATGGCGATAGTTTAAGTGGCGGTGAAAGAAGAAGAACTGAAATTGCAAGAGCGCTTGCAGTGGATCCGAATTTTATTTTGCTTGATGAACCGTTTGCCGGTGTTGACCCGATTGCCGTTGAAGACATTCAAAGTGTGGTTGCACGACTAAAATATAAGAACATTGGTATCTTAATTACAGATCATAATGTAAATGAAACGCTATCTATTTGTGATCGTGCCTATCTGCTGATAGAAGGAAAAATCTTCAAACACGGAACGGCAGAACAATTGGCAGATGATGAACAGGTGAGAAGATTGTATCTCGGAACAAATTTTGAATTGAAACGAAAAGATTGGATAATCGAAATGGGAAGAAGGCAGGGCGGCACACTTGTAAAAGACAGAACGGTTCAGTATTTAAGCGATTATATAATTGAACTGGATAAATTGCTTGCATTAAGTAACGGTGAACTTGCCGCAAAAGTTGAAGAGCGTGACTTTTTCAAACTTACTAATGAAGTGCTGCATTATATAAAAGAATACGGCGACAATCATCATATACAAGAGTTGCATGAGCATGCAGAAAAAATAGAATCACTGCAGTTAGAACAATTTTCAAAGCAATCCGTTTTAAAAGACCTCACAAACAATAACACTCAACCTTCTTTAAATGAACAACAGGAAGATGCTTTTAAAGAAAGATTGAAAGAGATAAGAGAAGTTTTAGAGAAATCGAGAGTGATCGTTTCAAATCCTGCATTCAGCGAAGTGCTGACGAAATAAGTTAACTTTTATAATATGCCGTTTAATATTTCTGAAATAAAAAAATTATCTGTTGAAGAAAGGCTAAGAATAATTGATGAGTTGTGGAAGAGTATTGACGAGGACAGAGAAAAAGAAGAATCTGTTGCGAATGAAGATGCAGCGGCGTATGGCATTGATGAAGATGAAGAAGAAAGCCCTGAAATAATTGCAATGCTGGAAGAGCGATGGGAAAAATATGAAAAAGGGGAATCAAAAGGTTATACCTGGGAAGAAGTAAAGCAAATGCTTATTGATAGAGAAAACGCAAGAAGGAAAAGTTCAAAACCTGATGAATAAGCATTTCGTAATATTCACAGATGAAGCTCGTTTTGATCTTATAGAAATTTCCGAAGGGTATGGAAATAAAACCCCGGGACTTGATATAAAATTCAGAAAAGCTGTTAAAAACTCTATTGATAAAATTCTCTCCAATCCTTCTTCCTTTGCTTCAGTCAATAAAAGAAGCAAATACCGGAGATGTTTGACTGATACATTTCCATACAAAATATATTACAGGGTAAGCGAGAAGGAAATTACTGTTGTTGCTATAATTCACACTTCGCGATCAAACTCTCTTATCAAGCGCCGCCTGAAATAATTTCTAATTTCCGTATCATTTCTTATTTTGCTTGCTGTCCGCATGAAAATATTGTCTCCCACAATATCACGATTGGCTCGTTTGCGCTACTGGAACATTGGCCAGTGGCTCACAGATCCCTTCAATGCACAGCGCGAAGTGTTGCAGGATCTTGTTACCCATGCACAGCATACAGAGATCGGCAGAAAATATAACTTTCATGAAACCTTTAACATCCGCAGTTTTAAAAAGCGGGTACCAATTCATGAGTATGATGATTTGAAACCTTACATCGAACGGCTGATGAAAGGGGAACAAAATCTTTTATGGGATACACCCGTTTACTGGTTTGCAAAAAGCAGCGGCACCACAAGCGAGAAAAGCAAATTTATTCCCGTTACGGAAGAAAGTCTTGAAGATTGTCATTACCAGGGTGCGAAAGATGTGCTCACGCTTTACTACAATTGGAATCCTGAAAGTGATCTTCTTACAGGAAAAGGCTTAGTGATCGGTGGCAGTCATCAAATAAATGCTATTAATGAAGAATCTCATTATGGCGATCTGAGTGCGGTACTTTTGCAAAACACTCCGTTCTGGAGCACGTGGATTCGCACACCGGATCTTTCAATCGCATTAATGGATGAATGGGAAAGCAAGATCGAAAGCCTTGCCACCTCTACAATTCAAGAGAATGTCACATCTATTTCCGGAGTGCCCACATGGACACTCGTATTAATGAAACGCATTCTTGAAATCGCGGACAAAACAACGATCAAAGAAGTTTGGCCGAATTTTGAATTATATATTCATGGAGGTGTTTCATTCACTCCCTATAAAGAACAATTCAAAAAATTGCTTGGAGAAAAGGTGAACTATCTTGAGATGTATAATGCAAGTGAAGGTTTTTTTGCGGCACAGGATTCTCCTCATGAAGAAGGAATGTTGTTGTTTCTGCAGCATGGAATTTTTTATGAATTCATGCCGGTAGAAGAATATGGCGCTGCAAATCCTCAAACCATTGGACTACGGGGTGTGCAGATCGGAAAAAATTATGCTCCTGTGATCAGCACCAACGGTGGTTTATGGCGATATCTTTTGGGAGATACTATTCAGTTCACTTCTCTAAAACCTTTCCGTATAAAAGTATCAGGACGTCTCAAACACTTTATCAATACATTTGGCGAAGAAGTAATTGTTGATAATTCAGATAAAGCAATTGCAACTGCTTCAAAGAAAACGGGCGCCGTAGTAACAGATTATACCGCAGCTCCTGTCTATTTCAGTGATAACAGTAATGGCGCACATGAATGGCTCATTGAATTTGAAAAAGAGCCGCAGAATCTTCAACGTTTTGCGTCTGAGCTTGATGCTGCATTAAAAAGCATAAACAGCGATTACGAAGCAAAGCGTCATAAGAATATTGCGCTGCGTATGCCGATAGTTCATTCATTACAAAAAGGAATTTTTGCTGAATGGCTCAAGAGCAAAGGCAAACTCGGCGGGCAACACAAAGTTCCAAGACTTTCCAACGACAGAAAATATATTGATGAAATCCTGGAATTAATCCGGACTAAAAATCTTTCACTTTAAATTTTTTGTATTTAGCTGCATTGCTTCTAAATAAATAGACTCTTAGAAAAGAATTTATTACTAAAAAAAAACGATGCAGGCTCAAAAGAACTTGCCATTAAAATTTTAAAAGATATTAAACGAAAATTATTTTCCTTTCGCAACATCTTTGTTTGATGAATTCAATGTACGTTGCAACACCCACTCTCCTACTTTTGTTCCTTGCGTAAGTCCGTTGTTAATGGCATCCATGAAATGAATACCGCCGTAAAACCTGGATATTGCTGCTTCCTGTGCCGCTTGGTGAAATGACGTAAACTTTCTTGGAGCCAATCCATAAGTAACTTCAACACTGTCTGTGAAAGAAAAATTATCACCGAAAAAATTGGTGAGGATAACTGCGCTTGCAGATGAAACAACAGAATGTCCGCTTAAATATTCAGGGAATGGCGGCGTTTGCAAAAGCGGTTGCCAGTTTGGATCTACATATTTTCTTATTGCCGTTTCAGGCCGAATGCGATTGCTTCTGTATTTCTCATCCCAGCAACACATGAATGCATCCATCAAACCAACAGAAACTGTTGTAAATATTTTCATTGATTCATCAAAGCTCTTATTTGTTTTGGCACAAGCAATGCCTGTTATTCCTAACCAATGAGCACCCGGAGAAATTTTTTTCAGTCCTACCATTAAGTGACCGTTGTCTTCCATGGCAAAAGGATTACAATCCCAGAACGAAGCAATCGTTCGTTCTTCTTCTGATAAACCCACTGCGCTTGTTTGATAATTTTCCATCATCATTTTATAAAATGGTGAATTTTTTTGACTATTGAATGTAACCGGAGGATCAGGTTTGAATTGAGATGCGGAATCTAATGTGAATGGTCGCACAGTATTGAAGTATGGTTCTACTGCTGCGAAAAATCCGGGCGGTGTTGGATACCAATAACCATCACCTTTTATTGGCGTATAGCGAGGATAATCTGTAGTTGCAGCATACTTATCCTCTTTTGCATAAGCAAGAATTTGTTTGCTTATTTGTAAAGCATAATTTTTTGAACTGTCAATTATTTCTTGCGAAAAACCTTCCTGCTTTAATGAATCCAAAAAATGATTTTCATACTCTTCAAGCAAACTTCCTGATGGCTGCATTTTTTTTGCAGTCTCCATCATTGCAAGCAATGCACTTAATTGATAGTTGTAATTTTTTGTTTGCGGTTTTTTGATCTGCGGATAATCATTCAAAATTCCATGCATGCTTTTTATGCTGCTGTCATTTTCTGAAACAACTTCATATCCTGCAAGACAAGCATAAGAGAAAAATCGTGCAGCTAACGGGGGATTTGTTACATCATGCACCATAATATCAGTCATTTTTGTGATGATATTATTGATCTCCTCGTTCTTAAATTCTATTGATTGTTTCTTTTCCTTACATGATTGAAACAAAAAAAACATTGCAACAAGAAATACGAAATGAATTGCTTTTCTTTTTTTGAAAACTTTATTTGATAATATTCTTTGTTTCATTGCTGAAAAGAATTGTTACAGTACAAGTGTGCGACGCAACAGGCGTATAATATTTGCATTGACGCCGGGTACATAAAATTATTTTTGCTTATAAGCTTTTACATCACCCTGATTGATCCCAAACAATAAAGTGTTATTTATCTCTACCGCGCTTCGCACATCGCCCCACAAATGAAAACCTGATTGCTGCTGATTGATATAACTGAAATTTCCGTTGCCATCATTATGCAACAAAATTCCGTAATTGGCATCACATTTTCCAAAACGCAATCTTGCATGATTGCTGTTGCCGCAAAGCAACAAATCTTTGTTTCCGTCCTTATCATAATCAAGTTGCGTGATAGTGAATACCGGTGAGAACTGCGTTTGCAAAGGCAAAGTTTTTTCGTGAAACCTGCCATCAGCACCACTTTCGAAATATGCGGTTTTCAAATAATTCACTTGCAAATGT
>Ga0070682_100002456_pt1 | contig 10238 bp, 7 predicted proteins | sample KBSC63LmetaG_FD_64668 | JGI IMG/M metagenome (GOLD analysis project Ga0070682, IMG submission 64668) | Corn rhizosphere microbial communities from Kellogg Biological Station, Michigan, USA - KBS C6-3L metaG | ecosystem: Host-associated > Plants > Roots > Rhizosphere | place: USA: Michigan... | reverse complement strand
GGCCGAAACGTCTTCCCGCGATCGCGGCTCTCGTAGACGTGGTCTGGTGGAGCGAGCGACGCTGCGTAGATCACGCCGTTGCGAATCGCCAGCCCGTTGACGCTCGGGAGCGTCGCTGCGCCGAGCGTCTTCCCCGCACTCGAGACGACGACTTCCCCGCCACGCGCTCGCGCCAAGAGGTGGCCGTCGGCGGCGATGGCAGTCGTCTGGCCCGTCGCTGCTGCGTCGAGCGACCAGGAGAGGCCATGATCGCTCGACACGAAAGTGCCGTGGCCGCTGAGCGCGTAGCTTTGAGTTCCGTCGCAGACGATCGTCGTGATGCGGTCGGCGTACTCGCCGTTGCCCGAGGCAGGCATGAGGCCCGTTGTCGCCCCCCACGAGCGGCCCCTGTCCTCGCTTCGGTAGATCTGGTGTTCGCGCGTGCCTACCAGAAGCACGTCGCCGTCGGCGGCGAGCGATGCAATCGGCGCGTAGACTCCATGCGGAGCCGCCCTGTCGGGGCCAACGGCGCGGCGCGCCTCGATCCGGGGAAGCCCCGCTGACGTCCGACGGAAGTGCTTGCCACCGTCGTCGGACGCAAACACGCCGCCGCCGCTATGGTCTCCCGCGAGCGCCGCCCCCGCGAACAAGACGCCGTCGATCTCGGCGAGCGCGTCCACGGAGCCGACGCTCGGTCCAGACACGAGCTCACTCGCGAGGGCCGCTTCCTCCGTGACGACGAATACCGGCGCCGATACGCCGAGCTCTCGAGCCGCGCTGGCACTAGTCGCCGCGGACGCGGCACCCGACGGGGATGCTGCAGCTGGTCCCGCGCTCGTGCGCGGCGCGACCGCTTGCGAGCTGCCTTCACTGCCGGCGGCGACCCGTGCCGGCTCGTTCGACTGCGTGCGGCGGGCCTCCCGCTTGCAAGCGCCGGCAAGCATCGCCACGCACGCCAGGGCGTGAGCAGGAGTGGACCACCGCATCGGGCGCCAGCGTAGCATCGCCGCGGCGAAGCCTCACCGCGCGTTGCTTCAAGTCCAGGGACTCTGCGCCGAAGCTCGTAGCAATCCTCGCGCGTGATGCACGACGGCGGCGGGACGGTGCTCACGACCTATCGGGTCACCTGCTCTGCGGCGTTGCGCGGGAACCGTCGCGCCGCCGCCGGCGGACGGCGAGGATGCCGAGCGCGCCGAGCAGCATGCCGCGGGCGAGAGCGCTGTTACGCGCCGAAGAGCCCACGCTGCAGCCGCAGCCGCTTGAATCGTGCGCGTTCGCGCCGGAGGCGTTGGAGCTCGTGCCGCCAGTGCTGCTCGTCGCGGACGCGCCGGCAAGGCTGCCTGCGGAACCGGTCATCGTTCCGCCCGACGCCGGCGGCGCGCCGCTCGACCCCGCGCTGGTGGTGCCACCTTGACCCGAAGTCGAGCTCGAGGTGCCGCTCACCCCGCCGGAGGAACTCGAAGCACCGCTGCTGCCCCCGCTGCCGGCGCCGCCCGTATCCCGACCGCTGCTGGTCCCGCCTGAGGCCGAAGCGCCGCCTCTCCCGCTGCCACCGGACGTCCCAGTGCCGGCCAGGCCGCCGCTGCCATTGCCGCCGGTGCCTGCGCCACCTCTGCCCGCGTTGCCCCCCATCGCCGACGCGCCGCTCGCCCCGGCAGCACCGCTCGCGCCGGCGGCGCCACCGGTTCCCGACGAGCCGTCCCCGAAGTCCGCGTCGAAGGCCACGCCGTCGATCGGCACCACGATGACCTTGCTGCCGTGATTGGAGCCGGCCGGTATCTGGTTGTCCTTGTCGACGTCGGCCACGGCCCACGTGACGTGCGTCGGGTGACCGTTTTCCAGCAAGAGGCCGGGCCTCTCCATCTTGTACCACTGCGAGCAGGTGGTGCTGCCCTCGTAGCAGAAGATGTTTTGGTACTCGCGTGGGGTGAACGCGAGGCCGTTGTCCGTCCAGTTGTTGATGCCGTCGGACGAGTACAGATGGTAGCCGACGCGATCGCCGGAGCCCGAATAGAGGACGTGATACGTGCCGCCGCTGCGCCAGATGTGCGGATCCTCTTCCCAATCGAACGTCGGGTTGGAAACGCCCGGTATCGAGGTGCGTTTCGGATAGATGCTGTCGATGCTCGGGCGATTGGCCGTGGGATAGGCGTACGTGGGCTTCTGCAACTTGTAGGGACCACACAGGGTGTCAGCGATGCCGATGAGCCCGTGGCGCTGCACGATCTCGTATTTACCGTCGTGGCGTGCGACGAGGCTCACGTTCGAGGCGAAGTTGCTGTCGGTGCCGTAGTTGGTCCCGTTGGCGTCGATCGATGCTTGGCACCCGGTCCACGGCCCGTCGAGCGAGCTCGATTTGTAGATCGTGAAGGGCACGATCTCGCTGACCACCACCGCGTAGGTGCCGTCGGGGAGCTCGAGCGCCGACACGTTGTGCCCCTTGTGCGACGTGCCATTGGTGTACACGAATCCTTGTCGTGCGTAGGGGCCGAGTGGACTCGTCTCGCTGATGGCATGGTAAGCGTCGGAGCCCGTCCAGCCGGGATTGAATCCCGCCGAGCCGGCCCACGTGCTCATGAACATGTGGTACTTGCCGTCCTTGGCCCGGATGATCTGCCCGTCCCAGTAGTAATAGTCGGGCGACACACCCGCGCCCTTGGCGCTCTCGATGCCGTTGCACAAGTCGCGCGGCAACACACCCGCCACGCCCCACGTGGCCGAGCTGAGCGGCGAGCACGTGATGGGGGTCGGCTTGAGGTACTCCATGAACGGCTTCGCCTGCGCGCCCGCGGCGATGCTCAGGCCGGCTCCGACGAGCGCGCCGGCCAATGTGACGCTGCGGCGCGCGCGGAAGGCGGACGCGGCGGCGGGCGGGCGCGGGGCGAGGGCGGCGGGTTCGAGACGAGCTTCGGGGTAAGTCACCATGAGTGCAGTGGCGGACCACGCCCGGACCCGTGTTCGTTCCGGGTTGCGAGCCACACGGCGGTCGATTCCTCTACAAAATCCGCCCCTTTGCGACAGGGTAAGGAGTCAAAGTGCCGCGCCGAGCTCGACACACGATCCTCGCACCCCGGGGCGCCGCCTCGAGCTGACGCATGGACGAAGATCTTCGGTCACGAACACGGTTCTCCGGTGCCCCGGCGAACCTGCGCAAGATGGCGCAGCGGAACCCCGAGCTAGTACGCTGAGCAGCGCCGGCGCGTGACAGGGCGCTGCGAGCGGGGGAAGCTCGTCGAGCGTGGCGCACCCCCTGGATCGGCTCGGTTGGCAGCGCCTGTTGGCGCTGGGCAGGATGCTGCTCTCACCGGCAGCGTTGCCGCCGACCGCTCCGCTCGATCTCAGAATCGTCGGAAGAACGCTGTTTCAGGCCGCGATGGTCGGCGTCGCTGCCGGCCTCGCCGGTGCCGCCTTTTTCGCGGGACTCGAGCATCTACAGACCGCTGTCTTGGAGGGGCTTGCCGGCTACCGCCCGTTGCGCGCGTACGGGGAGGAATTTGCCCAACGCGACCACACGACTCCGTTTCGTCCGTGGCTCCTCATGTGGCTTCCCGCACTGGGCGGCCTGCTTTCGGGCCTCTTGACCGGCCTGGCACCGGAAACGCGCGGTGGCGGTGCCGATGCGATGATCGACGCTTTCCACCACAAGGGCGGGGATCTTCGCCGGCGCGTGATCTGGGTCAAAGCGCTGGCGTCAATGGCAACGCTCGGAACCGGCGGTGCCGGCGGGCGTGAGGGACCCACCATGCAGATCGGCGGAGCGCTGGGCGCCATGGTGGCTCGCGTGCTCCGCGTCAGCGCGCGGGAGCGTCGTATCTTGCTCGTCGCCGGAGTCGCAGCAGGTATCTCCGCGGTCTTCCGTACCCCACTCGGTGCCGCTCTCCTCGCCGTCGAGGTCCTCTACCGAGACGGCTTCGAGTCGGATGCGCTGATCCCGGCCGTGCTGTCGAGCGTCGTCGGCTACTCGGTGTCGATCGCTTTGTTCGGGGAAAGCACGCTGTTTGGCTACGTTCCGCGATTTCCGTTCGTGCCGGTTCATCTTCCGCTGTTTGGGCTGCTTGCGCTCCTGATTGCGGCATTGGCCGGCCTCTTTCTGCGATTCTTTCGCTTCACCCGTAGACAATTCGTGCGCCTCCCCGTCCCTGAATGGTCGAGGCCGGCGCTGGGTGGCCTGATCCTCGGCGTGCTCACGACTCCGCTGATCGTGCTGGTAGGCAACCGGATCCACGCGATCGGGCAGGGCCTCGGGGTCTTGGGCGGCGGCTACGGCGCCGTGCAGATGGCGATCTCGGGCTCCGGCCTCTTACCGACGGGCTGGCCCTGCGTTGGCCTCCTCCTGGCGCTCAGTCTCGTGAAGGTGCTGGCCACCTCTCTCACGATCGGGTCCGGCGGAAGCGCTGGAGATTTTGCACCCTCCCTCGCGATCGGCGGACTCTTCGGGGGCGCGTTCGGGCGGGCGGCACAACTTCTCTTGCACGATCCGCGCATTCAGCCGGGAGCTTTCGCGCTCGTGGGAATGAGCGCGTTCTACGGCGGGATCGCGCACGTGCCGCTCAGCGCGCTCGTGCTCACCTGCGAGCTCGCCGGCAACTACGATCTGCTCGTCCCGCTGATGCTCAGCCAAGGTATCGCGTTCGTTCTGGCACGGCGGCGCACGCTCTATCCCGCCCAAGTCCCGACCCAGCGTGATTCACCCGCCCACCGTGACGCCGTGCTGCTCGACGTGCTTCGCGCCTTTCACGTCAAGGATCTGATGCAAGCCGGACGCTCCGTCAGCGGGTTTCTCCCAGGTACGCCCACGGCGGAGATGGTGCAGAAAGCCAGCCTCGCCACTCGGCAAGAGGTCTTCCCCGTGACCGACGGAGCAGGAACCCTGGTTGGGCTCGTCACGTCGGGTGCGGTGCGCGTGGCGGCGGCCGAGCTCAGGGACGCCCCTTGGGCCTTGGCCGCCGACCTGATGCAGCCGGTCGTCTCGGTGACGGTCGACGACGACCTCCGAACCGCCAGCGAGCGGATGCTCGCCAACAGCTTGCGCGAGCTGCCCATCGTCGATTCGACCAACAAGGTCGTCGGGCTGCTCGACGAAACGGACATCGCCAACATGTACCTCCGAGCTGCCTTGCGTGCTGAATCCTCGGACGGCGAGAGGCTGCGCGGCTGAGGCCCACGCGCTCTCCAGGCTCGCTTGTAGCGGCTGGCCTCGATTGCGTGGGCTGCCACAGCACGGGGCAGGACTTCCTACTCTCGAGCGGTAAATACTCGCTATGAACGTCACCGAGCTCTGGCGCTATCCCGTCAAGACGATGGCTGGAGAGATGCTCCAGAAAGTGAAGGTCGGGCCCCTCGGTCTCGAGGGAGACCGCGTCGTGCACGTCGAAGCCGCGGATGGGAGAGTGATCACCTCCCGCTCTCACCCGCGTTTTCTCGGGCACAAGTCCACGTTGAGCCAGGAGGGCGAGCCATTGGTAGACGGGATGCCATGGCGCGACCCCAAGGTCACGGCGGAGGTCGAGGCCATCGCGGGTGCCGGTGCCCGGCTCGTGCGCGACGACAGCGCGGATCGGTTCGATGTCTTGCCGCTGCTGGTGGCCACGGACGGCGCCGTCGCCGCATTTGGTCACGACCGCCGTCGCCTGAGACCCAACATCGTGATTGGCGGTGTCGAGGGGTTGAGCGAACGCGACTGGCCGGGCACCTGCCTGCGCATCGGGCAGGTCCTGATCGGCGTTCAGGATTTGCGTCTGCGCTGCATCATGACGTCGTTCGATCCGGACACGCTGGTCCAGGACAAGGAGATCACGCGCAGCATCTATCGGCGCTTCGAGGGCAAGCTTGCCCTGGACTGCTTCGTCATCGAAGGCGGAGAAGTCAACGTTGGGGACGAAGTGAGCGTCGTTCGAGGTCGCGGCTGCTCCGATGCCGAGGTGGCCGCGAGTTTCGACCCTTAGTGGGCGTGCTCGGAGCCAATCGCCGCAGGCGCTGCTAAATGTCAGCGGGTGGAGTCCTGGACCTCCCTTCGCACGGCGGTGCACGCCATCGACCTCGAGGAAGGCGCTTGGGTCGACGCGCTGTTCGCCGAGGCGCGCGGGCTCCTCGACGAGGGACTTGGTTTGTTCGTGTATTCCTATCGTATCGGCCACACGCCGAGGATTCGGCTCGGGAGCGTCGCGGGCCAACACACGGCTCCGGCGTTTTGGCAGGTGCTTTCAGACTGGGGCGCCGAGAACCAAACGAACCTTGCGCGCATGTACGAGACTGGCGCCGGATCGCTGGACGACGCTCGGAGCTCGGCCAAGCGTCTGGGTATCGAGCTGTCGGACCACCGCGCAAGGTTCGAGCAACAAAGCGTCGCTGACGTATTCACGATAGTCGGGCACTGCGTCGGTGGCTTTGGTTTGTTCCTCACGGTGCCGCGTGTGCGCCGCGGCCTTCCGGGTACACCGAGGCACCGGCTTGCACTCGCTCGGCTATCCGTGGAATTGGCCGCGATCGCGCGTCTTCGGCAGCATCGTCACCGGACGCAGGTCGCTAGGCTCAGCGCCGCAGAGAGACTCGTCGCACGCCGCATCGTCGAGGGCGCTCCGGACAAGGCCATCGCACTCGAGTTGCACGTCTCCCTATCGACGGTCTCGACGTTCGCGCGGCGCGTGCGGAACAAGCTTGGGTGTCGAAGTGGCGAAGAAGCGCTGGCCTTCGCTTCGGCGGGGTCACTGGCGAAAGTCAGCCGGCGACTCGAGCTCTTCGACCGCCTCAGCGTGGCCGAATGTGACGTGGCGTCCGAGCTTCTAGTGGGTTCGTCCTATGCTGAAATCGCGGCTCGGCGCGAGGTATCCGTGCGAACCGTCGCCTCGCAGTGCGCTGCGGTGTTCCGCAAATGCGGCGTCTCAGGCAGGCGCGCGCTTGCGGCGTCGTTGCTCGGTGGCATGTCAGGAAAATGACGATGGCCCAGCCGTCGGAGTCGTCGGAAGCTCCGCCGCATGATCGAGCGAGCCGACCCGGCGGGCGCCGGCATGGACCCGGAACGCGTCGCGCGGGTCATCCAGAGGTTTCGGTCCCAGCAAGCCGCAGGAGTCTTTCCCGGCGGTCAGCTCGCAGTTCGTCGTCGCGGCCTGCTCGCCGTCGACGAGGCGGTTGGGGTGGCGCGTGGCCTCCGCGAAGAGGAAGGTGAGCCTCGGGTCGATTTCACACCCGAGCTCCGTACCGGAGTATTCAGCGCCGGCAAGCCGCTCGTCGGAATTGCCATCGCCCTGCTCGAGCAGCGAGGTCTCCTCGACGTGAAGCGGACGGTCGCCTCGTACTGGCCGGAGTTTGCACACGCCGAGAAGAAGGACATCACCGTCCTCGACATCCTCCTCCATCGCTCAGGGCTGTCCCTAGGAGAGATTGAGCGTGATTGGCGTCACTACGGCGACTGGGACTTCGTCATGACGCGTATCGCAGCGGCGGCGCCCGCGTTTCCGCGCGGCACGCTCGCGTACCAGCCGATGGGATTCGGTTGGATTCTCGGCGAGATCGTCCGTCGTGTGACGAGCAAGCGCATCGAACGGTTTCTGCAGGAGGACGTGCTCGCCCCGGCGGGGCTCGACGATCTCCGGCTCGGTGTCCCCAAAGAGGAGGTGCCGACCTTGGCGCGTTCCTACTGGGTCGATGAAAAGCCTCCGCGGCTCGGCGGGGAGGTCATGGTCGGCTTCGAAGAAGCGCAGAACTCGGTTGAGTTCTTGACAGCAGTCTTGCCCGGCGCAGGGACCATAGGCACCGCGCGCGCGCTGGCGCGCTTCTACGCGTGGCTCCTCGCTGGCACTCCCACGGAGGGGGGGACGTCGCTGGTGAGTGAGTCCGTGCTCGCGCGGTACATCACCTCGCAGACGCGAGGGACGGACCGCATCGTCGGCTTTCCGCTAGTGCTCGGACGAGGCTTTGGGCTGGGGTGGTTCTGGCCGCACCCGTACGGGTGGTGGCGAACAGGTCCATGCTTTGGTCACGCCGGCAATTTCAGCACCGTTGCATGGGGGGACCCGACGACAGGATGCGCGATCGCCATTGTCACGAACGGTAACCGCGCACCGGCGAAGCTGGTCTCACGATTTGCTGGAATCGGTAGCGGTCTGCGGGCAGCCTGCTCGACCGGGGAATAAACTGGAGACAATGCTCACCTCGTTCACAGAAGGTGTTTGGTACGACACGGGTCCCGTCAACATCGTGGGGATGCGACTCACGGCGACGATGACGGTCCTTGACCTTGGTGACGGCGGGTTGCTCGTGCATTCCCCGCTCCCGCTGACGCCGGAACGGCGTGCGGCGGTGCTGGCGCTCGGGAAGGTGACGGAGCTCTACGCGCCGAACACGTTCCACCACGCCTGGCTCGGCGAATGGAGTCAGGGGTTTCCAGAAGCACGGGTGCACGCTCCGGCGGCGTTGGCGAGCAAGCGATCCGATCTGCGGATCGACCGCTTTCACGATCAAGAACAGGCAGCCAGTTTCAGCGACCTGGTTCTGGAGATCCCCATCGCCGGTTTTCGACTCGCAGAGACGGTGCTCGTCTATCGCCCCAGCGACACCGCCGTGGTCACGGATCTGGTGCACAACATCGGACGCCCTGTCGATCCATGGACCAAGCTCTACAGCCGAGTGATGGGATTTTACGATCGCGTGGCGCTGAGCCGCGTCATTCGCTGGACTGCCTTCTCGGATCGGAGGGCGGCCCGCCGCAGCGTCGAGCTGTTGCTCGGCCAGCCCTTCGACCGGTTGATCGTCGGGCACGGCGCGCCCCTCCACCAGTTTGGACGCGAAGCGCTTGCAGGAGCCCTCGCGTTTCTCCCGAGCGCCGCGCCACCGATGCTCGAGGCGCGCCGTCGGCAACCCCCGGCGTTCTCGTCGAGACCGTGCGGGTAGCGCGAGGCGAGTCTTTCCGACGCGCGCGGACTCTCAGAATGCCTTGGTCAGGAAGAGACGCGGCGGGCTCGAAAATCCATGCCGCGCGTAGAGCCGTTGCGCTGGCAGATTGTCGTATCTGACCATGAGGTGAAGGGCGCGCGCGCCGTGCTCGCGCGACACTGCTTCAGCGTGCGCGAGGGCAGGCCCGCCGAGCTTCTTGCCGCGCGCCTCCGTCACGAGGAAGAGCTCGGTGAGGAACGCATCCCGCCCGTCCCATTCCAGATCGAAACCCCAAGTAAGAACGAAGTACCCGATGACGCCGCTCGGGCCGTCGAGGAGGTAAACGAGCCCGAGGTTCGAGTCACCCATCAGCGTCCGGAGTGCGCTTTCCTTCTGCTGTGCGTCCCACGGGGTCCCCTCGAACCGATTGAAAGCCTCCATCATCCGCAGCAGCTCCGCTACGTCGCTGGGGGTCGCGATTCGTCCTGTGAGCCCGTCCATTCGAAGGGGTACGCGTGGGCGCGTGGCCGGTTACCGGGGGCGGCGCCGACTACGGAACCCCCGCGCCTACCCACGCCTGGCCCGCGGCGGTTGGCCACGCTCGCGACAAGGCTTGTCCTGCTGGGGCGCGTCCCCGCGAAGCTCTGCTCAGCTCGTGGCCCGACAGCCACACCGCGCGCGTCCCAGCCGAATCACTTTCGGAACCCTGACCGCAGGCTACGGGCAGTACGCTCGAGCTGGACGACGGATACACGTCCCACGCATTTTGGGGGACGGGCGATTCACGAGGGGGGTTAGTTCGCCGCGACCGATACGATCGGGCAGTTCACCATCGCCGCCACCGAACCGTCGCCCGCGGCCGTCACGGCCGTCGCCGCGTTGGTCACGGCGTCGAAATGAGCGTTCGAGTAGGGTGTGACATCCCAGAGCGGCGAGTAGGCACGGCTGCTCGGTAGCGTGGCCGTCACGTTGTGCGTCTGGATGCTTCCAGGCTCCGTCTTGAAACCGGAGCCGGGACCCTGCGTGTCGTCGTTGAAGGTCACGTAAATCGGAGAGGTGGGCACCATACCGTCCACGGCCTCGAGGCCGCCCGCCTTCTCGCCGAAATTGAAGTAGTGAACGACTTGGCCCTCGTACCAGCCGCGCGTGAGGCCGGTGTCGGAAGTATCGCCAGTGTCCCTGAGGCTCGCCGTGGAACCGTCCGGCGCGATCGGACAGTTGACGAGCTTGGTGGTGGTTTGCATTGGATACTGGGCGGCCTCGATCTCGTCGACGCTCGTGAGCGTGTTCGCGACGTAGGAATCGGGCACGCTGACAGCTACCACCTGCCAGAAGTCGTTGTAGCCTGCGTCACCGGGGATCACGCCGACGACGTTGAGCTGACCGGG
>Ga0070682_100002451_pt1 | contig 10247 bp, 10 predicted proteins | sample KBSC63LmetaG_FD_64668 | JGI IMG/M metagenome (GOLD analysis project Ga0070682, IMG submission 64668) | Corn rhizosphere microbial communities from Kellogg Biological Station, Michigan, USA - KBS C6-3L metaG | ecosystem: Host-associated > Plants > Roots > Rhizosphere | place: USA: Michigan... | reverse complement strand
GACGACCCCGCGACCGCGGCCAATCGGGCGGCGTGGGCCGCGCTGACCACCGCGACCACCCCGCTGCTGGTCGCGTTCAGCGACGGGGACCCGATCACCGGCGGAATGGCCCCGATCCTTCGCACCGCCCTCGCCGGCGCCCGGGGCCGCGACCACCCGGTGATCACCGGGGCGGGTCACTTCCTGCAGGAGGACGCCGGCGAGGACCTCGCCCACCACGTCCTCACGTTCGTCCGCTCGACCTGATGCCCCGCGTCGAGCCGGTCGGTTCCGGTTCGACAGGCTCCCGGCGCAGGCAGCACACTCGACGCGGGCGTATCGCGGTGTGCTGGCGTGCCGCGGTGGCAGTCGGGAGGCATTGCGGTGGACTCGGTTCCCTCGGTCGTCCAGGTGGTGCTGGACGCGGCCAATCGCGGTGACGTCGACGCGTTCCTCGACGCGTTCGGGGCCGGTGCGGTGGTCGACGACTGGGGGCGGGAGTTCGTCGGGCGGGATGCGATCCGGCGGTGGAGCGACGCCGAGTTCATCGGGAAGCAGGTGACCCTGGACGTCACCGGCGTCGAGAACGACGGCGGGCGGACCGTCGTCAGCGCGCAGGTCGGCGGCAACGGGTTCAACGGCCCCAGCCACTTCGGCTTCGACGTCGACGGGGCGACGGTGGCGAGGATGACGATCCGCGCCTGAGGTCGCCCCGGGCGCGAAGAAATCTCGCTCCCGATGTCGAAACGAGCGCTGCCGGCTCGACGGAGTAGTGACACCGACGGGGTGTCCACCGCATCGAAGGAGCCTCATGCGCCAGCCTGCGCCAACGGACGATCGGCCGTTGGGCCACTCGCGGCATCCGCTGGAGCCGTTCGCCCGTGGCGCGCTGCATCCGGCACTGCCCTGCAGGGCAGCGTTTCTGAGGCTTTCTCAGTGCGGGCGCAAACGTCGTTGACGCTCGCGACGGGCCGTCAATAGCGTCGCGGCACATCAGGGAACGCAGGGGAGAGAGATCATGACCGGGTCGGCGGCACGCCTACTCACCGGGCGCCGGACGAAGTTTCTGGTGCTCGTGTTCTGGCTCGTGATGGTGGCCATCGCGGGTCCGTTGGCCGGCAAGCTGACCGGCGCGCAGAAGAACGACTCCGCCTCGTGGCTGCCGGGCAGCGCAGAGTCCACGAAGGTGCTGCAGATCCAGCAGTCCTTCCAGTCACCGAACGCGCTGCCTGCGGTGATCACCTATGACCGGCCGAGCGGGCTGACCGGAGCCGACCGGGCCAAGGCCGTGGCGGACGCGCGGGCGCTCGCCGGCTTCGAGGGCGTGCAGGGCGCCCCGCAGGGGCCGGCGCCGTCGGCCGACGGCAAGGCCCTGCAGACGGTCGTGGTCTTCGACCTCGGCTCGGACGGCTGGCAGAAGGCGCCAGGGATCGCCGACCGGATCCGAGACCTCCCCGGCGCCAGCGACGGCCTGGCCGTGCACGTGACCGGCCCGTTCGGGATCGCCGCCGACTCAGCCTCCGCGTTCGAGGGCATCGACGGCGCCCTGCTGTTCGCGACGATCGGCGTCGTCGTCGTCATTCTGCTGATCACGTACCGCAGCCCGATGCTGTGGTTGCTGCCCGTCATCTCCGCCGGCGTCGCGCTGGTGGTCGCCCAGGCCCTGATCTACCTGCTGGCCGCGCACGCTGGCCTGGTCGTCAACGGCCAGAGCGCCGGCATCCTGACGGTCCTGGTCTTCGGCGCCGGCACGGACTACGCGTTGCTGCTGGTGGCGCGCTACCGGGAAGAACTGCGCCGGCACCAGGACCGGCACAAGGCGATGGCGGTGGCGCTGCACCGCGCCGGTCCCGCCATCGTCGCCAGCGCCTCGACCGTCATCGTCGGCATGCTCTGCCTGATGGTGGCCGAGACCAACTCCACCCGGAGCCTCGGACCGGTCGCCGCGATCGGCGTCGCCGTCTCGCTGGTCGTCATGGTGACGCTCCTGCCGGCACTGCTGACCATCTGCGGCCGGTGGATCTTCTGGCCGGTCAAGCCGCAGTACGGCTCGGCCGAGCCGACCACCCGCGGATTCTGGGCGCGGGTCGGCACCCGCATCGCACGGCGGCCGCGGCTGGTGTGGGTGACCACCGCGCTGGTGCTCGGCGTGCTGTCGATCGGCATCGTCAAGCTCGACGCGAACGGCCTCACCAACGCCGAGTCGTTCACCGGCACGCCGGACTCGGTGGTGGGCGAGCAGGTCATCACCACCCACTTCCCGAACGCCGGTGGCGCGGGTGACCCGGTGGCGATCGTCGCCGACGCCGGCGCGGCCGACCGGGTCCGGACGGTGGTGGGGGACACGGCCGGCATCTCGGCGGTCTCCACTCCGGTCGTCCGCGACGGCCATGCCTACCTCGAGGGCACGCTCACCGACCCCGCCGACAGCCAGGCCGCGTACGCGACGGTCGACCGGCTGCGGGCGGCCGTGCACGCGGTGCCCGACGCGGACGCGATGGTCGGCGGCAACTCGGCGATCAACCTGGATCTCCAGCGAGCCGCGAAGCACGACCGGAACCTGATCGTGCCGATCGTGCTGGCCGTCGTGCTGGTCATCCTCATGGTGCTGCTGCGTGCGATCGTGGCCCCGCTCGTCCTGATCGCGACCGTGGTGCTGTCGTTCTTCGCATCCCTCGGTGCCAGCGCGCTGATCTTCGACTGGGGGTTCGGTTTCGCCGGCGCGGACTCGTCGTTGCCGCTGTTCGTCTTCGTCTTCCTGGTCGCGCTGGGCATCGACTACAACATCTTCCTGATGACCCGCGTGCACGAGGAGTCGAAGCGGTACGGGACACGGCGCGGTGCTCTGATCGGGCTCGCCGCGACCGGAGGCGTCATCACCTCCGCCGGCGCGGTCCTGGCCGGCACGTTCGCGGTCCTGGGCACGCTGCCGCTGGTGTTCCTCGCCGAGCTCGGCTTCGCGGTCGCGTTCGGCGTGCTGCTCGACACGATCGTGGTCCGCTCGGTGCTGGTGACGGCGCTGAACCTGGACATCGGCCGGCACATCTGGTGGCCGAGCAAGCTGGCGCACAAGGCCGACGTCACCCCGGCCGAGCTGCTCGACGAGCGCCCGGCCGACCGGACCGAGCCGATGCCGACCTAGCCGCCGTCGAGCTGGCGGACCCCGGCGCGGCGGACGCAGAGCCGGCGGACGCCGGCCTGGCGGATGCCGGCCTGGCGGACGCCGGCCTGGCGGACGCCAACCTGGCCCCGGTCGGCTTCGGCCGGGGTCAGGGCGCCAGCCGGAACGGCGGATAGCGGTCGGTGACGAGCAGCAGCGCGTAGGCGATGACCCGGTTGTGCCAGCGGATCACGCCCTCGATGAAGGTGAACATTCCGCCCGGATACCGACCGGTGAAGAGGATCGCGAACCAGGCGACGACGACCACGACGAAGGCCGCGATGTCGAGGAAGAACAAGACGATGTAGTGCGGGATCGCCAGCAGCCATTTCACCAGCGGCAGCCAGCGGTTGAGATCCCGGGATGCATCCGGGTACGGATACTCGAGGCGGACCGACTGGTGCTCGTCGGTGGATGGATAGCGGTCCTCCATCAGCGCGAGATAGACCGCCACCCGGTTGCTGAAGCGCTGCAGTTCCAGGTTCCAGTCGAACCACCACCGCGGATACTTCTGCCTGAACAGGATCAGCAGCAGCGGCCCGAAGAACAGCAGGCCGCCGGCACCGGCCACGACCATCTCGCCGTGATCGGGCGTCGACCACTGCCAGGTCTCGCCGCTGACCGCGCCCAGCACGATGAGGATCGGAATGGCGACGAAGATGCGGAATGCGGTGGTGACGCGGTTCAGCGGCCGTTCCGGATAGTCGACGGCGAACTGAACGGGATAGGCGGGATAGGTGGCATAGGCTTCGTCGGTCACGGCTGGCCCCTCCGTCGGGAATCGACCTACGGGCGACACCGTACGGTTCGGCGGCGGAACCGTGTGCCAGGCTGGCGGTCGTGCCTCTTCTCGACGGAAAGGTCGTCCTCGTCAGCGGTGGCACCCAGGGCGTCGGCGCCGGGGTGGCGCGCGCCGCCGTCCGGGAGGGCGCCGTGGTCGCGCTGCTGGGTCGGAACCGGGAGCGGGGCGAGGCGCTGGCGGCCGAGCTGACCGCCACCGGCGCGGCGGCCGGGTACGTGCCGGCCGACGTCGGCGACGCGGCCGCCGCGGTGGCGGCGGTGGACGCGGTGCTGGCCGGCTACGGGCGGGTGGACTGCCTGGTGAACGCGGCGGGCCTGACCGCACGCGGCACGCTGCTGGACACCACGCCGGAGCTGTTCGACGCGCACATCGCGGTGAACCTGCGCGGGCCGTTCTTCCTCATGCAGGCCGTGGTCCGCTCGCTGGTCGAGCGGGGCGCACCGGGCAGCATCGTGAACGTGATCTCGTCCTCCGAGCTCGGTGGCCAGCCCTATCTCGCCCCGTACGTGGCGGCGAAGGCGGGCCTGGCCGGGCTCACCCGCAACGCCGCGTACGCACACCGGTTCGACCGGATCCGGATCAACGGCGTCGACATCGGCTGGACCGACACCGAGGGCGAGGACGCGACCCAGCGGGAGTTCCACGGCGCCGACGACAGCTGGCGGGAGCGGGCCGCGCGAACGCTGCCGATGGGCCGGCTCGGTCGGGTGGACGAGATCGCCGAGCTCATCGTGTTCCTGCTCTCCGACCGCAGCGGCGTGGTCACCGGGTCGGTGCTCGACTGGGACCAGATCGTGTTCGGCGCGCACGACTGACGGCACATAAGCGGCGGTGCGCACGGCTGACCGTGCCGCGACTGGTCCGGTCCGGTCGGCTCAGTCCGGCGGGGCCGGCACGTTGAACGGCGTCACGACCTGGATCGTCGACGGCCACGGCGGCGGCCGGTGCGGCAGCGCGCCCTGGGCCTGCATGATCACCCGGCAGGCTTCGCGGAGGTCCCGGCCGAGGTCGTGGTGCAGCACCGCGGACAGCCGGCCGCCGTGCAGCAGGCGGAGGTTGTCCTCGTCCAGGTCGTGGGCGATGAACACGGCGCAGCGCCGGCCGACCGCGTCGAACGCGCCCACGGTGGCGAGGTTGCCGCCGCCGATCGAGTAGACCGCGGCAAGGTCGCGGTCGCGGGCGAGCGCGTCGAGCACCAGGTCGCGCTGCGCGCTGTCCAGGCCCTCGCTGCCGGTGATCTCGACCAGCGCCCGAGCCGGCTGCGCCGTGCGCATCGCCGCGCGGAAGCCCATCTCCCGCTCCTCCTCGCCCCGGAACGCGCTGCTGCTCACGGTCACCAGCACGTTGCCCGGCCGGCCGTCGAGCCACTGCCCGAGCAGGTAGGCCGCGGTGGCGCCGGCCGCCCGGTTGTCCATGCCCACGTACGCGAGCCGGCCGCTGCCGGGCAGGTCGGTCACCAGCGTCACCACCGGGATCCCGGCACGACCGAGCCGCGCCACGGCCGCCGTCACCTCGGGCGCGTCCGGCGCCTTGAGCACCACCCCGTGCGAACCCCGGCGGCCGATCCGGTCCAGCGCGGCGACCAGCTCGCTGACCGGTCCGGACTCGCGGAAGCAGAACCGGGACCGGACGACGGCCGGCGCGAGCGACGGCAGCTCCGCTTCCAGTGCGGTCCGGACCGCCGAGGAGAACCGCGCCGGCGCCTGCACGACGACGTCGACCATGAAGGTGCGGCCGCCGAGGCGCAGCTGGGTCCGCTGCCGGTCCAGGTCGGCGATGGCCTGCTCGACCAGCCGGACGGTGTCGGCCCGGACGCCGGCGCGGTTGTGCAGCACGCGGTCGACCGTCGCCTTGCTCAGGCCGGCTTGGACCGCGATCTCCCGGACCTTGAACTCGTGCGCCATCGCGCCACTCTGAGGCGTTCTTGAGGTCTTTTCAAGGGCCGCTGAGGCGATCGCCGGCCCTAGTCTGAGGCCAGACCCGCTGGGAAAGGACGTGACCCGATGACCACGTCGAAGCTCGCCACCGGACGCGCCGGCTGGTTCCGGCCGGAGGACTGCCGCCTCGACGAGTTCCGGGAGGTGGTCGAGCAGGCCACCGACCGGGCCGACTACCCGTACGCGGACTCGGTCGAGCAGGGCGTGCTCGTGTACGGGTCCCGGCTGCGCGATCACGCCGCCACGCCGGAGCACCGGCGCGAGGTGCAGGCGGAGCTGGCCCGGGCCCTGCTCGACGGGCCCGGGATCGTCGTGTTCACCGGCGCGTTCCCGGACCCGTCGGTGGTCGACCGGGCGAGCGCGGTCTTCGCCGAGCTGATCGCCGAGCAGAAGGCGAGCGGGGCGGCGGCCGGCGACCACTTCGCCACGCCGGGCGCCAACGACCGGGTCTGGGGAGCGCTGGACAAGCTCGCGCTGCGCGCGCCCGAGGTGTTCGCCGACTACTACGCCAACGACGTGATCGCGCTGGTCAGCGAGGCCTGGCTCGGCCCGGGCTACCAGCTCACCTCCCAGGTCAACGTCGTCAATCCGGGCGGGCAGGCGCAGGTCGCGCACCGCGACTACCACCTCGGGTTCATGTCACTCGACCAGTCGCTGGCGTACCCGGCGCAGGTGCACCGGCTCTCCCCGCTGATGACCCTGCAGGGCGCGGTCGCGCACTGCGACATGCCGGTGGAGACCGGACCGACGATGTACCTGCCGCACTCGCAGAAATACCCGCCGGGATACGTCGCCTTCCACCAGCCGGAGTTCACCGGCTACTTCGACCGGCATTACGTCCAGCTGCCGCTGGCCAAGGGCGACGCGGCGTTCTTCAACCCGGCGCTGTTCCACGGCGCCGGCACCAACCGCTCCGCCGACGTCCGCCGGATGGCCAACCTGCTGCAGGTGTCGTCCGCGTTCGGCCGCGCGATGGAGCGCGTCGACCGGGTCGCGATGAGCCTGGCGCTCCACCCGGTGCTCGCCCGCCGCAAGGCCGCCGGCGCCGGCGAGCGGGAGCTGCGCAACGTCGTCGCCGCATCGGCCGAGGGCTACGCGTTCCCCACCAACCTCGACCGGGACCAGCCGGTCGGCGGGCTCGCGCCGCAGACGCAGGCGGAGCTGCTCTGGCGGGCGCTGCGGGACGGCTGGGAGCCCGACGCGTTCGCCGGCGCGCTGCGGGCGCACACCGAGCGGCGCGCGACCTGACCGGTCGGGCGGTCAGCGATCGGACGGCGGGTGCCGCTCCGCCGGGCGGTCGGGGACCGGGCGGTCGGGGACGGGGCGGTCCGGGACGAAGCGGTCGGGGACGGGCCGGCCGGCCGGCGGGCGCCAGGCGCTGCTGTCGGTGCCGGCGGCGAGCCCGAGAATGGTGACCGCGACGGCCGCGACCAGTGCGGTGGCCAGCGCGATGCCGGCGGCGACAGCGACGTGCAGCACCAGCACGCCGCCGAGGGTGGCCCCGACCAGCAGGGCGATGATGGTCGCCGCGCGTAGGCGGATGTTGTGCCCGGTGCCGCCGCCGAACCGGGACTCCGAGATCAGCGCGGTCATCGCCATGGTCAGCGCGATGGTCGGTACGTCGGGCACGGCGAGCCGGCGGACCGTCGAGACCTGGACGCCCATCGCGAACGCGAGCAGCACGATCAGCCCGTAGCGCGCGTCCGCCGGCGACACCACCGCCGCGAGGGCGATCGCGGCCGCCATCGGGACCACGGCGACCGCCGCGGCCGCACCGAGGTGCCGTCCGCGGTGCCGGCCCAGCCGCGCCGCCAGCCGGCCGCCGGCCAGCACCCCGACCACGAAGCTACCCAGCGCGGTCAGCGCGGCGCTGATCGACAGCGACGGTTCGCCCGCCAGCGCGAAGCCGAGAAAGATCACGTTCCCGGTCATGGTCGCGACGAACACCCGGCCCAGGGCGAGGAAACTGACCGCGTCCACCACCCCGCAGGACACGGTCAGCACGACGAGCGCGGCCGTGAGCATCCGATGCAGTTCCCCGGAACGCCACCGACGCCATTGCACACGCCGAGTATCCGGAGCGCGGGCCGGCGCCGGGCGTCATACCGGCAATCGCCGGCAGTTCGGGGAGGATCGTCGGCAAGTTCCGCGAGCACGGCCGGGCAGGCGCCCAACGCTCCCGAGGTCGGCGGCGCGGGTCTACGCTTCGAGGCTTCAGGGCCGACTCTCGGGAGGAGCGTCCGATGACGTCTCGCCTCAATCCGTACATCAGCTTCGACGGCGATGCCCGTCAGGCGATGGAGTTCTATGAGCAGGTATTCGGGGGCACTCTGCACATGAACACGTTCGGCGAGTTCGGAATGGCTGATTCTCCGGATGCCGACAAGATCATGCACGCGATGCTGGAGACCGGCAGCGGGTTCACGCTGATGGGCGCGGACACGCCGACCGGGATGACGTACGACTCGGGCAAGCGGATCAGTATCAGCCTCAGCGGCGACGACGGCGACCAGCTGCGCGGCTACTGGGAGAAGCTGTCCGCCGGCGGGACGATCAGCATGCCGCTGGAGAAGCAGATGTGGGGCGACGAGTTCGGCATGTGCACGGACCGGTACGGCGTCGACTGGCTGGTGAACATCGGCCAGCAGCAGACCTGATCAGCGCGTGCCGCGGCGGGCATCTGCCCGCCGCGGCACGCACGCCGCGCCTGCCCGGTCGCGCGGTGACCGTTGAGCCTCGTCAACGGCGCTTGTTCCGCTGGATCTGGACGATTCCCGCGACAACAAGCAGAACGGGAAGAATCAGTCCCCACAGCAGCCAGCCATTCATGCCGCTCAGCTTCCGCCACCGACCCGCCCCGGAAATCACCCCGCACGGATGACCGGAGCTGATCGATGCTTAGGCTCCAGCGGTGGAGACGGATCCGGCCGCCCTGGCCGCCGGCCCGTACCGGACGCCGCACCGGCTGGCGGCTCGGGCTGCCGTCTACGCGTGGCAGGAGCCCCGGATCGACCTGATCGGGGCGGCCGTCGACGCCCTGACGGCGCTGTCGGACGGGGCGGTGGTGGTCGACGTCGGGTGCGGACCGGGACGGTATCTGCGCCGGCTGGGAGCGACCCGGCCCGAGCTGCGCCCGGTCGGCATCGACGTCAGCATCGGGATGCTGCGTGCCGCCGGGCAGCGGCGGGTCGCGGCCGGTTCCGCCGACGCCCTGCCCCTGCGCACCGGGTCGGTGGATGCGGCGCTGGCGATGCACATGCTCTACCACCTGCCGCGGCCGGAGGCCGGCCTGGCGGAGCTCCGCCGGGTGCTGCGACCGGGCGGTCGGCTGCTGGTGAGCACGAACGACGACACGGTCGACGGGCTCTGGCAGCTGTTCCGCGACGCCGGGCTGGACCGGCTCCCGGTCAGCGGGCGCTGGTCACTCGCCGGCGCAACCGACGCGCTGCAGGTGGCCGGCTTCGCCGACGTCCGCGAGCGGGCCTTCGACTACGTCCTCGACATTCCCGCTCCCGGGCCGGTTCTCGACTACTTCGACAGCTGCCGGTCCGCGGACTCGACCGAACCCGGATGGCGGCAGGTCCGGAGGAACGTCGCCGCGGCGGTCGCATCCTCGATCGAGCGGCACGGATCGGTGCGCTGCCGCGGCCGGGTTGGTGTCCTGACTGCGAGGTCTATTGACAGTCGATAGATAGCGGGCGAGAGTCGATGGATGCTGACGCTGCGCCGGGTCGTGCTGCCGCTTCGGGTCTTTCTCGCGCTGCTGTTCGGGATCCTGGTCGTGTTCCAGACCATGTCGCTGCCGGGGCAGTTCGCCTACATGGCGAGGGAGTCGCCCGACCAGGCGTACCTGAGGTGGCCGCTGACGGCCGTCACCGTGTTCTGGCTGGTGTGCGTGCAGGTGGTGATCGTCTGCTGCTGGCGCCTGCTCACGCTGGTCACCCGCGACCGCATCTTCAGCGAGGCCTCGATGGCATGGCTGGACGCCATCGTGTGGGCCGTCGCCGCCGGTTGGGTGACGCTGCTGGGCGTCGCGTTCCTCGTCGCGGTGAACGCGGACGACCCCGGACTGCCGCTCGTGCTGCTGCTGATGTCGATCGCCGTGACCGTGCTGGGACTCCTGCTGGTGGTGGTGCGGGCGCTGCTGCGGCAGGCCACCACGCTGCGGGCCGACATGGAGGCGGTGATCTGATGCCGATCGTCGTCCGCATCGACGTCGAGCTGGCCAAGCGCAAGATGAGCGTCGGCGAGTTCGCCGAGCGGGTCGGGCTGACCCCGGCAAACGTCGCCGTGCTGAAGAAAGGACGGGCCAAGGCGGTGCGGTTCAGCACGCTGGAATCCATGTGCCGGGTGCTCGACTGCCAGCCCG
>Ga0070682_100002450_pt1 | contig 10249 bp, 7 predicted proteins | sample KBSC63LmetaG_FD_64668 | JGI IMG/M metagenome (GOLD analysis project Ga0070682, IMG submission 64668) | Corn rhizosphere microbial communities from Kellogg Biological Station, Michigan, USA - KBS C6-3L metaG | ecosystem: Host-associated > Plants > Roots > Rhizosphere | place: USA: Michigan... | reverse complement strand
CTTCAGTGAGCGCAGCACCTCGCCGCCGTTCATGCCCGGCATGTGAAAGTCGAGGATGACCAGATCACAGAGCAACAAGTGCCGGGCGGCGCCTACGGGCTGTGATGTGGTTGCCACCTCGTACGACTCACGCTGCAGACGTGCCTTCACGCGCTCGAGCACCATTTCGCTATCGTCTATTACGAGTAGTTTTCCCACAACGCTCATACTTTCCTCGCAACAAGTCCTGCGCCCGCGGGGTGCGGAGTATCCCCGTCGTCCTTGGTGTGCGGGGTCTCCCCGCGATACTGGGGCGCCGTGTCCGTGCCAGAGATCGGAGTGAGTCGCAGCTCAGTGCCTTGGCGAGAGGTCGAGGCTATCCTGATACAATAGCCTGCCGAGGCCAGCTCGGCACGCGCCGCCGCCAAGCCCACCCCCGCTCCGGCAAGCTCACCTCGGTTCACGATGGTGGAGATGCCGGATTCGAAGGCGGCGCTCAGCGCCAGAATCGCTTCTGGGCTCACGCCGCGTGCGCGCGCCTGGATGGCCTCGATGTTGAAGCCTCGACCGTCGTCGGAGACGCTGATGGCGACTCCATCCCCCGTCTCGATGCCTGAAATTTTCACCACGCCAGCCCCGGGCTTGCCGGCGTCGCGTCGTTCTGACTCTGTTTCGATCCCGTGCGCAATCGCATTGCGGAGCAGATGGCTCAGCACGCCGCCCAGCACCCCGCTGAGCGCGTAGGGGATTTCGAGCCCATGGTGCTCCACTTCGAGACGCACGTTCTTGCCGGCGCGCTGCGCCCAGCGCGCCACCGCTTCCGGCAGGAGCGCGGTGCTCTCCACCAGCGGGCGCTGAGCGAGCTCATCGACGCGCCCGCGCAGCGCGCCGGGCAGGTCCTTGGCTGCGTCCAGCAAGCTCAGGAAGCGGGTGCGCCGCACGGTGATCTGGTCCAGCGCCGCGGCGCCCAGCGGGTGCTGCGCCACGAAGGTCTGCTCGGCCTCCTCCAGCAGCTGGGCCAGCTCGTCCACACCGCGCCGGAGCTCCTCGCCGCCGCCCAGCTCGGAGTCGCCAGCGGCTTGCTCTTGCAGGTCCGTGCGTAGCTCTTGCAGCAACGCCTCGAGCTGCGTCACGCGCGCCTCGATGCTGGCCAGATCGAAACAGCGGGCTTCGGCACGCAGCGTGTGGAACTGCTGGAAGAGCGCTTCCACCGTGGGGCGATCCAGCGTCTGGTGCGCGTTCAACAGCTCGCGGCACACGCCCAGCCGGCGCTCCGTCTGGTCGACGAAGCGCGCGAACAGCTGGCCGCCGCCCGAGACCAGCCGGCGCACGGCCGACAGCTGCCGCTCGTGCTCCAGCTCCTTCTGGGCCACCTCGCGCTCCAGGCGGCGCTTCTCGGTGACGTCGGTCGCGAGCAGCATGATCTGCTGCGCGGCTTCGCCGCCGTAGACCAGCCGGTACTCGAGCTCCAGCTCCAGCTCCCCGCCGTCCTTCTGGAACTTCACGGCACGGGGCGCCAGCTCGACGATGTTCTTGAACTCTTCCGGCTCGATGTGCACCGCCGCGTCCACCCAGGCCTGGAACGCCTCGCGCTCCATCTCGGAGTGGTCCACATCGGGATAGACCTGGTCCACGACGTTCGTACCGGCGCTGGCGCCGAAGATGCGTTCGGCGAGGCGCGAGTGCTCCTCGGTGAGCTTGCCTCGCGCATCGAACACCAGGATCGCCTGGCCCATGTGGTCGAGCAGGTTCTGTAACCGGCGATTCGAGGCGGCGATGCGCCGCTCTCGGTCGTCGATGATCTGGGCCATGCTGTTGAAGGTGCTGCTGAGACGGCCGATCTCGTCGTCGCGCTGCACCGGAACGAGCACCGGCAACCCGCGCGCCAGGCCCATGGCCGCCGTCTCCAGGGTGGCCAGCGGCGTGACCAGGAAACGGCGCGCGATCAAGATCAGGGCCGACGCGAGGCACAAGGAGAAGATGGCGCCAAGGCCGATCATCTTGCGCCGCGTCTGCGCGAAGGCTTCCCGCTCGCGATTGAGCGACACACGCAGCTGCACCGTGCCCAACTGCTCGCCCGTCGGATTCACCACCGGGTGCAACACTTCAATACAGTCGGCCTCCGAGCACTCCGGCTCGTTGGGCCGGCGGTACTGCGCGACCGGGTCACCCCTGCCACTCGCCACCACCTGCGCCTGCAGGATCTCCGAGCTGACACGCAGCCCGTCGACCCGGTCGCGCACTGCGTCGTCGTCCTTGAAGTCGAGCGCAGGCGCGAGCGATCCGGCGAACACGACCGCGACCATCTGTGCGGCGGCGCGCTTCGAGGTGAGCAGCCGCTGCCACTCCAGGCGGTTGAGCTCCGACACCACCACGCTCGTGACCAGCGCCACCAGCACCACGATGCCCAGGGCGAGGCGGGTCGCGATGGAGCCGCCGACGCTCGTCACCAGGCTCGGGCGAGCCGAGATGGGCCGGAGACTGACAGCGGGAGTGGCCACCGTGCTCTGGGAACGGTCCACTCCGGTTCGACTGGAGCGCAGTCGCGCTAGCGACCGTTAAGCGGGCCGAAGTGGCGGAAAATTCAGAATGCGTTCCAGAGCCACACAGGCGAACCGCTCTCTTGGATTGCGAGGCTTCACGGCATGGAGGGCGCTCCGACACCCACCTCCCAGCTGATCGCCTCCCTCCGGACCTGGACCGGATCAGACGAGCCATGATGCACTACATTGCGACCGATGAACGCGAGCAGGCGGAGCCTCGGCTCGTCGAACACACCTTCTCGGTGGTCGCATTCGTCGAGAACTTCGCCATCCAGGAGCTGGCCGTGGCCTACCCAGAGGCCAAGCGCACCTCGCATCGCCTGCGTTCGGTGCGCCCCTTCGGCGGGCAGATCTTTGCCTATCGCTTCGGCACGGTGGTGTTCCACAACGTGCCCCTCGAGGGCCGAGAGGCGGAGCTCGAGCGGCTGCGCAAGGCGCAGCCGAACCTCGCCGCCAGCAAGGTCTTCAGCCTGGAGTTCGTGGTGCGCGAGGAGCCGGGCTGCGAGATCAGCGTGGACGACGGTGTGCTCACGGTCGACCGCATGGATGCCGGCCGCACGCGCCTGGTGGCGCTCACGCTCGCGCAGACCGCGGCGCTCGAGTACTACGAGCGCATCGTCGACGAGCTCTTCACCAAGACGCACGCGCTGGCGGGCGGGATGGAGCGCACGGGCACCGTCGGCTTCAGCCTGCGCCCCCTGCACCGCTTCATCGGCCGCGCCATCGGCACGCGCAACGAGGTGCTCTCGGTGCTGCACCTGCTCGACCGCCCCGAGGCGATCCGGGATGATGCGAGCCTGCTGCCGATCTACAACCAGCTGCAAGACGACTTCGAGCTGCGCAACCGCTACCAGTCGGTGCAGCAAAAGCTCGGCAGCGTGCAGAACGCGCTGGAGCTGATCGTGGAGGTCGGCCGCGACCGCCGCCTGGTGATCCTGGAGCTGACCATCGCCTCGCTGATCCTGTTCGAGATCGGCGTAGCGATGTTTCGCTGAGCTACGAAGCCGCGATTTCGGTTGGGCTCGGCAGCGCGCGAACCGAGCCAGCGTGCCCGGCTCACTCAGGGGCGGCGGTAGTGAATGATGCCCGCCAGCACCGGGCCCACTTCCCATCCGCCCGGACCGCGCGTCACCGCGGCGCTGTAGACCGAACCGCTGACGCCCTGCGCGGGCATGCGATAGCGCAACATCAGCTGCTGATCGAACACCTGGAGCAACCACACGCCGATGCGCAGCTCGCCGGTATCCAAGCGCGGCTGTGCATTCTGGACGAAGCCGATCAAGAAGTCCTTGTCCGGCACGTCGCTCTCACGCAAGCGGGCCAGCAGCAAGGCCTGGAGCTCTCGCCCGTCCTCGATCGTCAGCGCCATGGGCTTGCCCGCGAGCTCGACGATCACTCGCCCGGGCCCCGGGGTCGGGATCACCTGCACCCCCGGTGTGTCGACCCCAGTGGGCAGCGCGCTTGCGCCGCCGGGGCCCGGCGCCGGAGCGCTCGCGGCACCCCCTGCAGCAACCGGGCGGTCTTCGGACGGGGGAAGCTGAGGCGGAGCATGTCAGGACGCGGATCGGGACATGCCGTGGAATAGCAGCCAGCAACGGCTGCGGCCAGCCACAGGCGGAAGGTAGGAGCGAAGCTGTTCATGGGCACTGGAGCTTGTTGATGTCGATCACGATCGCGGTCGGTGGCCGTGGTGGTCGGGCCTTGGAATCCGTCACCCTTGCGCGGCGGTCTCGGATAGGGACGTCAGCAGCAACGACCTCGTTAGCCAGCCTTTGCGATCGCCTTGGTCCCGATCTTTCTCACGGCCTTCTTGGGACGGGCGAGTGCGAGATCGCGACTCGACTGTAGATTCAACCAAAACTGAGGTGTGGTACCCAATGCCTGCGCGAGCAGCCACGCCGTCTCAGCCGTCACGCCTCTCTTTCCCCGAATGAGTTCGTTGATGCGCTGAACAGGAACACCGAGATGCGCAGCAAAGGCGACCTGAGCAAGCCCCAAGGGCCTTAGAGATTCCTCAAGCAGGATGATGCCTGGATGACTCGGAACACGTGAACGTGGAAGCATATTTAACCTCAGTGGTAGTCTACGATTGCGACGTCAAACGCGTCGCCGTTGCGCCACCTGAGGATGAGTCGCCATTGCCGGCCAATCCGGATGGAATGAAAGCCCACCACGTCGCCCGTCAAAGCTTCGAGGTGATTGCCCGGGGGGCTCTCGAGCTCATCGAGCTGAACAACAGCGTCGAGCACGTCCAGCTTTCGGAACGCCGCGTCCCGAATCTCTGGCGGGATACTTCGAAAACGGCTGGCTCGCCCGCCGTGATACAGAGCTTCTGTCGCCGCATCGCCGAACGAAGCGATCACACGCATTCACGGGGTCCATGCAAGGCGCGGGTTCTGGGAGGGCCGAACAAGCGCGCTGGAGCGTCTTTCCATCAGGTCAGGACTCGCCGGAGGCCAGAAAGGACGGACTTTGCCTTGCCTCTGGGGTTGCTCGATCCGTCCGTGCCCCGGCTCATTAGAGCCAGATCTCGGTGCCTGGCTTGGCCTCGCGAATCTTCCGCACGACTTCTCTCGCATGCTCGTCATCCCTGCACGGGACGAAGATCTTGTTCTTTCCCTTCCGTCCATTCGTTACGGCGGGTGTTCCGGCAAGGGTGATGACGATCGTGAGGTCGCCGACGATTTCTGGAAGTCGCACCCGCGGCATGGAACACAGTCTGTACGCATGGCAGGACGCGAGCTAGATGTTTAAGGCAACACCAAGCGATGCGCGAGGCGTTGGTTATTTGCCGGGGCTTGGTTCCGGCGGTGCTTTCATTCGCAGTCTGGCTAAACGGCCTCGCATTAAGCTGCGGGCCCACCAGTCTCAGCAAGACTCCTCTGCTCGGAGCGACCGCTGCCTTGGCGCGAAGCGCTCGAGGCAGCGGTCGCATGACGGTCCAGGTTTGTTGCCCGTCAGCTTTCAATGTCCGAGTCATGCGCCGTCCGTTCTCGCGGTCATCGACTGACTCGCTTGGCTCTCGCAGTCCAATCCACGAGATGCAGACTCACCTCGGCGTTCTTGGTCAGCACTTCGAAGTCGCGTTGATTCCGAGTCGCCAAGGGAATTTGCCGGGCCACCGCAATGCCCGCAATCAGAATGTCCCCCAGTTTCTGGCGCTGCGCGTGAGAGCTGGTCGCCCATATGGTGCTCGAGACTGCAGCTGCATTTTCATCGAACGGCAGCACAACAGAGTTCTGCACGAGCGCCTCGAACGCATGCAATTGCCGGTGAAGGGGCTTCCCGGCACGAATCGCTTGTCGATAGCCGCGAAGACGCTCGAAGACCGTCACCGAGCTAATAGTGAAGCGCCCAAACGCTCTCAGGTACGCTTGTGCATGAGCGGCAACGGTAGCGTTCCCTCGACTCAGTTCCGACAAGGTGTCGGTATCCAGCAGAACAGGCTCTACCTCGCTCACCAGCAGCCCCTAGCGATCAGTGGCCTTCAACTTACGATCGATCAGCCGAGCATCAGCCGGTGAAATGTCGGCCATGCTGGCGGTTGCCAGAGCCAGAATTTCCGCAGGACTCGGCGCGATATCCACGTCTTCTCCGTAGTGCCGCCGGAGCAATGCGATCACCTGGCCCTCGAAACTCCTGCCGCATCGCTCCGCATCAGTCGCGATTTGTTGCCTGAGCCCCGCGGAGAAGCGAATAGTTCGTGCAACCGTGGTGTCAGATGCTGTCGTGGATCGTGCCACACCGAAAAAGTACCATATTGGTTTCCGTGGCACAAGCAGCGCTGCGGATGCAGGGGACGCCGTAGGCCAAGGCTCCGTCAGACCGGCGAGGAGCGACAGATTGCCTGCCAGGCGTGCCGCTTCTGTCACTCGTCATCGGGTGGAGGACGCGCCCGCCGGTTGCGTCTGGGCTGGTCATTCCACCTCGAGCTATCTTGTGAGCTCCTCGGTGGCCCGGGCGGCTGATTCCGTAGGGTGCACGAAATCGGTCTGTGCAATCGGCCGCATCGGCGGCGGTGCGCGCGGCGGCCGAGCTATGGCCATCCGCCGGTCCTGTGATGAATAGCGCTCTGAGCTGCTCTCGTGCGCATAACCGGCTGGCATTCTGCTGCGTGGTCCCGAGCGCAGCGAGGGCCACGTCAGCAGCAACGGCCTAGTTATGCGGCCTCGGTGGAAGCCTTCACCTCGACCTTGGCAGACACCCCCGCGTCATTGACGAGATCCTGAAGCGCGAGCTGTAGAAAGTAAACTTCGCTGTGTCCAAGCGCTCGAGCGAATCGAACCGCTCGCGCTGGACTGACGCGCTTCTGCCCGCTCTCTAGCTGGTGCAGGTGCTGTCGAGAAACCCGAAGACGAGAAGCGAAGCCTTCCAACGTCTGCGCCTCAGAGTCCCGCAAGGCCGCGAGCAGCTGGCCAAATGACAATGGCCCTGCGTTCAGCCACTCGAGGAAGGCGTTCGTAGCGCCGTTGAGCTTTGCCTCTCGAGTTGACTTCGCTTTCCTGGTCGCCACTGGCTCCTCCTTAGTATTCGTGTTTGGTGACCGCATCTACCCTCGCAAACTCGATGATGCCATCGTCTTGAATGAGTAGATTGCGCGATACGCCTTGTTCAGGCGAATCGACCGGTAGCCTGCCCACTGACCCTCGAGCGATTCGTCATGGTAGCCAGGAAGTTTGCGAACCTCCTCCAGCCCGACGGATTGGACGCTGCCAACCCCACCCATGAACTTGGGCAAGACCTGCGCGGGGCACTGCCTCAGGTCCTTACGCGCACGCGCCGACAGGACCACAGCCCTGATCACTACTTCAGCATAGCAGGCAATCTGTTGCCGTCAACCATTTAGGTTGACGGCAACAGGCGGACCCGGCTGAGTTGCTCTAACTGGGCGTCGCTGCTGGGCTCTGCCGCTGTCTGTAGGAAGGCTGGGCGTGTTGTGCGTCTACGTCTGACGACATCCTCATGCTGCACGTCGCTGCTCGCACGCGCGGCACTGGCAGCGTCTCCTTGAGTACCATCAGTGAGCGACTGACGAAACGCGCGTTTTGCCGCCCGGGCAACCCGGATTAAAGCCCTCCGGCGATGGCGGGCAGGGCGCGTACGGCACAGGCGGAGGTGGCGGGGGCGGCTCTCCCGCAGCCACGGGCACGCGAGCAGCAGGCGCAGCCGGGGGCGACTCTGGAGCGCGGCCCATGTCCGCCACCGCCGGCACGGCGGGCAACGGCGGCAGCGGCGGCAACGGCGGCAACGGCGCCGATGCGGCGTTCGAGCGGCAAGGGCAGCACCACGCCGATGACGGCGGGAACGGCGGCTTCCTGGGCGGCGGTGGTGGTGGTGCTGCCGAAGTGCAGCCCACCGCGGGCAGCGTGACCAGTCCAGTGCACTCGCCACTGGGCGAGCGGTGTTGCGCAGGCGACCCGAACTCGGCGCCAGGCTCTATCGTACATCTTGGTCCGCATGACGGCTGGCATTAAGCTGCGGGCACACCGGACTCGCGCTGAGCTCTCATTCGCCACGGACCGCTGCCTTGGGCGAAGCCAACAAGGCAGCGATGGACGTCGTCACAGTCAGGAACCCGCCAGCTTCAACGTCGGAGTTCTGCAGCACGTCCCAGGACGCGCTTGCTTCTGGATCGCGTTCGTCAGCGATCCGCACTCTCCGCCGTCAGCCCGTCGCACCTAGCCGGCGAACTGCAACCACTTCGTCATCCGTGGCCATTCGGATGTCTGCCTCGCGCAGCGTGACAACTGCGCGGGTCTTGCCGGACGCCGTGAAAAACTCTACCTCCAAGCCGCCGGTCGGGTAGATGTGCACGACCGTTCCGAGATCGCCACTCCGCAGACCGTGCTGAGGAACGTCTCGAGCGAGAATGACTTCCTGGTGGAGTTCGGTGGCCATCAGTCTGGGAACGCCGTGATGAAACGAGGTCTGTCTTCGCCAACGTTGACGATCCAGACGGTGCGAATGACCGCCTGACGTCCAGTTGGCCCGACAATCGTAGCACGGATCTCGTACTTCGTTCCGAATTCGCTCGGCTGGCCCGGGTCCACCGCCTCGGCTTGTGCGATCAGCTGGAGCGCGTCTCTGAGCAACTCCCACGCTGCCGGATCGAACCCAAGTCCCTGGAAAAACGCTGCTTTCCCACGCGTCCGCGGATTCGCTGCCGATAGTAGGTATCGCGTACCTTCTCGATGGGAATGAGAGCGTCTTCAGCGCGCGGCAGCTTCACATCGGATCCCGGGAGAGTCTTCGCGAGGCGATAGCAATCTGCCCGAGTCGGCGGGACGCTGCAAGAACTGCGCAGGCGAACTTGACCAGACTACGCCCGCCCGCGCTTCTCGGCGGGTGCCACCTGAGAAGGCTTCCTCGGCCGGCGATCGCCGCCAACTCATGAATGTGCCGATGACCGACGGACGTGCCACCGACCGTGTCGATCACGGCATATCGGTACTGAAGACCTCAAGACCTGTACTGCAACGCGCAGCAGCACCTCTGTCTCCAGAACGCTGGCGTTCTGCCGCGTTCCGCGGATGCATCGAACCGACTTCGTCAGCGATGCGCAGACTACTTCTTCGGTGGATTGTTATCCCGTCCACCTCCCGAGGCGTGCCCATGTTTTGTGCTTGGCCAGCCCGCGCCCGTATTCCCGCCGCCTGCTCCGTTCCCACTACCTTGATTGCCCTTTTTGCTCACGATGCCTCCGTTGTTGTTGCATTGAGGGTGTTGGAGAGCCAAAACCTCTTCATTTGGTTGTGGTCGTTATGCGAGATCGGACGAGATATCCCTTCATCGGTCGCGAGACCGCCCCCCATGGTCTGGGGTGTAGGTGACGGCCTGGGATGAAGTAGCCCTCCGCGTAAAGGCGAGGCAACGGCCCCAATCTCGAGCGTAGATTCTCTAGCGACCGTGGGTCCGAGTACGAGCGCACCGCTGGAAAGATTTCGCCCAAGGCCCGCGCCGCTGCCGCGCGGCTGCCATGCTTCGGTACTAGTTGATCAAGCGCACACGCTGCCATCATTAGCTGCGCGCAACGTGACGGGCGCCCTCGCCCTTGCGCGGCAGCACCTAGTACCCGATTGAGAGCCTCCAAGCCGGCTTGTGATTGGATGCGGTCGAGTCCCTGGCATATCAGTGGTAGCCGTAGGCTCGCTGGAAAGCACTGCACGATCCAAGGGAACATCCCTCGGCCCGGATCTCGTCCTTCTCGGTTTGCAAACTCTAGGAACTTTATGCCGTTCGACACACATGCATCGAATGCGGCAGGGCGAAGGGAGAGGTCATTCGTCTCTGCGGTGCATCGTCCCTGGATCGGAACTCCGCCGACTTCGAGCACGTCTCCCCCCGCTGGCTCCTCGAGAGTTCCCGGCGGAACATCGAAGCTTTCGATCACGTCACTGGCGGGCGGGCGGGCGCCTTCTGTACAGACCAAGATCGAGACAACTTCCATGCGCTATGGAATGCCATCGCGCGAGGGTCCCTTCCATCATCTAAAATCAGGCGTCAAAACCGTGGCCCCGTTCCGAAACGCCGTTACCCTTTTGAGTCGGTCCATCCGGCTCGCTCGCCAGTCGCGGAGGCTGTCGCTCCCGGGGAACGTTGCATCTCCGTGCCTTCGCGCAGTCCGCTGACGGCGCTCCTTGTCAGCACATTATGGAGCCTCTGAGTCGGCATAACGAGGCCGTAGAAAAACCCACCAGCGACACGATGCCACCGCCCCCGTCGGGTCG
>Ga0070682_100002446_pt1 | contig 10252 bp, 6 predicted proteins | sample KBSC63LmetaG_FD_64668 | JGI IMG/M metagenome (GOLD analysis project Ga0070682, IMG submission 64668) | Corn rhizosphere microbial communities from Kellogg Biological Station, Michigan, USA - KBS C6-3L metaG | ecosystem: Host-associated > Plants > Roots > Rhizosphere | place: USA: Michigan... | reverse complement strand
ACCTGATCCCGCAGTCGAGCCGCACCACCTCCGACGTCGACGTCGCGTTCAGCACCTCCGCCGTGATCCCCCACCACCCCGTCTCGCCGACTCTCCAGCGCTTACTCCCGCGCACGTCGGCGCGAAAGTACGGTCGCCCGCGTCGTTCCGTCGTGAAGTGGGGCGTCCCCTGCAGGTTGAGCTCCGGGACGCCCGAGTAGAAGACGCCGCGCACCCCGGTCGTGAGCCCCTTGCCGAAGTCGTAGGCTAGCGCAGCTTGCACGACGTGCGGGCGATCGAAGCCGGACACGCTTTCTTCGTTCCCCGAGGAGCGCCAGGTGCGTGACAGCGTGTACGAGACGAACCCGCCGAGCTTCTGCGTGAGGGCGCGCTTGACGCGGAGCTCGAACCCGGCCGAGTCGATGTTCGAGCGCGGCACCGTGCGATCGATGCTGAAGTCGCGTTTGCCGCCGAGCGGATCGAGCGCGTTCAGGTACGCCGTGCGGTAGACCGCGGCGTCGACGCCGAAATCGCTCGGGAGGCGCCAGTGAACGCCCGAGCTCCACATGATCGCTTGCTGCAAGCCGTGCTGAAGATCCGCGACCTGGGCGCCTGGCACCTGCGGGACGAAATTCGCGCGCTGGTGACCGATCGTGAGCGACTGGTCGGCGCTCAAGCTGTCGGTGAGGTCGAATGCGGCGAACACGCGCGGATCGACGGCAGGCTTGAGGAGCGCGTCTTGCCAGAAAAGGTCGCCGCGCACGCCGGGAACGACCGTGATGCGCCGCGTCGGCTTCCACTCCGCCGAAATGTAGCCGCCCATCGTCGTCTCGAGGCGCGCGGGGAAGAGCGCCGAGTAGTCGGCAAAATTCAGGAGCAAGGGATCGGTGTAGAGCGAGTAATCGTCGAGGCGACCGTCGACGCCGTAGCGCAGGAGCACGCTGTCGGAGAGTGCGCTCGAGAGCTCCGCGCGCACGCGCACGGAGCGGTCGCGCACGGCGCTCGTCGTCGCCTCCACGCCGCCGGTCGAGTCGTACCCGCCCGTGACGCCGAGCCGCAGGTGGGTGCGCGAGAAATCGTGGTCCCAGCGCAGGTCGAGCCGGTGAAAATGCACTTTTCCGCCGCCCTGATCGCTGGTCGCGCCCGCGTCGAAATAGTCGTACGCGCCGAAGGCGAGGATGCTCAGCGTATCGTGCCGGCCGAGATCGACGGCCGCGTTGCCCTGGTAATCCCAGTAGTCGAGCTTCGAGTCGCTGAGCTGCGACAGCACGAGCCCCGTGTACGCGTAGCGCCCGCCGAGGCGAACGCTGCCGAGCGAGCACCCCTTCCCGGCTTTCGGCTCCGCGCAGGAGCCGAACGGCGCCTCGACGATGCCGCCGGCGTCGATGGTGCGGATGCCGGCCTCCCCGTTCCATTTGTGCTGCAGCGGGGTGATCTCGGCGGCAACGACCGGCCCCGCGAAGCGACCGAACTCGACCGGACCGCCGCCCTTGTGCACCTCGACGCTCTTGATCATCGCCGGGTGCGCCACCGAAGGACCGAAGAATGCGTGGTAGAGCAGCGGCACGTCGATGCCGTCGATGAAGAATCCGACGTTGGCGGGCGGAGCGCCGCGGATGAAGAACGACGGCAAACCCGAGACGATCGGCACGACGCCGGGGAGCGCTTCGACGGCCCGGAGCGGGTCGCCGAAGCTTCCGGGCAGTGCCTGCGCCTGCTCGCGCGTGATCGTGACCGCGCCGGGCGCCGGCTTCTTCGTGCGCTCGCCTTGAACGACGACCTCGAGCGCGCGCGCGGCGTGCGCGGCCGGCAGAGGCTTGGCCGGCGCCGCACCGCCCGTCGCGACGTCTTCTTCCGGAGCCGCGGCGGGCGGCGGCTCGAACTGAACCGTGTAGCGAATGCGGACGGCGATCGGCTTCCCAGCGCGCCGCGCGGGCGAGAAGCGCCAATCGTCGGCCGCGCGGACCGCGGCGGTGGCAAACGGCTCCTCGCCGTACACGACGCGCGCGGTGGTCACGTTGCCCGCCGTGTCGACTTCCACCTCGAGCACGACCGTCGCACTCTTCGTCGCGCCCTCGGGGTACGCGACCGGGGTGTCGAGCCCTTCGGGAAGCTCGATGTCGTTCCCGGCGTCCGTCCGCGGTGCTGCCGTCTGCGGCTCGGCGCGCGCGGGTGTCGCCGAGAGGCAAAGCGCGAGCAGACCGAAGCAGCGGAGCGAGCGCCTCCCGAGCATTGTGCTAGAGAAGAGCACATATCATGGGCTCTCGCGTGGTGCCGCGCTTCGCCCAGACCACCGCGCTCCTTGGCCTCGCCCTCCAGGTCTCGGCCTGCGACATCGTCCAGGGGTTCAAGAGCGCGGGCGACGCGCTCTTCCCATCGGCGAAGACCTACCTGGACGCTCCGGGCTACCGGCTGGTCGAGGGCAGCTACCGCGATCTCGTCCTCTTGACCTCGTCTGAGCTGTTCGTGCTCGCGCGCGGCACCAAGGTGAACGACGACTCCCTCTACTCGATTCGGTATGCAGTACCGACGCCCTGCACCATTCCGCGGGTCGGTCGCTATTGGGCGGGCGGGAACATCGACCTCGGCGTCGCTTACATCGCCTATTTTCACGACAACGTGAACCACGGCACGTTGAACTTCAGCGACACGCACTGCCGCGTGTCCACGCTAACGCTCGAGGACTCCGACCTCCCGCTCGACACCTACATCACTCCCCCCGACGCCACGGGGGAAAGCCGCTTCAAGCTGGTTTTGCGCTCGGGAGGCAAGCTCCTGATGGTCGACCCCGGGCTCGGTTCGACCGAGGTCATCAGCGACAAGACCGACGCCGTGCTGCTCGGCGCGGGCAAAGGCGGCACGACCTTCATCCTCGGGGACGGCAAGATGCAGGCCTACGATCCCGACTGGAATCAATTCGACAGCTTCGCCGACGGCATTCTGGCGCTCGCGCCGCTGGACGGCTCGCTCTTCTTCGAGGACGTGAACGGTATCCAGCGCGCGACACCGGTGAACCGCGACGGCAAGGCGTCGATCGACGTCGAGAGCCTGGCGCCCAACGGCTGCGAGCTCGGCTTTCCGGCTTGGTCACAACATTGGCTCGGCTTCTTCGACCCGTGCGACGAGAAAAAGCTCGCGATTCTGGATCAGGACACGCACGAGACGACGTACCCGGACTACGCGGTCGACGATCCGCGGGCGCTGCTCATGAGCGTTCGGCCGGGGACGGTCGATCCGCCCACCCCCTCGGCCGGGGTGTGGGCGTTCTTCTTGCGCGACATCGACTACCTCGCGGGGGTGGGGACGCTCGTCGCGCGCGCCCCCGACGGGACGGAGCTCGTGCTCGGGTCGAACGCGGCGCTCGAGCGCACGCGCCTCGATCCCAAGGAAGACTACGGCTTCGCCATGGTCGACACCACGGGCACGACTGGCCGCTTCGTGCGCTGGGATTTCGAAGGCAACGTGACCGAGCTCGCGCAAAATGTGCTCCGTGACAGCCCCGGCGTGGGCTTCGCCGACCTCACCATCGACTACGACGGAACCGCCGGCACGCTCGCGCAGCTCTACAACGGCGAAGTCATCCCGGTGCTCGACCGCGTGCCGCGCCAGCGCTTCGCCTACCGGGATTTCGCCAAGCGCCAGGCGTTGTTCAGCGATTTCGACGGCGAGAACGGCACGCTGTCCATCGGCGAGGCTGCGTGCACCCCGGGCACCGACTGCGGGCGGCAGTACCAGAAGCCGGTCGTGGTCGCCCGCAACGTGCATCACCCGGACCACGCGTTCCTCGACGAGATCGAGGAGTTCCTCCCCGGCATCGGATTTCTCGACAATTACGACGAGGTGCACCAGACGGGGCGCTTTCAGTACTCGAACCTCGAGCTCGGCTTCACGAGCATCGTGAGCGAGGGCGTCGCGGATTTCACGTACGCCGGCAACGGCATCTTGTACACGGTGCCCTACGGCGAAGGAGCCGGCATTTGGCTCGCGCGCGCCAAATAGGCGAGAGCGCGCTGCTCGCCGGCGCCCTCGTCGCGCTTCCCGCCTGCGACATCGTCCAGGGGTTCAAGAACGCCGGGGACGCGCTGTTTCCGCCGGTGAAGACGTACCTCGACGTGCCGGGGTTCCGCCTCGTCCCGGGCAGCTATCGCGATCTCGATCTGATGACGAGCAGCGAGCCGTTCATCTTCGCGCGCTCGGCGACCGAGGGTGACGGTGCGCTCTACGTCATGCGCTATCAGGCGCCGAAGCCGTGCAAAATCCCGGACGTGACGGGGTATTGGTCGGACGCCAGCGAGAAGGCCACGCGCACGTACATCGCCTACTACGACGGTACGGGCTCGAGCACGCTGCACTTCTCCGACACGAGCTGCACGCCCTACCCGCTCGAGATCGACGATGCCGAGCTCCCCTCGGGTTTCACGCCGAACGGGCTCGTCGTCCACACCGGGTCCGACCTCTACGCGGTGAACCCCGAAGCGGGAAGCATGAAGCTCCTCGCGAGCGGCGTGCAGGAGATCGACGCCCCGCGCCGCCTCGTGCGCGCGAACGGCGAGCTCGGCGCCTTCGATCGCGACTGGTCGCTGATCGGCTGGGTCGGGAGCGGCGTGACGCGCTCGACGGCGGCTTTCGGCTCCGTTTTCTACGAGGACGACGACGGCATCCACCGCCTCATCGTCTCGAGCGACGACGTTCCGAGTCTCACGACGAGCAGCATCGCCAAGGGCGCGTGCAACCTGACCGTGCTGCCCGCCTCGTCCGAGCTCGACCTGCTCGCCTTCTACTCGCCCTGCGACGAGGAGCGGCTCGTCGTGTGGGACAACCAGACGCACCAGAGCGTGCCGCTCGCCATTCCCGCCGACCCGCATGCCCTGCGCATCTCCGAGACGCGCTCCGTGTCCGCCGTGGGCTCGCGTCCCCACCCGAATCTCGCGAAGGACCCGTTCTGGGCGTTCTACCTGACGGACATCGACGCGGACTCGCGCACGGGGTCGCTCGTCGTGAAGCTTCCCGACGACAGCGAGCTCGAGCTCGGCGACGGCGCGGCGCTCGAGCGAACCGAGCTTGCGGTGCCGCGCTCGAGCGGCGACTACACGGGAGGGTTCGCGCTCCTCGACGCCCAGTCCGGCAGCGGGCGCTTCGTGCGCTGGGACGCCGACGGCACGGTGAGCGATGTCGCGAGCGGCGTGCTCAGGCAGCCAGCGAACCCGCTCTGGAACCGGCTCGTGCTCGAGGTGGACGAGTCGCGCGTCGATCTCGCCGAGGTCGTGAACGGTGAGGCCGTCGTCGTGGGACACAACGCCGCGCGCCAGCGCTACGCGTACACGGCCGTGCACCCCGTCGCGGAGTTCGCGGGCAAGATGGCGTGGTTTTTGGACCTCGAGGGCACCGAAGGCACGCTCGCGATCGCCGGCCCGAATCCGAATTCGAACGTCCTCGACGATCAGCACCGCGAGCAGCTCTACAGCTCCTCGGCGGTCGCGAGCGGCGTGCACGTCACGCGCAACGGCTTCATGAACGACTTGCCGGGCCTCGTGTTTTTCACGCACTACGACGCGCGCTCCGGCACCGGACAGCTCGAGTACTCGAACGCCGAGCTCGGGTTTTCGGCCATCGTGAGCGAGGGCGTCGCCGACTACGTCCAGCCGGGCTCGGGCTTGCTCTACTCGGTGCCGTACGGCGAAGGCGCGGGCATCTGGCTCGCCCGCGCCAAGTGACGCGCTCTGCGCGACGTGGCGCGCGCGCCGCCTAGCTCTGCGAGGTCCCGCCCGCGGCGGCCAAGAGCGCCTCGACGCTCGTGAGCTTGTCGCGCACCTTGCCTTTCGGGGTGCCGCGCGCGACCTCGGCCGCGTCGATCGCGCGCCAGGCGTCGTAGCTCACGACGCGGACGTTCCGTCCGGCGAGCTCGGCCTCCAGACTGGCGGGATCGAGCGTCGGGGCCGGCAGCTTCTCAACGTCGGCGATCAGCGCGTCGATCGTCTCCTTCGCGCACGCTTTGTTCGTCCCGATGAGTCCGCTCGGCCCGCGCTTGATCCAGCCCGTCACGTAGAGCCCGGGCGCCTGTGCCTGATCGCTACCGAGCACGCGCCCCGCCTCGTTCGGGACGACCGCGCGCTTCGGATCGAAGGGCGTGCCCGGGAGCGGCATGCCCTGGTAGCCAATCGAGCGGATGACGAGCCCGGTGGGGAGCTCGTGGATGCGCCCCGTGCCGCGCGCCGCGATACGGCCGCCGCTCTCGACGAGCTCGTTGTCTTCGAAGCGGATGGCGGTCACGCGGCCGGCGTCCCCCACGACCTCGACGGGCGACGCGAGGAACCGGAGGCGCACGCGTCGCTCGGCCTTGCCGCTCGGCTCACGCCGCAGGGTCGCGAGGTACTCGGCGTTCTTGCGCATCGCCGCTTCGGCGCCCTCGGGAACGGCGAAGCTCACGTCGCCCTCGACCGTGACCTCGACCCCGTCGAGAGCCACGATGTCGGCGAGCTCGCCCTGGTCGAACGCGGCCTCTGCCGGGCCGCGCCGCCCGAGCAGAACCACCTCGCGGACACGGCTTTCCCGCAGCGCCGCGAGCGCCGTGTCGGCGATATCGGTCGGGGCCAGCTCCTCGGGGCGGCGAATCAGCACCCGCGCTACGTCGAGCGCGACGTTGCCGAGCCCCACGACGACCGCCCGCTCGTGACCGAGGTCGTAGCGGTCCCCCGCGTGATCGGGGTGGCTATTGTACCAGGCCACGAAAGACGTCGCGGCGTGGCTGCCCGCGAGCTCCTCGCCCGGGACGCCGAGGTGGCGATCGGTCGCTGCGCCGTAAGCGAGCACGACGCCGTGGTACGCGCGCCGGAGCTCCTCCATGGCGAGGTCGCGACCGATCTCGACGTTTCCGAAGAAACGGAAACCCGATTGTTTCGCCGTACGGTCGAACGCGGCCGCAACGCGCTTGATCGTCTGGTGGTCGGGGGCGACGCCGTACCGAACCAACCCGAACGGTGCGGGCAGGCGCTCGAACAGGTCGACCGCGAAGCCGGCCTTGAGCAGGAAGTCCGCCGCGTAGAAGCCGGCCGGGCCGGAACCCACGATGGCTACCCGACGGCCACTGCCGGGGCTCCCTGACATCTCCTCGAAGTTACAGCCACAGCACACGGGGCGCCAGCCAAAGGTCGAGAGCCGCCGCAGACCCGGCGGGGGCCCGCGCCTTGACCCCCCTCGGGAGCAGGCCTAAAGTTTCAAGGAGTTTTGAAAGCTCAAACTGATCCAACGGCCGAGGCAGGCCGCGCCGGCTCCGAAGAGGAGGCCGGAGGCGTCAGCCAAGCCGAGCTCGAGGTGGCCGATTCCGTCGGTCGCCTGATGGAGTTTTGGGGCTTCAAGCGGCCGATGGGACGCATTTGGACCTTGCTCTACCTCGCGCCGGAGGCGCTCGGCGCCGCCGAGATCGGTGAGGCGCTCCGGATGAGCGCGGGGGCCGTGAGCATGGCGATGAGCGAGCTCGTCAAATGGGGCGTCGTCAAGAAGTCGTGGCGACCCGGCGAGCGGCGGGACTTCTACGAGGCGGAGACGAGCATCGGACGCCTCGTGCAGCGCGTGCTCCGCGAGCGCGAGCTCGCCATGGTGCGCGGCTTCGGCGAAGCGCTCGAAGCGGCGCAGCGCGCGCTCCCCGATGACCGCAGCATGAAGCCGGCCGCGCTCGCCTTCAAGCGCGAGCGCCTCTCGGAGCTCCGGCGCCTCGCGCGCCTCGGCGAAACGCTGCTGACGGCGCTCGTTGCAGGCAAGACCGTCGACCCGACCCCTCTGCTCAAGATGTACGGAGGGTCATGAGCCCCGAAACGCCCCCTCCCGGGTCGCTCGGCTCGGGCCAGATGTTCGACGGTATCGCTGCGCGCTACGACCTCGTGAATCGCGTCATCTCGCTCGGGATCGACCAGAGCTGGCGGCGGCGCACGGTGCGGGCGCTCGCGCTCGGCCCCGGCGCCCGCGTGCTCGATCTCGCGACGGGCACCGGCGATCTCGCGCTCTTGGTCGCCAGCGCGGAGCCGGCGTCGCGCGTGGTCGGGCTCGACCCTTCCGAGAAGATGCTGGATATCGCGCGACAGAAGGTCGAGAAGGCGGGCCTTTTGGCGCGCATCGATCTCGTGCAGGGCGACGCCGAAAACCTGCCGTTCCCGGACGCGACGTTCGACGGCGTGTGCATCGCGTTCGGGATCCGCAACGTGCCGGATCGTGACCGTGCCCTGCGCGAGATGGCGCGCGTGGTGCGACCGGGCGGCCACATCGCGATCCTCGAGCTCTCCGAGCCGCGCCGCGGCATTCTCGGACCACTCGCGCGTTTTCACGTGCACACGGTGGTCCCGTACGTCGGCGCGCTCTTGTCGGGCGCGCCCGAGTACCGCTACCTCCAGCGCTCGATCGCCGCATTTCCGCCGGCTGAAGAGTTCGCCGTGCGCATGCAGCAGGCAGGCCTCGACGTCGCGCCGCCGATGCCGCTCACGTTCGGCGTCTGTCACCTGTACGTCGGCACGCGACCGGGGGCTTCGTGAGCGCGTCCGCCGAGCGTTCGACCTTCTCGGCACGCGTGCCGTCGCTCGAGCGCTTCCGGCTGGCTCTCGAGGAGAACGCGGCCGAAGCGCTCCGGCAGGGCGGCACGACGCTGCTCGCGCTCCCGGCGCCCGTCGCGCCGATCGAGACGCTGCTTTCGGGCTCGGACCGCGACGCCCTCGCCTGGGCGGCGCCGTCGGGCTTCGAGCTGTCGGTGCTCGGCGCGGCGGAGCTCGTGGAAGCCAGCGGCGCGACGCGCTTTCGTGAGGTCGCCGAGCGCGGTCAAGCGATCCTCGGACGCGTCCGGACGCTCGGGCTGCTCGGCGCGACGGCGTTCGCGCCGCGGCTGTTCGGCGGGTTCTCGTTTGCTGCGCGCGCGCCGAGCTCGGCATTGTGGCGTCCGTTCGGCGAGGCTCGTTTCGTGCTGCCCGAGCTCGCGTACGCGGTCGACGGCGGCGAGGCGCGGCTCATCGTCACGATCGCTGCCGACGGGCTCGCGCGGGTCGCGGCGCGCGAAGCGCTGTTCGATGCCGCCGTCCGCAGCTTCCAGGCCCTCGAGCGCGGGCTCGAGGTGGGTCCCGCCGCTGCCTCGGCCCAGGCGCCACGGAGCGAACGGCCTGCGGCCGAATGGGCCGCGCTCGTCGATGCCATTTCTGCCGAGATCCGCGAGGGCTCGCTCGAGAAGGTCGTGCTCGCGCGTCGGGTCGTCGTCGAGCTCGGTCGTGCACCCGATCCGGCGCTCGTGCTCGCGCGACTCCGGCAGCAAGCGCCCGAGTGCACGCGGTTTCTCGTGCGCGCGGCGGGGACGACGTTCCTCGGCGCGACACCCGAGCTCTTGGCGCGCAAGCGCGGCGCCACGCTCGAGACGGAGGCCGTGGCCGGCTCGATGAGCGCGCTCGACCGCGAGGGCGGCACGCGGCTGCTCGAGAGCGGCAAGGATCGCGCGGAGCACGCCTTCGTCGTGCGCGAGATCGTGCGGGCGCTCTCACCGCTTTCCTCGAACGTGGAGCACGGCGAAAGGCCCGAGCTCTACGAGCTGCGGCACGTGCTGCATCTGCGCTCGCGCATTCGGGCTACGCTGCGTGGCTCCCCTCACCTGCTCCACGTCGTGGAGCAGCTGCACCCGACGCCCGCGGTCGGCGGCGTGCCCACGGCGCGCGCCCTCGAATGGATCGGCAGCCACGAGCCGGACGAGCGGGGCTGGTACGCGGGCCCGATCGGCTGGTTCGATGCGGCCGGCGACGGCGAGTTCGCCGTGGCGCTCCGCTCGGGCGTGCTCGAGGGCAACCGCGCGCACCTCTACGTGGGCGCGGGGATCGTCGACCGCTCCTCGCCGGCGGCCGAGTTCACTGAGACGCGCTGGAAGCTCGCCGCCCTGCTCGGCGCCCTCGGCGTCAGGGAGTAACCGGTGAGCGCCGGGCTCGTCGGGGAGTGGTCACGCCTGCTCGCAACGAGCCTCGGGCAAGCGGGGCTCACCGATGCCGTCATCTGTCCCGGCTCGCGCTCGACGCCCTTCGCGTGGGCGCTCGCCGAAACGCCCGGCATTCGCTGCCACTCGCTGATCGACGAGCGCGCGGCGGGGTTCTTCGCGCTCGGGCTCGGGCGCGTCACGGGGCGTCCGGCGCTCGTGCTCTCTACCTCGGGGAGCGCCGCCGCCAACTTCTTTCCTGCGGTGGTCGAGGCGTCGCTCGCGCGGGTGCCGCTCCTCGTGCTGACGGCCGATCGACCGCTCGAGGTGCAGAGCGGAGAAGCG
>Ga0070682_100002444_pt1 | contig 10255 bp, 3 predicted proteins | sample KBSC63LmetaG_FD_64668 | JGI IMG/M metagenome (GOLD analysis project Ga0070682, IMG submission 64668) | Corn rhizosphere microbial communities from Kellogg Biological Station, Michigan, USA - KBS C6-3L metaG | ecosystem: Host-associated > Plants > Roots > Rhizosphere | place: USA: Michigan... | reverse complement strand
AAGTCCGTTTTCCATCGATACCAGGCCTGGTCCGTAGGCGCGGCGGCGCTCGCCTGCTGTTCCGTCGGGTCGGGCCCGATGGGCAGCGGATCCGGCACGACCTCTCCCCATACCCGAAAAATTTCCGTTCCATTTCGAACACCGACGGCGACGAAGCGGTCCGGCAGGCATTCGGCACGCGCGGCGCGGCTCCAGGCACGACTTCGTGTGTCCGGGCTGGGAAACGTTGGAACCGCCGGCAATGCAGCCGGCTCGGGCAAAGGCGTCGTGGGTTGAGCGGCGGGATTCGTCGGGCGCAGCTCGCCTGCGATCCATAGTCCGCGGGCGGCACCGAAGCGCTGCGTCAGTTGATACCAAGCAGCTTCCAGTGTCTTGCGCCAGGTTTGCCAGAGGTCGGGCTGAGTTTGGCGATCTGGCTGCACTCCCGCTCGCCACCACTGTTCCCAAAAGTGCTGACCGAACTCGGTTTCCAGCGGAGTGAGCCCCGGCTCATGCGTGCTGCTGTGAATGTCGTCCGGATAGATTCGGATCAGCAACTCGCGGCCAGCGGCTGCCGTTTTGAAGCGCGTTTCGATACGTACCGGCAACAGGGCCAGCGGAACGCCTGGGTCCAACTGCGATACCAGTTGATCGAGTGCGAGTTTCAGCGCCGCTTCTCTCGCCCGCAGGTCTGCCTGTGCGCGCGCCAACTGTGCGGCTGATGCCTGATGTGAATCGGCGAGGGCGCGGGCGTCGCGAAACGCGGAGCGCAGTTCTTCGAGATCGCGGCGTCGAATCTTCATGGGCTCACCACGCCGAGCAGGTCGCTCAGATGAATTGCTGCTCGGAACGGGCGTTGCAACGTGCCTTTCGCGAGCTGCGCGCCGTTGGCCGGCGGCCACGTCTGCGCGAACGCGGGGTCAGCGTCGATGAGCGCGCCGCCGAGTTTCAGATGATGGTTCGGGCCGACCGTGACGTTCGACCAGCCCAGATCCGGCCAGCGACTAGCTGTCGGGGTTCCGGACTCATCGAGTCCGAAGCGCGGTTCGCTGTGCTGCTGTTGAAGCACCACGAACCAACCCGCCCGGTTGTCGGCGATGGGGTCGGCAATCGGGTTGCCCTGGTCGTCCAGCGGATTGCCGGCGGCGTCTGTGCCGCGTCCCAACGCTTCCGTAGTCGTGAGCGCGAAGCCGAGGAACGTCACGTCGGGTGAGAGCGTGCCCTGGAATTGCGGATAGTGCTCGTTTTGTTCCGGAGATGCAGTGGTCGGCCTGCGGCGCCACACGGGCGCCGCGGCGCCAGTGGCGGCCGCGTTGTACCACTCGCCCTTCACGACGTACGTGGTCGCGCGTGAATATCGCTGAATGAGCTCGCCACGAATCACCAGCACGATCTGGCTGGCGGTCACTGGGGCCGCGGGATTCACGGCCGCCGCGCCGAGCGCCGCGCTGGCCGACCATTCGGGGATGAGCGCAATGTCGCGCGCCGCTTCGAGCTGCTGCGGCGTTTCGGGAGTAGGCACGCGAGTGAAAGGATCCCAGAATTGCCGGAAGCACGTCCCGCGCTGGTCCGTCGGAAACTCGCGCCAGAGCAACTCGCGCATCATCTCGTGGTTGAGCCCCGCCATGTACGCGGCGATGAACGCAGGATTCGTCTCGGCGCTCGTGATCGAGTTCTTGGGCAGGCGTTCGAGTCCGGCCAACACGAAGTCCTGCGAGACGTTTGCGAGCGCGCGGAACATCGGCGTAGGGAACGACGGTGCCGCCAACACAGGCGCGAGTGCATCCGGTCGCTTCCACCCCGGCGCGCTCACGCGTGCATTGATGACGGCAGGAATGCTCACTTCAGGGTTCAAGCGGGCGCGCAGGGCAGCCGCGACTGCCGCGATATCCAACGCCGGTTGCAACGGCGGCGGTTCGAGTGACTTGCAAGGTGCCATTGCGGCTTGGTGCTGCAGGAAGGCAGCGTAGAGTGCCTGCTGAGTGCGCGTGAACGCGCCAGCGATATCGAGGGCCTTTGCTCGCAAAGTGAGCTGACGCTCATCGATGCTGCAGAACTTCATGGCGGCTGGGCCGAGTAAGTGGGCCATCGCTGCATCGATCGACATGCGTCCGGAGGGCGTGGGCCGATTGGGGACGAGCCGCGTGTTTCCATTCAATCGCAGCAGCAGACGGGCGGCGAGCGAGTCGACCTGCCCACCCGCACGGCCGATTCGCTTGGCGAGAGGCCCGCGTGGGCGAGCGGCGCGCCTGAATGCGCCGGTCGTCGCTGCCGCTGGCACTCGGCTGAGTTCTACGCGCCCGCTCGCGCTGAGTCGCTTCGGTTGGTTCGCGTCCGGATCGACTTTTACGCGCGACAACGTCGGCCCACCGAGCAGCAGCAGCGCCGCATCTGACATCGCAGAGAGACTCGCGAAACGCTCGCGTGAGGAGTCACGCGCGAGCTGCGCCTGTTTCAGCAATTGATTGGCGAGCTCGATGCCGCCGACCTGCTGCCAGGCCGACGTCATCAGATCTTCCTGCCGCTCTTGCACGACGCGCGTGCCGAGCGCGGCCGCGATGCGCAGGTGCGGATTCAAATTCAGATCGCGAAGCCACTGCGCATCGCGAGCGCCGGGCGCGGGATTTACAGGAATACCGGACTGCGCGGCATGCCACCGCCCATACAAAGGCGGCGCGATGGGCAACCCTCCCGGGAGCGCAGCGCCCGATTCCGATGCATTCAGCAGATTGTTGAGTGCGCTGAGGAACGCCGCGGGGTAGGGGCTCTGCGCAGCGGCGAGACCTGCCGGGACCAGCGCGCCGGCAACGGGGATCGGTTTGGGCCGTGGCGGGACCGAATTGTCGAGCACATCTGGAAGCTGCGCGCCGGCCTGGGTGATCAGCATGTCGCGGAAGCCGAAGCCGGGGATCTCGTTGCCCGGCACGCGCTTCAACTGCGAGACCAGCTCTTCGAAATCGCCGGCCTCGCCGGTGGCGAAGGTCCAGTGAAAGTATGCGGGCAGATCGATGGTAGTAGCGCTGGCTGTCCATGCGGGCGAAAGCTTGCCGATCGTCTTGTCGTCCACCGGATTTCCGAGCCCGGCCGTTACTCCCACACCGAACGTGGGCACGAGTGCGGCGATATAAGCCGTCCGCGGCTCGAGCCGTCGCGGGCAGATGAGCCGACTGAGCGTGCGCTCGGGGCCCGCGCTCAGCGCAGCGGCGACGTCGTTGCCCGCAATCTGCGCGTGCGCCCATGCCCACGATTCGCTGAGATCCGGCAACTCCGTGCCTGCGTCCCGCACGTTGATGTGCGGTAACGGCCGCGTCGGCTGTATCGCGATGTCTGCTTTGTCGGCGCGGACGACGATCAGACACAGCCACGGTCGTAATTTCCCGTCGCTCTGTGCGGCGGCCGGAGTGAACAGCCAGGGAAAGTCCGGCCGATCGAATTCGACCAGCGGGAAGTAATTCGTCTCGAAGTTCGTGGTGTTCGGAATCGGATCGGTCCGAATGATTTGTTTCGGATCGATGCCGTGGATATCGCCCGGCCCGTACAGTCGCAATTTCGTGGTCGCTTCGGTGCCCGAGGCGGTGCCATTACTATGCAGACCCACGACGACGGGGAGCTCCACGCGTGCATCGAGCTCGCCGGCGGAATTGGCGGCGATGATCGGATCCACGGTGGTCAGCAAGCTCGCGGCGCCCTGGCGCACCCAGGGCAGGAAAGTCAGCGTTCCGCCGCTCATCAGGCGACCTCCTCGTGTGCGCCGACGATTTGCAGATCGTCGGCGGTTGCTCGTTGCTCCATCGCGAGGCGCGCTTCGGTGCGGCTCGCAAACCGGCCCGTTCCGGACGCTCGTGCCATTTCATCCGTGGAAACGACACAGTATTGCGGCTCGCGCATTTCGATGCCTTGGCTCGTTGCTTTGAATGCGGCGCTTCCCTGGTTGCGCGCTGGTGCGCGCCCGGCAGCGGATGCACGGGCGAGAGACAGCGCGATCTGCTCTCGCGGACGGTAGAGATCGGCGACGCGCGACGGCTGCGTCTGCAAGGCATCGATGACCAGGGTTTCGTAGTCGAACGTGGCGCTCTCCGCCGTGCCCCATGCGGTTTGATTGCTGCCGATGCCTGCCAGCCCCGAAGGCAGCGCTTCGAACTCCGGCCCAGCGATCTTCTGTTCTTCGGTGAGATCGAAGAACTGGCCCGGCGCGAATTTTTCTCGCAGCGACGTTGCACCCGAGACGTTCTGGGCGGCGACAGCCGCCGTCTGACTGCCGATGCGAATCGAGCCGATGTCCACGCTGCGCGTCTCACCGATTTGCGCGGCGCCAAAGTGTGTGATGCCCACGCCGAGCGGCAGGACTCGTTCCGTGACGGTCATACGACCCAGTGGATGCATGAGCACGAGACCCGGCGCATCGATCTGGCGCAAAGAGACCAGCATGTCGCCACCGTCCGGCAGTTGGGCGGACCAGTTGCGTATCTCTTCCAGCGCCACTTTCAGCTCGGTGAGCGGGTCCGCCAGCGCCGGTGGAGTGGTGGGTTCCGGATTGCCGAACGTGCGGTCGATCTCGACGGAGTGATGACCAAAGAAATCGAAAGTCGCATGTCCCCGCACCACCCACAGGCCGGGCCCAGAAATCGAGAGCAGCAGGTCCAGCGCGAGAAACGGCTTGGCGTTGTACTTGAGCGCTGCGCCTCCGTACACGTCGAGCATGAAATGGAAGGGCGAGAAATAGATCAGCGCGTCGAACCCCAGGAAGGCATCGACGGACCACGTGCCGAGCAAACTGAACTCGGCGTGGATCTCGATCTTCGCGCCGATCTGCACGCTGTTTGCCGTGAGAGCGAGGTACGTCTCCAGCCGGATGAGCGGGTTGTCGCTGGTGGCGAGGCTGAGAGACAGGCGACGGAGGCTCGGAAATCCTGGCGGCACCGGGAATTGCGGATGGAATCCGCCCACCGCAAACGCGAAGAAGGGGCTCGCGCCCCAACTCACGCGCAGGGCCATGTCGCCCTCGATGTCGAAGATGGCGATGCGCGAGTCGTAGATCGACGCGTCGATGCCGAGATCGCCCTTCGAAAAATCGATCGAGCCGAGCACATCGAGCTTGAGGCGCACGATGGCCTCTTCGTTGTCCTCCGGCAGCACGAGCGCGATCTTGCCGATGATCGCCAATCGCACTGGCTCGAGCAGCACGAGGATGATGCCGAGCTCCGCCGTGATGATGGAGGCACCCCAGCCGAGCTTCGCCATCAGGCCGAAAGCGAAGCGACCCTGCGCGGGTGGGAAGACTGCTTTCAGATCGCCGATGATTCTCTTGGCGTTCGCGACCGGGTCCGTGGGGAAGAGAATCGAGTCGAGCGTGCGGTTCTTCACTCCCGCGCGTAGCGGCTCCAGCAGCATGTCGCGATTGACGCCGATCAGGCCGCCCACACCGTTGAGCGTAAATCCGTAGCCGAGCTGGATCGGCGAGAATTCCACCGTGATCAGGATGAGCAGGGAGAAGCCCTGCGAAGCATCTGGCATCTTCGTGTTGAGCAGCCCGATCGCCTTGATCGCGATCTTCGAGAACTCCAGCTGCAGAATGCCTGTGTATTGGCCGGCATCCGGATCGATGAAGAGATATCCGCCACCCTTCACCGGCCCCGATTTGAGGGACATGCCGATGCCGCTCGGGGGCTTGAAGCCGAGGCCGAACTCCGCAGGACCGAGGTTGCCGCCGCCCGCTGGGAACGTGAAGTTCGCCTGAGCGCCCAACCGCTCCACGATCGCGGTGAAGGGGCCGAGCTTCAGTGTCGTGGTCACCGCGAGCGCGGTGCTGAGCGCCGGCGGACCTTGGCCCGCCTTCGCGCGCACCGACACAAACACGGAATCGATCTTCAGAATGCCGAACAGATCGATGCCCAGCGGCAGCTCGGCTTCCAGGCCGATGGCGCCGCGGAAATAGAGTCCGCGCACGCTGGACCAGCCCACCGCGAGATCGAAGTCTGTGCGGATGCCGTCCTTCGGCAGCACTTTTTGCAGGAAACCGTCGCCGTCGCCTGCAGCGATGATCAGTGCGGCTTTGTGCAGATCGAACAGGAAGCCGTAGTCACGCTCGTTCGCTGCGAGCTCGATTGAAGTCGAGAAGGTGATCGTGTCGATTTGCAGGCGAGTGCCTTTGGCACTGCCGACGAGGACCGCCGGGGCGCCTTCCACGCCTTTGGACAGATCGAACTGCAGCCCGAAGCGGCTCGCACTCAGATCCGCGAAATGCACGCCCTGGCCCGTGATGACCAACGGGCTCGCGGCGCCGCTCGCGGTGAGCCCCACCGTCCAGCTGCCGAACTGTGCGCCGACACTGGCAAGGCCGAAGGGCACGACCTCGAGAGCGGGGCCGTTGGTGTTGTCCGATGCCTGTCCGTCTCCAGGTACGACCACGAGAGTGCTGCCGAACTGACTACTGAGCGCGGCGCCGCTATTGCCGAGCGGGATTGTGGGAGGTGTGAAGATCAGCGTCAGACTGCGGGCAAACGCGGGATTGGTCGGGTTCAGCAGTTCACTGCCGAGCGGATCTTGCAGCCCCGCCACCGCCCGCCCGCCGAAGCTCTGGATGATGGCCTCGAGGCGGCTGAACAGTCGCGCCGCGAACTCGAGTGTGCCCGGCTCGTTCGCGAGGCCCCCGCTGGGTAGATACGCGGCTTTCAGATGAGCAAGAGGGTCGCTGAGCAGCTTTCCGAGAGCGTCGAAGCGCAGCGTCGGGCGCCGAATCGGATAGCGGAGGATCGCGCCAGCCGCGTCGAGCAGCGTTTCGGCAGACTCGAACTCGATCAACGTGAGGCCAATGAACACCGCGTAGGTTTTGGGCAAACGTCGCTGCAGATACGCCAGAACGAGACAGTCCATCACGTCGCCAGCGAGCGCTTCGGCCTGCGGCCCGGTGAGCTGCACGCTCGCAAGACCCGTGAGTGTCTGCCGGATGCTCTCTAGCTGGCCGAGCGCCGCGCCCAGATCGTCCATGGCGGTGGCGATGCCCTGAAGATCCTCGAACGACTCGATCTTTTTCACGTCCGCGAGACTGGTCTGGAGCGTATCGACCAGCGCGCCGAACGCGGACAGATCCGCGTTCTTGAGGCCGGTGAGATTCCAGCCGCGCAAGGCGAGCAGCTCGTACACGCCGCCGCTGTGACTCAGCGCCTCCGCAAGCGGCATGGCGAATGTCTCGAATTCCCCGACGATGTCGGCGAGGAGGTTGCTGGCTTCGCTGCTCATGGCGTCACCCATGGCAGCTCTTCGTAGCCAGGGCGCGAAAGTTTGGACTCGTGCTGTGTATACAATGTGAAGTGCGTGGCCGTCGCCGGCGGGCCTACCGTGACCGACCAGAGCAAGGTGTGAGTGACGCGATTGATAGCGCCGCCCACATTGGATGCCTCGAAACGCACGACGCCAACATTGTTCTTACCGACGACCGAGCGTCCGCTGTCCACCAGCATGCGATTGCGATGAGCGAGACCAGGATTCGCCCCGAGCGCGGCGCTGACGGCTGTTGGGTCCTGAGCGCGGCTCGTGCCAGCGCGTTCGTCCCGGAGGTACTCGACAACGTAGGACCAGTCGGTCAGATCGCGCATGTCGTTGCTATCGCGTACCAGGTTTTGCACTTTGGTGCGAAGTGCCTTGTCGACGTAGCCCATCGCGGGAATGACCGCCGGTCTCTTGAAGCGGTCGTTCAGCTCGGCGATGAAGTACAAAGTCGCGTACATCGTCCGCGTCTGACGATCGTTCGTGTCCGCGCTCAGAATGCGAGTATCCACACCCGCCCTCAGCTCCGCGGCAAACGCGGTCAGATCCCGATCGAAGCCGAACCAGCCGACCCGCGTGGGAATGGCTGAAAAACCCCTGTCCGCCAACAGCATGGTCTGCGTGTCCTGGTTACGCAGCGAACTGGAGCAGAATTGCACGAAACGCGCTGCCACCTGGGAGCCGGTGAGAAAGTAGGCCACATGCGCTGAGAACGCGTAATGCACGTCCCCCGAAAGGATCACGACACGCCCGAAGCCTGCGAGACGCTTCAGCAGGTCTTCGAACGCAGCTCGGTTCGATGACCAGGCTTCCGAGTCGTATTCCGCTTCCGCACGCTGTGCGCTTTTCGCTGCTGCAATCTGTGGGGGCAGGCTCTGTTCAATCTGAAACTGCAGATGACCGATCTTCTGCTGCCGTAGGAACTCCTTCGGAGGGATCGAGGACGGCGACTTCTGTTGCTCCTCGGCGAGATCCGCTTGGCATTGAGCCAACTTGGCTTCGAGCTCGGCCACCGTAGGTTGGGGCAGCATGGGCGCGAAGCGTTGTCCGAACTCCGCAGTCGGATGGCCGATGACGGGTGCGGGTGAGAGCAGAATCGTGACTCGATCGTCCGCGGGCTTGTGCGCGAGCAATTGAAAGCCCAGTGGCACCGAGTCCGCCACGAGCTGCGCATCCGTTTTCGAGCTGTCCGAGATGATGAGCGCCGGCGGATCTTTGTTCGTCTTACCGCCGTATCCGCGGAACGTGCGCGTGTCGAGCGCGACGATTTGATAGCTGACATCCGGCTGCGAGTAGTGCCAATCCCAACGGATTCGTTGCGCGAGCGGCGTGCGTTGCGTACGCAGGTCGAGCACCACATCGAGCAGATCCGGCTGCGTTGCGAGTGGGGGTGCGGCACCCGGCGCGGCCGCGCTCAGCCCGCTGAGGACTTGCGCCCCGTGTGTGCCGGCGTCGTAGTTCTCGGGGTGGTTTCCCCAATCCTGAAATACGGCATAAGCAGCGAGGCCGTTGCGCACGAGCTGGCGTCCTGCCGCGCTCGCGCGCACGTCACTCGCCCATTTGCCATCGAGGTACCAGTCATCCGTGACATCGTGATCGTCGAACATCATGAGCGTCGGTACGTTTGCGAGCACGCGGCGCACGCGAGGTAGTGTTTCCGCGAACGTATGGACGCGAGTTGTCGCCTCGTCGACGCCCTTCATATAGGTCGTGGCGCCTTCCGCTCCCAGACGTTCGACGCTGGGGCGCAGAGCCTCCAGCAGGTCCGCGGCGCTCGGCAAACGGATGGGCTGATTGGCAGCGAACGTGTCACGGGGCCAGAGTACGTCCGACCAGGCGAACAGATACATCGCGTAGAACTCGCCCAGGAACATGAGGTGAGCATCTCTGGCGGAGCTCGTGAGTTTCAGTTCTTTGGCGATGTAGTCCTTGCGATTCGGCCCCGCGATGAAGGCCGCGTCGGCTGCCGCTAGCGGTGTGGTGCCGTTCGCGGGTGCCGGGAATTTTTCTTCGGCCACCCAGTGCATCAAATCCGCGGCCGTCGCGCGTAGCGTGGACAGCAATGCGACCGACACATCATCGGCGTAGATCTGGTCGCCGGTGAAGATCTGGAAGTGGGGGCGTCGCGCCGGCGTCGCGAACGTGGTGCGAAGCAATTCGTCGACCAGCGGGAGCGCGTCGCGGCCCGCTTCTGGCTTCTCGTTGCCGTGGGGCTTGCGGCAGGAGCCATGCACGACCACCAGATCCTGAAGATCCGGCGGCACGACGAAGCTCGGCAGACGCTCGTTGAATCCGAGCTTGTAGGGTTCCTCCAGCAAGTTCGGCGTTTGCTCGCCCAGCCGGCGCATCGTGGTGCTGTCGCTGAGAATGCGGGTCATCACGTCGTAGCCGTAGACGTGATTCGTCGCCAGTGGCACCGTACCCCGCCACTCCACGACGCAGACGTGCAGATTCGTCCCCAACGCGATCGTGTCCGCGCCGCGGGACTGGATCGGTGTGTCGAAGGGGCCGGGGCTCGGGCTGCTGTAGATCTCGAGATCTACACGGCGGGGCTCCTTCAGGGCCACAAAGATCGCCACCGAGGTGGGAGTCACGCGCCGCAGAATGGGGCCGCACAGAATCAGCGGCCAGTCAGCAACGGATTTCGAGACCGGAAGCGCCATATCACCCCTTGTGGTTCAACTCAGGTCCGAAAAAACGAGTCGAGTGCCGGCCTGAAGGAATACGCAGTACGCGGGCGTTTACTGCCATCCAGATTTGCTGGTACTTGAAATACCGTCGAGCGGCAAGCAACCTGTCCGCGGCGTGGCGCGTGGGCACGATCCCTACACGGCAGATAAACTGGGGCGAGCTGCTGGCGCTCGCCCTCCGTCATGCTGTATAGCGGAATCCCTATCTTAGCGTGGGCAAAACCAGCTTCGATATAGTCATTCTTGAGAGAACCCAGCAACGCGGACCGGCCCGGCGGACTTCGTCGCTCAAGGACAGTGAAGCACACCCGTTCGATTGC
>Ga0070682_100002441_pt1 | contig 10273 bp, 7 predicted proteins | sample KBSC63LmetaG_FD_64668 | JGI IMG/M metagenome (GOLD analysis project Ga0070682, IMG submission 64668) | Corn rhizosphere microbial communities from Kellogg Biological Station, Michigan, USA - KBS C6-3L metaG | ecosystem: Host-associated > Plants > Roots > Rhizosphere | place: USA: Michigan... | reverse complement strand
ACCAGCTGCACGCTGCCCTTGCCGAAGGTCGTTTGACCGACGAGCACGGCGCGGTCGTGGTTCTTGAGCGCGCCGGCGACGATCTCGCTGGCGCTCGCAGACGAACCGTTGACCAAAAGCACCACCGGATAGTTCGGCTCGGTGCCGAGGCGCTTGGCGCGCTTTTCCTCGCGGCCCTCGCTGCCGCCAACCGTGGTCACGATGGCGCCGCGCTGCAGGAAGTGGTCGGCCACTTGAGCCGCCTGATCGAGCAGACCGCCGGGGTTTCCGCGCAGGTCGAGCACCACGCCCTTGGCCGGGCCATCCTTGCGCAGCTCGGCCAGCGCCTGATCCAGCTCATCGCTGGTGGTGGACTGGAACTGCTTGATCTGGATGTAGCCGATGCCGGGCGCCAGCTGGTGGAACTCGACGGAGTGGATCGCGATCTCCTCGCGCTCCAGCTCGAAGGCGCGCGAGCCCTTCCAGCCGTCCTTGCCCTCGCGGTGCACCCAGATGGTCACCTTCGAGCCGGGCTTGCCGCGCAGCCGCTTCACGGCGTCGTCGAGCGGCATGTTGATGCTCGACTCGTTGTTGATCTTGGTGATGCGATCGAGGCGCTTCAGGCCGCTGCGCCCGGCCGGTGTGTCCGGCATGGGGCGGATGATCGTCAGCTGCTGGTCGCGCACCGAGATCACGATGCCGAGGCCACCGAAGTGGCCCGACGTGGAGAGGTTCATCTCCGCGTAGGCATCGGGGCTCAAGAACACGCTGTGCGGGTCGAGCGTGTGCAGCATGCCGTTGCAGGCCGCGTACTCGACGTTGCGCAGGTCGATGTCGGTGTCCTTGAGGTTGTCTTGCAGGAAGCCGAACACCTCCCGCAGGCGCGCGGACACGTCCCAGGGACCCACCACGGTGTCGACCCGGAACTCTTTCTCCTCCGTATCGACGCGCACCTTCACGCGCGGCGACTTCTCGTCGTGCAGCACGATCACCGGCGCCACTTCCCGCTGCACCTGGTTGAGCGCGCTCAAGAACATCTGCCGCGGGTCGACGCGCGAAGGATCGACGTACTTGCTGCGGATCTTCTTCAGCGTCTCGTTGACGGCCTCCAGCCGCGTGAGATCGTAGTCGCCCTTCGGTGACGCGGCCGCGGCCACCGCGTGCGCGGCGCCCAGCCCCTGCCACAATCCGCCGGTGCCAAACCGGGTCGCGAAGAACTGAGCCAGAACGGCGAACCCGGCCACGACCGCAATGCGGGCGGCACGCTCGTACAAACGCATCGAGCTCAGTATAGGCGACTGGCACGGTACGGGGCAGGCCATCCAGTGGTCACCTGCGTGGTCCAGTTCGCCCCGACCCCGCCCGAGAGGCTTTACCGGCCCGCTGACCCGCGCTCGCCGGCGGGAAACAAAAAGGGAAAGCGGGCTTTGTGCCGCGCGGGGCGGCACAAAGCCCGCTGATCAACCTACTCTTATATGTGAGCTCGGGGTGCGGGGGTGTCCGCGCACCCCTCAGCGGCAGCGGCTCACTGGCAGAGGTAGGTCATCGCGTTCACCGTCGACTTCGCGTACGTGCTGGTCTTGCCGTTGCAGCTGCAGCACTTGCCCAGCTGGCTCGTCGCGCTCATCTTCGTGCAAGCGACCGAGCAGGAACCCGTCGAGGTGTTGGGGTCCTCGTCCAGGCCGTAGGTCGGGTCGATCGAGACCGTCGTGCCGGTGCTGCTGAAGGCGAGGTACGGGTTCGACGAGCCGCCCACGAACATCAGCTTGTTCTTCAGCTGATCGGGGTGGAGCAGGTTGCCGCCGCTCGTGTTCTTGGCGTCAAACGTGAACACCGTGTCACAAGCGCCGGCCGCCGACGACTTGAACGTGAGCAGGTGTTGCTCGGCGGTACAGTTGGAGGCGCCGGTGCCGCCGCGCAGCTCGCAGTTGTACTGCTCGTTCCAGCGCGCCGTGAGCGTGCTCACGAAGTTGTTGGCGTTGAAGACGACGCTGCCGAACTTGATGGTATTCGGCACAGACTTCTGCAGGTCCAGGATGGCCTGGGTGTTCCAGCATTTGCCGTCCGAGCAACGCGCCTTGCCAGTCGCGGTCAAGGTCGTGTACCAGGGCGCGGCTCGACCAGGAGCAAAGTCAGTGGTGGGGTTCCAGCGCCTGAGCTCCTTGGCGGCGGCCACCGCGAGCGCGGCCATCGCAGAGTTCACGCCGTCACCGTTGCTGCACAAGGGCTGGCCGAGCTCACCGAGCTCCTCCGAAGTGCCGCCCACGTCCGCCTCATCATCACTGAGCACGGCGTGATCGGCATTTTCAAGGCCCGCCACCTCTTCGCTCGTCATCGGAGCATCTGTGCAGCCGACAGCGGCAGCAGACACGCCCAGAACCACCAGCGAGAGCCCGACGAACTTCATCTTCTTGAGCACCAGTTCTCCTTTGCGTTTGCTAACGTTAAGGCTCTTGCATGGAGCGCGCCAAAACTCGCGGGCGCAGGGAGCATTCCGTTCCACCAGCGCATTCAGCCTGCGTTATTCGCTGTTTACGTCCGTTCGCGGTGACCCCCCTCGGCACGTGTTGCAGCGTGCAACCCAGCTGAGCCTACCTGTCCGCCGGGAGTGGCTGCGCAAATGAGCTGCGCAATCAGATGTCGCGCTGCGCAGTCTGTGCAGGCTGAGTAAAGGCACAAAAGCGGACGGGCCCTGTGCCGCACGATGCGGCACAGAGCCCGTTGTGCAGACCCACTCTAAGCTGCGCGGTGGGTCGCTGCTCGGAGGCAGCAGCTCACTGACAGAGATAGGTGGTGGCGTTGACCGTCGACTTCTTGAACGTGGTGGTCACGCCGCTGCAGCTGCAGCACTGGCCCGCCAGGTTCGACAGGCTCATCTTGGTGCAGGCGGCCGTGCAGGTACCCGTCGAGGTGGTGCCGGTGTCATCGAGACCATAGGTGGGGTCGATGGACACGGTCGTGCCCGTGCTGCTGAAGGACAGGTACTGGTTGCCGGGCGCTCCGTAGAAGAGCAGCTTGTTCTTGAGCTGGTTGGGAGCCGTCAGATTGCCACCGCTCGTGGAGGTGGCGGTATAGGTGAAGATCGTGTCGCAGGCGCCGGTCGTGGACGAGTTGAAGACCAGCTTGTGTTGCTCGGCGCTGCAGTTGGCGTCGCCCGTGCCGCCGCGCAGCTCGCAGTTCTTCTGGCTGTTCCAGTTGGACGTGAGCTGGCTGACCAGGTTGTTGGCATTGAGTACGACGCCGTTGAGCTTCACCGTGTTCGGCAACGACTTCTGCAGGTCCAGGATGGCCTGGGTGTTCCAGCATTTGCCGTCCGAGCAACGAGCCTTACCGGTCGCGGTCAAGGTCGTGTTCCAGTTCGTTGCAGCGGTGCCCGCGGCAAAGTCCACGGTGGGGTTCCAGCGCCCGAGCTCCTTGGCGGTGGCAGCGGCCAGCGCGGCCAGCGCAGAGGGCACGCCGTCTCCGTTGGCGCACAGCGCCTGCGCACCGGTCGCGATATCGGACATCTCCTCCGGTTGGTCCGCAGAGTCGGGCAGTACAGTGCCGTCATCCGCGCTCTCCAGGCCCGTCATTTCTTCACTGGTCATCGGGGCGTCGGTGCAACCGACGCCGGCCGCCGCGGCACCGAGAGCAATCAGCGAAAGCCCGACGAACTTCATTTGCTTAAACACGAATTCCCTTTTGAATCTTTTGATTGTGAGCGTTTGTTTGCGAACGTTAAGGCTCTTTGCATGGGGCGCGCCAAGCTCGCCTGCTGCTCGAGCGACGGCACCGCGAGCACCCTCTCAGCCAGCACTATCCAACGCTTGCTCACGCGCAGCGCGTATGCGCAGCAGCGGGTCAGCACTGACCGCGCGCTGCTCAGCCCCGTGCCTGGTTGCGCAAGCGCGTTGCACACTCCGGCGATCGCGTACGCGGTCTGCGCAGTGCGGCCGCGACAACGTTCGGCGTGCGTTGAGCTGAAGCGCGCGCCGCAGTTGCGCAGGGTTCGGAGTGCGTTCAGCTCACGGCGCGCCGGAGCACCGAGCGCGTCCGCTTCACGCTTACAGCGACAGGCCGCAGCGCGCTTCGGAGCTGAGCGCGTTGACGAACCAGGTCTCTCCGAGGGTGGAGACCTGCGTATTCGCCGACAACCCCACGAACAGCAGCGACGGCACCGGCGAGTACCAGACGCCGACACCGGGCGCCACCTGACGTTGCCGCAGCAGATCCTCGTGCGGACGGTCCGGCGTCACCCACGAGACCTCGGGGCCCGCGCCGAAGTGCGCCTGGGACAGGAGATCCAGATGCAGGAAGCCGCCTTGACCGATCAGACTGCCGCGCCCCGCGTCGGCTGAGCTCCCGGCGAGGCCCGCGGTCCACGCGAACGAGGGCCGGCGCGTCCGGGCGGCGACGGCGCCGCACGGCAGCGCCCAGTGGCTCGAGAGGCCGCCGCTCGCAGCCGCGCAGCCATGCAGGAGTGAAGCGGCGGGCAGCGCCAGCAGGTCCTGATCCTCACCCAGCGGCCCCTGCCCCTCGAGCGACCGCCCCTCGAGCGACGGCGCACCGACCCCCGGCGCCTCGGGGAACGGGGTGGCGTTCGCGAACGACGTGAGCAGGATCAGGAAGAACGGCAGCATCACGATCGCGCGGGAGGCCTCTAGCTTACCTGAAGCGGCACTCGATTTGATGCTTTGGAACTTGCCAGCCCCGGCATACGAGTCACCCCTCGGGGAGTGAGCTTGGTGACGCAAAGTGCCGCAGAACGCCCGCTTTCCTACAAAACAAGCTCCGCCCGCTAGGACCCGCTGCGATCCGCGGGTGCGCACGGATCGCCCGAGTGAGTAGAGAAGGTGACTCGGAGCTCCCGGCGAGGTAGCGCTAGCTGAGCCCCATGCTGGCACATTGCCCGAGCTCTCTTCCGCTCTCCAGCGCCGTCTGGATCGACCTGCTCGAGCCCACGGAAGAGGAGCGCGCGCAGGTGGAGCAGGCGCTCGAGCTGCGCATGCCCGCGCGCTCCGAGCTGGAGGAGATCGAATCGTCCAGCCGCGCCTTCATCGAGAAATCGGCGCTCTATCTCTCGACGCCGGTGCTCGAGGGCAGCGATTGCCGCAACGATGTCTTGACCACCGTGGGCTTCGTGCTCTCGAAGAAGAGCCTGGTCACGCTGCGCTTCGCCCACGTCGCAGCCTTCGCCGCGGTCCAGCGCAGCGCGGAGCAGGAGAAGCTCAGCGCCAGCGACATCTTGTTGCGCTTGCTGGAAGGCATCGTCGACCACACCGCGGACGCGCTGGAGCACGCCAGCGCAGATCTGGAGACCATCTCACGCGCGACGTTCCATGCGGAGCACCCTCGCAGGCGGCAGCTGAAGAAAGCCGGCGAGGACCTGAACGCGGGGCTGCGCAAGCTGGGCAAACTGGCGGATCGCGCCTCACGCCTGCGCGACACGCTGCTCGGGGTGGGGCGCATCGCCAGCTTCGCCCTCGAGGCGGACGAAGGGCGCCGTTTCGGGTCCGGCAGCACGAGTCTGGAGGTCGTCCGGCGCGATGTCGGCTCGCTCAGCGATTACCATGCGCACCTCTCGGGCAAGATCCAGTTCCTGCTCGACGCCACGCTCGGCTTCATCAACATCCAGCAGAACGACATCGTCAAGGCGCTCACCATCGTCTCGGTGGTGGGGGTGCCGCCGGTGCTGATCGTCGGCATCTACGGCATGAACTTCAAGCACATGCCCGAGCTCGACTGGGCGCTGGGCTATCCCTTCGCTCTGATCTTGCTGGTGCTGAGCGCGCTCTTGCCGCTCGGTTGGTTCAAGTGGCGGGGCTGGATGTGAGCGCTCAGCGCTGCGCGGCCTTGGTGGCGCGGCTGGGCGTGCCGCTCGTCGCGTCGCCCTTGGTGCTGGCCGCCTTGGAGCTGCGCGTGACGGGGGTCGCCGCCACGTCTTTCTTCTCGGCCGCGGACGGATCGACGATTTCGACACCGGACGGGCCGTCGTCGCGCTGGATGGAGTAGCGCACGAGCGCACGCAGGGCCTGGTTGCGCTGCACGTTGCCGAGCAGCATCTTCAGGTCCTCGTACACGGAGGGGTCGACCATCAGCGCGCCCAGCGTGCCCTTGCCCTGGCGCATGTCGCTGACGATGCCGCGCAGGTCGGTGCTCATGCCGGAGAGGTCGCTCGCCAGCTGGTTGCCGAGCACGCTGTCGCCGTCGCTCGCGCCGAAGAGCACGCCGTGCGCGAGGCCGTTGCCGGTCCGGACACCCGCGAGCACCTTGCCCAGCTCGTCGGCGGCGCCGCCCACCTGCGCCAGCGCGCGGCTGCCGGACTCGCCGTACAGCACCTCGTGCGCGAAGCCCGGGCCGTCGTTCACGCGCGCCACCGCCTCGTCCACGCCGACCAGCACGCGATCGAGCCGGGCGCTCATGCGCTCCAGGTTGGCGAGCGTGCTCGAGAGCCGGTTGGCCTCGTTCTCGTCGTGCATGAGCCGCGAGACGTAGCCAGGGCCCGAGTCGAGCGCGACCAGGATATGGCTCAGCGCCATGACCCCGCGCCGCATGTCGCTGCGCACCTGCTCGTCCGCAAACGTCCCGGTGGCCGCATCCAGGTTGGCCAGGACGCTCCTGGCGCTGGTCGCGATTTCATCGATCTTGCCGAACGCCTGGGTGAAGTCCTGCGCCGGCTCGGTCGCGATCTCGCCACCCGCGGGGATTTGAGGCCGGTCGGGAGGTCCAGCGGTGATCGACACCATCTTGTCGCCCAGTAGACCCTTGGCAGCGATGCTGGCCTTGCTGCCTTCGCGGATGCGCACGGCCTCGCGTTTGACCACGCTCAGCTCCACCTCGATCACCGACTTGCGCGGGTCGTCCGGATACTGCACGTGCGCGACATTGCCAATGTCGACGCCGCCCATGCGCACGGTCGAGCCCGGCTTCACCCCCTGCACGTCATCGAACTGGGTGTGAAACTGGACCTTGCTGTCGAACAGGCTTCGATTGTCGCCGATCAGGAAAATGATCCCGCCCGCACCGATCAGGCCCGCGAGCACGAAGCCGCCGACCTTCATTTCCCGAGAAATCGCCATACCTCAGACAAACCTAGCGCCTCGACCGGGCCATGTCCCGAGCTTTCAAACCGTCCTAACGCACCCGGCGCTACCCGGCCCGACCCCTGCTCCGTCCAGGTTACGCCTTGAGCAGGGTTTCCACGTCCTCGTTCACCGGGGCCCGGCCCTCGATGAAGTCGGAGATGCGCGGGTCGCTGGCGGTGTGGAAATCCCGGGGGGTGCCCTGATAGATGATGCGCCCGCCGTGAACCATCGCGATGCGGTCGCTGATCGTGAAGGCGCTCTTCATGTCGTGCGTCACCACGATGCTGGTGATCGAGAGGCGCTTCTGCAAGCCCATGATCAGATGATTGACACGCGCGGTGTTGATCGGGTCGAGCCCGGTCGTGGGCTCGTCGTAGAGCACCACCTCAGGCTGCACCGCGATGGAACGCGCCAAAGCAACGCGCTTGCGCATGCCGCCGGAGAGGTCCGCCGGGTCCATGTCTTCGATACCCGGCAAGCCCACCAGCTCCAGCGCCCACGCCACTCGATCGCGCCGATCGTTGAGGCTCATGGTGTCGCGAAAATGCTCCTCCAGGCCGTAGGCGACGTTCTCCCCCACCGTCATCGAATCGAAGAGCGCCCCCGCCTGGAATAACATGGCGATGCGCTGCCGCAGCTGGCTCAGCTCGCGCTCGTGCATCTCGGTGACCTCGGCGCCGTCGAAGCGCACTGAGCCCGCATCGGGCTTCAGCAAGCCAATCAGCATCTTCAACATCACACTTTTGCCCACGCCGGAGCCCCCCACGACCGTGAGTGCCGCGCCCTTCTCCACGGTCAGATCGAGCCCCGAGTAGACCACCTTGGGCCCGAATGCCTTGCGCACGCTGCGGAAGTGAATGAACGAGTCTTTGGATGCCATCGCTACACCTGCGCTTCTGTTATTGAAGTCTGACGCGCCGGGAATCAAGAGGCTCGCGCACGCGAGGATCACGCGGGGCTGCGGGGGTCTCCCCGCACCAGACTGTTGCCCAATTTGTCACCTCGGCGAAAGACAGCGTAGAGTGTGGCCGAGCGTTTTGTCCACGAACCGCGAGCGACTCCTCCCCTTCCACTCGCGCGTTTTCGGCTTCTCTTACCCGGGTCAGGTCATGCGTTTCCTCACTCCTTCCGTCCTTTCGAGCGCAGTGTTCGCGGCCGTGCTGGCGTCTTCCAGCGCGCACGCCCAGGGGCTCGAAGCCAATGCCAGCGTCCAGGCAGCACCAGCTCCGGTCATGACCAGCTCGAGCGGCGAAGACAACGTCTTCGCGCCGCGCGGCAACCTCTGGGAGCTGGGCCTCTTCGGCGGCCTGATCTGGATGTCGGAGCGCAGCTCGTTCAACGAGGGCGCGCGCCCCTACGCCGACTTCAAGCAGCCCGCGCCCGAGGTGGGGTTGCGCGTGGCGTACCTGCCGCTGTCCTTCCTGGGCATCGAGCTCGAAGGCATGGGCGCCGCCGGTGAGCTGCGCAACAGCGACAAGCAAGGCGCCACGGTGTGGGCCGCGCGCGCGCACCTGCTCCTGCAGGTCCCGACCACCTACGTGATCCCCTTCGTTCTGGGCGGCGCGGGCCGCATGGGCGTGATCAGCGACGACTCGGCGTCCGGCAAGGACGACGATCCGGCGCTGCACTTCGGCGCGGGCCTGAAGTTCAACCTGCACCGCCGCCTGGCGCTGCGCCTCGAGGCGCGCGACACCATCACCAAGGAGCGCCCGGAGGCCAACACGGCGCACACCTTCGAAGGCTTGCTCGGCGTGTCGCTGGTCTTCGGCCGCCCCTCGCCCAAGCCGAAGGACAGCGACGGCGACGGCGTGGTCGACCTGCAGGATCAATGTCCGATGGAGCCGGGTCTGCTCCCCGATGGCTGTCCGATCCGTGACGCCGACGCCGATGGCTTCCCCGACGCCAAGGACAAGTGCCCGCAGGAAGCGGGCATCGCCCCCGACGGCTGCCCCGTGCGCGACGCCGATGCCGACGGCGTGCCGGACGACAAGGATGAGTGCAAGGAAGTGCCGGGCGTGGCACCCACGGGCTGCCCCGACGGCGACAAGGACGGCATCCTCGATCGCGACGACAAGTGCCTCGACGAGCCCGGCGTCGCGCCCGACGGCTGCCCGCCGGACAGCGACGGCGACGGCTTCATCGACTCCAAGGACAAGTGCCCGAACGAGCCCGAGACCAAGAACGGCTTCGAAGACGACGACGGCTGCCCCGACGAGCTGCCCGCCGTGGTGAAGAAGTTCACGGGCGTGATCAAGGGCATCGAGTTCGACAACGGCAAGGCCACGATCCGCAGCATCTCCAAGGCCACGCTGGATGAATCGGCGGGCATCTTGAACCAGTACCCCTCGCTCAAGGTGCAGATCGTCGGCCACACCGACAACGTCGGCAAGCGCGAGTTCAACATCAACCTGTCGGCGAAGCGCGCCGAGTCCGTGAAGGCCTACCTGGTCGATCGCGGCGTGGCTCCCGATCGCATCCTGACGCGCGGCGAGGGCCCCGACTCGCCCGTCGCCGATAACAAGACGCGCCAGGGCCGCCAGCAGAACCGCCGCATCGAGTTCAACATCATCAAGTGAGACGGCTCTGAGTGGTCTCGTGGGGCCGGGCCTCCTCCGCCCGGCCCCTCCCGACACCTCGGGGCGCGGCGCGCCCCAACGGTGACGGTGCCGCCACCTGCACTTTCACAGTGCCGGCACACTCGCTGGCGCGCGTCACGACAGCGCGCACAGCGTCGCCCGGGGATCGCTCGAATCGACGGGACTCTGGCCGAAGCGCGCCTAGACTCGCGGCATGCGTCCCGTCTCCTGCCTCGCCGTGCTCTCGTCCCTGTCGTGTCTGTCGTGGTGGGCTGCCGTCGGCTGCGGCGGTGCCTCTACGCCGAGTGAGGAGCGCGCGGCGACGCAGACGGCGGATCTGGCGTTGCGCCACCTGGATCACACCTCGCCCCAGCACCGCGGCGCGCATCGCTGGCGGCCCCACCGTCCCCACCATTCCGAAACGCCTCCGCCCGACGAGGGCGGCGCGCTGGAAGATGCGGGAGCCCCGCTCGAGCCTGTCGATGCCGGAGCGACAGAACCGCCGGAGCCGAGCGCCGACGCCGGTGTGCCGCCGGAGCCCGCACCCGAGCCCCTGCCGCGCGACATCGTCGCGCAGTCCGCGCTGCCGCTGCACGGCCTCGCCGGGGCTACGGTGCTGTCCGAAGCCGAGCTCTGGGAGCGCCTCGCGCAGAG